>Ga0310889_10000313_pt1 | contig 10311 bp, 16 predicted proteins | sample T20D2metaG_FD_204583 | JGI IMG/M metagenome (GOLD analysis project Ga0310889, IMG submission 204583) | Lab incubated soil microbial communities from West Virginia University Organic Research Farm, Morgantown, WV, United States - T20D2 | ecosystem: Environmental > Terrestrial > Soil >... | reverse complement strand
GATCGGAAACAGGCTCGCTCGCGTGAATAGGATTCTCGGTAACCGGCATAGTAAGTCCCCAGGCGTCCAGGCGGACGCCCAATACGTCCAAAAAGACGTTAGCACGGGGATCGGGCGCCAATAGCCTACACTTAAGAGAAGGTTAATCTCTGTGTCGTTTCGCATCGTTAAGAGTGCCCGTAATTGCTGGACTTCTGCGCTACCCCGCCCGACAACGTTCTCTCAAAAATCAGCAGATCGTTAGTTGTAGGTTAGTTTTGAAATGGCACGTCCATGCCGCAACGGGGAGCGTCCAGCAGCCCCGCGCAAGCAGAAGTTCACGGACAGTTTCGTCAAAAGCTTAAAGCCACTGGCGTCGCGCCCCTATGCGGTATGGGATGTGCGCCAGCCAGGGCTTGCTGTCGTCGTGCAGCCAAGCGGGCACCGCGCTTTCAAGTTTGTCTATTCATGTACGAGTGTAAATATAGAGGGGAAGTGAAGTCGCAAACGGGTGGGTGCACGTGTGTTGTTACTTACATTTCCCGTGAAGCTTGAGTTGTCGTCGGGGGGCGGGCAACTTTTTGTAGCACACGGGCGACCCCGAGCGCTTTGGATCAAAAAATATGAGTGACTCAGAAAATCTCGAAATCAAACAATCATGACTGAGCGAAAACCAACCTCAACCGAGCAGCAGCCAGCGTCGTCGCCCTGCAATCGGCCACGCGACAAACGCGCGCCGCCGAAAAGCGCGCGCAGAATGCGTGGCGGCAGCGCGCCGCTTATCACACGACACGCACGGTGACTTTAATTACGCTTAGCTAGGCGAAGATACGGCGCTGAGATGCAGGAACGTATCAAGAGCCTCAAGCTGCTCGGGCACAATCCCGGGCCGTTGCTCGGCGCACGTGCACGTCGGCGCCTTGCGGGATGCTAGTGCACTGCACATGTCGCTTTCGGTAGTAAAGCGGACATGGCATTTCGCGGCGCAAATGTCTGCTTTTGACCCAAAGCGGACATTCATCCTTGCGATTTCACTTATCTAGTATCCGGCTCATTAACTGCGGAATCTGAGATTGCTGCGAGAGAGCTGTTGAATAGAACTGCACCCCATGAGTCGCATGTCACGCTCAATCTCCGCACGCATCAACCCGAGCGCCCGTTCCACACCCAGCTGTCCCGCTGCGGCAAGGGGAAAAAGATAAAAACGGCCGAGTCCAACCGCTTTGGCACCAAGTGAAAGCGCCTTCAATACGTGAGTTCCGCGGTGAACACCGCCATCAAATAGAACATCGATTTTGTCGCCGACGGCGTCGACAATCTCAGCAAGCTGGTCAAATGAACTACGTGATCCGTCAAGCTGACGTCCGCCATGGTTCGATACGACAATGCCTGAGCAGCCAATATCGATAGCTTTCTTTGCGTCGCCGACGCTCATAATGCCTTTCAGACAGAATTTATCATTCCAACGTTTGACCATTTCGGCGATGTCGTTCCAGTTCATTGAAGGGTCAAGCATTTTAGTAAAGTAGTCGCCTATGGAGGTCGCCCCGCCGCTCATGTCGACGTGTTGTTCCAATTGTGGCAACCTGAATTTTTCGTGAGTGACATACTCAATCGCCCATTTCGGTTTTATGGCAAATTGAATCATTCCTTCTAGTGTCAGCCGAAGAGGTATCGAGAATCCGGTGCGAAGGTCACGTTCGCGGTTACCGCCGGTGATCGAGTCCACCGTCAGCATCATAACGCGCACGCCTGCTGCCTTCGCGCGCTCAAGCATTGCGTTGTTAAGGCCCCGATCTTTGTGGAAATAGAATTGATAAACTTGTGGAAACGAGAAGTTGGATGAAATTTCTTCCAGACTGACAGTGCCAAGTGATGAAACTCCGAACATAGTTCCAAATTTTTGCGCGGCATGGGCCACAGCGCGCTCGCCTTGATGATGGAAGAGCCGCTGCAGGGCAGTCGGTGAGCAATAAAATGGGACCTGCAGTTTTTGCTCCATCACGACGACTGACAAGTCAACGTGCTCTACACCCCTCAAAACATTTGGTAAGAGGTCGCATTCTTCGAATGCAGCCGTGTTTCTTCGATACGTGGTCTCATCATCGGCAGCGCCATCGATGTAATTGAAGATCGGGCCTGGCAGACGCCGTCGCGCCAGTTCCCGGAAATCATGATAATTGAGGCAGTGTTTCGAGCGCATGCTGCCCCCGCAAGCGGCACCCTGGAGCGCACTAGAGTAAACTAGAACGAAAACTTTGAAACGTCCGCTTTTGGCACAAAGCGGACATCCCTAAATGCACCGCACATGTCCGCTTTCGGGCGTAAAGCGGACATGGGCTGGTGCACTGCAAATGTCTGCTTTTAACCCAAAGCAGACATCTGCCCCTCAATGTATCGACCACAAACTACCTCGCACCGAGCCACGATCGTCGGCCGCGATCTGACGCAATTTAGCAACGTCCTTCACCACAACGTGTGCTGCGTCGATAGCGACACCGACCGCTTTCAATCTGGCAAAGGCACGTGACAGTGACTCAGGCGTCAACCCGAGCTGTGCTGCTATCAATACCTTATCATAAGGAAGGACTACTGCAGACTTGTGCTGATTCGCCAAAGCCAGCGACGCAAGAAATTCGGCGACCCGTTGCACGCCATTTTGCACCTTGAGATGTTCGACTTGCTGAACGAGGTGATGCATGTGGGTGGAAATTGACGCGATCATCGATGATGCGATAACAGGATTTTCGTGGATGCACTTAACAAGGTGATCGGCAGGGACGCGTGCAACGCGCGCGGTGTCGACCGCTTCGGCGCTCGCAATATATCGACTGCCGGTAAATGCGGCTGCCTCGGCGAAACTGTCGCCCTTGGTCATAATTTCGATAACGGCTTCGTCTCCCGACAGCGTGCTACGATAAAGTTTTATCCAGCCATCGATGACTATAAAAAATGCTGTCGCCGGCTCGCCTTGTCGCATGATCCACTCGTGGCGGCGCAACATTACGGCGGTCGCCGGCGCAATGATATGGTGAACGGTCTCGGGCTTCAGGCCGCGAAAGACCGCAACGCGGCCAATAACCTGCAGATCGCCAGCCGTCAGTTTTGAGGACATTGAAAAAGCCTCAAACTAATAAACAAAAGCTACTCGTCCGCGCTACTCGCACTTGTCGTTTCACGAACACTATCGCTGATGCGAGATCGAGAAACGTTGCGCTACATCAAAAATTTTTGACCCATCAACTACGGATGTTTACGTAGTGGTACGAGCCCCCACTGAAACTGCCTGAATTCGGCTGCGATATCGATATTATGTCCGCTTTTGGCACAAAGCGGACATCCCTAAATGCACCGCACATGTCCGCTTTCGGGGGTAAAGCGGACATCTCATTTGGTTTTTCTGTCCAACAGCCCCTCGTGCGGGTGACGATAGTCGCCGCGTCGATTGGACTTGCGGACGTAGGTGATCAGTGCGTCTGGATTTTCATACTTGGCCCTGAGTGCTGCGATTAGAGCGTCCTCGGCTTCTATTGTTAGAACTTTGGACCGTGTTTTATGCCTAAGACCCACGATGTATGAGGTCATGAGTAGCCTCCATCGGCGTCGACTCTGGGCGAGAGTTTGCAGCGCTAATACACCGACCACAATCCCGGCGTGGCGAGTTCTAAAAGGTGCCCGTCGGGATCACGGAAATAGATGCTGCGGCCGCCACGTTCCCAATCATTTCGTCCTTCGATGACCACCCCACGCGAAGCGAGATGCACCTCCCAGCAGTCGAGTTCGTCCTTGGCGATGGCAAATGCCACATGCAATACACCATCCCCGCCATGGCCGGGAATGGTGCCGCTGGGGAGGGTAACGGTCTGCCCTGTGGCGCCCTTGCGAAGTACTAAAAGAACATCGCGCCCGGCCACGGCGTAAGCGGTTAATCGGTCATCGCTATAGATCGGCGCCAACCCCAGCACGCCTTCGTAGAACACTCGGGAGCGCACCATGTCCTTGGTGTGGATCGCAGTTTCTAAAATGCCATCCAGCTTTGGCATTGCAACACACTGACACCGCGATACGGTTAAATGCAAAGCTGCATTCCCGAAAATATCGATAATCGCCTATAGCCACCCCGCTGACAAAATCTAATCCTCATGACCCCTAGCGTTGGATGTATCCGACGCGTGAAGCGTTATGGGTGTTTTCGCTCGGGTCGTTCCACGAGCCTATAAAGTGGTTGCAAGGCTGAATTCCATTGGAACATCCTCCGTTTGCAACACTCACAATAGTCGCTACCGCTGTCGGCAATCGGCAACTTGGCATAACTTACAACGTACCGCGCCCCGCAATGCGGACAGCTAACGTCAACGGCATCGCCAAATTGGTTGCTCATCGTTCCACTATATGCGATTCGACATCTCGATAGCGCATCAGCACGTCAATATAAGTTCATGGCCTAGGGGCGAAGATCACAGACCATGAATCTCACGCTTAAGCACGTCGCCGCCGCCATCATTCTGGTTCTGGGCTTTGCTGCACCAGCGGCCGCAGGCCCGTTAGAGGATGCTGATGCCGCGCTCAAAAGACGCGACTACGCGACCGCCGTGCGGCTTAATCGTCCTCTGGCCGAGCAAGGCAATGCCAACGCCCAGTACAATCTTGGAACCTTTTACGACAATGGCCTAGGTGTGCCGCAAGATAAGGTCCGCGCGTACATGTGGTTCAGCTTGTCGGCGGCGCAAGGCAGAGAAGGTGCGGCAGCTTTGCGAGACCTTATCGCACGGCGCATGACCCCCGCGCAGATAGCCGAAGCGCAGAAGCTCGCACGCGAGTGGAAGTCAAATCCGCAGTCGCCTTCTCGTTAGAGCGACTGACGGCAATCTGGCTTAAAAAACTCGCCTCGCTCGCCCGAAATCATCATAATCGCATCTGGCAGAGTGCTGACAAAACTTGGAGCCACACCGACCGATGGACACGATTTGTAACGAAAGCGACGAAGCCATTCTCGCCTGTGACGTATCCGACGAGGCGCTAGAAACCGCTGCCAGCCCAACAAGGGACGGAACGGCCGCCATGTCGTTCCCAAATGCTCCGACCGTGAGCATTTTGATCATATGCTGCGGCAACGGCTGAGCCGTTCGGTATTTGATAGGCGCCGGTCTGTTTACGGGGCTGGTATTTCGCGGCCATAAGCTTCCGCCCCATGTCCGCTTTTGCGGTCGCTATTGGGGGTAAAGCGGACATGACTTATTGCGGCGCACATGTCTGCTTTTGACCCAAAGCGGACATCGGCTAGTGCACTGCACATGTCCGCTTTCGGGGGTAAAGCAGACATGAGACCGCCCTCCCAACTCTTCGCCACCGGCTTAGGCGCATTGGGTCTGCTCGGATGGCGCAGGAAGCGGAAGCCCTAGCGTCATTCTTCCTCACGCTCACGGCGCACCGCATCGCTGGCCGGGTTCTTCGACTTGAGCCACGCCTTGGATGGTCCGCTGCGATAGGGCGCATGGCGCTATTGGTTTGTCAAATTCAGATGTGCCAGACACCTTTATGAATATCGAACTTCACCGCGCCCTCATCTCGCATTTTCAAAAGCAACGTCTGGCACTCGTCTTGGCTCTTGATGTTGACGCGCTTCATGATGTTGAAAGTGGTTAGCGGCTTCTCCGCGAGAGCCGCGAGTATTTTTTGTCGATCGGTTTGCATTTCAATTCTCTTTTTGGCTCCACCATCGTGGACCAACGCCTGACTATTCGCTTTGTATCGGCTAATGGCAAGAAAGGCTTTCCTTTAGGTGGGGTGCGCGTGTGCCATAGCGGTCATGTTTTATTTCGTGGACCCAGAGCGGGCCGGATGGCGGGCGGTCCACCTTCGACGGCAGACACGGTTCGATGAAACTGGAGGGATGCCGCACGGCCATAGCCGGAGGATAGTCGTCCTTATCAATCAAGCCCGCAACACCGGCACAAAATGGTGCTTTCATGTACGCGCTGGCTGGTTTAGCAACGTCCAGCGAGCCAAGGAGCAAGCCTTGATCCCCACCAAGAACGGCCTTCCCGCGATGGCCTGTGTCGAAGCGATGCAGAAATGCGTTCGCCGGGGCAAGGAGCGCGAGGCGATGGAGTTCGCCGTCGAACTGATGCACACATCGAAAGCGTTTCATTCGCTTGTGTGCAAGCGGCTCGAAATCATTTCGCATGAGGATATCGACACGCAAGCCGATCCGCGCATCGTGCCATTCGTCAAGGCCGCAACCGAGCAGGCGATGATGTGGTACGACCCGGACAACCTTGGCGCGTCACGCATGGTGATTGGCAACGCCATCCGCATGATGTGCCGCGCAAAAAAGAGCGACGAGGGCGATCACTTCGCTGCGGCCATCGGGCGACGCGAACAGCTTGAAGGCTTCGTGCCGACCATCCCCGATTGGGCCAACGACAAGCACACCATCGCCAAAAAGCGGGGGCGAGGCATCAAACAGAAGGTCGAGCGATGACGCGCAAGCCGACCGGCGCAAAGGCGATGGCAGGACTTGCCATCGTGCTGGCGTTGCTCACTGCGAGTGGCGCAGCAGCGCACGATCTACGGACCTGACGGCAAGGTCACAGGGCGCGTGACAACGGACAGCCAAGGATCGCGCACGGTCTACGACGCGAGCGGTCGTGTCACCGGGCGCACGTCAACCGACAGCCAAGGGACCACGACGATCTATGACGCGAGCGGTCGCAAGGCTGGCACGGTCACAAACAGCGGGAGGAACTGATGCTTGTGATGGGGATCGGGCCATGACAATTCACGGCAGACCCCAATGTCGCCGCCATGTCCGCTATTGGGTGTAAAGCGGACATCGCTTGTTGCACTGCATATGTCCGCTAATGACCCAAAGCGGACAGCGGGCGGCCCCCTTCCAGCACGCTAGCATTTGTCGATACGATGGCTCCTTCTTTAGCCTCGGGGGGCAAGTATGAGGCGACGCGAGTTCATCAGCTTGCTTGGTGGTGCGGTGGCTATTTGGCCGCTCGCGGCGCGTGCTCAGCAGAAGTCGGAAATCCCCAGAATCGGTTTTGTATATCAAGGCTCTCAAGCGGCGATGGCCAATCGGCTCGAGGGGGTCCTGAGCGGCCTGCGGGATTCCGGCTATGCCGCTCCCGCCCAAGTCGAGATTGTGGCGCGAGCCGCGGAAGGTGACCCGGCGCGAATTGCCCCTCTGGTAGCGGAAGTCATTGCGAAGAATGCGAGCGTGATCATGGCGAGCGGACCGCTGGTACTGAACGCGGCTCGATCGGCCACGCGCACCATTCCGATTGTCGCAATCGATTTGGAAACGGACCCGGTCGCCAGCGGTGTGGCAGCTACCCTTGCGCGACCAGGGGGCAACATCACTGGCGTATTCCTCGATTTTCCAGACTTCACGGCGAAGTGGATGGAGATTCTGGTCGAGTGCAATCCAAAGCTCTCGCGTGCCGCCGTATTTTGGGATCCCGACACGGGACCCGTGCAATTGGATTCGGTTCGGAAAGCCGCAAGAACGCTGAATGTCCAATTAGAGGTCGTAGAGGTGCACCGTCCTTCCGATTTCGATGCCGCTTTCTTGAAGGCAAACCAACGCGGGGTAGACGCAATGGCGATGCTGTCATCTCCGCTGATCGCTCCAAACGTGCAAGTTCTTGCAGAACTCGCTCTTCGTCACCGCCTTCCAGCCATTACGCTTTTTCCTGATTTTGCGCGAGCCGGAGGATTATTGGCTTACGGGCCAAATCTACTCAGCTTGTATCGGCTGGTAGGTGTCCTTGCTGGTAAGGTCGCGCGAGGGGCCGATCCGGGTGAACTGCCGATCGAACGGCCGACGAAATTCGAAACGGTGGTCAACATGCGAACTGCTCACGCGCTGGGGATATCCATTCCTACGTCGCTTTTGTTGCGGGCCGACGAGGTGATCGAGTGACCCCTTTTTTTGCACTGCATGAGTCCGCTATTGGCCCGTAGCAGACATCAGCTACTGCACCGCACATGTCCGCTTTCGGAGGCAAAGCAGACATGACCTCTTGCGGGAGTCCGCTTTCGCGGTCGCTATTAGGGGTAAAGCGGACATGGCTTGTTGCGGCGGATATGTCCGCTCCTGACCCAAAGCGGACATTCGACGGCCCGATTAGTTACAGCCAGATTATGGGAACAAAATCCCGCTGCAATCGTTGCCACTCCGAGCCCCAAACTGGAGTGCACGTCATGCGTAAATGGAGCGCCGTTGCTTTCGTTATTATCATGATGACGGCGCCCTTGCCGGCGCTCGCGTATACTCAAGAGGATGCAGATGCATGCACGCCGGATGCGATGCGGCTTTGCCAAAACGCTATTCCGGACGCAAGTCGGGTAGCCCAATGCCTTGTCCAAAACAAACAGCAACTCAGCCCCGCCTGCACCAGCGTGTTCAATCGACCACGTGGCGCGAGTGTCGACCGCGAACGGTCGACAAAGACTCAAAGGACTAGTTACTGATCAAGTTAATCCGCCGCGCAAAACGTCTGCCTCTGGGGGCGGTGGAGGTTGTGGCCCCTTTCATGTGATTTAAGGAGGGCAGGATGACGCAGTATCAGGGCAATGTGCAAAGCTACGTCCTCGACATTCAATCCCCAAACAGTTTTTACAACCACAAGAGTGTCATAAGTCTCCACGGGGCTTTTGGATTGGCGATTCTCTATTTCGTACCGCACGATGGGCAACTCGGACAGAACCAAAAACGCGCTGGGCAGGAAATTTTCGATATCTATTATTGGATGGATTCCTGGCCGCATTTCACCGACCTGCTGCGCAACGAGAAGCCGGTGCATTTCCAGTACGACGATTCTAACAACACGGCTCAAATCACAAGCGTTCCCGCCACTGTTCCCGGTGGGTCATCCCGCTTTGCCGACAGGTTCATCAAAGCCCACCAACTTGTACAACAAAAGCTCAAAAATATATGACCAGAGGCCTTGGCTTGCTGCACGTCGATGCGAGCATGTTTCGTTTTGTCCGCTTTTGGCCCATAGCAGACATCCCTAGCTGCACTGCACATGTCCGCTTTTGGGGGTAAAGCAGACATCGCTATCCTAACAAGATGCCCCGTATCAAAAAGCCCAAGGTCCAGATCAGGCGCCAAAAGACATCGCTCGGCTGGGCGTATCGCATCTATATCGCCGGCCACTAGATGGGGATCGGCTTAACGCAAGCCTCGGCCCGCGAAGGCGCGAAGCGAATGCTGGCGCGTCGCGCGGAGCAGGGTCGGTAGCGCAGTTGCCCTGACGTTCGGAGGACCGTCGTTTCTGTCCTAGTGACCGCTTCGCGGTTTGTTCGTGTCCCAAGATGCGACGACTCTGGCGAGTGGCTGGTTTTTGTTAGTCGGGAGCAGTGCGGAACAACAGGTGGGTTTGGCGAGTTTCTAGAGAGTGGCGTCATTTCGCAGAACCAAATCCATTGAGACACCGACGGCGTCCTTCTATTCTTACCAAGGAAGTGATGGCTGGCATCCCGGCGCTGGTCCAACAAGGCTTGAATGCCGAAGCCATCGCGACCCAAATTGGCTGCAAAGTCGGCACGCTCAAGGTGCGCTGCTCACAAGCTCAAATTAGCCTGCGTGTACCGAAAGAAGTTAAGATGGTGCCATTGGTGCCATCACCTAAGCCGCTGAAGCTAAAGAAGTCGACCACACTTCGACTGAGCCAAACTGCCATATCCCGGCTGCGTCGATACGCGGAAGCAATTGGCGTGAACGAAGACCAGCTTGCGCGCGACCTGCTTGAGGCGATCGCGCAGGATGACCTCTATGAGGCCGTACTCGACACGGCAAAAGATGCTAGGAGCATATCCTCACTGGATCGCCCGCACCAAAAAGCCGAAGATCGAGATTAAGCAGCATAAGGGCGTGATCTACGGGCGCACGAATGACGCGCGAAAACTATCGGCCATCGCTGCATCGGCAAAACACCACGTCACATAATCGCGGTTGTTCGCGTCACGCCGGCCGCGACCGAACCTTGGCTTGATGCTACGCGCACGGTGCCACTCGTGCATTTCGTCCAGACGTTTACCGAAGCCGCCTTTCGGCACGATCATTTCAACGCGGTGCGGGAAGTCGCGCTGACTGGTTCTCGTGCGGCCTTTGTAGCGAGTCATTTGCGAACGCCGGGGGCGCGGACTGAGGCGATGGTGACGGGTTCGACCATCATGACGGAAATCATAATGTCTCCAGAGAGTATCGACGCCAGTGCAAACAGAATTCTTAATTCAGTAGAACGGTGGATGGCCGATGCCCGGGTTGGTGCCTGCGCAGAAGTTTCAAAAGATCCTTTAGAAACATGTAGTCCA
>Ga0310889_10000304_pt1 | contig 10376 bp, 6 predicted proteins | sample T20D2metaG_FD_204583 | JGI IMG/M metagenome (GOLD analysis project Ga0310889, IMG submission 204583) | Lab incubated soil microbial communities from West Virginia University Organic Research Farm, Morgantown, WV, United States - T20D2 | ecosystem: Environmental > Terrestrial > Soil >... | reverse complement strand
GACCACCTGTTGCAGCGTCTTGCGCGCTTCCTCCGTGTTGCCGGCCAGGCGATACGCGCGCGCCAGCTCCATCAACACTGCTTCGGCGGGCAACGACGCGTCACGCTGCTCGATGATCTGCTTGAGTGTCGCGATTGCCGGGTCGTACTGCGCAGCACGCAGCTGCGCTTCGGCCTTGCCGAGGCGCGCGCTGCGCGCGAGAAGCGCCGAGCCGCCGGCGATCACCTGGTCGTACTGCTTGACCGCTTCGTCGAAGCGGCCCAGAGTGACGAAGGTCTTGGCGGCGTGATAGCGCGCCGTCAGCCCCGCCTCATTCGAGGGATAGGCATCGGCTGCAGCCTGGAATTTCGGCAGCGCCGCTTCCAGCTTGGCCTTTTCTGTCGGGTAGGTGCCCGGCAACTGGCCGCCGGATGCGGTCGGATCGTTGGTGGTGCCCGGCGGCGGTCCGGGAGGCATGACCCGCGCTTCCTCGATCACCATCGCCGCGGCCAGCATCGCGCGGGCCTTGTTGTCGGTGTTGCTCGTCCACGCCATGTAGCCGAGCACGGCGACGCCGACGATGACGATGGCGGCGACCGTGGTGGTCAGCGTCTTCGAGTTGCTGCCGGCCCACGACTGCGCCTGCTGCAACGCGATCGCCAGCTCGTTGTCCTTCAGATGGTGACGTTCGGTAGTCTTCATAAACTCTTAACTCTTCACTCTTCACTCTTAACTTCAAGATGGTGCGCCTGACAGGAATTGAACCTGTGACCCCCGGTTTAGGAAACCAGTGCTCTATCCAACTGAGCTACAGGCGCGCTAATACCGCAGCACAGAATAAACCGGCTCTCCCGCCAATTTCGACCGGCCGTTGAGAAAATCCAGCTCGATCAAAAACGCGATGCCGATGACGTTTCCGCCTGCTTTCCGGGCGAGATCGATCGTCGCCTTCGCGGTGCCGCCGGTGGCGAGCACATCGTCGACGATCACGATCCGCTGATTGTTCGCGCAGGCATCCTGGTGGATCTCCAGCGCGTTGTCGCCGTACTCGAGGCTGTAGGCCTCCTTGTGCGTCGCGCCGGGGAGCTTGCCGGGCTTGCGGACCGGCACGAAGCCGCACCCGAGCGTGTTGGCGACCGCCGCGCCGAGGATGAAGCCGCGGCTCTCGATGCCGATCACCTGATCGATATCCTCACCCATGTAGGGCGCGGCCAGGGCGTCGACCGTGTCGCGGAAGCCCTGGGCGTCGCAGAGCAGCGTCGTGATGTCGTAAAAGAGAATGCCCTTCTTCGGGAAATCGGGAATCTCGCGAATCTTTGCCTTCAGATGATCCATGCCGCTCTCTAACGAATGGTGAAGCCGCTATTGCCCTGGGATGGTTCGATCTCGTCGACCATCACCTGTTCGACGCGCGCGCGTGATGGGCCGCGCCGCACGACGCGCTCGAATCGCTCGACCGACTCCGACTCGCCTTCCGCCACCACTTCGACGGTGCCGTCGTCCTGGTTCGTGACGTAGCCGTGAAGGCCTTCGCGCCGCGCCGCATCGAGCGCGAAGTACCGGAACCCCACGCCCTGCACACGCCCGCTCACGATGAATCTTCGAGCAATGCGCATCCGATCATTGTAACTCAGCAGCTTCTTTCCCGCGGGAACTCGTAGCGGATTATCATTGGTGCGTGCTTGCCCCGCTGAAGCGGCTGGTCGTTGGCCGGCCGATCGCGACCTACCTGGCTGGCCATCATAAGTTCGGGATCTTTGGCGGGCTGGCCGTGCTGTCGTCGGACGCGCTGTCGTCGGTTGCGTATGCGACCGAAGAAGTGCTCCGCGTGTTGATGATCGGCGGGCTGGCGGCGATGAGCAACTCGCAGCCGATCTCGATGCTGATCGCGGTGCTGTTGGTCGCCGTGGCGTTCTCCTTCCGCCAGACGATCTTCGCCTTCCCCCAGGGCGGCGGCGCCTACGTGGTGACGCGCGACAACCTCGGTCCGACGGCCGGCCTCGCCGCGGCCGCATCGCTCCTGATCGATTACACGCTCACGGTGGCCGTCAGCATTACGGCCGGCGTGTCGGCGCTGACCTCGGCGTTTCCGTCGCTGCACGTCGGCAAGACGTGGCTGAGCCTCGCGTTCCTCATCGTCCTCACGACCGGCAACCTGCGGGGCGTCAAGGAATCGGCGCGGCTGTACGGCGTGCCGGTGTATGCCTTTCTCGGGGTCATGTTGACGTTGATTGCGACGGGGACCATCCGCACGATGACCGGAACTGTGGAGCCGGTCGTCCCGGCCGATCCCCTGCCGACGCTCAACAGCGGCATGGTCACGGTGTTCATCCTGCTGACGGCATTTGCGAACGGCTGCACGGCGCTGACCGGAGTCGAGGCGGTGGCGGACGGCGTACCGCTTTTCCGGCAACCGTCCGCGAAGAACGCGGCGCGGACGCTGGTGATGATGGCGGTGCTCGGCGTCACGATGTTCGTCGGCCTGACGTCGCTCGCCCACGCCTACCAGATCATCCCGAGTGAAACGGAGACGGTCGTGTCGCAGATCGCGCGCGGCGTGTTCGGCGGCCGCAATCTCCTCTATTACGCGGTTCAGGGCGCCACGATGTTGATCCTGATTCTCGCGGCCAACACCGCCTTCGCCGGATTCCCGACGCTGGCGTCGATCGTCGCCCGCGATCGCTACATGCCGCGCCAGTTCGCGAACCTGGGCGACAAGCTCGCCTTCTCGAACGGCATCGTCGCCTTGAGCCTCGGCGCGGCGACTCTCATCATCGTCTTCGGCGGCGATCAGCACCGGCTGATTCCGCTCTACATGATTGGCGTGTTCCTGTCGTTCTCCTTGTCGCAGACCAGCATGGTGATGCGGACCATGCGGCTCCGGGAGCCCGGCTGGCACTACAGCGCCGCGATCAGCGCTTTCGGTGCGCTGCTCACCTTCGTCGTGCTCGTCATCGTCACGATCACCAAGACGCTCGAGGGCGCGTGGATCGTGATCGCGTTGATTCCAGTCCTCGTCACGATATTCAAGCTGACGCGGACGCATTACGAGAGTGTCGCCGGCCAGCTCTCGCTCGCCAACGTCGAGGTCGACACGACGCCGCATGGCCACATCGTGATCGTGCCGATCGGCGGCGTGCATCGCGCCGTCATCGAAGCCCTGCGCTACGCCTCGGCGCTCGCCAAGGACGTTCGCGCCGTCTATGTCAACGTCAACCCGGACTCACTGGTGCAACTGAAAAAGGACTGGCCGTTGTGGGGCTCGCACGTCAAGCTGGTCGTGCTGCAGTCGCCATTCCGATCGATGACCGAGCCGCTGCTCGACTACATCGATCGAATGGAAAAGGAGCACCCCGATGATTACATCACCGTGGTGCTCCCCGAGTTTGTCGTGAAGCATTGGTGGCATCACCTGCTTCACAACCAGAGCGCGCTCACCCTGAAGGCGGCGCTCTTGTTCAGGCCGCGAGTAGTGACGACCTCGGTTCCCTTTCACCTTACCGAATGAGGCGCGTCTGAAGACCCGCCTCTACGGCTGCGGCGGTTTCTGGGTGGCCGGCGGCGCCGGCGGATCCTGCTTCTTGCTGGGATCGACCTCGCCGGCTTTCTCCCGTTTGAGCGCCGCGTTCAGCCGCGGCAACTCGGTCTTGAGCGACTGCTGGAGCTTCTGCATCTCGGCGTCGAGCTTGCCCGACAGCTCCTTGAATACCAGGTAGGTCTGATCGGTCGGCTTGTTGTCCGAGCTTTCGACCACGCCTTGCAGGGCCGCGATCTTGTTGTTGAGCCTGATCGGGAAGTTCAGCGGGTCCTGGCCGCTCCTGAGTTTGGTGTTATAGACCTCTTCTTCGACCGCCGCGATCGGCTTCAGCAGGCTGTCGGCCAGCGACTGGATCTCCGCCTTTTTCTTCGGCGACACTTTCTCGAGCGCCTTGTTCACCTGATCGCGAATCGATCGGATCTGCATCACCGCGGCGTTTGCCTCGGTGACCTTGGCCCTGATTTCCGTCGACAGCTTGAACTGCTCCAGGAGATCGGCGCTCGTGACCTGCCCCTGCAGGCGTTTGTCGACGCCGACGGTGAAGCCCTGCGTCTTGGTCTCGCCTCCGGCGGTCATGCGGACGGTGAAGTCGGCGGGCGGCGCCAGCGGGCCGCGAGCCGGGTTCGCCGCCCACATGATCATGCCGGGAAACACCGTCGCGCCTTCGTAGCGCATGTCCCACGTGAATCGGTTCATGCCCTTCTTCACGCCGACGCGCGGTGGGGCGCCACCGAAGAACCCGCCATCGCCGTCGTTATTCGCGGGCGCCGGCGGCTTGTTGTCGCCGGTGAAGGAGCGGACGATGTTGCCCTGAGCGTCGAGGAACTCGATCTTCACCGTCTCGGCGTCGTCTTTCAGGTAATAGTCGATCGCGACGTTGCGATCGAGCCCGCGCTCGGGATCGATCGGATCGAAGAGGTGGAGATTCTCGGTGGTGATCGCCGGCGTCGCCTGGCGCAGCACGCCGATGTTGTCGAGGATCCAGAAGCTGCGGCCGTGGGTTGCGACGACGAGATCGCGCTCGGCGACCTGGATCCCCTGGATCGAGGTGTCGGGCAGGTTCAGCTGCAGCGCCTGCCAGTTGCCGCCGTCGTCGAACGAGACATAAATGCCGTTCTCGGTGCCGAGGTACAGCAGCCCCTTCCTCTTGTGGTCCTCGCGAATCTGCCGCGCGAAGTGCGTGTCCTTTACGCCATTGACGATCTTCGTCCAGGACTTGCCGAAGTCGGTCGTCTTGTAGACGTACGGCTTCTGATCGTCCATCTGGTAGCGATTCGCGGCGACGTAGGCCGTGCCGATTGTGTGCGGCGATGCTTCGATCAGGCTGATGCGCGCGAACTCCGGCAGGTCTTTCGGCGTCACGTTGTCCCAGTGTTGTCCGCCGTTGCGGGTCACATGGATCAGGCCGTCGTCTGATCCTGCCCAGATCGTGTTGATGTCCTGCGGCGCCGGCGCGATCGAGAAGACCACTCCGTAGGTCTCGACACCGGTGTTGTCCTTTGTGATCGGCCCGCCCGACGCGCCCATCGTCTTCGGATCATGGCGGGACAGGTCGGGACTGATCTTCGTCCACGTCTGCCCGGCGTTGGTCGTCTTCCAGATGCTCTGCGACGAGGCGTAAATCGTCTTCTTGTCCACCGGCGAGAAGATGATCGGGAAGGTCCATTGGAAACGCTCCGTGATGCCTTCGGACCCGTAGCCCATCGGATTGTCGGGCCAGATGTTGATGTTTCGCTGCTGGCCGGTGCGGCGATCGAAGCGCGTGAGCAGGCCGCCGTAGCTGCCGGCGTAATACACGTCCGGATTGAGCGGATCGGGCGCGATGTAGCCGCTCTCGCCGCCGCCGACGTCGTAGTAATACGTATCCTGTCCGAAGCTGCCGGCCTGGCTCGACATGCATGCCGTCGAGTTGTCCTGCTGCGCCCCGCAGATCTGATACGGGATGTGCGACGTCAGGAACACGTGGTAGAACTGCGCGGTCGGATAGTCCTGATCGGTCCACGTCTGGCCGCCGTTGACGCTGACGTTCGCGCCCCCGTCATTCGCCTCGATCATGCGGTTCGAGTCGCTCGGCGCGATCCACATGTCGTGGTTGTCACCGTGCGGCACGCGCACGTTGGTGATGGTCTTCCCGGCATCGGTCGATTTGTAGATGTTGACGTTCAGGATCCAGACCGTGTCCTTGACCTTGGGATCCGCATAGACGCGCGTGTAATAGAACGCGCGCTGGCGGATGTTGCGGTTGTCGTTGATCTTCTTCCACGACGCGCCCGCATCGTCAGAGACAAACAGGCCGCCCTCGGGTTCGTTCTCGATCAACGCGTAGACGCGATTGCTGTCGGCGCCCGACACGCTGATGCCGACCTTGCCCCACAGTCCGGCCGGCAGCCCTGGGCTCTTGGTGATCTCGCTCCAGCTGTCGCCGCCGTCGGTTGATTTGAACAGGCCGCTGCCCGCTCCGCCGCTCGACATGCCCCACGGGGAGCGCTGCGACTCCCACAGCGCGGTGTAGACGACGTTCGCGTTCTTCGGGTCGTAGACGAGCTCGACGGCGCCGGTCTTGTTGTCGCGAAAGAGCGTGCGTTTCCACGTCTTGCCGCCGTCGGTCGTCTTGTAAACTCCGCGCTCGTCGCTCGGCGCGAATCCGTGACCCATCACCGCGGCCAGTACGGTGTCGCAAGTGTTCGAGGGGTGCAGGCGCAGCTTCGCAATCACTTGCGAATCCTTCAAGCCGGTGGCCGTCCACGTCTTTCCGCCATCTGTCGTCTTGTAGGTGCCGTCGCCCATCATGATGTTGCCGCGAATGTCTGACTCGCCGCCGCCGATGTAGACGACGTCTGGATTCGACGGGCAGATCCCGACGGAACCGACGGAGGACATCGTGATCTTCCCATCGGTCATGGGGTTCCACGTCGTGCCGCCGTCGGTCGATTTCCAGGCGCCGCCGCCGGTGGCGCCAAACCAATATTCGTTCGGCCGCGCGTCGCTGCCCTCCGCCGCGATCGATCGCCCCCCGCGCGCCGGTCCAACGTTGCGCCACCGCATGCCGCTGTAAAGACTGGGATCAACTGTCGATCCCTGTTGGGCGGACACGGGAAGCATCCACGCCAGCGCCGCAGCGACTGCCAACAACCGAGTGAATCTCATGGTCGGTATTTTACGCTGTCCACGGAGGTTAACCACGGAGACACGGAGAACGGTCCCGCGAAAAAGGAACCTGCCACATTTTTTTCGCCGCTCGAACTACCCGAATGGAAAAAATGTGGCAGGTTCCTTTTTAGCGGGCCCTGTGTCGGACAAGAAGGAGCAAGCCGATTGCGTTGAGCACGATGATGCGAATACGGCGCACCAGGGCGAGGGTGACGCCGGTCATGGGCGGCAGGCCGAGCACGCTCGCGACGGCGCCGGAACCGGCTTCGTCGATGCCCAGCCGGTACGGCACGAACTTGAATGCCACGGTCACGAACCTTCCGGCGCTCTCGAGGAGGAACGATTCCGTCAGGGTGATGTCCGGAACGAGCAATCGCAGGACCACGAACACCTCCGCGACCGCTCCGACATGAAACGCCACCTCCCAGAGCGAGACGTGCGCGATCCGGCCGATCGGCCAGCGCGGTACCGCGTAGATCTGCGATTCGACATCACGAATCGCCTCCCCCGGCGCGTCGGCCCTGCCGGCGATCTTCGAGACGAGCGGGGCAAATCGCGACAGAACCGCCGGCCGGGCGCGCGCCGCCCAGATGCCAACGACCGCGGCAATCGCGACAGTCGCGACGATGATCTCCGAAATGTGCTCGAGACCCGGTGGGACGTTGGCGTGCTGAAGGAACAGCCAGGTGCCTGAGAGCAGAACCACCAGCACTGATGCCGTGTAAAAGATGTTTTCGATCGTGACCGACGCCACGCTCGTTACGGTCGAGATCTTCGTACGAACCATCAGTATCTTGGTCGGCTCGCTCGCCAGCACGCCGAGCGGCGTGAGATTGCCTACGGCATCCGACACCAGCCAGGCGCCGAAGGCATCGCTGAAGCGGAGCTGCGGATCGTTGGCGCAGATCATCCACGCCCGCGTGCGGCAGAGCATTCGAAACGCGCCAAGCAGCACGACGACGGCGAACCACCAGCCGATCGAGGCGACGCCATCCACGATCACCGCCCAGCCGCCGGCGCGCTGCACCGTGAAGACGAGCAGCGCCACGCCAATAATCGCGACGAGGATGTTCAGGACGGCGAGGCGGGGACGGGGCACGCTCCGCAGATGTTACCCCGTATAATTGCCGCTACGGAGGCTGGTGATGGCAGAGCGGCTCGTCGGCTCCAACTACGTCACCCCGGACATCGTCGCGAAGGTGACGGGCCGCGCCCGTTACGCGGAGGACTTTCGCGCCGACGGCATGTTGTTCTGCAAGTTGATGCTGAGTGAGCGGCCGCATGCGCGCGTCCGCTCGATCGACACCAGCCGCGCGATGCGCCTCGACGGCGTGCGCGCCATCCTCACCCCTGACGACGTGCCGCAGCTTGGCGGCACGACCGAACACTGCCTCACCAAGGAGCCGTTATACGCAGGTGAGCCAATTCTTGCGGTTGCCGCGATCAGCGAAGAAGTTGCGGCAGCGGCGATCGAGCTGATTCACCTCGATCTCGAGCCGTTGCCCCACGTCACTGATCCGATCGAGAGCCTGCGCCCTGATGGCCCCAATGCCCGCACGGACGGCAACGTCTGGGGCGCCCCCGCCGGCCAGCCGCCGCGTCCGGCCATCCAGGAACTGAAGTGGACCGAAGCGGATTTCGCGGCCGCCGTCGATGGCCAGGTGCCGATGGGCAAGGCGACCGAGGAGTGGTCGTTCGGCGATCTCGACGCCGGGTTCAAGAACGCCGCCCTGGTGCTCGATGAATCTTTCATCGTCCCATCCACCGGGCATCATCCAATGGAAACGCGCAGCGCGATGGCATTCTGGCAGAACGGCAAGCTCCATCTGCACTGCTCCACTCAGAGCGTGGTGCGCACGGTCGACGCCGTGGCCAGATGGGTCGGCATCGAGGCGAAGGATGTCGTGCTCGTCTGCGAGTACACGGGCGGCGGATTTGGAAGCAAGGGCGGCGGCGCCGTGTCGATGGCGATTCCCGCTCTGCTCTCGAAGAAGGCGAATGCGCCGGTGATGATGCGCATCAGTCGCGAGGAAGAAAGCTACATCGGCCGGGCGCGCACCAACATGGCAGGCCGCCTTCGCGCCGGGTTTGCGACGGACGGCAAGATCCTCGCGCTCGATCTCTTCATCGTGCAGGATGGCGGTCCCTACGGACCGATGGGCGACCATCGATCGGCCGGCAACGCCGCGTCGTTGATCTATCAACCGGCGGCGATGCGCTGGCGCGCCGTCAACGTGCTGACGAACACGCCGCCGCGCACGCAGCAGCGCTCCCCTGGACCGATGCAGGCCAACGGAATCTGCGAGGGCGTGATTACCAAAGCCGCCAAGCGGCTCGGGATCGATCAGGTCGCGATCCGGCGAATGAACTCGCCCGAAGGCAAGGCGCTGTACGGCCCGCCCGATGCGAAGGGCGGCCGGCGTCACATCACGAGCGCCTTCGTGAAGGACGCGCTCGATCGTGGCGCGCAGCAGTTCGATTGGACCACGCGCGCGGCTCGCGCCGGCAAGCGGAACGGATCGAAGGTGACCGGCGTCGGCGTGGCGGTCGGTCCGCACGGATCCGGATCGATCGGCTACGACGGGTTGATGACGATCCGTCCTGACGGCAAGCTGTATGTGCAATCAGGGGTCGGCAATCTCGGCACGCATTCCGTGATCGATCTCGCGCGCGTCGCCGCCGACATTCTGCAGATGCCCTGGGAGAAGGTCGTGGTCAACTGGGGCGATACGAGCAAAGGCTTACCGTGGACGTGCCTCTCGGTCGGCAGCCAGACGACGCATGCCATGACGCGCGCGAATCATGCAGGCGCGATGGACGCGAAGCGGAAGCTGCAGGAGATCGCGGCGAACGATCTGGGCGGATCTCCGGACCAATACGCCGTCGACAACGAGCGCGTCTTCAGAAAAGGCAATCCATCACAAGGACTGACCTACGCACAAGCGGCAACGCGCGCAATCACGCTTGGCGGCAAGTTCGACGGACATGAGCTGCCCGGGGACATTCACGCGGTCACGAAGGCCGCCGCGACATTGAACGCCGGCCTGGGACTGATGGGCGTTGCGAAAGATGTGTATCCACGCGACGGCGACACGTATTCATTTGTCGCCGGCTTCGCCGAAGTTGAGGTCGACGTCGAAACGGGTGTCGTCAGGCTCGTCGACTTCCTCAGCGTCGGCGATGTCGGCACGATCGTGAACCCGCGCAGCCTGATTGCGCAGATCAACGGCGGCTGCTGCCTCGGCATCGCGCACGCGCTTTATCAGAAGATCGTCTACGATCCGCACTACGGCCTGTCGCTGGCGCGGCGATTCCATCACAACAAGCCGCTGACGATCCTCGACATCCCGGAGATGAAATCGAGTGCGCTCGACATGGCGGATCCGGAAACCCCGGTCGGCGCCCGCGGCGTCGGTGAGCCGCCGGTCGGCGCCGGATTCGGCGCCGTACTCAACGCCATCGCCGATGCGATCGGCGTCGACGCGTTCAGGCGCGCGCCGGTGACCTCAGATGTCGTGTTGATGTCGCTGACGCATGGCAAGCGGATGCACGAGCCGCTGCAAGCGCATCTCTGATCGGGCGGACTAACGTCCGCCCCGACGACTGCACTAGCCGACCTTCACGTTGATCCGGGTCGTGCGCGTGAATTCTGAATCGGTCGCACTCAGCTCGAGCTCGTAGAGTCCCGGTGTTGAAAAGATCGCTTTCG
>Ga0310889_10000296_pt1 | contig 10441 bp, 7 predicted proteins | sample T20D2metaG_FD_204583 | JGI IMG/M metagenome (GOLD analysis project Ga0310889, IMG submission 204583) | Lab incubated soil microbial communities from West Virginia University Organic Research Farm, Morgantown, WV, United States - T20D2 | ecosystem: Environmental > Terrestrial > Soil >... | reverse complement strand
CGTCGCTGGTTCAGAACTGGGCGATGCCGGGGTTGGCGGGGCCCGAGGCCGAGCGGAATCTCTGGTACATCGTGCCGCTGGTGCTCGGAGTCATGCTGTTGTGGCGGCTCGCACCGCGCGGCGCCTGGATCGCGCGGTGGCCGCTGTCGTTCATTGTCGGCACGTTCGCGGGCATGCAGATGATCGGCTTTCTCCACGGCGATTTTCTCGCGCAGATCCGCAACACGATTCTCTCGCTCGCGGTCTTCGAAGCGGGTGGATTCGATTTCTGGGCGTCGCTCAGAAACATCCTCATCGTCGGTGGCGTGCTGTGCGCGGTAACGTATTTCTTCTTTTCCATCGAGCACAAGGGCGCGGTCGGGCGGGCAGCGAAAGTGGGTATCTGGTTTCTGATGATCACCTTCGGCGCCGCATTCGGCTATACCGTCATGGGGCGCATCGCCCTGCTCGCCATTCGCATCGAGTTTCTCCTCGATGACTGGCTGTGGCTGATCGATCCGTCGCGGCGTCGCGCCATCGCGATGCTTCTCCAGTCTTTCCTGGGGATCGGCTGAGAAACCATTTCTCCGGCCGGGTCTGCGATATGATCTCGCCATAGCTCCCACATTTCGTCTGATCTTCGTCGCCGCGCTCGTCTGCGTCGTCGAGGGCGTGTCTGCCCAGTCGCCCAGGCCGAACGCTGTCGTCGGCATCCTGCGCGCCGAGCTGCAGCGCAACGTCGACGTGCTGAAGGGCCAGCCGGTTCCGGCCTACTTCGCGGCGTACACGCTGCACGACAGCCACTCCACGCAAATCATCGCGTCGTTCGGCGCCGTCGATCGCAGTGAGGAGAGTCGTCAGCGCTACGCCACCGTCGAGGTGCGCGTCGGCGACTACCAGCTGGACAACACGCATCCGATTCGCGGAGACGCCCGCGCGAACTCGCCGAGGCTCGTCCAGGTGAGCCTTCCGCTGACCGACGACGAAAAGCCCATCAGGCTGGCACTCTGGCGCGCGACCGATCGCAGCTACAAGCAGGCGAGCGAAGCGCTGACGCGCGTCAGAACCAATGTCGCCGCGAAAGTACAGGACGAGAATCCGTCGGCTGATTTCTCGCGCGAAGAGCGGCAGGAGTACGCCGATTCGCCGGCCGCCTATACCCTCGACACACGGGCCTGGGAGGCGCGGCTGCGCCGCGTCTCGGCGGTGTTCAGCGAAGATCCGCTCGTGCTGCGCAGTCAGATCTCGCTCGCGGTGGAGGCCGACAACCGCTACTACGTCAACAGCGAGGGCTCTCAAATCGTCACCGGCGATATCGGCTGCCGGATTTTCATTCAAGGCGTCACGAAGGCGGAAGACGGCATGGAGCTTCCGCTGTACACGAGCTACTTTGCGACCTCGCCGGACGGACTCCCTGACGAGCGTCAGCTCATCGCCGACGCGCGCGCGATGATCGGCCTGCTCGCGCGGCTGCGCCGCGCGCCGGTCGTCGATCCGTTTTCCGGACCGGCCATCCTCACGGGCCGTGCCGCGGGCGTGTTTTTCCACGAGATCTTCGGGCATCGTGTCGAAGGCAATCGCCAGCGCAACGCCGACGATGGCCAGACGTTTACGAGCCGCGTCGGCCAGCCGGTGCTGCCCGCGTTCCTCAGCGTCGCGTTCGACCCCACGATCAAGAAGGTCGGCAACATCGAACTGATGGGGCATTACGTATACGACGACCAGGGCGTGAAAGGGCAGCGCGTCACGGTCGTGGACGACGGCGTCCTGAAGACCTTCCTGCTCGATCGTGCGCCGCTGAAGAATTTCTCGAAGTCGAACGGCCATGGGCGGGCGGAACCCGGGTTTCTGCCTGTGTCGCGTCAATCGAACCTGCAGGTCGTGTCGTCGAAGGCCGTCTCGCGCGAGCGGCTGATGGAGCAGCTGCGCGAAGAGGCATTCCGGCAAGGCAAGCCGTTCGGCCTGCTGTTCGACAACATCGAAGGCGGCTTTACGACGACCGGACGCGGGTCGGCAAACGCGTTTAACGTCCTGCCGAACGTGGTGTACCGCATCTACACCGATCCTCGGCGTGAGCCCGAGCTCGTGCGTGGCGTCGATCTCATCGGCACGCCCCTCGCCGCATTTGGCAAGATCATCGCCACCGACGATCAAATCGACGTCTTCAACGGCGTGTGCGGCGCCGAGAGCGGTGGCGTGCCCGTGTCGGCGTCGTCGCCGTCGTTGCTGGTCAGTGAAGTCGAAGTCCAGAAGAAGATGCAGTCGCAGGAAACGCGCCCGATTCTGCCGGCACCGCCGGTGACGAAGAAATCATGACGACCATGTGGCACAGGGCTTCAGCCCTGTCGCTGGCGGCGCTTTGCCTGCTGATCAGCAGGCCTTCCGCGCAGGAATCGCCGACCCTTTCGGCCATGCAGGACGAAATGAAGCGGTCGATGGCCGAGCTGCGTATGAAAGGGGAGGCCGCGCCCTACTACATCGCCTACGAGGTGCTCGACCGGACGATGTCGGATATGTCGGCGCGGCTGGGCGCGATCGTCGAGAATCCGCCGAGGCGCTCGCGCACGCTGCGCGTCGAAGTGCGCGTGGGCGACTACACGTTCGACAGCTCGCGCTTCGTGGTGCAGGGATTCGGTGGTGGCGGGGGCGGGCTGACGGGCGAGACGGTTCTTGCGCCGCTCGACGACGACTACGACGCGATGCGGCGCGAGATCTGGATCACCACCGACACAGCCTACAAGCGCGCCATCACGATGTTCGCGCGCAAGAAGGCGGCGTTTCAGAACCGCACCGCGAGCGATCCGATTCCGGATTTTTCCTCGGAGCCGGCCGTCGAGACGATCGTTCCCGGAGCGTGGCCAAGGCCCGACACAACCGGGAGCGATAACGGCGACAGCGGGAGCGTTCGCCTTCAGGCCGACCGCAACAGCGTGCTGGCCCGTGTTCAGCAGCCGTCGGCCGTGTTCGGCGCGTATCCCGACATCGATCTGTCAGAAGCGTCGATCGCACAGGTGCACGGGACGCGCTACTACCTGAACAGCGAGGGCTTCAAGACGGTCGCGCCGATTCATCTCGCGTCGCTCGCCATTTTTGCCGAGTCGCAGGCCGACGACGGTATGCCCGTGCGCGAGACCTATACGGCCGTCGAGCGCGCGGTTGCCGATTTGCCGGCCCCGGCCGATCTCATCGCACGCGCCCGGGCGCTGGCAGCCGGAGTGAGCGCCGCCCGCGTGGCGCCGATCGGCGAGGAATTCGCCGGTCCTGTGATGATCGAAGGCATTGGCGGTGCGCAATTCATCTCCGAGACGCTCGTGCAGATGATGCAGGCACGGCGCCCGCCCGACACCGAAAACCCGCGCATGGGACAGTCGGCGCCGTCCCCCTTTCTCAACCGGACGGGCCTTCGGGTGATGGCCGATTCGTTTGCTGCGAGCGACACGCCGTCGCTGACGCACTTCGATGGCAAACCGCTCGTCGGCAGCTACACCGTTGACGACGAGGGGATGCCCGCCAAAGACGTCAGGCTGGTCGAGAAGGGCAGGCTTGCGACGTTGCTGACCAATCGCGTGCCGCAGAAATACTTCCTGCGTTCCAACGGACACGGCCGCTCGAACACGGTGCTTGCCGGCGTGTTCCAGTTGGAGAGCGCCCAGGCGATTCCCGCGTCTGATTTGAAGGGCAAATACATCGAGCTGCTGAAGGCGCAGGACAAGGACTTCGGGTACATCGTGCGCGGCGTTCGACCGGAGGGCCCGGGCGGCGCGGGTCCGGGCATCGACGCCGTCGTGAAGGTGACACTCGACGGGAAGGAAACGCCCGTGCGCGGCATGCGATTCGGTTCGGTGGCGGCGGTGGCGTTTCGGGATCTGGCGGAAGCGTCGAAAGAGCGGACGGTGTATTCCTACCGCGCCGGCGCCACCTCGGCGGTGTCGGTCATTGCGCCAGGCCTCATCTTTGAAGAGCTGGAAATCCTGCGCATCCGCGACATCATGCAGAAGCCGCCCGTCGTACCGTCGCCACTGCGCTAGCTCGGATCGTAAAGTTCGTAAAGTTCGTAAGGTTCGTAGGTTCGTAGGTTCGTAGGTTCGTCCGAACCTCAGAACTCAACGAACTTAACGAACCTACGAACCGACGAACCCCACGAACCCATTCATTCCCCTACACTTCCTCCCATCGGAACCGTGCGAGCGCCAGCAGCCAGAACACGGCGGCAAATCCCAACAGAACGAGAATCGGCAGCAGTGCGGCGCTCAGCCCGAAGCCGCGCCACGTCATCGCGTCGAACCCGTCGACCGCCCACCGCGTGGGCATGATGAGAGTGACCCTCTGTAACCAGGCCGGAAACACGAACGTGGGCACCCAGGCTCCGCCGAGCATCACCATGAGCAACGTCGCGAGCACCGACACGCCGCGTGCGGCGTTGGGTGTCTTGCCGAGGGCGGCGATCAGCAGCCCGTAGGAGGCCGCCATCACGGCCGACGCAATCGTGACGCCGATGAATCCGGCGACGCTGCCCTCGATGCGGACGCCCCACACCAGGATGGCAAAGCCGAACGAGACCAGCATGACCAGCGTGCCGATGACGGTGCCGCTTCCCACCTTCGAGCCCAGGAGCGTCAGCTTCGAGATGGGTGCGCTGCGCAGCCGTTTCCACAACCCGCGCTGCCGTTCCACGAGGATCTCGATCGCGAAATTGATGGCGCCCATCAGCATGAATTGAAGCCCCATCCCGGCGAACGAGTGCGCGAAGCCGTTGTAGTTCGTGCTCTGGCGCGCGGTCATCGCCTCCTCCCGCACCTCGTACGGCAGGGTGATGCCCGGGGTTCGGCTGGTTGATGCCGTATTTCCCGCGGCGTTGAACCGCTGTACCGACTCGAGCATGTCGCGCAGCAGGCGCTTCTGGTCGTCGGGCATCGCGGCCGAGTCGAGGCTGCGAATCGTGTCGTCAATCACCTTGCGGCCCCGTTCGCCGGTGAACACTTCGCGGCTCACCGATTCCATGACGTGCTGGGTGATGAGCCCCCTCACCATGGCCAGCTCCATGCCGCGCGACGGGTCGTAGAGCAGTTGTAGCTGCGGTTTTTCGCCGCCCGAGAAGAACGCGCGACCCGCCGCATCGCCAAAGCCCTGCGGAATGACGATGCCCACGGCCGCGTTGCCGCGGCGGACACGGTCGCGTGCCTGTTCGATCGAGGTGCTCTCTGACGAAAGGTTCTTGTCGGACGCCAGGGCCGCGGTCATGGCCCGCGAGATGTCGCTGGTGTCGAGATCGACGACGAGGATTGGTATGCGCGACTGCGTCTCGGTCGAGCGGCTTCCGGGAAACAACATGCCGAAGAACGACCCGATTGCGACAGGCATCGCAAACGCCAGGATCACGGCCCGGCGATCGCTCAGAAACAGCTTCAGGTCTTTGGCGATCAATGCGGCGAATGCGGTCGGCACCATCAGTCGCGCAGGCTCCTTCCCGTCATCGCAAGAAACACCGATTCGAGCGTAAGGCGTCCGTCCTTCGATTCGACGTCCGGGCCGACGCGAGTCAGACCCGCCAGCGTGTCGTTGGCGATCACGCGGCCGTGATCGATGATGACGATGCGATCGGCCAGCCGTTCCGCTTCTTCCATGTAGTGCGTCGTGTAGAGCAGGGCCTTGCCCTGCCGCCGAAGTTCGTCGAGGTTGTCGAAGATCGCGTTCCGGCTCTGGGGATCGACCCCGACGGTCGGCTCGTCGAGCAGCAGGATGTCGGGATCGTGCAGAAGCCCGGCGGCCAGATTGAGGCGCCGCTTCATGCCGCCGCTGAATGCCTTGACGCGATCGCGGGCCCGTTCGACAAGGCCGACGATGCCGAGGGCTGTCCCGATGGCGCGATCGAGCTCCACGCGTGTGAGGCCGTACAGCGAGCCGAAGAAGCGCAGGTTATCGAACGCCGTGAGCTCGTCGTACAGCGCGAGTTCCTGCGGCACCAGCCCGATCCGGCGCTTGAGCGGGTCGGTATCGCCGGAGAGCCGCTGCCCGTCGATGCGCACATCTCCACGATCTGGCGTGATGAGACCCGCAATCATGGAAACGGTCGTCGTCTTGCCCGCGCCATTCGGACCCAGCAGGCCGAGGATGCGCCCGGGATCGAGCTGGAACGAGACCCCGGCGACGGCGACGAGCGTGCCGAATGACTTGCGAAGGTCCTGCACTTCGAGCATGTCTGTCTCCCGGCCGACGGCGGTGAAGACGAGGATATCAAGGCAGAAGCTTCAATGCTTGAATATCCGACCTTACTAAGGTTAGATTTCCCTGCTTACCAACACACGTGCCGGAGGCTTTCATGAGAATGCTCACTCGTCTATTCCTGTCCGCCGCGGCCGTCGCGCTGCTGAGTGGCGCGGCGCTCGTTGCGCAATCGAAAGCGAAGGCGGAAAACGTGCCCACTATTCCGCACAGCTCGGTGCCGAACTTCTTCAAGCTGCCGCCCGACCTGTACTTCGGTGAAGGCATCGGGATCGCGACGAACTCGAAGGGACACGTGTTCGTGTACCACCGCAGCGGCGATACGCGGCTGTTCGAGTTCGATCCGAACGGCACCTTCGTGAAGGAATGGGGCATCGGTGTCTACGGCATCGAGTTCGCGCACCAGGTGCGCGTCGATCGCGACGACAACGTGTGGGTCGTCGACGAGGGTACGAACATGCTCATCAAGTTCAACCCCGCGGGCCGCGTCGTCATGGTGCTCGGCCGGCGGCCGGAGCCCGTGGCGGGCGCGACACCGACCAACACGCCGGAAGGTCCGGTCCTGAACAAGAAGTATCAGTTCGGGCGGCCCACCGACGTCACGTGGGACGCGCAGGGCAACATCTTCATTTCCGACGGCTACGTGAACTCGCGGGCCGTCAAGTACGACAAGAACGGCCGCTTCATCGCGCAGTTCGCGGGCGAGCGCGGCAGCGCGCAGAACCAGCTGAACACGCCGCACTCGATCAGCTCGGACGCGCAGGGCAACATCTACGTGGCCGATCGCGGCAACGCCCGCGTCGTCGTGCTGAACAACGACATGTCGCTGAAGACGATGTACACGAACGTCGGCAGCCCGTGGGCGGTCTGCGTTTCACCGGGATCGCATCAGTATCTCTACTCGTCGAACTCGAACCCCGATTCGAACCCCGCGGCGTCGTGGGCGATTACGGGTGAGATCTACAAGATGGAGCTCGACGGCACGATCGTCGGCAAGTTCGGCAAGGCCGGCAAAGGCCTCGGCGAGTTCAGCACGGTGCACGAAATCGACTGCCGTAATCCGGATCAACTGTTCGTCTCGGAAATCTCGGCGTGGCGCGCGCAGAAGATCCTGCTGAGCCCGCAGAAAATGCAGCCGGCCACCTCGTCGGCGGCGGGTCGATAAGGGGGGCCACATGAAACGGACGCTCATCTTCATCGTCGGTGCCGCGCTGGCTGTCAGCGGCGGCCTGCTATCCGGACAGACGGTTCCGACGATTCAATTCGATTCGAACCCGATGCCGCTGTCGATGCCCGACAGCATTCACCTCGGAGAAGTCGCCGGCGTGGCGACCAGCTCGAAGGGCGAAATCTACGTCTACACCCGCACCGGTAACCCGACCATCACCATCGCAACAGCGCGAGCCGTTGCGCATGGCGGCGGCCGGCTGTTCGTGTTCGATCGCGCAGGCAAGTACGTGCGTGAAATCGGCCAGGGGATCTACGGATTCCTGCAGCCGCAGCAGGTGCGCGTCGATGCGCAGGACAACATCTGGATCGTCGATCAGATGTCGACGCAGGTCGTGAAGTTCGATCCGAACGGCCGCGTGCAGATGGTCCTCAGCCGGAAACCGGAAGCGGTGACCGTGCCGAATCCGCGGCTCGCTCCGCTGCCCACGGGAGTTCCGGTCATCATGCCCGAGCCTCCTGCCGGTGGTCGTGGCGGCGGCGGGGGCGAGGATGGCGGCGGTCGCGGCGGCGGCGCTCGGGCTGGCGGGCCGGCTCCGCTTCCAGGCGCTGGTGTTGAAGGCGAGAGCTTCAACCGTCCCACCGACGTCGCCTGGGACGCGCAGGGCAATATCTACGTCGCTGACGGGTATGGCAACGCGCGCATCGCGAAATACGATCGGAACGGTAAGTGGCTCAAGAACTGGGGATCGCGCGGAACGGGCCAGGGGCAGTTCAACATCGTGCACGGCATCGCGATCGACGCACAGGGCAACGTGTATGTCGGCGACGAAGGCAACAAGCGCGTGCAGGTGTTCGACGGCGAAGGTACGTTCAAGACGCAGTTCACCAACGTCGGTGCGCCAACCGCGCTGTGCCTCAGCCGGGGAGCGCAGCCGGCCCTGTACGTGGCGCACACCGGCGACCCGGACGGAATGGAAGATGCCACGATTTACAAAGTCGACCTCCAGGGCAACGTGCTCGGCAAGTTCGGCAGCGCGGGCAAGCTGCCGAAGGAGTTCGGTCTGGTGAATTCGATCGACTGCCGCAACGAAAACGAGCTGCTCGTCGGCGAGCTCGCCAACTGGCGTGTACAGAAACTGACACTCCGCGCCGCGAAGTAGACGGCCACACTCGAAGGGTGCAATCGGTGGCTCACACCGATTGCACCCGCGACACCTCCCGCATACACTGAGAACATGTGTCGAGTGCTCCTGCTGTCGCTGTCTGCTCTTATTGCGTCCACGAACGTTTCGGCGCAAACCGCAACCCCTTCAGCACCCAAAGCCACGACGTTCAAACCCGCCGCGCTGGTGATTCAAGTGTCCGACACGCTCGGCGCGCCGCTCGGCGGGACCATGATCGCGGCGACCGGTCCGGTCTCGCGCGAAGGGGAGACGGCGGCCGATGGTTCGCTGCACCTGATCAACCTCCGGGCCGGCAACTATCGTCTGCGATTCGCCCGCGAAGGATCGATCACGCTCGAGCGCGAGGTCGCGGTGCGCGCGGGAGAATCCTCGACCCTCGATGTGGCGCTCTCGGCAGCACCGCCTCCGCCGAAGCCCGAGCCCGTCCAGGTGCCGGTACCAACAAAGGATCTGGGCGCACCGGGCGATCCGAAGGTCACACCGGTGCCGGCATTCCTGGAAAAGAACTTCATCGGAGGGCGTGAAGGGCGCAAGGAGTCGCCGCTGGGCTGTACCTCGTCGGGAAAAGCGACGCTCTTCCAGTTGCGCGATTCGTGGGTCGCCCACACCCACGACGACTCGGATGAGTGGATTTACGTGGTGGCCGGAGAGGGCGTGCTGCGCATGGCCGCGGCAGAGCAGCACTTGCAGGCGGGCACCTTCAGCCTGGTGCCACACACCATGACGCACGCGCTGATTCCCCAGGGCAGAAATCCTCTCATCGTGATTTCCGTGCTGTCCGGGCAGGCGTGTAAGAGCTGAGAGAAGTTCCGGTTCCTGTTCCGGTTCGTGGAGGGCGATGTTCTTCATCCGGGCATGCCTCTTGCTCCGGGCATCGCATGGGCATACGCATACTGGCTTTTACTGTCGTGTTCTGCTGCACGGCCACGCTTAACGCCCAGAATAAAGATCCTTACAAGAAGGTCGACAACGACGTCAGGCTCGAGGCGCTCCGACACGCGCAGGTCTGGACCGACAGCCCGATTGCCTCGAAGGACATCAAAGCCGGCCCGCCGGATGCACCGGGTTTTCGGCCCGAGGCGGTCGTCACGTGCGAGTACGTCGAGAAAAAGCAGACGGGCACGCCCAAGTTCGATTGCGCGATAAACGGTAAGGACGAGATTCGCGTGAAATATGGCGACAAGAACGGGGAGATCTACTCGGAAGTGGCCGCCACGCGGCTCCTATGGGCGCTGGGATTTGGCGCCGACCGTGTGTATCCCGTCAAGGTCGTCTGCAAAGGATGCCCGGCCGATCCGATGATGAACCCGCGGAAGACGACCGAAACGCGCGAATTCGCGGCGGCCGTCGTCGAGCGAAAACTCCCCGGCGACGAGATCGAGCTTCACAGGAACTCCGGCTGGGCCTGGGTCGAGCTGACGTTCGTGGATCAAACGAGCGGCGGTGCTCCGCTGGCGCACCGCGATGCCCTGAAGCTCCTCGCGGCGATGATCCAGCACACCGACAGCAAGCCTCAGCAGCAGCGGATCGTGTGCCTCGACAAAGTGCACGGACAGCAGCCGCAGCAGGACGGACGCTGCACGCGCCCGTTCATGATGATCAACGACCTCGGCAAAACCTTCGGGCACGCGACCTTCACGAACGTCGACGGGAAGAGTGCAGCGAACTTCGAGGAATGGTCGAAGGTGTCGGTCTGGAAGGGCGACAAAGGGTGCGTGGCGCGCCTGTCGAAGTCGTTTTCGGGCTCGCTCGAAGATCCGGTGATTGGCGAAGACGGCCGGAAGTTCCTGGCCGGACTGCTCGCGCAGCTGACCGATCGCCAGATGCACGACCTGTTCGACGTCGCGCGGTTCACCAAACGCGATCCGCGCGCATCCGTGGACGAT
>Ga0310889_10000293_pt1 | contig 10454 bp, 10 predicted proteins | sample T20D2metaG_FD_204583 | JGI IMG/M metagenome (GOLD analysis project Ga0310889, IMG submission 204583) | Lab incubated soil microbial communities from West Virginia University Organic Research Farm, Morgantown, WV, United States - T20D2 | ecosystem: Environmental > Terrestrial > Soil >... | reverse complement strand
GAGCCGCTCACGCTGGATGCCGGCCTGAAGCTCGCTGGCCGTGCGGGCCCGGTCAGCGTCGGCGTCCTCGGCGTGCGCCAGGATGCGGCCGTCGGCCAGGAGTCCGTGGATCTCTTCGTCGGGCGCGTCGCACGAAACGTGCTCGAGGAATCGAGCGTCGGCGTCATCGTGACGAGCGGCAATCCTGACCCGCGTGTCGACAACTCACTCGCGGGCGTCGACTTCCGCTACCTCAACACGCGCCTGGGTGACAACCGCAGCATTGAGGCGACGGCCTGGTACCAGCAGACCCACACCGAAGGCCTGTCGGGCGACGACTCGGCGTACGGGTTCAGTTTTGCCGTGCCGAACAGCGATGGCTGGAACGGCGAGCTCATCCACAAGGTGATCGAGGAGAACTATTTCCCTGCGCTGGGCTTCGCGAGCCGCACGGATTTCGAGACGACCTTCGCCGAGCTCGGCTACACGTGGCGCCCGGAGAATCACTGGATCCGGCGCGTGGAGAGTGAGATCGGCGCGGAGTTTGTCGACGCGATAAACGGCAGCGATCGCAGCCGTGAAATCGAGCTTCAGCTCGTCGAAGTCGAGAACCAGGCCGCGGACTACCTGACGCTCACGCATATCTTCGTCGAGGACGAGTTCGCGGAGCCATTCGAGATCTCCGAAGGTGTCGTGATTCCCGCGGGCAACTACACCTACGATCACGCCTGCGTATCGCTATATACCGGCGAGCAGCGCGTGCTCGCCACCGAGTCGAGCATTTGCGACGGGGGCTTCTACGACGGGCAGATTTTCATCCTCGAGACGAAGACAACCTGGCGGCCGAGTGCGCACCTCAAGGTCACTCTTGGCGGCGAGTACAACGACGTCGACCTGCCACAGGGGGACTTCATCACCCGCCTCGCGACGCTGGCCTTCGATATCGCGTTCAACACCGCGTGGTCGTGGGAGAATTTCGTCCAGTACGATAACGTCTCGGACACGGTCGGGCTCAACAGTATCCTGCGCTGGATCCCGCGCGCGGGGCAGGAGACGGTGTTTGTTGTCAACACTCAGCAGGAAGACTTCGACCGCGACGGCCGCTTCCGGTCGCATACCTCGGACGTCACGCTCAAGCTGAGCTATACGTTCCGCTACTGAGGCCGATCGCCGTGAAACCCGACCGCGGTCATGGAGACACGGAAGGAGGAGATTACAAGGCCACGGGGCGTGTACCATGCGGCGAAGGGTAGGGCAGAAGAGGTCAGGAAAATGAAGTCGGGTTGGAAGGTGTCGGGCATTGGAGGGTTCCGCTGTTCCTGGTTGCTCATCGCGATGCTTGTGGCCTGCCCCGCACAGGCTGCGGACGCCCCAGCCAAAACAGAATCCCAGCTCCAGGCCGCTGCCGTGCTTAAGTCCATGGCGGAGTACCTGGCCGTTCTCACGGCTTTCAGTTGCACATCTACCAACAGATTCGAAGCGGTTCAGGCCGACGGCCAGCGGATCGAGTTTGGCGAAACGCGCCAAATATCCTTGGCGCGGCCCGATCGCCTGCGCATCGATGAGGTGGCGAGTGACGGTACCAATGACCTGGCGCTCTTCGACGGCAAGCAGATCACCGTACTCAGCGCAGATGACAACGTCTACGCGCAGGCCCCGCAGCCGCCCTCCATCGAAGATGCACTGGTCTACTTCGTCCGCGACCTTCGCATGCGGATGCCGCTGGCGCTGCTGGTATCGACCCATGTGCGCACCGAGCTTCCCAACCTGGCCAAGGAAATCGACTATGTCGAGAGCACGCAGATCAGGGGCCAGACTGCGCACCACCTCGCAGGCCGGGGGGATTCCGTCGACTTCCAGATCTGGATCGCCGAGGGCACCAGTCCGCTGCCGCTTCGCATCGTGATCACCTACAAACTGGCAACGGGCCAGCCCAGATTCGCCGCCGACTTTTCGGACTGGAATATCAGCCCGAAATTTTCAGGCAATACGTTCCAGTTCTCGCTGCCCCAGGGTGCCCGCAAGATTCCGTTTGCTGTGCAACTTCTAGCACCCGACGCCGCACCGCAGGCGGCAGCCGCCGGCGAGGTGAAGCCATGAAACCCACGATCCTGCCGCGCCCCGGAATTCTCGCTGCCGTGTTCGCGCTTGCACTGGTGGTGTTCTTTGGCAGCTACGCCGAAGCCAGGGGAGGCCGCGGGGGCGGCGGCTTCTCGCGCGGCGGTCCGGCCGCCAGCGGAGGGTTTTCCAGGCGTCCCAGTGCACCCTCACAACGTCCCAGCACACCCTCACAGCGTCCCAGCACACCCTCACAGCGTCCCAGCACACCCTCACAGCTCCCGGCAGGCCCTGTTGCCCGTCCGCCGTCCGCCTCCCAACTGCCGTCGGGTCCCGCTGGGGGCGTCGGAGGGGCCGGCGGGGTGGGCGGAGGAGCCGGCGGAGTCGGTGGAGTCGGCGGAGTCGGCGGAGTGGGTGGAGTCGGCGGAGTCGGTGGAGTCGGTGGAGTCGGTGGAGTCGGTGGAGTCGGTGGAGTCGGTGGAGTCGGTGGAGTCGGCGGAGTTGGAGGAGTCGGCGGAGTCGGCGGAGTCGGTGGAGTCGGCGGCTACTACCCGCCCCCCATTTATTACCCGCCTCCGTACTACGGCGGCTATTACGGCGCCTGGGGCTACTACGACGATGACTGGATGTGGGGTGTCGCGATCGGCACGACCGTCGCTGCGGTTGCCATAACCGCTGCCGACGATGATGACGACGACGACACAACGACCACGACTACGACGACTACTACGGCCGCGGCGCAGGGCGGTCTGCCCTGCGTCCCGGTAATCAAGGAACAGGACGGCATGACTTACTACCAGTGCGGCCAGCAGCATTATGTGTTGGCGTATGGTGGAACCGGCCCGATCTACATGCCGGTGCCAGCGCCGGGACCGCCCGCTGCGCCGCCTGACAAACAGCCGGCGCAATCCAGCCCACCCGGCTGAGGTCTGGTGTCCATGGTGCTCTCACGACGGGCGCGGTAACGAGAGCGTTACCCGAAGTCCCCCCTCCCTGCGATTCTCGATCGTCACGTCGCCGCCATGGGCTCGCGCGATCGCGCGTGCGATCGAGAGTCCCAAGCCCGTGCCGCCCGAATCTGAGTTGCGCGACGAGTCGAGTCTCTCGAAAGGCGCGAACACCCTCTCCTGGTCCGCCACCGGAACACCGGGCCCATCGTCGTCAATGCGGATGGTCACGAATTCCGACGCCAGTTCCAGGCGAACGCGCGCGCTGTAGCCGTACTTGACCGCGTTGTCGACGAGATTGGCCAGGCACCGGCGCATCGCGACGGGACGGCAGATGCACAGCAGCCGAGGCTCGATGCTGGCGCCGAGTTCGAGCGTGACTTCGGCGCGATCCTCGCAGACGGTCTCGGCGAGCGAAACGAGGTCCACGCTGGCCATCGCCTCGGTACTCGCCTCCTCGCGCGTGAAGGCCAGTGTCGCATCGATCATCGCTTCCATGTCGTCCAGGTCGCGAAGCAACTTGCGGCGCTGTTCCTCATCCTCGACGAACTCGGCTCTCAGCCGCAATCTCGTGATCGGCGTGCGCAGGTCGTGTGAGATCGCCGCGGTCATCTGCATGCGATCGTGCACGAAGCGCTGTAAACGTTCCTGCATCAAGTTGAACGCATGTGTAGCCTGGCGCATTTCCCGCGCTCCGCCCTCCGAGAGCGGCGCCGCGTGAACGTCGCGTCCCAGCTGCTCGGCCGCACGGGCCAGCGTCTCCAGTGGTGCAGTGAGGCGGCGCACAGCCCAGATCGACAACCCGACGACGATGAGCGCCACGAGTCCCAGCAGCAGCAGCGATTCGGCGGAAAGAGTTCCCGAGGTCTCGACGAACGGCGCTTCGAAGTTGAGCCACGAGGCATCGTCGAGTTGCAGCGCCAGCCGCAGCACGGGCACCCTGGCGTGCTGCGTGAGGATGTCATCCAGGCTGCGGCCGACCCTGGTCGTTCGGTTGGTTGGGCGTCCACCAGGCAGTTCCGCCGCCGATCGAGGTTGAGCGGGCGTGAAGGATACCCGCAGGGTCCGCCACGGGACGTCCCAGAGCGCGGCCTGGAGGATGTCCGAGAACAACTTCGCACGCGCATCGGCTGTCTCGATGTCATCCACGGCGGGCGCGTCGCTCCACGCGACATGCAGCGTACCACTCGTGAATGCCGCCAGCAGCGGCGGGCGCTGTGCCTCGTCGGCGGTTTCGATCAGGCGTACGACGTCGGCAATGCGCTCCGCAAGCCGGAAATGTTCGAGCACCGCCTCGGCCTGGCTGCGGGTGTTGTAGTGTATGGCGAGCGTGACGACCTGCGACACCGCCAGTCCGCTGATCAGCACGACGATGACCCAGCCCGCGATGGAGTCGGGCAGGAATCGTTTCATGCGCGCTCGACCTGGGCCGTGAACACGTAGCCTCCGCCGCGCACGGTGGCGATGATCTCCGGGACACTGGGGTCCGCCTCGATCTTGCGGCGCAAGCGGCTCACTTGTACGTCGATGCTGCGATCGAACGGTGCCGGGCCGCGGCCGCGTGCCAGGTCGAGCAGCTGGTCGCGGCTCAGCGTGCGCTGCGGGTGCTCGACGAACGCGAGCAGCAGCTCGAATTCGCCCGACGACAATGTGACGAGGGCGCCTTCCGGTGAAAGCAGCCGCCGCCGGTCGGCATCGAGTGTCCAGCCGGCAAATCGCACTCGCCCGGACGCCGTCAACCCATGGCCCTGGGGCGCCGCTCGGCGCAATACCGCTCGCATCCGCGCGAGCAGTTCGCGCGGATTGAAGGGTTTCGCGAGGTAGTCGTCCGCGCCCATCTCGAGACCCACGATACGGTCGGTCTCATCGCCGACTGCTGTGAGCATGATGATCGGCACACTACCGGTCGCGCGAATCTCGCGGCAGATCGTGAAGCCGTCCTTGCCCGGCAGCATCGCGTCGAGAACGATCAGGTCGATGCTTGCGACCTGCAGGACCTTGCGCATCTCGCGCTCCTCACGCGCGACGCTGACCCGATACCCGTTGCGCGTCAAGAACCGCGACAGGAGATCACGGATCTCGCTGTCATCGTCGACGATGAGGATGTGCGGTGTGTTTTCCATCGGCTGCCGGGACCGATCCGTTCGCCTGGGGAATAGACCTTGCCAGCGGTGGAACGTGCGCGGAGGACAATCGTGTAACGCAATGTTACAGATGCGGGCCGCGCAATACTGCGCAACAGAACAGGCGGGTTGGCGAAACACCCGGCTTACAAACCAGTGGTGTCATGTATCACACCCGGTAACGAGCCGGATGTTCGAAACGAGACCGCCTCAACTCAGACACTGGAGAGATCATCATGAAAATCCGCCAACTGATTCTTGCTGCATCCGCCGCCGCGTTCCTTACGCCAGCCGCGTTCGGCGCCACCACGGCGAGCAACCCCGACGACTGCATGGCGTTGCAGCAGAAATTCGACAAGCAAGTCACGACCCACGCGACAACCTCTGCCACCACAAGCAAGGCGAAGGACATGCGTGCCCAGGGCGAGAAACTGTGCAAGGAGGGCAAGACCAGCGAGGGCACCAAGAAGCTGCATGAGGCTTTGAAGGAGCTGAACGGCAAGGCTTACTGACCCGCCGCGGAAGGAGGCCGCATTGGGGCCGGCCGCCCACCGGGCCGGCCCCGGAGCCTTGGATTGATTGGCGATGGTGGCGCTCATCAGAAAAAACGGGACCGCGCGTCCACTCGCCATGAGTGAAAACGGAAGCAACTTCTATTGGGGCCGTGAGGAGTTGCTCGGGCTGTTATCCAATTCGGCAACGCTTGCCGGGCTGTGCGTGACGGTCGTCGCGCTGATGAGCACCTTCGATAAGAGCCAGATCGCCGTATCGTTCGTCGACGATTTGTTCGCCCTGTGCGCCACGGCGTTCCTGCTTTGCACTTACGTCATCTTCTGGGCGCTGCGATCAAGCAAGGGCGCCATTCCGACATGGTTGATCAAGGCGATCGACGTGCTTTTTCTGTTGGCGCTTACGTCGATGACGGGCGCCTCTTTTCTAATGATTTTCGCAATCTGGTAGCCGCGCCCTGATCACCTCGGAGCGAGCTCCGTACTGCCCGTGACAGCCGCCGTCGGGGCCCATTGGCTGAGCGGGGGGTCTGGTCCTCGCCAGGGCCCTAAAAGGGGCTCGCATATGACCGCGCCCGGCGTATAGTCCCTGCCGGAGCCCCCCGAATCCTTCGCTTGCAACCCTCAGGCGGGTCGGTCGGCTCCTTTTCGCTGAAATCACAGTTGGATGGTCCGTGGCGGCTGGCCCGCTGCTTATGCATTAGCAACTGCGGTTCACACACAATTACCGCCCGCGAGGGCTGCGGCGCCAAGCGGTTGATCTGAAGGGGAAATGGCGATGGCTACGACACTCCCGGCCGAGAGCACGGAACACGCTCGAAGCAGTGCCCAACAGGCGATGGCCCTCGACTACGTGCAACGAATCGGTGGCCTGAGCCGTATCGTTGACCGCGACATCGAGATCCTCAAGATGAATGTGCAACTTCTCGACGGCCAGGATGAGGCCCGGTCAAGCGCTTGGGAACGTCTTGAAAGCGCGTGGGAGTCGGTTCGCTCCGAGCTGGCCGACGACAGCCCTTCGAGCCCGCTGACCGGACACGTGTCACCAGGCAATGGTGCCGCCGTTGCCGCGGCTGAAGTCGATGCGCCAATGGCAGTTGTGCCGACGGTCCCGTTGGCCCGCAGACCACTGAACTGGGTCACTGGAGTCCTGGGACCCGCCATTTCCTCGAGAGCCAGACAGGTCGTGAGTTGGTCACGCGAGCCCGCGCGCCGTGCGGAACTCCGTGCAGCGGCGTTGAAGGTCTGGACCTTCGTCAGCAGCGCAGCGTTGGCAGGTGGGAAGCACGTGAGCCATGGGTGGTGTGGGTTACAAGGGGTCGTCAGAAAACAAGCGACGTCCTTGGAGAGCGCGTGGTTACGCCTCGAAGGCAACTGGCAGGCATGGAAGGCCGCCAGATCTCAGTCTGCCGAGATCGAAGCCTGGGCTGGCGCGATCGAAGTCGATTCACTGGCACGTTATGAGACCGGTTTGCTGCCACCACCCGATGCGCCCGCCGCTGATTTGCAGACTACTGGTTCCGATCTGGTTACCTTCGCGCAGAAGGTCGAACCCGCGGACGTGACGCACCGTGGCAACGGGTCGATGAATCCTGCGCCAGGCGATTCAGGCGCAGCGCATAGCACGGCATCGGAAGGAACCGCGCAGGCGCGCCTGGAAATCGCGAAGGAGACGGTAAAATCGAAGCTGGCACTGATCGAAGGCCCATCACGGCCGATTCTTGCGATCAGTACGATGCCACAACTCGATGAGCCGACGAGGAACTCGGCGGATATGCCGTTCGTGCTCAGACCGCTGCCGTGGGTCCTCGGCGCACTTTCGCCGGTCATTTCTTCCAGAACCATGCGAATGCATCACGGTTCTCACTACTCGCAATGTATCGAATCGGCCAATCGGCTCTCACGGGAACAAAAGAAACTGGCGGGCAAGGATCCGCTCGAGATCGTGCGCTGGGCCCGTGAGCACGCGCGTGGCACCGAGCTTCTTGCGACAGCCTCAGAGGCCTGGAACCACTCCTTGTACTGGCAGTGCCTGACGCCGGAGAAGAAGCGACCGAGTGGGGAGCTCCGCAAGGCACTCTACCGGGTGTTTGGTGACTTCTCGAACTTCGCCGACAAGTTCGCACTGGCAGGTGCGAAGCACGTGGGCAGCGGGTGGCTCTGGCTGACAGCGAACAGCCGCAAGCAGGTGAGAATCCTGACGACATCGGATGCGGATTGTCCGGAAGCCCGTGGACACACCTGCTTACTGGCGATCGATCTGTGGGAGCACGCGTACTACCTCGATCACCAGAACCGGCGTCGTGAGTATCTGGATGCCCTCATCGATCGCAGGCTCGACTGGGACTTTGCGGAGCAACGCTTCTGCCTCGTCCTGCAGCGTGAAACGCAGGCACAGCGCAAGACTTCATCTCGAACTGGTGATCGCAAGCGCACTCGCCATCCCAAGCAGCAGCGCAAGGCAGCGACTTCACGGCGATAGAATCCTCATCAATCGCGTTTCATAGGCTCTGCCTGCTGCCGACTTGCACGGCTCAAGCCGCGTGATGTACGCATGCCCGCCGACCTGAGGTCAAAGGCATGGTTCGCCCTCGCTGTACTTGTGGCCGTAATGGGCCTTCTGCTTTTTCTTCCGGCTGGAACGGTTCACTACTGGCAAGCCTGGGTGTATTTATCGATCCTTACGGGAGCATCGGTCCTGACGACGCTCTATCTAATGAGAGAGGACCCAGCGCTCCTTGAACGCAGGATGAGTGGCGGTCCGACGGCCGAGAAGCGACCAATTCAGCAGTTCATCATGCTCTGTACGTCGATCGGTTTCATCGCTCTTCTTTTGGTGCCGGCATTCGACCAACGCTTCCGGTGGTCCCACGTGCCGCTTGGCGGCGTCCTCGCGGGAGACCTGCTCGTTGCGATTGGGTTCTATCTCATCTACCGGGTGTATCGAGAAAACACCTTCACGTCGGCAACCATCGAAGTCACTGAGAATCAGACCGTGATTTCGACCGGCCCGTACGCAGTCGTTCGCCACCCCATGTACGCGAGTGCGTCTCTGTATCTCCTCGGCACGCCGCTGGCGCTTGGCTCGTGGTGGGGGTTTGCACCGATCGTCGCGATGCTGCCGTTTCTCATTTGGCGGCTTTTTGACGAGGAGCGGTTCCTCGCGAGGAATCTGCCGGGATATGCGGAATACCAGCAACAGGTCCGGCATCGTCTCGTGCCATTCGTGTGGTAGTTTGCCGGGCCCTGGTACCCTCAACGGGGATCTTTCGCCAACAGGAGTAGAGGCGATGCGCAAGTTCGATAGGAACGCCGAGGTCATAGCAGGGCTCACCAAGGAGCAGTATCGCGTCACGCAGCAGGGGGGCACCGAACGTCCGGGAACCGGCGAGTATCTTCATAACGAAGAGCCGGGAATCTATGTCGACATCGTTTCGGGCGAGCCGCTGTTCGCCTCGTCCGACAAGTTTGAATCAGGGTGCGGCTGGCCGAGCTTCACGAAGCCGATCGAAACCGCCAACGTCAACGAACTTACCGACACAACGCACGGCATGGTCCGCACCGAGGTGCGCTCAGTGCACGGCGACAGTCACCTTGGGCACGTGTTTCCCGACGGTCCCGAGGATCGCGGCGGATTGCGCTATTGCATCAACTCAGCCTCGTTGCGATTCATTCATCGCGACGACATGGAGGCCGAAGGCTACGGGGCATACTTGAACCAGGTGGAGGACAGAAAGTGACTGAGGAACGCGCTTTGCTTGCCGGCGGTTGCTTCTGGGGCGTGCAGGATCTCTTTCGCCGTTACGACGGCGTTCTGTCAACGCGCGTCGGCTACACAGGCGGCAACACGCCCAACGCAACCTATCGCAATCATGGAGCACATGCCGAAGCGGTCGAAATCATCTTCGATCCTGCGAGGATCAGCTATCGACAGATCCTCGAGTTCTACTTCCAGATTCACGATCCGACCACGCGCAACCGCCAAGGGAACGACATGGGGCCCAGCTATCGATCGGCGATCTTCTACACCACCGACGAGCAGCGTCGGATTGCCGAGGACACGATCGCCGATGTCGACGAATCCGGGCTATGGCCCGGCAAGGTCGTGACCGAGGTCGTGCCATCAGGCGAGTTCTGGGAGGCCGAACCCGAGCATCAGGACTATCTGCTGCGAAATCCCGGCGGCTACACGTGCCATTTCGTTCGGCCTCACTGGAGGCTACCGATTCGCAAGAGCAAGGGAACGAAGCTGGCGTGATCGGGGTCGCGTCGAGCGTTGGTCCTCTGCACTATGCGCCTTCAGAGGCGCCGCTCACGCCCTGAACGACGGTCACGAGTTCGTTGACCGCCCGCCATGCCTGGTCGATCGCAGCGTGCGTGTAGGCGTCCGCGCCGGCGTCGGAGTTAGCGATGGCGATGTTGCCAAAGCGCTGACGGCCGATGATCTCCGGACGCGGCTCCACGTTCCAGGCCGTGTCCTCCAGGTCGAGGTGATCGCGCGCATAACCGTGCGGCCAGCGGTTCACCGTGATGGCGAGGATGTCGCGCGCGGCGTCGAAGCCACCGGCGCCCAGCAGGGCGTTCAAGACCCGGCGCACCTCGCGCTCGAAGTCCTCGAACCGCATGGTGAGCATTCGCGCCCGGGCGATCCGGTGCTGGTCCGCGACACTCAGCCCCTCGGGCTGCTCCGCGATGAAGCCGACGAAAGCCTGCATCACGCAGGGATCCTCGGGCCGCCATGCGGGGCGGTAGTCGCCGACATTGATGCCGGTCACTAGGAAAATGTCCTGCAAGAAGCTCCCCGGTAGCTGCGCACCCTTGATCCCGAGCTTCTGCAG
>Ga0310889_10000291_pt1 | contig 10499 bp, 10 predicted proteins | sample T20D2metaG_FD_204583 | JGI IMG/M metagenome (GOLD analysis project Ga0310889, IMG submission 204583) | Lab incubated soil microbial communities from West Virginia University Organic Research Farm, Morgantown, WV, United States - T20D2 | ecosystem: Environmental > Terrestrial > Soil >... | reverse complement strand
GTTCTGGCCGGTGATCAGCTGGATCTTTGGCGAGATTGGCCAGCGTCTGAAATTGGTCAAAAGCGCAAATTGACGCCGAGCGTGAGCCAATTGGCATTCTCGCCGGTGATATTGCGGCCGTAAATCACGTCGACGTCGACGGCCTCGGCCGGCGTCCAGCGCAGACCAATCTGAGCCCGCGGTTCGGTCACGCTGCGTGCCTCTTGTCGTGGTCCGGCCAGCGCGAATACTTCGCCGATCAAGGTCAGCGGTTGAACGAAATTCCACTCGAACCCGGCGCCGTAGGTTCCGTAGTTCACGCGCTCGACGGCGTCATACAGCCAGCCGGCGTTGAGATTGATGCGGAAGTCTTTGGATGTCTGGATCGTGAACGGCACATTGATATTGCTACCGACGTTCTGTCCCGTGTTCAGGTTCCACAGCGTGTTTCCTGAAAGACCGAGGGCGAAACCTCGATCATCGAGGGGGATGATATTAATCTTCGCCTTGGGTCCGGCGCCCGTTGACCACTCACCGTCGCTGCGTGAACGCACGAGAGTTGCGCCTACCTCGACCGGGATACCTGCGTTGACCACACAGGCAGGCTGGGTGACTGCAAGAAAATCGTGATTGCTTGCGATAGACACCCAGGATTCGACTTTGCACTCGCCGGGCTTGCCGATGAGGGCATCATCGACGAGGAACGCACCGCCGGCTGCTATCGCCGGATCAGGCAATAGATTGGCGGCGGCGATGCTCAGCAACGAAGCCGCCCCTAACCAGCGGAATGAGCCCTTCATTGCCCGCCCGTCCTTCTGCGCCGTGCCTTTGGCGGAGACATCACAACATCGCGCATGCATGTCTGCAAGGTGACGCGGCGACATGTGCGGAACAGAAAAAGTGACCCGCCCGGACGGGGACATTGCCGGGCGGGTCGTGTGGGATCGGCGCGAGGATGGACGGGAGGCAGGCGCCGATCTCAACCTTGCAATCAGTAGGCGTCGCAGACCTTGATCAGGCGGATGTTGCCCCAGCGGTCGTAGCGCTCGATGTAGCGGCAGCTGTAGACCGGGCTCGCATAGGCGCCGGATGCGACGGCCGCGCCGATCACCGCACCGGTGGCAATGCCGATACCGAGACCGACACCAAAACGGGGGTGAGCTTGGGCGTTACCACTTGTTGCAACGAGGCAGCCTGCGAGCGCGAGGGTTGCGAGCGCGGCACCGGTGAATTTCGACTTGGTCAACATGGCTCTCTCCATCCTTTTGAATCGGGGGCGGCCAAAGCGGCCGCATACCCTTTGGTCGCGTAAGCATCGGCAAAGGTTCAAATGGTCGAAAAACCAATAAAATCATGCGCTTGTCGCAATCAGAGCGCGAGATCGGAAAACGTGGAAATTTCATTGCTGCAAACAAGCCAAGCCGTTATGGCGAGCGCACAATGAAGGGCCGGAAATGAGAGTCGTCTGGATTGCCGGAATTGCCGCCGTCGTGGTGACCGCTTCGACGCCGTCGCAGGCGCTCGACAAGGTTCGCTTCGGCACCAACTGGGTGGCGGAGGCCGAGCACGGCGGTTTTTATCAGGCGCTCGCCGACGGCACATATAAGAGGTACGGCCTCGACGTTACCATCGTGCCCGGAGGGCCGAACGTAAACAATCGCATCCTGCTCCCGGTCGGGAAACTCGATTTCTTCATGAGCGCCAATTCGCTGCAGTCGTTCGATGCAGTTGCGCAAAACATTCCGACCGTCGCGGTGGCCGCAAGCTTCCAGAAAGATCCGCAGGTGTTCGTCGCGCATCCCGGCGTCACGAAGTTCGAAGATCTGAAGACACGGACATTGTTCGTGTCGAAAGAGGGCATGACGACCTATTTCCAATGGCTCAAGTCCGATTTCGGCTTCAACGAATCGAAAGTGAAGCCCTACACGTTCAATGCGCAGCCGTTCCTTGCCGACAAGAACTCCGCGATGCAGGGCTACGTGACGTCCGAGCCCTTCGCGATCGAGCGTCAGGGCGGCTTCAAGCCGGTGGTGTTCCTGCTGGCCGATCATGGCTTCGACGCATACTCGACATTGATCGAGACGCGCCGCAATCTGGTGGAGAAGAAACCTGATCTCGTCCAGCGCTTCGTCGATGCTTCGGCGATCGGTTGGTATCACTACATCTATGGCGACAGCAGGCCGGGAAACGAACTGATCAAGAAACAAAATCCGGAAATGACCGACGCCTTGCTGTCCTACTCCATCGCCAAGATGAAGGAATACGGCATCGTCGATTCCGGCGATTCAGTAAAGCTCGGCATTGGCGCCATGACCGATGCGCACTGGAAGAGTTTCTTTGACAAGATGGTGCGCGCCGGCGTCGTGAAAGGCGGCCTGGATTACAAGCGCGCCTATACGCTGCAATTCGTCAACCAGAGCGTCGGCATCGACCTTCGGCCGAAATGAGCCCGTCCGGCCAGCCAATTGTCTCGCTGCGCAACGTCGACAAGACGTTCGAAAGCGGCACGATCGCGCTCGATGGTTTGAATCTCGATGTGCGCGACGGGGAGTTCGTTTCGCTGCTTGGTCCGTCGGGCTGCGGCAAATCGACGGTGCTTCGCATCATTTCGGGCCTGAGCCCGGCGACATCGGGCGCGGTGACCTGGCCGGCTGGCGAAGCGCGGCTTGGCTTTGTGTTCCAGGAGCCGACTTTGATGCCCTGGGCCGACGTCGCAGCCAATGTGCGGTTGCCGATCAAGCTCGCCCACAAGCAGGATTCCGGGGCGGTGGCGAATGCGCTCGGCCGCGTGGGGCTTTCCGCATTTGCGCAAAGCTATCCCCGTGAATTGTCGGGCGGAATGAAAATGCGCGTATCGATTGCGCGGGCGCTGGTGACCGAGCCGCAGCTGCTGCTGATGGACGAGCCCTTCGCCGCGCTCGACGAGATCACCCGGTTCAAGCTCAACAACGATCTTCTGACGGTGTGGCAGGCCGTGCGCAGCACCGTGATCTTCGTGACGCACTCGGTGTTCGAGTCGGTGTACCTCTCGCAGCGGATTGTCGTGCTGACGCCGCGTCCGGGGCGCGTTTTCGCGGAGATTGCCATTCCGGCCCCGTATCCGCGAAACGAAAACTTCCGGACCTCGGCTGAATATGGGGGCTTGTGCCGGCAGGTGGCCGAAGCGCTTGCGGGCGCAATGGCCGCAGGGGCGCCGTCATGAACGAGCGGACTCTTCGCGTCGTGCTCCCGATCATTGTGCTGGCGCTGGTTATCGCCTGCTGGCATGCGGTCGTGCGGATTTTCGCAATCCCGCCGTTTGTGCTGCCGAGCCCGGGTCTGGTGCTTGCGACGCTGATCGCGGATGGGCCGCTGCTTTGGCAATCGCTTCTGGTGACGCTCACGCTCACGTTCCAGGGATTTCTGCTCGCCGCGGTCGGCGGTGTCGCGCTCGCGGTCATCTTCAATCAGTGGCGCCTCGTCGAATATTCATTCTATCCCTATGCCGTCATTCTTCAGGTGACGCCGATTGTCGCCATTGCGCCGCTGCTGCTGATCTATCTGCCGCAGCCTTTGGCGGTGCTCGCCTGCGCATGGATCGTCGCTTTCTTTCCCGTTCTGGCCAACACGACACTCGGCCTCAGCTCGGTCGATCACAATCTCGTCGCGCTGTTCGAGCTGTGCAAAGCCTCGCGCTGGCAGACATTGTGGAATCTGAAACTGCCGGCAGCTCTGCCGCAGACGCTCGCCGGCCTGCGGATCGCCGGCGGCCTGTCATTGATCGGCGCCGTGGTGGCGGAAATTGCAGCGGGCTCCGCCGGCGCCGGCTCCGGGCTCGCATACCGGATTGCTGAATCCGGCTACCGCCTGAACATTCCGCGCATGTTCGCGGCGCTGCTGCTGCTGGCCGTTGCGGGTGTCGCGATCTTTTTTGTGCTGTCGGCGATCTCGCACCTGGCGTTGCGCCGCTGGCACGAGAGTGCCATCAGCCGCGAGCGCTAGCTTCCGAGCGTCAGCTGGACGACGACACCGAGCGCCGCCATCGCGATCACCACTTCGATCAGGCTGCGGTGAAGGCCGAACGCCAGCACTGCGGCAATCGCCGCCAGCGCGGTTGCGCGGAGGTCGAGCGCGAGCGGATCGAAGGCGTACCAGCGCAGCGGACCGGCACGCATTTCCGTGACCTTTCCGAACAGTACGTGCAGCGCAAACCACACCGACAGATTCAGGATGACGCCGACGACGGCAGCGGTAATTGCGGCCAGCGCGCCGGATAATTGCCGATTGGCCCGCAGCGGCTCGACAAAGGGCGCGCCTGCAAAGATCCAAAGCATCGAGGGCACGAATGTAACCCAGGTCGTCATTGCTGCCCCAAGAACACCGGCGACGACCGGCGAGAACGGAGCCGCGTCACGGAAGGCTGCGAGGAAACCGACAAACTGGGTGACCAGGATCAAGGGGCCTGGCGTGGTTTCGGCCAGTCCGAGGCCGTCGACCATTTCCGGCGCGGTCATCCAGCCGTAAGTCTGCACCGCTTCCTGCGCCATGTAAGCAAGCAACGCGTAGGCGCCGCCGAAGCTCACGACCGCAAGTTTTGAGAAAAACGCGCCGATGCTGACGAGGACATGGTGCGGACCGAAGATGACGGCCGCGAGCGCGATGGGCGTGATCCAGGCAACGAGGCCGACGACGGATGCGAGGGCGAAGTGGCGCCAGCGATTGTCTTCCGCCGGCTGCACGTTTTCTGGCTCGCCGGAAAGCCCCAGCTGCTGCGGTGACCGACGCGCAACGGCGTAGCCGACGAGCGCCGCTGCAGCCACGATCAGTGGAAATGGCAGCATCAAAAAGAAAATTCCGACGAACGCCGCTGCGGCCAGACCGAGAAGGATTGATGACTTGAGAGCGCGCTTGCCGATGCGGAACAGCGCCTCGATCACGATCACCAGCACCGCTGCCTTGATGCCGAACAAGGCGCCATCGATCAGCGGGATTCCGCGGCCGAGCGCATAGAGCAGGCTCAAGCCGAGCATCACAAACGCGCCCGGCAGGACAAAAAGAATGCCTGCGCTGAGGCCTCCACGCACGCCGTGCAGGAGCCAGCCCAGATAAGTCGCGAGCTTTTGCGCCTCGGGGCCGGGCAGGAGCATGCAGAAGTTCAACGCGTGCAGGAAACGGGCCTCGTCGACCCACTTCTTTTCGTCGACGAGGGTGCGGTGCATGAGCGCGATTTGCCCGGCCGGCCCGCCAAAATTGATGCAGCCGATTTTGAGCCACAGGAGAAAGGCTTCGCCGAAGCTCGGCCGGGCGCTTGTCGCGATTGTCGTCATATCGTCATGCAGCCTTGGCCGGCCAGTTGTGCCGCTCCTCGGCCGCGAAGCGCAGCCAGGCGAACAACGCATCGTAGACCACGAAGCCGCGCTCAAGGAGTCCGTGATCATCGTCGCCGGCCAGCGCCGAAAGCCCGAGCGAAATGGCGTGCAATCCGCCCGCTTCCGGCGCGATGTCGTGCCTTGCCGTGTCGGCACCCCGCACGATCAGGGCCAGACGCGCCAGCGAAGGCTCGCCTTCAAGCCCAAACAGCTTGAGCATGGTGTCGAACGAGCAGCGCTCGCCGACGTGGCTGAGCTCGACGTCCTTGATGTCGAACGGGATGCCGCCGGTTTCGCGCGCGACATTAGTCACCTGGTCAGGATCGACGAACAAAATTCGCGCCTGCGGATCGAGAAAGCGGCGGACCAGCCACGGGCACGCGATCCGGTCTATCTTTGGACGACGCCTTGTCACCCAAATGCTCGGCCTGCGCGGCGCGATGCGGTCGAGCTCCGGCTTCGCGACAAAAGCCAGGCCTGCCTTTGACCAGCCTTCGTAGCCGCCTTCGAGCACGCGCGCATCGATATTATTTGCGCGCAACTGCGCGGCGGCGCTTTGACTCATTTCGTGGCCGGCCTTGCAGGCGACGACGATTGGCCGCGTTACATCAAGTTGCGTCGCCCATTCCGCGACTCTGGCCGCATCGCGCCAGATTGCGCCGGGCAATAGGTGCGGCGACTCGCCGTAGGCCTCGCGCCGCCGTACATCGATGATCTGCGGCGCGTCCTGCGTCGCGATCGCATTCCAGAGATCTTTCGGTGAAATCGAGAAGCCTGGAGACAGCATAAGTCCCCTCCATCAACGAAGGAGACGGTGCTTGGGCTCGCAAGCCTTGCAAGGGCGGGGCGACCGTCGCTGGCCCCACATAGTTCATTTTATTTCAATGCATCGGCATGATCAACGCCACGCCCGATGCAAGCAGAAGCACCAGGATCACGTTACGGAACGCGGCATCGTCAAGCTTTCCGTAGAGCCCGAAACCCGACCAGATGCCTGCAACCAGCACCGGGAGCGCGAACGCATAAAGCTTGAGTGTTTCCGCTGTATAGGTGCCAGCAACTGCGAATGCGATTGCCGTCATGACAAATGTTGCGAACAGAACCGGTTGAAAGATCGCGCGTTGCGCATCTTTTTGTCCGCCGCGTAGCTGGCACCACACAGTCACTGCAATGCCGCCGAGGCCGGTCAGGCCGCCGATCAGGCCGTTGACGACACCGACGCCAAGGTCTGCTGGAACGCTCGCCTTGGACGCTTTGAAGGCCGGCCGGATCAGGCTGTAGAGGCTGTAAGCCAACAGCAGTACGCCGATGCCGAAGCGAATCGTATCCGGATTGACCGTCGTCACCAGGGCAGTGCCCGCCGGGATGCCGAACGCGCCGCCGATAACGTAGGGCGCCACGGCGCGCCAACTGATGGCGTGACGCACACGCCAGATCCCGGAGCCCTGCGTCACGAGTCCGCAGAGCACGATCAAGAGCGCGGTTTGCTGCGGTGATATAAGATGCAGCCACACGCCGGAAACAACGAGACCCATCGCGAAGCCCGAGAGGCCCGACGTCAGGCCGCCGAAATAGGTCGCGAGAAGAAAAAGAGCCAATTGCCATCCATCCATAGGAGTCGCTCCCAAAGCAAGGGTCGCAGCGCTTGGATGGAGGTCATCTGACGGGGAGGCGGCGTGTTCCCCGGAATTCTGCTCTTCGAACCTAGCACGACAAATCCTGAGTCCCCTCCGTGAACGAAGGAGACGGTGCTTGGGCTCGCAGGCCTTGGGAAGACGGGGCGACCGTCGCGTGCCCCGCATCTCAATAAGTACACGAATAAGGTGCGCTCGACAAGATCCGCCACTCGCCCGACGGACAATGCACCGCTGCATTTTCAATGCTCGCCATTGACCGCCACGTTCGCTAGCTTTTGTTCAGGAGGCGGCGATGACCAACAAGATCGATCTCGGCGGACGCAACGCGATTGTCACCGGCGGCGCGCAAGGCATCGGCCGCGCGATCGTGGAACGGTTTCTGGATTCCGGTGCGGCGATTGCGATCTGGGATCGCGATATCGAACTTGCCAAAAAGACGGCGGTTGAACTGAAAAGCCGCGGCCGAGTGACGCCTGTTGCAGTCGATGTCACGAACTACTCGGACGTAGAACGCGCGCGCGACGAAACGGTCAAGGCTCTCAAGCGCATCGACATCCTGGTGAACAATGCCGGGATCGCCGGCCCGAATGTGAAAACCTGGGACTATCCGCTCGACGCCTGGCGGGCCGTGCTTTCGGTCAATCTCGATGGGCCTTTTCACTGTTGCCGCGCGCTGGCCCCGTCGATGATCGCCCAGAACTACGGCCGCATCGTCAACATTGCGTCCATCGCCGGTAAGGAGGGTAACCCAAATGCGCCGGCCTATTCCGCGTCGAAAGCGGGCCTCATCGCATTGACCAAATCGCTCGGCAAGGAACTCGCCTCGCACGATATATCGGTGAACTGCATCACGCCGGCTGCGGCGAAGACCGCCATCTTCGATCAGATGACCCAGGAGCATATCGACTTCATGCTGTCGAAAATCCCGCGCGGCCGTTTCGTGACAGTCGAAGAGATAGCGGGTCTCGCCGCGTTTTGCGCTTCGGGCGACTGCTCCTTTACGACCGGTGCGGTCTTCGACATTTCGGGTGGCCGGGCAACCTATTGAACGTATCGACGCAGCAGCAGCGCCGTCGGCGAGTCATTCGATAAGCGGCCGCTTTGCCGCGCACATGAATCATCATTCAGGATCATGAACTAGTTCTAGTTAACGCCATCAACGCGCGCTGCACGCTCGAGTTTATTTTCCTTCTGTCAATACTTTATTTTCCTTCTGTCAATGAAGTTCGCAACTACGCATCCGTGACGCGTTGTAACTCGTCTGTTTGGTCGACGCGCGCAACGCGGATAGTCTGCTAAGGACATCCTGCCTGAGCGTCGTGACGACCGGGGCTGCCTCACGACGTTCTAACAGTTTTTAGTTTTGAGGCAGTGTGTGGTGTGTCATGAGTAAAAATATTTTCGCGCAGTCGATTGCTCTGCAGCCTTCCAATCTTGCTGAGACGCGCATCAAAGTTGCAAAGCCTGAGCGCGGTGAATCGATCGATGCCGGACTTGGCCATAATCAAAGCGCGACACCGGCTCTCGCCGCAGCCACGCGCGCCTCGGTTTTCGACGCGCCCGCTCCAGGGACGGACGGCCAGTCAAGGGAATCCGAATCCGACAAGATCCTTTCCAGCGCCGCCGCATTCCATGACGCGTCGGTTGATCCTCTTCATAGCGGCTTGATTCCGCTGGATCTGCTTGGGCCGGAGGGACAAAGAGGAATTGCCTTTGCAGTCATCCCGGCGACGCCGCATCTGAACGTCGGTGCAGCGCCCACCATCACGATCCCGCCGCCGGGCGGCCCGGCCACGACCGTGTTCGAGGCAGGACTGGGGGCCCGTAACGGCGAGCCGCCGGGCACGCATGCGGGCCAGCCGGCGTTTCCGACCAGGACGCCGACGGGCACGATCAGCTTCCGCCGTCCGATCTCGTATTCCCTGCGGTAGATGGCAATGGTTTTCTGCTCGGCCACCAGCTGGCGTCTCAGGGCGGCGATACGGTCCGCGGTGATTGTTCGCGCCGCCCAGGCTCTGTCGATCGCTTCCAGGGCGTCGCGCTGCAAACGCGCATGCCGCATCGTTTCTTCGGTGTAACGCTCGGCCATCTCGCTCCGCCGCCAGACATCCTGGCCGCCGCGGAAAATATCCCAGGACATGACGATCTTGCCGGAGACGTCGTCCCGCCTGCCGAGGAAGGTATTGGTGTCAAACCCACGCGACGCGCTGCCCTCCAACGATAGGTTGGGAACGAAAGCTCCGTCAGTGGCACGAAATGCCTCTTTGGCGGCCTGCCTGTCGGACTCCGCTGCCAGCAGCGTGGGATTCGACTGCAGCGCGACCGCCAAGGCATCATCCTTCGATCGCGGAAGGCCCCGAAGCGGAGCGGGAAAGCGGAGGTTGATCGCTTCCAGGCCAATGATTCTGCGAAATTTCGATCGGGCGTCGTCAAGACCGCGGCGGAATTCCTCCCGTGTTGCCTTCGCCGCCTCGACGCGCTCGAGAGCCTGCTGAAGGTCGCCTTCGCCGGCGCGTCCGCCCGAGAAGCGTGATTGCACGTTGGAGAACAGCTCTTCGTGGCTGGCGATGTTCTGGTTCGAGAGTGTGACCAGCCGCAGATAGCGCACGACGTCGATGTAAGCCTCCGCCGCATCGAGCGCGATCAATTCTGTGCGCTCGAGGACGCGGAATGCCGCGGCATTCACGCGAGCCGCCTGTCGCCAGATCTCGTGGATCGATGCGAAGCCATCGAACAAAAGCTGCCGCACGACCACTGACGTCTCTTTGCCGTCGAGCCAGGTCCCGTTGCCCGCCGGCGGCCGCGCAACAGCCTGCGTGAATTTTTCGGGACCAATGCTTGAGTTCAGCCGCACCTGGGGCAAAAGAAATCCTTGCGCCTGGCGGAGCGTACTTTCCGTTGCTCGCCGGTTGGCGGAAGCCTCGCCGACGCCGGGATTTGTCAGGACGGCGAGCGAAATCGCTTCGTTGATCGAAAACGCCCGGGGGCGGGCTTCGCCAGCGGCATGGGGCAGCGCGGTCTTCGGTGGAGAGGCGACTTGCGCATGGGCTGCGAGGGCAGAATCATGACTTGGCTGTATCCTACTGTCGGGATGCAGGCGCAGGACGCTAACCGGTCCAGTGACGTTTTTCGTCAAGGAGTCGCTGTCGGTCGTGCCGCCCTCGAAGCCGATATGACCCACCTTCCAACCCGCTGCCGGGGTGGAAGAGAGCGGCGCCATATCGCCAGGTGATTCGGATGTCCGTGCTACGCTTGTTAACGCTACCATCGACACGGTCGCAAGCAAAAACGCTTTCATCGTTTCTACCTGTGTCGGTGAGCGAATCAGTTTCAATCACTTGGCCATACTCCGTTCCGCCGTGCGTCCTGTGTTCGAACGACGTGCATGCGTTCGATGACTCATTTGAACGAAAGAAAGGTGCGCCAAACACATGCGTTGCGCACGGAGCATTGCAAACAAAAATCAAATGATTAAACGCGCAGCGACATCAAGGCCGCCGCAGAACACACGACAGAATGGCGTCAGGATTGCGAG
>Ga0310889_10000280_pt1 | contig 10563 bp, 7 predicted proteins | sample T20D2metaG_FD_204583 | JGI IMG/M metagenome (GOLD analysis project Ga0310889, IMG submission 204583) | Lab incubated soil microbial communities from West Virginia University Organic Research Farm, Morgantown, WV, United States - T20D2 | ecosystem: Environmental > Terrestrial > Soil >... | reverse complement strand
CAGCCTTGCTGTTCGAGCATGCCGACACGAGGGCTGTTTTGATTCCCGGCAAGTGTCGTCGCCCCGGCAAGGCTCATCGCCCCGGCCAGTATCATCCCCCCGGCAAGGATCACGACCCCGGCAAGTTGCTTCCCCCCGGCACGTGTCATACCTGAAGCCCAATCATACGCATCAGTTCGAGGGCGTTGCTATGCGTAATGACGCCGTCACGAAGTTTGTAATCGAACGACATCTTGCCGTTCTCCACTTTGTCCTGCAAGTGCACGTTCTTGACCTGCTCCGGGAAGATCGCCGCGATCTCCGTCAACGACAGGTCGTGCGTCGTCACCATCCCGATCGCGCCGCGCGACAGCATCGTCCGGACCACGCCTTCGGCGGCGACGCGGCGATCCTTGGAGTTGGTGCCGCTGAGCAATTCATCGAACAGGAACAGCACCGGCAGCGGTCCATCGAGCAGGTCGCAGATCGCGCGGATGCGGAGGGCTTCGGTGTAGAAACCGGATCGATGCTCCTGTAGTGAGTCGGTGTGGCGAAGGCACGTGCCGATCTGCATCGGCGCCAGGCGCAGACGTTGCGCGCGCACCGGCGCGCCGGCCAGGGCCAGCAGCACGTTGATGCCGACGGTCCTCATCAACGTGCTCTTGCCCGACATGTTCGACCCCGAGACAATCAAGACCTGAGGTGTGTTCGCCAATACCAATGAGTTGCTGATTGCCGACGCCGGCAATAGCGGATGCGATACTTCCGTCGCGTCGAAGAGTGGTTGCTTCCCTTCGACGATCTCCGGAAACGGGTAGCTCGGGTGCTCGTACGAATATCCGGCGAGCGACAGCAACGCTTCCATCTCACCGACGGCATCGACCCAGTCACGCAGCCGTTTGCCGTAAGTGGCACGCCACGATTCGGCTGCGTACGCAAGTTGCAACGTGAACAGCAGCGGAATCTCGGATAATTTCAAGAACGCGTTGTGACGCGAATCCGCCCAATCTGAAATCCGCGCCAGCCGCGCAATGCCGGCAGATGCGGCTCGTGAATCGCCGCCGCCTTTGAGCCGATCGGTGAGCGCAGCAAGGGAAGGCGCGTCGAACGGCTCGTGCTCGATCTCACGCACCACGTTCGCCAGCAGATCGAGCGCCGCGGATTCAGTGGCCGACGCCAGGCGTTCCGCAATCGCGTCGGCGCGCTTGCCAAGCCAGACGAGCATCGCCACGTTGATGACCGCCACGATCGCGACGACGATGCCCGGCCCGCCCTTGAGGTACCACGTGAGCGTGGCGACGAACACGGCCGCCAATGCCACGACCAACCATCGCAGCGGCGGCATCGATGCCGGCTGCTCCGCCCATGCGATGAGGCGCTCGGCATGCATCGACCGTTTGCGTCCGGCATTGACGACGGCGATGCGCTCGCGCAGATCGATGCGGGCGCCTAACGCCGCGACGCGCGCCTGCCGCTCGCGGAGGTCGGGAATCGGCGACGGGCGCAGCAGCCAGCCCGCGAGCCGCTCCTCCCCCATCGGCGTCCGGCACGACGACAGCAACTGGAACAGGCTGCCGGGACCGAACACGTCGAGATCGTCGGCGGAGGGATGGTTGCGATCGCGAAACCGCTCGCCGCTCGGCGTCTCGCGCATCCAGCGGTCTTCGATGCGCGCGATGCCATCCGCGTAATGCGTCACCGAGGCCTGCGCGCGCGTCAGCGCGCGCATCACCACCTCGTGCCAGATCGACAATGCGATGAAGACCGTCGCGCCGATTCCGAAGGCGATCGGCGAGGGATCGCCGCCAATCGCGTAGCCGCCATAGATCACGGCGGCAATGAAGATCGCGACTTTTGCGTTGCCGAGATGGATGTGCGTGCGCTCGCGCGCTGCCGCAGCCAGTTCCCTGGCCTGGCGTCTGGTGGCGTATTCGTCGAGAGGTGAAGGAAGCACGATGGAATTCCATCATGCCGTACAAGGCGAGGCGCGGGAGCCTTTGATGGCTCCCGCGGCAGTTGGTGGGTTATTTGGTGCGGATTGTTAGCGGGTTAGATAGCGAGACCTTGAGCTTGCGTCCTTCTGCAAGCCGGATTTCTTTGCCGTCGGTGGCAAGCACGACGCCGGTGCCGGCGCCTGCGCCAACCGCGGTGCCGATGGCGGCGCCCTTCTTGCCGCCGGCGATCGCGCCGATCACCGCGCCGGCCGCGGCGCCCGCGCCGATCTTCACGGCGTCATCTTTCTTCGTGCCCTCGGCGACGAACGCGAGCGGCGTGGTGTCGATGTCGTAGGTGACCGAGCCGGTCGTCAGACGTGTGAAGCGGAACGACAGTTCCGCGCGGCCCTTGATCTTGTCGGAGTCGTCAACATGCGTGACGTGGCCCTGCAAGGAAGCGCCGGCGGGAACAACTGTCGTCCCGTCAATCACAACTGGTGACGCCACCGTGCCGCGCACGGGCTGCTCGACGCGGCTCGTATCGGAGGCGAGCGCGGTGCCGAGCGTGACGTCGAGCACGGTGTTGTCGGGAATGGTAAATGTGCGGACGATCGGCGCCGCGGGCTTCGATGCCGCGGCAGTCGCGCTCGGCGCAGCGGCCGCAGGTTCACGATCGTCACTCGAGACGCGCTTCACTTCCTTGATGGCGGTGCGCGTGATTTCCGTCGAGGTGTTGGGACGCTCGCCCGTCAACGTGACGAGCTCAGCGTCGACCTTCGCAATCTTGCCGCGGACGAGCGTGCCATCCTGCGTGACCACCGTGACTTCGGTGCCCGCCGGAATGTTCTCGACCGCTTCGGTGCGAGCGCACGCGGTGGCCAGCAACACATACAGCGCTGCTTTCACGACGGTGGCGGTGGCGGTCAACTTCTTCACACAGCCCTATACAGCAACGGCCATGCCAGCTCTTTCACTGGCTAATCCGGCCTGATTGGGTAAGTGACGGTTCGTGGTGGGTAATGGATGACTTACATGCGGTTACGTTGAGGGCGGTTGGGCTTGGTAGACTCTTCCCTTTGGAGGCCCTGGAATGACCGTATCGACGAGCACCTGGCGCGCGGCCGCGCTGGCCGTCCTGACAATTTTCTCCATCGCCGACACCCGTCAGCTCGACGCGCAACAGCAGGCGATCGATCCCGCGCTGCTCAACGCCTATCGCTGGCGCAGCATCGGGCCCGATCGCGGCGGCCGATCGATCGCGGTCGCGGGCGTCAAAGGACGTCCGCGCGAAGCCTATTTCGGCGCCGTCGGCGGCGGCTTGTGGAAGACCACCGACGCCGGCAACAACTGGGCGCCGGTGACCGACGGACAGATCACGAGCTCTTCGGTCGGCGCGGTCGCCGTCTCGGACTCGAGTCCCGACGTCGTGTGGATCGGCATGGGCGAGTCGTGCATTCGCGGCAACATCATGCCCGGCGACGGCGTCTACAAATCGATCGATGCCGGTAAGACGTGGGCGAACGTCGGCTTCAAGAACGTCGACGCGATCTCGAAGATCCGCATCCACCCCACCAACCCTGACATCGTCTGGGTGGCGGCATTCGGCCTTTATTACGGACCGAGCGACGAGCGCGGCGTGTTCAAGACGACCGACGGCGGCAAGACGTGGAAGCGGACGTTGTTCAAGGACAACAAGACCGGCGCCGTCGATCTCGCGGTCGACACGAAGAATCCGAACGTGATGTTCGCCGCGATGTGGGAGGCGTATCGCATCGAATACCAGATGTCGAGCGGCGGTCCCAGCAGCGGCCTCTACAAGTCAACGGACGGCGGCGACACCTGGACTGAGATTACGCGCAATCCCGGCATGCCGGCCGGCATGGTCGGCCGCATCGGCGTCGCGCTCACCGCGGCAGATTCGAATCGTGTCTATGCGCTGGTCGAGAACGAAAACGGCGGCCTGTTCGTCTCGGACGATGCGGGCGCGTCGTGGAAATTGATCAACGCGAGCCGCGCCATTCGCCAACGCGCGTTCTACTACACGCACGTGTTCGGCGATCCCAGCAACAAGGACGTCGTCTACATGCAGAACACCGGGCTGTTCCGTTCAACGGACGGCGGCAAGACCACCGCCCAGATCGGCCAGAACACGCACGGCGATCATCATGACCTGTGGGTTGATCCCAACGATCCACTGCATGTGATCGACGGCAACGACGGCGGCGGCGCGATCACCTACGACGCGGCGTCGCGCGTGCCGAACTGGAGCGCGCAGGATTTCCCGACCGCGCAGTGGTATCACGTCATCACGACCTCGCACCTGCCCTTCCACGTCTGCGGCGCGCAGCAGGACAACAGCACGTTGTGCGTGCCGAGCAATACCAACCAGGGCGGCGGCGGCGGTGGTGGCGGCGGAAACGTGGTGGCCCCGTACCAAGTCGGCGGCGGCGAGCCCGGCTACATCGCGCCGCACGCGACCGATCCCGACATCTTCTGGGCCGGCGCCAACAACGGATCGTTCCTCACCCGCTTGAATCGCCGCACCGGCGAGCTCAAGGAAGTCGGCGCGTATCCGCGCTTCTTCTCCGGCGAAAACTCCGCCGAGGTGAAGGAACGCTGGCAATGGACCTATCCGATCATCCTGTCGTACGTCGATCCCAGCGTCCTCTACACGAGCTCGCAGCGCATCTGGAAGACGACCAACGGCGGCGACACGTGGGAAGCGATCAGTCCCGATCTGACGCGTCACGATCCGAAGACGATGCAGGACTCGGGCGGGCCGATCACGCACGACATGAACAGCCCGGAGATCTACGGGACGGTGTTTTCGATCGGTCCCGGCAAGAAAGACGTGAATCTGATTTGGGCTGGATCGGATGACGGCATCATCCAGGTCACGCGCGACGGCGGCAGGAACTGGACGAACGTGACCCCGCCGGACATGCCGGACCTCGGCCGCGTCAGCCAGATCGACGGCTCGTCGTTCGACAACGGCGCCGCGTATGTCGCGGTGAAGAAGATGCTGCTCGGCGATCGCTCGCCGTACATCTTCCGGACGAAAGATTTCGGCAAGACGTGGACGAAGATCGTCAACGGCATCGCCGCCAGCGACTACGTGCATACCGTTCGCGAGGATCCGGTGCGCCGCGGCATGCTCTACGCGGGCACGCAGCATTCCGTGTACGTCTCGTACAACGACGGCGAGCAGTGGCTGCCGTTGAAGAACGGACTGCCAGACACGCCGACCACCGATCTCGTCGTTGAGGACAACGCGCTGGCGATCGGCACGCACGGCCGCAGCTTCTACGTGCTCGACGACATCGCGGCGCTGCGCCAGTTCGGTCTCGCGCCGCTCACCGACGTCGCGGTGTTCAAGCCGGCCAACACGACGCGCGGCCTCGATCGGCCGATCGTCACGTATTACCTGAAGTCGCAGCCCAAGCAGCTGACCATCGATTTCCTCGATCAGAAGGGACAGGTCGTGCGATCGGTGACCGGCAATCCGCCGCGCAAGCCTGGTGAGACCGGAGCGGCTGGCGGCGATGACGACTTCCCGCGCGGCCCGCAGGGCGCGCCGATGGCGGCGGGCGTCAACCGCTACACGTGGGACCTCAACTCGACCGGCGTGGTCACGTTCCCCGGGATGATCCTGTGGGGCGCGACGCAGAATGGCCCGGCGGTCCTTCCCGGATCGTACTCGGTGAGATTGACCGCGGACGGCGTCACGCAGACGCAATCGTTCCAGGTGTTGAAGCACCCGCTGCGCCCGATCAGCGACGCCGACCTGATGTTCCAGTGGACGCTCGCGAGCCGCATTCGCGACAAGGTCAACGAAGCGAACCTGGCGGTGATCAGGATCCGCCGCATCAAGACCGACATCGCCGAGCGCATCAAGGACGCGCCGGCGGAAGTGCGCGCCGCCGGCGAGCTGCTGACGAAAGCGCTCGTCGCGGTGGAAGAAGACGTCTACCAGGTCAGGAACCAGAGCGGACAGGATCCGCTCAACTTCCCGATCAAGACCAACAACCGCCTCGCGTCATTGCTGCGAGTGGCGGTGTCGGGTGAAGGCCGGCCGACCGGCAACGTCGAGCCGATCTTCAACGATCTTGTCGCCGAGCTGAAGGCGGAGACGGATCGCCTGGAGAAGACGATCAACGAGCAGCTGCCGCCGTTCAACAACATGCTGCAGCGCATCAAGAAGACGCCAGTGGACGGGAAGTAACCAGGTCGTCAGGTTGTCGGGCCGTCAGGTCTTCAGGCTCTCGAGGTCGCGACGGAAGCGCGAGAACGCTTCCTTCTCGCCCTCGGTGGTCTCAGTCGCGATCGTGGCGAGCTCGGCCCGCCACGATCGCAGAATCCCCGCGGCCTCGGGATTCTTCGCCAGCGCCGCGGCCAGGTTCTGATCGGCGAACGTCTTCGCGCCGCGCATCGCGCCCTCGGCGAGCTGCACGGCATCGAGGTAGGCGCGCTCGGCATCGCGGCTCTGCCGCCGCTCCTCTAACAGCGCGCCGTCCACGGATTCCCGATACTTCTTCTGCGAATCCATCAACGCCTCGTCGTGCGTCTTTCGCGCTGCCTCGAGCTCGACACGACGAGTCCGCTCGGCATCCTGCGCCGCCTTCTCACGGCCGGCTGGCGGCAGGTCACGAAGATTGGTGATGGCCGCCTCATACTTGCGGTTGGCCGCGTCTTCGGCGCGGCGCTTCGATGCAACCGCCTCGGTGTCTGTGGAGCGGCGCGACATCTGCGCATCCTCAAAGCGATCGCCGCGCCGATCGACGGCGCCCAGCAACGCGGCGCTGCGCGCCGCCGCAGCCTTCGCTTCAGTAGCGATCTGTTTCTCGCGCGCCACCGACAGCTCATCGTCATATTTGTCGTAAACCTTCGCCGCGGACGGCAGCGCGCGCAGCTGGAGGTCGCGCCGCGACTGGGCCTGGGAGATGCGGACGTCGCGGGTTTGGTAAATCTCCGACAGCCGCCGCGAATGCGCGAGGGTGACTTCCTGCAGAGTCGGCATAGGTTTTCTTCTACACCCGGCTGAGCCCGGCGTTACAATTGGCGCGCGAGAAATCGTGCAGGCAGTGGTACGTGATCTGCAGAAGAGAGGGTCGTGAACCGATCGACGCTCGCCGCAACGCCCATACTGGCCATCAGCTTCACCTTGCTGTGGAGCCTGGGTCAGCTTTCGGCCTCCGGCTCAGCCGATCCGGGCTTCGAGCGCGTGCTTGCGAAGTCGAACACCGTGGCGCCGCCGGCGTATCGCGCGTTCAGGCGTCTCGAGGGCGGGCTCACCAACGGCTCGGACAAGCGCGGCTGGATCGAAGCATGGACCGAATACCAGCCGGGCCGCGGATTCACATTCGAGATCATTCGCGAAGGCGGCTCGGAGTACGTGCGCAACAAGACCCTGCGCACGATCCTGACGAGCGAGCAGGACCTGATCGCGCGCGGCAAGCGGCTGCGCGCGTCGCTTGACGCGAAGAACTATGCGTTCGAGGACGGCGGCCTGACCGAGGACGGCCTGCAACGCGTCCTGATGAATCCGATCAAGAAGTCGGACGGCCTCGTCGCTGGCAGCCTGTGGATCGAACCGGGCTCCGGCCTGTTGACGAGGATTCAGGGACGGCTCATGAAGAGCCCGTCATTCTGGCTGCGTGATGTCGAAGTGATCTGGAAGTTCGCACACATCGGCGGACACGTGGTACCGATCGAGATGACCTCGACGGGCCGCGTCCGCGTGTTCGGGCGATCGAATTTCAGGATGGTCTACGACTACGTCTCGATCGACGGCCGCTCCACCGGCGCCGGCTTGACAACCGCGCTGAGGGAGGAGCAGCCGTAAGATCGAGTGCCGAACTATTCGACCCGGATGTTCTCGGCGCGAGGACCCTTCGGGCCCTGGCCCTTCTCGAAGCTAACCCGCTGTCCTTCACGGAGCTCGTCGAAGCGCGTTCCCACGCACGCCGAGTTGTGGAAGAAGTATTCGGTCCCGTCTTCTGCTGCCACGAAGCCGAAGCCCTTGTCGCTCACGATACGCTTGATAGTTCCTGAAACTGCTGCCGCCATGTTGAGTGTCCTGCCGATAGAGGTAGACGAATGCGCCCGCAAGGCGCGGACGCACCCACCAAGGTATCCCGAACCGGCCTCAAACGCCTAGCGTGCAATTCTGCGCAACCGGCCTAGAACCTGAACAAGCGCGTCATCTTGATCACGAACGCACGGTTACGCAGGGCAATCGAGCCCCGTTGCGGCTCGAGCGGATTGGTGTCCTGCTCATCCGTCCAGACCACGAAAAACTCGCTTCCGGGCCGGTATTCCCAGCGAAAACGCACGTTGCTGCTGAAGGTGTGATCGGCTGAGCTGTACTGCAGCAGCGCGCTCGCGAACATGCGCGGGCTGAAGCCGTAATCGGTGCGGGCGCCGAACAGGCGCGTCGTGAACGAGCTCGACGGCAGCTCGACGTGATTGATCGAGATGCGCGGCTCGACCGAGAACTGCTTCAGGATCGCGTAGCGGCCCTGCGAGAAGGTCAGCGATCGGATCGTGCCGTTGTAGTACGCGCCCAGCTGCACGCCGATGTTGCCCGACAGCCGGCGCTGCTGCCCCATGTTGTAGGACATCGACACATCGTTGTAGTGATAGCCGCCGACCGGAATGACGTGACCGGGCGCCGGCGCGAACGGCGTCACCAACAGGTCGTAATTCGCGTTCGCCTCGATGTTGAAGAGGTCGCTGTTGTTGAACTCGATGTTCAACCGCCCGGTCGCCTGGCGCGACTCGACGTCGCCGGCCCCGTTCTCGTAGTACTCGTAGCTTGCCTGCGACGTGTACTTGCGAACGAGCGTTGAGGACTTGGGCCGCGGGCTGAAGCGCGCCGAGCCATACGAGCGCGTGAAATCGCTGCGGCGCAGGAAGCCGACTTCCGGATTGAATGCCTTGCCGACCTTCAGCACTTCGGCGTTGAGGCCGTAGCGATCCGGCGACCAGTCGAACTTGCCCTGGTAACTCTCGGTGTCGCCCTGCAGATCGGTGGTCTCGGTTCGCGCGTAATAGCCGCCGAGCGCGACGTTCTGATAAAAGCCCATCGCCGCGTCGACACCGAACGCCTGGTTGCTGCCGCCGGCGACCACGCTCGAGTTGTTGCGGTTGGTGAACATCGCGCCGATCGTGCTGCGGCGCAGGATGTCGCGCTTCAGGCGAACCACGGTGAAGTTGGTCGCGGGCGTGTTCGACACCGCTTCGTCGCCGGCCTGGATGTTCATCACGCCGACGCCGAACGCGCCAATCTTGCCGGTGAGACGGCCCCCGGCATCGATCGGAATGATCCGATTGCGGTTCAAGCCGATGCGCCGCGTGTAGAACAGATACGGCGTGTCGCTGCTGCCGCCGCCACCCTGGCCCGGAATGCCGACGGCGCCGCTCGACCCGCCGCCGCGGCCGAAATCAAACATCCCGCGGCCTTCGAGGAAGAACTCGCGCTTCTCGGGAAGAAACAGGTTGAAGCGCGTCAGGTTGACCTGCTGCTCGTCGATCTCGACTTGCGCGAAGTCGGTGTTGATCGTGAGGTCGGCCGTCAGGTTCGCGGTGACGCCGTACTTCACGTCGCCACCGATGTCGCCGTCGCGATCGTTCGAGGTCGGCGGATTGGTCAGCCGATCCGTCGACATCTTGCCGAGCGCGTACGGCTTGAGCTCGAGGTTGCGGCCGGCGGGCGGCAAATCAAGGCCGACGACGGTGCCGTACACCGACACGCGATTGAGCGCGCCCGGGCCGGCCATGTTCTGCGGCACCGGCGTCCAGTAGGTCCACTCGTTCTTGTGACGGATCGAGCGGCGGAACTGGATGCCCCACACTTGCTCCGGGCCGGACGTATAGCGCAGCGACTTGAAGGGGAACTGCATCTCGATCGTCCAGCCGCCGTCAAAGCGGCCGGTCTTCACGTTCCACACCGGATTCCAGTCGGTGTTCGGCGCGCCCTCGTCGACGACCGAGTAATCCGAAAACCCGCCCAGCGGGTTCGCGTAGAACATGAAGCCGCTGCGGCGATCGTAGAAGGTGTCGAAGCCGACGCCGAAGTGATCGTTCTGCCGCATCTGGTTGGTGTCGCGGCGCAGCTCGTTGGCGATCCACTTCTCGGGCGGCGCGTTGTCCCAGAGCTTCGCGGCGACGTAGATGTTGTCGCCGTCGAACATCACCCAGATCTCGGTCTTCTCGGTGGACGGCTGGTTGTAGCGCGGCGATGCCTGCAGCATCCCGCCGAAGCCCGGGAACTCGCCATACACCTCGTCGTCCAGGCGGCCGTCGAACTTGAGCGGCGCGCGCAGCTTGATGGCGCGAATCGTCGACTTGAAGTTTGCGTCGCGCGCCATCACGTTCGGCTGCTCGGGCGCCGCAGGCCCGTCGATGACGAACTCGCCCGCTTTCGCGGCGGCTGCATCGGCCGCGGGCGCAGCCGCGCCCATCACGCTGTTTTGCTCAGCGGCGTGAAGGGCGGGCGGCGAAAAGAGCGTCGAAAGAAGAAGGAGTACAGCGACTAACAGGAAATGCACTTATGGTTATTCTTTGCTCCGAGCTTTTCGAGAAGGGCGATGGTCTCGGGAAACGGTTGAATGCGCTGCACGGGCCCGTTGGCCATGTCCACTGTCGTTCT
>Ga0310889_10000266_pt1 | contig 10768 bp, 15 predicted proteins | sample T20D2metaG_FD_204583 | JGI IMG/M metagenome (GOLD analysis project Ga0310889, IMG submission 204583) | Lab incubated soil microbial communities from West Virginia University Organic Research Farm, Morgantown, WV, United States - T20D2 | ecosystem: Environmental > Terrestrial > Soil >... | reverse complement strand
CAGTGCCCGCGCTGGTAAAGATCCCGATTGAAAACATCGTCAAGGCGCACCGCCCGGCCGGCGAAAAATGGGCTGGCCTGATCATCGACGTGCCCGAAGAGCAGATCGTCAACGATCTCAAGCTTGCCGGCGAATTGAGCAAGAAGCTCGAGCCGCACAATGTCAGGCTTGCGATCGACAATTTTGGTCGAGCCTACTCGACACTCGCCAAGGCGGAGGAAATGCCGTTCGAGGAGCTCAAGCTCGACAAGTCCTTTGTCGCCGATTGCGGCACCGACAAGGTCAATGCTCCGCTGTGCAAGACCGTCATCGATCTCGCTCACAGTTTCGGCCGCTATGCTGTCGCGGCCGGCATCGAAAAGGCCGCGGACGCGGTGGCGCTGGTGAGCATGGGCTGCGACTACGGCCAAGGATATCTGCTCGGCCAGCCCATGCCGCAGGAGCGTTTCGTCTCGCTTCTGCGCCAGCGCGCGGCGACGCAGGGGCTCAGCCTGGAAGGCGCGGCTGCTACCGAAAAACAGCCGGCCTGATCTGCAAATTTCGCGATCGAAAGCCTAGACCAGGATCGAGTCAATTTGTTTTGTCATGCCCGCGCCCGTCGCGGGCATCCACGTCTTAAATTGTGAAAACTCAAAACCGTGGATGGCCGGGACAAGCCCGGCCAAGACAATGGAACCTGCTCTAGTGCGTCCAGGGGTCGCGACGCTTGAAGGAAAAATTGTCCGCGTAGGACATTGCCCGCCGCTTGAGCGGAGCCGCGTCGGAAACTTCATAAGCGAGCTTGTGCCGCTCGCAATAGGCCACCGCCTCCTCCTTCGAGTCGAACCGCAGCCGCAACTGCTGCCGCATGTCGCTGGACGACGTCCAGCCCATCAGCGGCTCGACCCGGCGCGGTGCCTCTGGCTCGAAGTCGAGCACCCAGCCTTTGGTGTTGCCAAAGCCTGACTGCATGGCGGTCTTCGCGGGCTTGTAGATCCTGGCAACCATGGAGGGTCCTGCGTGACCCGCACCCTATAGGGCGGATGAGGTGCAATGACAATCGCCGGCGGCCTATCAAGCCAAGCAGATCAATACGATAGCTGGTCGGGGCAGCAGGATTCGAACCTGCGACCTTCTGCTCCCAAAGCAGACGCGCTACCAGACTGCGCTATGCCCCGCCGGGAAACAGGGTTCGATACACGCTTCGCTATAGCCCGGCAAGCAAGCCTCAGCGCCCGCGGAAGATCGGCGAGGCAACGCGGTCACCCGGCGCGATGCCGAGCTTGCGCGACGTGCCACCGATGACCTCCAGAACCGCGCGCACCGCTCCGCGCGACGGTATCATTCGCGTCGATAACGGCTCGGTGTTTTCCTCGATCCGCAGGATCCGCCCGTCGCCGCGGATGAAAATCATGTCGAGGGGGATATAGGTATTCTGCATCCAGAAGCTGACCTCCTGGTCGCGGTGAAAATCGAACAGCATCCCGCGGCCTTCGGGCAGTTCCTTGCGGTACATGAGCCCCTTTGCCCGGTCCGCATCATTGTCAACCACCTCGACCGAGAAGATGTGAACGCCGGTCTTGCTCGCGATCTCGAGCGTCTGCTCGCCGGCGGCCCAGCTGGGGCCAAATGCGAGGAACAATGAGAGGATGAGAACGAGCGAACCGAGGCGAACCATGGGGGTCGCCTTTACGCGGCCTCGCCAAAGCCGGCAATCGGAAAAATAGACCCCGACTAGTGCGATGCGGGTCCGAGCGAGCCGCCGTCCGGGCGGACCTCGGCGGCCATCAGCCCTTTGGGACCCGGCCCAAAGCGGACGAGCACGGTCTGACCCGGCCGCAACTCGGCAAAGCCATAACGGCGCAGGGTTTCCATATGGACAAAAATATCGGGCGTGCCCTCGCCCCGGGTCAGAAAGCCGAAACCGCGCAGCCGGTTGAACCATTTGACCTGCGCACGCTCAAGTCCGCTGGTCGGGGTGACTGTGACATGGGTGCGCGGCGGCGGCATTTGCGCCGGATGCACCGCAGTCGACTCGTCCATTGAGACGATTCGGAATGCCTGAAGGCCTTTCGACCGCTGCAGCACCTCGCAGATGACCCGCGCGCCCTCGTAGGCGGTCTGATAGCCGTCACGGCGCAGGCAGGTCACATGCAAAAGGACATCGGGCATTCCGTTGTCGGGGATGATGAACCCAAACCCCTTCGCCACATCGAACCACTTTATGACGCCCGACAATTCGATGAGGTTGGTCGCCGTATCATCGACGATTTCTCTGACCGTTCCTGGTCGGAGATTGGTCCCAGACATTTTCGGTTCGATCCCGTCCGACGCCATGAAAGCGCTTCAACGAATCCTGAGGAAACGAATTTAACACTCGCCCTCGAACCGCAAAGTGCAAAATGCGCTTGCACACAGCCCTGTGCACAGCGCAGCGCTGTCCGAATCAGTGGGCGATGAAGGGTCCGAGCACGTCGCCGATGTCGTCGCGTACCACCAGATCGGCGAGATCGTCGAAGTCGGTCGGCTCACGATTGATGATGACGAGCGTCGCGCCGGCTCGCTTCGCCGTCAGAGGAAATCCCGCCGCCGGCCACACGACCAACGAAGAGCCGATAGCGAGGAAAAGGCTGCAATTCCTGGCTAATTCGTCTGCCCGCTCCATGGCTTCGGCCGGCATTGCCTGGCCGAAGGAAACGGTTGCGGTTTTGATGTAGCCACCGCAGTCGCAGTCAGGAGCGCGATTGCCCGCGGTCTCGAATTTTTTTCTCACCCACGGCAACTCGAAGCGCTCACCGCAGTCGAGGCAGGTGGCGTAGGTGGTGTTGCCGTGCAGCTCGACGACGTCGTTCGCTGCTACGCCCGATGCCTGATGGAGGTTGTCAATATTCTGCGTGATCAAGCCCGGCACCTTGCCCGCGCGATAGAGACTCGCGATCGCCCGATGGCCGCGACCAGGCTTCGCCCCGCCGAATTGATCCTCCATGGCGAAGCGCCGGCGCCAGGACTCGTCCCGCATCTCCTGATCCGTCATAAAGGCGTCGAAGGGTATCGGTTGGTACTTCGTCCATATCCCGCCGGGAGAACGAAAGTCGGGAATACCGCACTCGGTGGAGATCCCCGCCCCTGTGAATGGGACGATCGCCTGGGCCTCCTCGATCAAATGACGGAGGCTGGAGATTGCCGTTGGAAGATCGGGTGCAATCATAGCTATATAATGAGTGCCGTCTGTCAGTTAGTGAGGTCTAGCCCATGCGATATCTGCACACCATGCTTCGCGTCCGTGACCTGGATGCCGCTCTCGATTTTTATTGCAACAAGCTCGGCCTGAAAGAAACGCGCCGGCGCGTCGACGACAAAAACCGGTACACGCTGGTATTCCTGGCCGCACCGGGCGACGAAAAGCTGGTCGAGGATGGCAAAAAAATCGGCCGTCCGGGACTGGAAGTCGAGCTCACCTACAACTGGGACACGGAGGACTACGGCGAGGCCCGCTATTTCGGACACCTCGCCTACGAGGTCGACGACATCTACGACACCTGCGATCGCCTGATGAAAGCGGGCGTCACCATCAACCGGCCGCCGCGGGATGGAGTCATGGCCTTCGTGCGCTCGCCCGACAAGCATTCGATCGAGTTGCTGCAGAGAGGCTCGCCCAAACCTCCGCAAGAACCGTGGAAATCGATGGGAAATACCGGGAAATGGTAGCCGGCATTCGCTTGCCGCTGGCGGCGAAGGCCTTTATACCCCCCGCAACTTTGCTCGTTCGGCCCGGCAGCTCCCTCTGGCCGATCGATGGCCATGCGCCCTTCGTCTAGAGGCCTAGGACACCGCCCTTTCACGGCGGCGACACGGGTTCGAATCCCGTAGGGCGCGCCAATAAAAACAAAGAGTTAGGCGCGATATGGAACATACGAGTGTAAAACGAGTGTAGAATCGAGATGTTTGAGACTTGGCTGAATCTTTGCGGTCTGGCGCTTACGGGGGTCGGCGCTTTTATTGCCGCCCGAGCGGTGATGATTACCGACGAGCAAGCTGATCTTTTGAGCGGCACCTAATTTCAACGGCAACAAAACGTTGCGGGAAGCCCTGCTTGCACAGAGCCGCAGCGCTCGCAATGGCCTGTCATTCGTGGTGATCGGTACCGGCTTGCAGGCCGCCGCTTTGATCTACCCCATTGTAACGCGGTGACCATGAGCGAGCGCTTCGGACGACGGGTCAGTGACTGGCTCAAGCTGCGCTGCGGCGATCTCGTGACCGACCGCGAGGATGGGCGGCACGTTGGTCGCGTCGAGGCGATACGACACGGCGCGTTTGTAACGGTGCGCTGGCTCGAAAACGGATGGTGCAGCGAGTTGCCGATCTCGCGCGTCGAGCGGGTCAAAGATTAAGAACGATGACCCGCTACAAAGGCCAACTCAGAGCATCGCGGACTGAACAGGAATTTCCGCACCACGTTGACATTATCGTCCCATCTGGCGGTTTGGGCACGCGCCTCGATGCGATGTATGACTTTCACACTCAGCACGGCATCAAGCCACAGCGTGGCCATGGCAAGCATGACGCTGATGGCTCGGTTATCCGTTGGTGCTTTGCTGATTTAGCTATTGCCGAGAGCTTCGCCAGCGAGTTTAACTAATCTATTCTGTACGCAGATTGGATTGGGGATTTCTTATGAGACTTTCTTTCGCCGTTCGCGCCGCGCTGTTTGTTTTGACGCTAGGATTTTCAACGACCGTTTACGCCGACAGCGGGGCCATCCGCTTCAATGTTGTTAAGGCCGGATTCGTTATTGGAGGCTCGGTAGGCGGCGGCACGTTGGTATTTCATGGTCGACGCTATCCACTCGCGATTGGTGGCGTAAGTTATGGCTTTACCTTTGGCGCCTCAGCGACAGATTTTGTCGGTACGGTCAGCAACATCCGAAGGCCGAGCGATGTTAACGGCGTCTACGCGGCTGCTGGCGGAGGTATTGCCGTTGGCCCGGGAGCGGGCGGGATCGTACTGACGAACCAAAATGGCGCGGTGCTAACCGTATCGGGTCGCCAAGCCGGTCTAATCGTCGCTGCCGACCTGAACGGACTGGTGATCACTCTGCGGTAATTCAACGGCTGTCGCAGACCGGGCCGTACCACGGCGGATGGATGATGCCGCCGTTATTCGACCGGGGGCTTGCGCCGCCTTCCAAGAGTGCAACGGACCATGAAGCGCCTGGGAAACCCTCTCTATCGAATGTGGGTGCGCCGCCAGTTGGTCAAGCTCCAAGGCGGGCTATGCTGCTATTGTGGCCGCTCATTTACAAAGCGCGGTCCGACCCGCCCGACCATCGAACATAAGAAAGCTATCATGGATGGCGGAACCGATGATTTGAGTAACCTCGCAGTCGCTTGCCTGCACTGCAATCAGCATCGCGGCACGCAAAAAAATCAAAGTAAACAAAAATCTCAGCGTGCAAATTCAAACTGAGACACTACCCGCAGTTCACAAGCACTCGCTTCGCGCCATCGCGAGCCGATGCTTGCGTCAGCCCGGTCCCCACGTATGCGCCGTCGACGTAGATGCGGTACGCCCAACCGAGCGACGTCTTGGTGCGTTTGATCTCGACCTTGGGCTGCTTGGGGTGCGGCATCCAACAACGATGGCACACGCGGCGAACGCCGGAAACGCCAATCGTCGGAACCGTTAGGGCAACGCAGTTGAGAAGTCCGTTTAACTCCCGAAAGCGGATAATGCTGTGCAATCGTTCATGTCCGCTATGGTCTAAAACTGCGGGCCAGCGCGACGTTTCCTGTATTCTGGGGCGTTGGCGACGTAGTACGGACTCGGATTACAAAAGCCGCGATTGCCTGCCAAAATATTGCCTCTGCGGTAGCAGTCTTCGAATGAGCGATACTGGCAATCCTCATACACGCTGCCTGTGCCGGTCTCGACCATCGCGCACCATGGGGCCTCATAAGCCTGAGCCGCTGGACCGAAGCCAGCAACCAGCAAGAGCGCGACAGCAGCAAAGATCAGGCGGGTCATCGTAACCTCCATACTGGGTGCTGGTGATAACACCGAACGGCCTATCAGTATTCGCCGTGAAAGCCCGGCTCGCCACCGAAAGCCGCACGTATTGCGGTACTCGGATGTCTCGAATTCCGAAAGCTCGGGCTTTGCTGAACGCATGTCTGCTTTACCCCTGAAAGCGGACATGTGCGGTGCAACTAGCAATGTCTGCTAAGGGCCAATAGCGGACATGCGCCTACAACACCTGAAAGACATCTAACGTTCGCGCGTTCGCCCCAAGCGAGCCAGTCGCAATCGCACAGATGCGGTTCATCCAGCCGTACTTTTCCGAGCTTGTCTCGAAATAAGGCGTTGTTCGGAAATAATAGCTTCGCGGATCGACGATCTCGCCGCGATAAAGGCGGTCCATAACTTCCTTCGGACCGTGACGAAGTCCCTTCCAGGCCATGGAGATTTGATGCATATCCTCGGTCTCAAGGCTCAACCGCACATCAACCTCCAGCACCTCGTCGCGGCGGATGAGCGATGAACCACCGCCGCCGGGCAACACCTTGCCTTTGAGCTTCGGTCCTTCGAAGCTGCCGCCGTCAAAATGAAAGATGCGTCGGTTGCCGTATGGCGTCTCGCCGAGACTTGACACTTGAATTTCGAGAGCGAGCGTAAACAGAAATTCAGTGTTGATGTCAGGCATAGAGACACCCCTTTATGGACGCTAATCGATCGTTATCATCACTGAATGGCGAAACTTTCCCAACGCCTGTGAGAGATGGCCTTTACCGTGCACGTCCTCAATCAGAAAAATCTCACCAACCCCTATAATTCTTGTTTCGCCGTCGCTGGCCGTAACTTTGTGGGGGGCATCCAAATTAATCACATATTGCCGCCGGGTCGCCGGGTGCCAATCGAAAAACCAATCTGCGGGAGTGGTCCTAAATATAATCCCAGACGCCGGAAATCGCTTTGATGTTATTCCATCCGGGCCCGCGTCAGATAATTCGATCTCAATATCGCGAAAATGCGTTTCACCGTTCTCGTCGGCATAGATGTTGTGAATGCGCATCTTCACTCCCCAGTCCGATGATCCGTGATGGCAATAGTATCCACGTAAAGATTGGGAGCGACCAGCGGTACCGCAGACAATGTCCGCTTTGGGTCAAAAGCAGACATGTGCAGCGCATTACCCTAGGTCCGCTTTGGGCCAGATTCAGACGTCGTTCGCATGATCGAGTGGAACAAAGGCGTAGTGCGCCGCGTTCGCTTAGACGCTGGCCTCTGCACAGATTTGAATCGGAACCCTTTCTGGCAGCTCCGGCCTAAGAGGAGATTTTACAATGAAAAATGTGACCCTGAGCTTACTTGCGGCAGCAGCGATGGGCGCAGTCTCGATTGGCAGCGGCTCCGCCATGCCGGTTAGCAACCTGGCTGGACTGAGCGAAACCCATGTTAAGGATGTCCGCCTGGTCTGCGACCGTTTTGGGCGATGCTACAACACACGGCGCGCCTATCGTTCATATCCATATACGCAGCGTTATTACGGTGAGCCGAGCTATGGCTACTATTCTGGCTATGGTCGTGGCTACTATGGTCCTGGCTACGGATATTACGGCGGACCGCGTGTCGGAATTGGTGTCGGCCCGGTCGGCGTCGGCATTTGGTAACCTACAGACATCTTGCAGCGATTTAACTTTGGACCCGCCGGGCTAAAAACCCGGCGGGTTCGTTACGTCTGGGTGGTTGCAGATTTTTTGCGTTCCGGCGATGACTGCTTTGGGTCATAAGCGGACATGTGCAGTGCGAAAGGGCATGTTCGCTCTACCCCTGAAAGCGGACATTGCGCCTAGCTTCCTCAATCGCCGCCATCGGATCGGGATGAAAGCGGCTCACGCCATCGGCCAGCATTTTGCGATCTCCACGTACATGCCGTCGACGTAGATGCGGTACGCCCAAGCGAGCGTCGTCATGTCTGCTTTACCCCTCAAAGCGGACATATGCGGTGCACTAACGCATGCCCGCTAAGGGCCAATAGCGGACATCGTAGGTTGTTACCTTCCTGGCGAAATCACGCTGCTTGCAATGTCGGAATCGCGCACGTGAGTCCAAAATCTGTACTTGTGTAATTGTGCGTAATACCGTTCCCAATGACCAAGGCATAAGAGGAGACCGCGATGTCTCAATGATATGATATGTCTTCGTTAAGCGCAGGAGGCGACCATGGCAAAAGGCGACCCAACTTTTCCAGGCATGAGTGACATGATAACGCAGAGTTTTGAGCAAACTCGCAATGCGATGGAGAAGTATCTTGATTTGTTCAAAATAAATATGACGGCTTCGCCTTTGTTTACATCATCTGATCTTACGAAGAAGATGCAAAGGTACGGCGACCAAAATATCGCTATAGCCACTCAATATGCGAAAAAATTATCTCAGGCTAAAGATTTCCAGGATTTCTGGCAGATTCAGACCGAGTTCATGCAGGCGCAATGGAAGGCGTTCAGTGAACAGACGAAGGACCTCAGTGAGACAGTTACTAAAAGCGCGACGGGCGCACTCAAAGGTTCTTCTTGAGTTGAATTATATAGTGGTCCCGTAGCTCAGCTGGACAGAGCAGGCTTCCGATTGTCTGGCGCTGGAAGAGTACTGATGTCTGCTTTACACCCAAAAGCAGACGTGTGCGGTGCAACGAGGATGTCTGCTTTGGGCCAATAGCGGACATGACCACCACTCGTTTCCACGTTCAGCGTTCCTCACCATCGTTCCATTCCCACTGAAAATTTTTCGCCTAATGCTGCGGCGCCGCAGACGGAACGGGTGAGTAACAATTTGAATTGTTCATGCGTAACAGAGGAGGCTTATATGCCGGCGATTATAATTCCAGTGCTATGGGTGGGCGGCGCCGCCATTCTGCTCGGAGGCGGTTGGTAAGTCATCGGCCACATGGTTCATTAGTTTCGTTACTCTGGGGAGGAAGCAGTTCGAAAGTTCCGTCGGGCTGCTTTTTCTTATGTCCGCTGCCTAATAATTTCTTATGTCCGCTGCCTAATAATCGGAACTGCGGAACGTCGACCAACGTCCCACGTTGTGGCCGTGGTTCGCCCAGAGGGAGAACCGAACGGCGGTCGTCGCGTAGAGTGCCACAACTACGCGGCGACTGCCGCTTCTCTCGGCTCCGCTCAAACTTCAGCGGCCAAGAGCATTCAACGCGAGGACGACTAGAAATACGCCGCCTAAGAACCATCCAAATAACCGCGCTGCCTGTTGTTCTCCCATAAGTCCAACTGAATAAACGTTCAGTCACGGACGGATGTAAAACCTGACACGATGCAGGCCTCGGAACCTAATCCGACATATTGATTTATCCGGGGGTCTACAGAGGAGGAAAAAGTCATGCTGAAGAAACTCGTGTTGGCGACTGCCGCAGTGGGCCTTCTGATGTCCACGGCCAGCGCCGACTATTACATCGTTCAGGAGAAGGCCACGAAGAAGTGCAAAGTTGTTGAAACGCGCCCGACCGAAACGACCTGGATCCAGGTTGGTCCGGCGGCCTTCAAAACCCAATCCGACGCCGAGAAGCAGATCAAGACCGTCTGTGTAGAGAAACGCTAGTCATACCCAACGAGACGCGGCCGACGTGACCAACGTCGGTCGCGCTACTGCTTCGCGCTTTGGGTCATTAGCGGACAGTTGCAGTGCACCAACTCCTGTCTGCTTTGCCCCCGACAGCGACCGCGAAAGCAGACATCCGCAAACGGTCATGTCCGCTTCACCCCCGAAAGCGGACATGTGCAGTGCGCTGGCTCATGTCTGCTTTGGGCCAATAGCGGACATTGCACCAATCACTCGATCACGTCGTCGGCGCGTTGCTGCAGGCTCATTGGCACCGACAGGCCTAGCGTCTTGGCCGTCTTCAAGTTGATGACCGTCTCGTACTTGGTCGGCGCCTGCACCGGCAGGTCAGCCGGCTTTTCGCCCTTGAGGATGCGATCGACGTAGCCGGCGGCGCGCCGGTACTGATTAATCGTGTGCACCCCATAGGAAATCAGGCCGCCGGCAACGACGAAGAAACGTTCCCAGTAGACCGCTGGCAACTTGCGCTTGGCCGCCAACGTAACAATGAGATCGCGATAACGTATCGAAGCACCGCCGCTCACAACGATCAGACCACCACCTGGGGAGCGTGCAAAAGTCTCGACGGCCTGCTCGATCTCTCCAGCGTCCCGCATATTGATCGGGGTGACCTCTACCTTGAGCATCGGCCCAATGGCCTGAATGACGCCGAACTGGGCGGTTTGTGACGGGTTCGCGGAATCCCGGAGGACCGCCACTCGCCTCACGCTTGGCGCGATCTCTTTAAGCAGCTCCAGCCATTTCACGCTTATACTGTATTCGTGAAGCATGAACCCGGTGACATTGCCGCCCGGCCGCGCCAGGCTCTCGACGTAGCCAGCCCCGAGCGGATCGTTGGCAACCGGGAACACGATTGGCACCGTGCGGGTCGCCTGCAGCAACGGTGGCACGGTGGAGTCGCCGGTCGACAGAATGACGTCGGGCGCAAGCGCAACCAATTCCGTGGCGTTTCTGCGAATTTCAGCAGGATTGGTCGTGGCCCAGCGCGTGTCGATGCGAACATTGCGACCAATGATCCAGCCCAGCAGGGCCAACTCCTGATGAAATGCCGCGAGGCGGGCCTGAAAGACAGGATCGTCCGGAGCTGCGGGGAACAGCACCCCTATGGTGCGCATCCGCTCGCTCTGCTGCGCATGCGCAACGAACGGAATCGCAG
>Ga0310889_10000264_pt1 | contig 10794 bp, 13 predicted proteins | sample T20D2metaG_FD_204583 | JGI IMG/M metagenome (GOLD analysis project Ga0310889, IMG submission 204583) | Lab incubated soil microbial communities from West Virginia University Organic Research Farm, Morgantown, WV, United States - T20D2 | ecosystem: Environmental > Terrestrial > Soil >... | reverse complement strand
GGTCAGATAGATCCGTGGTATCACCAAGGTTCGTCCAAGGTCGCGGCAACCTGGCGCCAAGCCGCGCCGCATATCTTACCGGCCGGAGGAACAATCGATGGAGAAAGTGATCAATTGCCCGTGCGGATTCGTGCTCAAGGGCGCATCGGACGAGGAAGTGGTGGCCAAGGCGCAGGCTCATGCCAAGCAGGTCCACCAGATGGATTTGAGCCGCGAGCAGGCGCTCGCGATGGCGAAGCCCGCATGAAGAACGTTCCAAGGGTTCCAGAGGTTCCAGAGGTTCCAGGGCCTCGTTCTATCGGAGTTCCAACGGTTCCTGACTGAGAACGCTTGGAACCGCAGCAGAACGATGCCTTTGGCACTATGGAACCTCTGGAATCCTTGGAACCATTGGGAAGAGCCACTCCAGCATCGGGCCGACGCGTTCCGACCATGCATGTTCGCTGTGCGTGGCGCCCTCGTACTCGGCGTAGTGCAGATCGACTCCGTCGGCAAATCCGAGTCCGACGAGCGCTGCCTTGAGCAGCCGCGCATCATCCAGACCGCGGCGTCCCTCCGCCGTTCCCATGTCAACCCACACGCGCGATTTCGGTTTCGATCGCGCCTCGCGAATCGTTTTCAGGATGGCTTTTCGATCCCACCACACCGACGGCGAGAGCGCCGCAACCTTGCCGAACACCGCGGGGTGATTGAACGCCAGGTGCAACGAGACGAGGCCGCCGAGCGACGAGCCGGCGATGCCCGTGCTCGCACGATCGGTTTCGGTGCGATACGTGCGATCGACGAGCGGCTTCAGTTCCTCGACGATCATCCGGCCATAATCATCAGCATCCCCGCCGCCGAGCTTCTTGTCGGTGGTCGGCGTGTACTCGTCGATGCGCATCTCGCCGGTGTTGTAGATGCCGACGATGATCGGTGGAACGATGCGGCCGGCCTCGATCAGCTCTGTGGCCGTCTCGCCGACGCGCCAATGTTCGCCCTTCTTGAACGCCGTCTCGGGCTCGAACAGATTCTGCCCGTCGTGCATGTAAAGCACGGGGTACCTGACGTCCGTTGAACCGTCATAACCTGGCGGCAGCCAGGCCAAAACGTCGCGATCTTGCTCGAGAAACTCGGAGTGAAACTGCTCGTGACGGCGGAGCTGGCTATCGGACGAGTGCATCAGCAGGCTCAATCAGTATAGGCTTCGGGGGCACCGATGACCCGCGATCATCACAAGTGGTTCTCGCGTTCGCTCAACCGGGACATGGAGCTGCTGGCGTTCGGCCACGCGGGTCCGTCGATGATCGTCTTCCCGACGTCGATGGGGGCGTTCTTCGAGTACGAGGATCGCGGCATGATCAAGGCGCTGGCCGAGAAACTCGAACGCGGCCAGCTGCGCCTTTTCTGCCTCTCGTCCGTTGACAGCGAAAGCTGGTACTGCAAGAAGATCCACCCGCGTCATCGCGTCGAACGCCACCTCCACTACGAAGACTACGTGCTGAACGAAGCGGTGCCGCTCATCAAGCATCTGACGCGCCAGGATTCGATCGGCGTGACGGGCTGCAGCTTCGGCGCGTATCACGCAATGGCCTTGGCACTGCGCAATCCCTACACCTTCACGTGGTGCGTGACGATGGGTGGCGCATTCGACGTGTCGCAGTTCCTCGACGGCTACTTCGACGAGGATTGCTATTTCCTGAATCCGCCGTCGTTCCTGCCCGGTCTCGCCGATCCCTATTACATCGACCAGTTCCGCCGCAACAAATGGGTCCTCGCGACGGGCGACCATGACATCTGCCGCGCCCCCAACGAACAGTTCTCGGCGCTGTTGCGGGCCAAGGGGATCCACCACAGCCTGCACGTCTGGAACGACTCCAAGCACGACTGGCCGTACTGGCTGCCGATGGCAGAGGCCTATCTCCCGTGAGCCGGGAGCCGGGAGCGGGGAACCGGAGTAAGCTTCGTTAGGCGGATTCCTGATCCCGGTTGCCGGATCCCGGATCCCGACAAGTTATGAAGAAGATCGGTGTCCTCTTCGGGATGGAGAATACGTTCCCCGCGGCGCTCGTCGAGCGCATCAACGCGATGGATGTCGCCGGCATCACTGCCGAGTTCGTGCGGATCGGCGACGTGCGAATGGCTGAGGGCTGCGGCTACGACGTCATCGTCGATCGCATCTCGCACGACATCCCGTTCTACCGCGCCTGGCTGAAAAACTCCGCGCTCTGCGGCGCGAAGGTCATCAACAACCCGTTCTGGTGGAGCGCCGACGACAAGTTCTTCAACTACGCGCTGGCCACCAAGCTCGGCGTGGCGATTCCGCCGACGGTGCTGCTGCCGCACAAGGAACATCCGACCGGCACGACCGAGCGATCGATGCGCAATCTGCACTATCCACTCGACTGGGAGTCGATCTTCAAGTACGTCGGCTTCCCCGCCTTCCTCAAGCCGTTCGACGGCGGCGGCTGGCGCGACGTCTACAAGATCAACAACAAGGAAGAGTTCTTCAGCGCCTACGATCAGACGCGCACGCTGTGCATGACGCTGCAGCGCGCGGTTAACTTCAAGGAATACTTCCGCTGCTACGTGGTCGGGCAGGAGCAGGTCCACATCATGCCCTACGATCCGCGCGCGCCGTTCCACGAGCGTTACGTGCGGACCCCTCCCGAATACCCGAAGGAGCTGCTGGCGCGCGTCAAGAAAGATGCGCAGATGCTGTGCCGCGCGCTCGGCTACGACCTCAACACCGTCGAGTTCGCGTGCGAAGACGGCATTCCGTACGCAATCGACTTCATGAATCCGGCGCCGGACGCCGACCTGCATTCGGTCGGCCAGGAGAACTTCGACTGGATCGTGAACGCCGTGGCCGATCTCGCGGTGAAGAAGGCCACCGAGCCTCCCGCGCCGGCCGCCTATCGCTGGGACGCGCTCCTCCGTGGCTGAGGTCTTTCTGGCGACCGGCGACCGGCGACTGGCGACTGAATGAAGCCTTCTTTCACGATCGGCATCGAAGAGGAATACCAAACGATCGATCCGGTCACGTTCGACCTCCGCTCGCACATCAACGCCGAGATCATTTCAAAAGGCAAGCGGCAGCTCGACGAGCGGATCAAGGCCGAAATGCACCAGTCGGTCGTCGAGGTCGGTACCGGCGTCTGCCGCAACATGAAGGAGGCGCGCGCCGACATCCTCAACCTGCGGCGGGCGATGGTGACGCTCGCCAAGGACAACGGCCTGCTGCTCTGCGCCGGCGCGACGCATCCGTTCGCGGACTGGCGCGCCCAGGACATTTATCCCGACGAGCGCTACCTGCAGGTCGTCGAGGACATGCAGCTCGTCGCGCGCTCGAACCTGATCTTCGGCCTGCACGTGCACATCGGCATCGAGGATCGCGAAACCGGCATTCACCTGATGAACCAGATGCGGTACTTCCTGCCGCACCTGCTCGCCCTTTCCGCCAACTCGCCGTTCTGGATCGGCCTCAATACCGGACTCAAGTCGTACCGCTGCAAGGTATTCGACAAGTTCCCGCGCACGAACATTCCCGACACCTTCACGAGCTGGGCCGACTACGAAAGCTTCGTCAACCTGCTGGTGAAGACCAACAGCATCGACAACGCCAAGAAGATCTGGTGGGACGTGCGGCCGCATCCGTTTTTCTCGACCATCGAAGTGCGGGTCTGCGACATCCCGATGCGCGCCGATGAATCGCTCGCGATCGCCGCGTTGATCCAGGCGACGATGGCGAAGCTGTACAAGCTGCATTCGCGCAACCAGGGCTTCCGCATGTACAGCCGCGCGCTGATCATGGAGAACAAGTGGCGGGCGGCCCGGTACGGCCTGAACGGCAAACTGATCGACTTCGGCCGTGAGACGGAAGTGCCGGCACGCGAGCTGATGCTCGAGTACCTCGAGTTCGTGGACGACGTGCTCGATGAGCTGGATAGCCGCAGCGAAGTCGAATACGTCCGGACGATGCTCGATCACGGCTGCGGCGCCGAGCGCCAGCTCGCGGTGTTCGAACAAACCGGCGATCTCAAGAAGGTCGTCGAATACATGATTGCGGAGACCCAGGCCGGCCTCTGAGCTCGCTCGGTTCAAAGGGTTCACGGGTTCAATTAGTTCAAGGGTTACAATTCAAGGGAATGCTCACGACGTACGATAAGGATCTGGCCCCCGGCGCGCGCAACGCGATTCGTGTCTGCCTCAACGTCCAACCGCATGAGCGCGTGACGGTGATCGCCGATCGCGACTGCGAGGACATCGCCGCCAGCCTGGTGCACGAGATCGAGGAGGTCGGCGCGCCGTACAAGGCGTTCATCCTCGAAGAGGTTGCCGAACGGCCGCTCGTCGATCTGCCGCGGGCGATTGCCGAGGACATGGAGCAGAGCCAGGTCAGCATCCTGGCCGTGCACGTGCAGCGCAACGAGCTCGGCTCGCGCATGCAGCTCACCGACATCGTCAACCGCCGCAGGATGCGCCATGGCCACATGGTCAACATCAACCGGCAGATGATGCTCGAGGGCATGCGCGCTGATTTCCACAAGGTCGATCGCCTCAGCTCGAAAGTGATCGACATCGTGCGCGGCGCGAAAGAGGTTCGCGCGACGACCAAGGGCGGGAGCGCGTTCACCGCGACCCTCAATCCGAATTACAAGTGGCTGAAGACGAGCGGTCTCATCAGTCCCGATAAGTGGGGCAATCTGCCGGGCGGCGAAGTGTTCACGACACCCGGCAACGTCGACGGCACGCTCGTCATCGACGGAGTCGTCGGCGACTTCCTGTGCGAGAAGTACGGGAGCCTGACAGCGTCTCCTCTGACCCTCCGGGTCCGGGACAATCGCCTCGTCGAGGCGCACAGCGAGAACAAAGAGCTCGAGCGCGACTTCTGGAAGTACACGCACACCGATGCAAATTCGGATCGCGTCGGCGAATTTGCGATCGGCACCAACATCGAGCTCAAGGAAGTGATCGGCCACATCCTGCAGGACGAGAAGTTCCCGGGCATTCATGTCGCGTTCGGCGATCCGTACGGCCACCACACGGGCGCCGATTGGAAGTCGACCACTCACATCGATGTTGTCGCGACGCGCTTCAACATCTGGGTCGACGATCGGCAGATCATGGCCGACGGTAAGTTCTTGATCGACTGAACGGAAAAAGGAACCTGCTACATTTTCCGATTCACGTAATGGGGAAAATGTGGCAGGTTCCTTTTTGATGCAGGTTCCTTTTGATCACTCACCTCCGACGCGCCTTCAACGAATCGTGGACTGAGGCGAAGTACCGCGACCTCATCCGGCGGCTCGAGCTGCGGTCCGGAGCCACGCTCGGCTTTCCGATCAGCGAGACGCCCTGCTTCTTCCCGCAATCGCTGATGTCCTCGCTCGCCTCGACGGGAATCGAGCTCGTGAATCAAATCCTCGACAACGACGACGCGATGGCCGCCGCCGACGGCGCCGTGCCCGATCGCTTCAAGGGCGACGGCGCGGACGCGCTGCCGACGTTCGTGCAGGTTGATTTCGGGCTGGTGCGCGCCGCCGACGGGTCGATCCAGCCGAAACTCGTCGAGCTGCAGGCGTTTGCGTCGCTTTATGGATTCCAGCTCGTGGTCGCGGAAGCCTACCGCGACGCGTTCGGGCTGCCGACATCGCTCGGCCTGTTCCTCGACCGCCTGGATGTGGCGGCCTATCATGCGCTCGTCGCCAACGCGATCGTCGGCGACAACGATCCGCACGAGGTCGTGTTGATGGAGATCGAGCCGCGCAAGCAGAAGACATGGCCCGACTTCGTCGTCACCGAACAGCTCTGGGGCGTGCGCGCGGTCGACGTGTCTGAAGTGCATCGCGAAGGACGACGCTTGTATTACCACCGCGACGGCAAGACGACGCCGATCAGGCGCATCTACAATCGCGTGATCCCCGACGAGCTCGAGCGAAAACACATTCAGTTGCCCTTCGGCTACGGCGACGATCTCGACGTCGAGTGGGCGGGGCACCCGGCGTGGTACTTCCGGATTAGCAAGTTCTCGATTCCATTCCTCCGGCATGTGTGCGTGCCCGAGACGCACTTCCTCGACGGCATCGAGAGCCTCCCCGCCGATCGCGAGAGGTATCTACTGAAGCCGCTCTTCTCCTTCGCGGGAGGCGGAATTATTTTCGCGCCGACCGACGCGCAGATTGCCGCGATCCCGATGCGCGAGCGCAAAGACTACATCCTGCAGGAGCGCATCGACTTCACGCCGGTGATCGACACGCCCGAAGGCGCGGCGCAGGCGGAGATTCGCATCATGTATGTCCGGGCTGGATCCGAGCTGCGTCCGGTCCTGCCGTTACTGAGAATGGGCCGCGGCAAGATGATGGGCGTCGATCACAACAAGGGTCTGCGCTGGGTCGGGGCGTCTGCTGGATTGATGAGTGACTAAGCCAGGCGCAAGACGCGATCCGCGATTGAATTCAGTTCGGTCTCGTCGTGCGTGACATAGATCAGCGGCACGTGCAACTCGCGGCGAATACGCAGGATATACGGCAGGATCACCTCGCGCCGCTCGCGATCGACGCCGGCGAGCGGCTCGTCGAGCAGCAGTATCGATGGTCGGGTCATCAGCGCCCGCGCGATCGCCACCCGCTGCTTCTCTCCACCGGACAGCATCTGCACGCGCCGATCGAGCAGCGCCTGCAGATCGAGAATGGCCGCCAGTGCGACGAACTGTTCTTCATCCTGCGCGTCGGGACCGCGCTTTCCATAATTGATGTTGCCGGTAACATCGAGGTTCGGAAAGAGCAGGGCATCCTGAGGCACATAGCCGATATGCCGCTCGCGCGCCGGGACGTCGATCCGCTTCGACGACGAGAACAGGATCCGGTTGCCGATGCGAACCTCACCGGCGTCCGGACGGCGGATGCCGGCGATCGCCTCGAGCAACGAGGTCTTTCCGCTGCCCGACGGACCGAAGAGACCAAGCACCTCGACCTCGGCCGCGTCGCTCACGATCAGGGTGAACTCGCCCTGGCGCATCGTGACGTCGATCGACAAATCGATCACGCGCGGCCTTTCTGTTCGACGAGCCGATTCGATACGTAGATGGCGCCGAACGCGAGCAGCGCCGAGACGAGCAGCAGGCTCCACGCCGTCTCTTCCCTGCCGGTTTCGACCAGCGTGTAAATCCCGACCGCGAGCGTGCGCGTGCGGCCGGGGATCGCGCCGGCGACCATGATCGTGGCCCCGAACTCGCCGAGCGCGCGGGAAAAGCCCAGCACCGCCCCGGCCGCGATGCCTCGGGAGGCGAGCGGCAGCGTGATCGTGCGCAGGATGCGGAACGATCCGGCGCCGAGCGTCGCGGCCAGATCTTCGTAGCGACGATCGACCTGCTCGATTCCCGCGCGCACGCTGCGCGCGACCAGCGGAAAGCTGATCACCATCATCGAGAGAACGACGGCCTTCCACGTGAAGATCACGTCGATGCCCATGGAATCGAGCGCCTGGCCGACCGGACTGCGGCGGCCGAACAACCACAACAGCAGCAACCCCGTCGCGACCGGCGGCAGAACGAGCGGTAGCGAAACGATCGTTTCGAGAAGCGCCTTTCCGGGGAATTGCTTTCGCGCCAGAACCCAGCCGATTGCGATTGCCGGCGGCAACACGATCGCGGTGGCCAAAGAGGCCATCAACACCGTAAACCGCGCGATGACCCAGGTCTCCGCGCTCATGGTCTGCCGAATCCGCGACGATCGAACACCGCGCGGGCGCCGGGACCCTTGAGGAATTCGAGGAACCGTCTCGCTTCCTTTTCTGAAGGGCCGACGATGACGGCCGCGGGATACGCGATGTCCAGATAGGGATGATCCTTGCGCGCCATGGTCGCGATCACGCGTACGGCCGATGTCGTCGCGTCGGTTCGATAGACGATGCCCGCATCGACGCGCCCGGCTTCGACCGCCGACAACACCGCCCGCACCGTCGGGAATGGAATCACCTTCGGCTCCAGCCGCGCCCATGCGCCTTCGTGCTCGAGCCAGCGGCGGCCGTACACGCCCGCGGGAACAGCGCCGGGCTCACCCATCGCCAGCCGCGCGATGCGGCCCTCGAGCAACTGCGCCAGCGTGAGGGCTTTCGCTGACTGCGGCGCGACGATCGCGAGCTCGTTGGTGAGGAGGCGCGTGCGCGTGTCGGGAACGATCCGGCCCGCCTGCTCCACGACATCCATCTGGATTTCGTCGGCGCTCAGGAAGAGGCCGGCTTTCGCGCCTTCGGCAATCTGGCGTGCGAGGGTATTCGAGCCGCCGGGATTGAGGGCGACAGTCACGCCCGTTGCCGCACGATAGAGACCGGCGATCTCGTCAAGCGCGTCGTACACGCTCGCGGCCACCGACACGACCAGACCGGAGGGTTGCGCAGCGACGGGCGTGATGAACGCCGCGAGCACTGCAATCGCTGCGAACAGTCGTTGCATCGGCCTTTTGCGCAACTTCCTACGGCTGGCGCCGCGCGCTCGCGTTGCCGGGTTTTGCGATCATCACTTCGGTCGACTTGATCACCGCCAGCGCATCGTCGCCGCGCTTCAGCTTCAGCGCGTGAATCGCATCGGCGGTGACGACGGCAGTCAAGGTTTGATTGCCGACGCGAAGGCGAACTTGCGCGAGCAGTCCGTCGATGCGGACCTCTTCGACAAAGCCGGGCAGGCGGTTGCGCGCGCTCAGGCCGGCAAGCGTGTCGTCGGGTTCGACCGGCCGAACCGCGCGCGCCTTTCCCAACGGCTGGTTGTGCGCGGTCAGTCGATCGATCTCGGCATCCGAGATGCGATGGTGGCCGCCCTCGGTCAGCGTGGTGCGGACGCGGCCGCCGCCGATCCACCGCTTCATCGTGGAGTAGCCGACGCCAAGCTTTTCAGCGGCGGCGCGGACGGTCATCAGGGCCATGGTCGCTCCAGTGTATGTTGAGTCTATTCGGGCTGTAAATCGTCTCAATCTGTATTATTTCGTGCAGATGTTGAATACTGTGAGTCGGGCAGTCAAGTAATCAGGTATTCAGGCATCCAGCAAACACGGAGACTCGAGGATGAAAAGATTCGGATTGGCAATCGGCGGCGCGTTGTTGGCAGCCGCCTCTCTTCATGCGCAGCAGCCGGCCGCTCAGGGCCCGCAGCCGTACATGCTCGGCAATCCGCTCGGGCTGCCGATCAATCCGGCGCCGAACGGCTCGTTCAACCCGATCTCGCCAAACGTGAAGGTCTACGGCGCGATCTATGCCGCCGAGAGCTGTTCTTACGACCCCGATCGCGGCGTCATCGTCGTGCCGAACCGCGGCGTGCCGCAGAACGTGCAGACCAACAACGCCTGGATCTCGTTCCTCAATCACGACGGCTCGGTCCACACCGCGCGCTGGATCGGCATTGCCAACCCCGGTCCACAGCGAACCAACAGCACGCCGCCGCTGGTCCTCAATGAACCGCTCGGCAGCGACATCGTCAACGGCACGCTCTATCTGGCCGATCGCGACGGCGGGACGAGCCAGACCGATCCATCGGTGTCGGTGGTGCGCACGTTCAACATGAAGACCGGCATGCCGGGCCGTGAATACAAGACCGAGAAAGTCACCGGATTCAACGACCTCGCCATCGACAAGGCGGGCAATATCTCCGGCACGGTGACCGCCGTAGGCGATGGCGCCCAGGTGTGGAAGATCACACCGGACGGCACCGCGTCGATCTTCTTCCAGAACGTCCCGCTCGTGGCGCCCAATGGCGTCGCGATCGATCCGCAGGGCAACATTGTCGTCGTCAACATCGGCAATCCCGATGTGATCACCTTCTCTCCTGACGGCAAGGTGGTGAAGACCGAGAAGGCCGCACAGGCCGGCAACGACGGACTGGTGATCATGAACGACGGCACGAAATACGTCAGCAGCGTACAGAACGGCGGCGTGTCGCGGATTCGACCGGACCAGACCGCGGAACTGATCGCGCAGAACGTGCCGAGCGCCGCGTCGATGTGTTACGACTCGGGCGCCAATCAGCTGGTGATTCCGATGAACGCGAACAATGCGTTGGCGTTTATTTCGCTGAAGTAAGGGCTTAGGGGCTTAAGGGCTCAGGGTTCTGGAGGACCTCATGTTTCGCAGGATTCTGCCAGTCCTGGTGATCGTTACGCTGTCGGCCGTTTCTCAACGGTCGGCGGCGCAGACCAGGCCTCACGGCGGCACGCTGATCGTTGTCGTTGACGCATCCAAGCCGCTCACACTCAGGCCGGCGGATCTCGCAACGATGCCGCGGAAGACGATCACGCTGAAGCAGCCTGATGGCCGCGCCGTGACTCACGAAGGAGTCCTCGTGGGCGAACTTTTACAGCGCGCTGGAGCGCCCCTCGGAAAGGCGCTGCGCGGCGATGCGATGGCGACGTACGTGGTCGCCTCGGCGACGGATGGCTATCGCGTGATCTTTTCGCTGGCGGAGTTGGATCCGGAATTCACTGGCAGCGAGATCATCGTGGCGGATCGCACGAACGGTCAGCCGCTGCTGGCCGATCAGGGACCGATCCGAATCATCGCCCCGAAGGATTTGGCCGGCGCACGCTCGATTCGAATGCTCGAACGAATCGAAGTCGTGCGCCTGCCGAAACCTTAACTACTGCGGCCTTCTGAACAGCCCGACATAAACGGCTTTGCCAAGGATGTGGCCCTGCACCGCCTTCATGATGTTGGCGCGCGTCTCGAACGCATCGGTGCTCGCCGGCACGTCGATCTTGGTATCGAGCGCGTAAATTTCGAACGTGTAGTGATGCTGCGGGCCGGTGGCCGGGGCGCCGGGTCCGCGAT
>Ga0310889_10000254_pt1 | contig 10895 bp, 13 predicted proteins | sample T20D2metaG_FD_204583 | JGI IMG/M metagenome (GOLD analysis project Ga0310889, IMG submission 204583) | Lab incubated soil microbial communities from West Virginia University Organic Research Farm, Morgantown, WV, United States - T20D2 | ecosystem: Environmental > Terrestrial > Soil >... | reverse complement strand
GTGAAGAACACTCTTTCCCTAAACGACGCCCTACCGATCTAATATAACTACCCTAGCTAGCAGTCTGGCAAATGGCACCACCCCCTCCAATATAACTACCCTAGCTAGCAGTCTGGCAAATGGCACCACCCCCTCCAATATAACTACCCTAGCTAGCAGTCTGGCAAATGGCACCTCAAATTTGATTTTAGAATCTAATGTTTTAAATAATATCAACAATACATCATCAAACAATAGTATGACTACTACCACAAATAACACAGCAACTATTGAAACTACTCAAGGTCCAATAAAAATTGAATTTTATCCTGATGTAGCACCAAATCACGTCAAGAACTTCCAAGATCTGGCTAGCAAAGGATTTTACGATGGAGTAGTATTTCACAGGATAGTACCTGGTTTCGTTATTCAGGCTGGAGATCCAAATACAAAAAATGGCAACAGTAGCAATGATACATGGGGCACTGGAGGTCCAGGGTACACAATAAATCAAGAGTTCAACAACATACCTCATGAAAGAGGAATATTATCAATGGCTCGAACAAATGATCCTAATAGTGCTGGTTCACAGTTCTTTATTGTATTAAATGATTCAAAATTTTTGGATAATCAATATACAGTATTTGGAAAAGTAACAGAAGGGTTAGAAATTGTTGACAAAATTGCAAATTCAACTACTAATGCAATGGATCAACCAGAAGATCCCAATTCAGCTCGAATCAATAAGATCGTCCTTCAATAGACCAACCTCCAACCTCCATCTAAGAAGAACATTTTTTTATTTTGATATCAATCCGTGGTAAATGAAGGGTAACACGGTGCTTACATCTGCATGAATTGTAATTTGCTTAGCTTGTGCAGTAACCTTTCCCCAAGATATAGCCTCGGCAACTGGAGCTCCGCTTAGACTTCCATCCCATTCAGATGCTGTTGTAATATATACCGCATAGTCCAGTCCACCTCTATATTGATTCCACCAAAGAGTATGATGTTTTGAAAGTCCTCCTCCCAACATGAAAGCTCCAGTCTTTTTTGCATCAAAAATTATCTCAGATAACTTTGTCTGATCTTTTAGTATATCAATTTTGAAATCTTTATGAGATTGATTAAATAACCAAATCTGGTTACCCACCGCTCCATCAACAATTCCAGGAACAAATACAGGAATATTGTTCTTAAAAGCCCAGTATAAGAAGGAAGATTCGTTTAAGTGACTTCCAATATATCTAATTATTTCAGATGGGGCCAATTCCCGCGAAGATTTTGAACTATCGTACAGTTTTTGCAAAAAAGATTGAACTTTATTTTCAATAAGAGGTCCATAATTCTTGTTTGGTATCAATATGTTGCCTAATCTATGAATATCTTTCTTTAGTAGAAATTGATCATCTAATCTAAAATCACCTTCATAATATGAGGAAAAAGATTTAGCAATATCGTGATCTAATGCACCACATGTTGTGATAATACAATCAAACATCTTATTCTTTATCATATCGCGTACGATACCTCGGTTCCCCGTAGAAATAAGGGCACCGACAAATGATATGAACTTCGTACAGTTTTTTTCATTTAGCATATTTTTGAGTATTTCAACGCCATTAGCCAAGTGCCTTCCCTCAAATCCACCGGAATCAGCCATATTTTTTAAAATCTGGTTTATCGATGTTCTTTGGTTTATAGAATAATCCCGTACATCTTTGAATAAATAATTCGGACTATCTCTAACATCAACATTCTTTTTTTTGATTTGTCTCAATAAAATGATGTAAATATTTTCACATTAATAAATTACTTTAAATTATATGCTTTACTTGATGTTGTTTAGTTAGATTACAATTATAATAAGTTCGATCTAGATCAAAGGGATTGAGCTATAACCGACATAGTTTTTCAGGGAAAAAAATTGACCCCCCGGAAATCTTTGCTAATATGAATATATCAGAATTGATAGATTTATTCAGAAATACAGGATACAATGCAAGGAGACTAGCAGAGGCTGCAGACATAATGAAAAGAATGGTAGAATCTGATGCGACAATTTGCTTGACTATAGCGGGAGCATTAACTCCAATAGGATTTGGGAAGATTATATCAAGTATGATAGATAACGGTTTTGTAGATTGGATTGTTACAACAGGTGCAAATGCCTATCATGATTTACACTTTGCATATGACTTACCCGTTAGGCAAGGCCATTTTGATGTGGATGATGATATATTATATTCGAAACAAATCGTAAGAATTTATGATGTATATATAAAAGAATATGGTACCCTTCAATCCCAGGATACAATAATTCAAAAAAATATTCAAAATATATACCAAAACCATATCGACCTGACAAATAGCTCAACTGCTGATCTATCTTATTTGATAGGAAAAGAAGCTGCTGAAAAATCCAAGGCGCCTGACAAATCATTTATGGTCTCAGCATACAAATCTAATGTCCCTATTTATATGCCAGCACTCAGCGATTCTTCAATCGGATTGAACATGCTACCTTCAATGCTGGATGGAAAGACAGCAATCAATCCTATAAAAGATATCGCAGAATCAACAGCAATCTTATGGAAAAGTAATGTATCAGGTGGATTAGAGTTGGGTGGAGGAGTGCCTAAGAACTTTTTTCAGCAGACTGGTCCAGCCCTGTACCAAATTTTAAAAATCAAGGAAGGAGGACATGATTTCATAATCCAGCTCACTGATGCGAGACCCGATACTGGGGGTCTATCAGGAGCGACATTGCAAGAGGGTAAAAGTTGGGGGAAGATTAAAACTTCGCACAAAGGAAATGTAATAGTTTATGGCGATACATCGGTCTATTTTCCAATTCTTTGTTCTTATCTGTTGAGTGAATGTAAACCAAGGAGTAAAAAACAAATTTACAAGAAGAAGGATTCCTGGGTTGAAGAAATGAAAACACAATATATGAAAAAAAATAAAACCAAATAGCAGGATGAATAAATAATAGTAATATAGAAAAAACAGAAAATAGACTAATGTATCTGTATACGTATGTCAGAATTCAATCAACTTTTGGTAAGAAGAATAAGAAACGGTACCGTCATTGATCATATAGAATCTCCGAGAGCGCTGCTTGTTCTTAACATATTAAATATTACAGGTCAAGAGGGGAATGTAATAACAGTAGCTTTAAACGTACCAAGTGTTAAACAGAAAAAAAAAGATATCATAAAAGTAGAAAACAAGTTTTTGGAAAAGAAAGAAACTGACAAGCTAGCATTAATTGCTCCTAATGCAACCATCAATATAATTAAAGATTACAAGTTAACCGAAAAGAGAAGAATTCAGCTTCCTGATAAGATAATAGGTTTTTTTAAATGTCCTAATTTAAGATGCATTACAAACACCGAAGAAGGATTGAGTTCGAAAATCGAAATAATTGACAAAAAAAATATACTATTGAAATGTCAATATTGTGCACGATCCATAACCACTAATGAATTAATTAAATAGAACATAAACATCAAGAAGAAGACTATGAATTGAAAAGAGAGAGATGATGTCTTTTGGTTTTTTTCCAAAATGATCTGAAAAAAGGTTGAACGTCCTATGATACGATCGCTAATTCATTCATATGCAGATGAAAAGTGTTATTCGTAACTAAATGTGTGATACTTTATGATCAAAATATGCTTGCCAACCTGTGTCACTCCCCTCTGCAAACTTCACAGGTGTAAGAACCATCTGCATAAAGTAGAAAATCAGACCATTCACCACATTCATCGCAATATCCAGAAATATTTCGTGGAGAACGTCCAATCTCGCCTCTTATAAGTAGCGATTTTTCAGAAACCACATCAAATAATTCCGGTGTAACGGCAAGAACATCAGACACCGAAATAATTCCGACTAAATTGCCTTTATGGGTCACTCCCAAACGCTTGATTCCATGTTGTCGTAAAAGTCTGGCAGCGGATGTAATACTTTCCTCTCCAGTGATGGTAATTAACTGGTTCATTATATCCGAAGCTTTGATATCAGAAGGGATTGAACCGGCAGCTATTGCTTTGGAAACAATATCCCAGTCAGTAATTATTCCAAGCGGTTTATCGTTATTTAAAATAACAATGCTTCCAATTTTTGCATTAGTCATAAGTTTTGAAATCGTGACAAGGTCATCGTTTGGTCCTGCATGAACTATAGGGCTATTCATGACATCACTAACTAATACACGAGTGGTCATGGCAGTAGTTTCATCTCTAATATCTTTAGACACATCAAATCTTCAGAGTTTGAATTTAATTACTTTTCTATTCGTATTTTGATTCGTACCCATCAATGTTTGAATTTAATTACTTTGGTAAGAAATTATTGAAATCATATTTTAACTCGCCTTTTTCAATAGGCAATAGTTTGAATTGACCTACAGGCAAGATTCTTACTATTTCATCTATTGACAAATGCTTTAGATGGTTTATCAAGCGTTCAGGATATTCATTTTTTATAGAGTAATCTACAAAATCAGATTTTATCTTTTTTGAAGCCTTTACAACATCAAAGCCAGATGGCATCATATTTCTTAAATATATAGATCTTTTCAAGATTGCAGAGAAAGGTCCAACAATAAATAATGGTCGGTCTTCAATAAAAGACAAACCAATTGCAAGCTTTATTTCCAAATTTTTTACAAAATTTCTCTTGCCTTCAATTATAAATGCCCCTTTTGGAAGATACTGACCTGTAGGTGCGCCTTTTTTTACCTGAGTAGGATAGACCCAATACGCATCAGCAGAAGAAAGATTATCCTTCCAGGACCTACTAAAAGATACAGTAGCCTGAGCAGTTTCAATGATACTTTGTGACAGATCCGCGCTGGTCTTGTTATTAGCGTTCTTTAATATAAAGAATGGAGAACCATTAACCTCTGCATGAAAAACATAGTCATTTTCTGTAAGATGTCTTCTTATAAGTACTGAATTTGACGATGAATCCCTGCCGCCTATAGTCAACACATCGTCAGTTGTAAGAAACCATCGATATTTTTCATACCATTCCTTATTAGTCAAAATCTTAATTTCTGATAATGGTTTTTTGTTTTTCTGTTTTTGAATTTTGTCCATTTGTTCAAGCAATTTTGAATGGGAATTCTCTATGGTAATCAATCCTCTTTCCATGTCCTTTGCGACATTAAATAGCAAGGAAGAAATTTTTGGGATGTTAGAATTCCCTATATCTATAGCTATTTTTTCATCTACAATCTCTAGATAATCTTTCCCTTTTATGCTCAAAATTTTAGCATCAGAAGCATGAAGTAATTTTGCAATCGAGTGTTTTCCTGGATTCAACACCCCGTCAGTCTCTTGCATAAGCAGATTGGCAAATTCTCTGAGCTTGTTTGATTTTGCAATAACTAAGTCTTTAGCTTTTTTCTGTTCATTCAAATCATGTTCTAATGATTCGATCTGTTTTTCTAATTCGGAGTTTCTCGATGAACTGGTATGTAAAACAGAATAGTTTAAGAATTCATCAATTGCATCAGTGTACAAGCTATATTTTCTAATATGATCAAGCGGAACATCGGATGGAGTTATCGGGCTTACGTCTGCAGGATTATTCTCATCATCTAAAATAATGCATGGGTCATGTCCAATACCGGTTGAAATATTTCTTATTAATGAGGTCAATTCTTCGAACAAGTTCTTTAGTTCAACTGAAGTCAGGTCTCTAACTTTCTTATTTGAGACTTTACTATTTTGAACTGCCAATTCGATAAATTTCTTTGAAACGGATAACGTTCGTCCTAACCATCTTTTTATATCAATATTGTCCTGATCGCTATTCTTGATTAATGATAAAAAATCGTCATAATCTAAGGATAGAGGATCAGCTCCTCTAGAAGGAGGAGGAAAGTATTTCAACCCAGGCTTCAACACTCTATGTCGAACATTAATGGGATTTAGAATATTCAAAATCTTGTGAGAGTCATTACAAATTATTATGTTGCCATGACCAAACAATTCGACAATTAAATAATATTTCAATCCTTGAATAGATTGAAAAACAAATTGAACTATTCGTTCTCCAGATACAACAGAAATATCGATCAGTTTTGACCGTTCAAGATCAGTCTTAATTTTTTTTAAAGAGTCATTATCTTCAATAATAGAATATTTATACTTGGTAATACAGATTCCAAAGGAGGAAACTAGAAGTGAAACATCATTTTTTTGTGAATGGTGAAATTTTAGGATCAGAGTGTTTTTTGTTATAAGAGAAATATTGCTTATATAATAAATATCATCAATAACTTCTTTGATGTTATTTACAATATATCTAAGTTCAATCTCTGAAATAGCCATCTAAATTTATCATGATCTTATTGAATATAATAAGATACAATATACAATATACCGCTATTCGGAATTTGAGATTAGCAGAACCAAATGAATTTGAATTCAGGAATAGATTATTAGAATTGATAGTATTGTGAGGCTGTTTCAAACTCATGAATCGTTCGCAAGGAATGGGTCATCATGCGTGCAGACTTTGTCTTTTTCTGATCCAAGAAAGTAGGAATTAAATGTGGCTGATTAAAAACTAATAGCGCATATCCTTGCAAATAGAAGATAAAATATATTATTTAAGAGTCGTTATGGCTGCAATCGCAGGATCCATTTTGGGTGCCATCGTAAAACCTAATTCTGATCAATCCAATACTATAGGATTAACAATATTAGTAGGCATTATTTTTTACTCCATATCTCATATAATTGCAAGTAGGATGGCTGGGGACCTTCCTAAAGAAAAAAAGAAAAAAATAATTACAATAGCAATTTTTGGTTTTATTTTCATGTTACTTACGTTTATGGTATTAACATATACGGTGTTAAACCAACACATCATATGAAACGATGGAAATGAATTGGAATTATAAGACTCCTGGCATTCCTGATGAATTTTTTGACAGGATAGACAACGTACCAATTACAAAAGAAGACATTCGATCGATAATAATTAGCAAACTACGACTAAAAGAAGGGTTTACGACATTAGATATTGGATGTGGTAGTGGCAGTATAACTGCGGAGTTGATTCTTCAAACAAAAGGTAAAGTTTATGCTATTGATATGGACAAGGCTGCGATAGACCTTACGGAGAAAAATTTATCAAAATTTGGAATCTTAAATGATGCCATGATAATACATGGATTGGCTCAGGATGTATTACCAAAGTTGCCGAATGTTGACGCAATTGTAATAGGTGGAACTACTGGAGAAACCGAACAGATAATAAAATTAGCCATTTCCAAGTTAAATCAAGGGGGGAGATTAGTGGTCACATCCATCTTGATAGAAACTATATACAATGCACTTAGGGCCATGCAAGATTCAGAATTGCAAGAGATAGATATAACCCAGGTGACTATTGCAAAGGCAAAAAAGACCAGCTCAGGGACTATGATGATTTCAAGAAATCCGGTAATAATTTTCTCCGGTACAAAGTGAAATACAAAAACTTTAATTAATATTTTCTAAAAATCCATTATGGGTAATTTTACACTACATTGTGTTGGCTGTGGTCCTGGTGATCCCGATTTACTAACTTTGAAAGCAATCAATATCATAAAAAATGCTGATGTGATTTATACCCCAACCGCGAGAGAGAACAAACCCAGTGTTGCATTGTCAATAGTCGAAAAATTCCTAGTCAAAGAAACTGAAATTCGTCAATTAATATTTCCTATGGTAAAAGATTATGAGAAATTAAGAGAACATTGGAAGAGTAATGCCAAAGAAATAGCAGATGCGGTCAGAAATGGAAAAAAAGCTGTTTATTTAACCGTAGGTGATCCATCTCTTTACAGTACTTGGATATATATTCATAAAGAAATGTGTAAGACACATAAGGACATTGAGATAGAGATAGTACCAGGAATAACATCCATTTTCTCGTTTTCTGCAGAAATTAAAACTCCAATAGGAGAAGGAGAGGAGATAATAGGAATAATCCCAGCATGCTATAACCTGGACAGATTAAAGATAGCAGCAGAATGCTGCGATACACTTGTTTTTTTAAAGGACGGTCGATATTTTAATAATGTAATAGACATACTAATGGAATCAAGTTTTCCAGAGGATTCGGATATTTTTATTGCTGAAGATGTCTCCACCGATAATGAAACATTACAAAAAAGGAAGCTTGTTGACGTGGCAAAAAACAAAAATGAAAACAATGATAAGTACTTTTCAATAATGATAGCCAAAAAGAAAAAATGATCCAAAAGAATACAGTTTATTTTGTAGGTTCAGGACCCGGAGACCCTGAATTAATTACAATAAAAGCAAAGAACCTTTTAGAAAACGCTGATGTAATAATATATTCAGGATCGTTATTAAATCCTGAATTACTGAGGTATGCTAAAAGAGATGCTCAATTATACGATGCAGCGAAATTAGACAGATTAGAAATATATGAAATTCTAAAGGATTCTACAAGAAAGGGCAAGTTGGCGATTAGGTTTCATGATGGAGACCCAGCTATTTTTAGTACTATAAGAGAACAAATAGACAGATTAGAGAAAGATGAAATTGAATGTAGTGTTATTCCTGGAATTACTTCACTTCTTGGTGCAGCAGCATCGATGAATCTAGAATTAACTTTGCCTGGCATTACTCAAACAATAATCATAACTCGCGCAGAATTCAGAACACCTGTTCCAGACAGAGAGCGAATTTCAGAATTGTCAAAACATGGATCGACCATGGCATTTTATTTAAGCGTGCATTTACTTGAAAGGGTTATTGAAGAATTATTGAAGGGCGGAGTTTATACTAACGATACACCAGTTGCAATAATATTCAAAGCAACATGGAAAGATCAAAAAATACTGAAGGGCACTCTTGGTACCATTACAAAGAAAGTCAAAGAAGAAAGGATTGTAAAAACTGCATTAATAGTGGTTGGAGATGTGATAGCACCAAAAAAATATGAATTTTCCAAAGTTTATGATTCACAGTTTACCCATGGATATAGAAAAAGTAAAGAGAGTAGTTCTAGCTCTTAATTGAGAGGGATACGCTGTAATTCTTTTTGATTTACAGTCGCCCAAGCTCCCATACCTCGTCCCTCAGGTCCATTGAAATCTATAATTTGACTCAATATGATTTCTGTAGGAGCCATTGGAGGCCATAACATTGCAATATAATCGCCCTCATTACCTGGTTTATTCATATCAGCCAAAATTAATTTTTCTGTTTTCAAACCAGTATCACCAAGTCTTGATTTAACAGTTTCAAATAATTGCTTTTGACCATGAACTATCACATAAACATTTTTTTCGGTATCAATATTAGACATACTAAACCTAATACTGAGTATTTATAAAATGATTACTAATCATCACCATTTCGTATTAAAAATCCCCGTCGGTACATTTTCATTATCATTTCTACCATCAAATCAACAATATATGTAATTGAAAAATTAATCGTTTTGAAGAATTTATTACGAATTTCATGAGAAAAGATTAGGATCCATTGATACAATTATTCAGGATTTTCATTTATCATTGATTATTCTTTTCTCAAAATATTAATGGTAAAAAAATAGTGGAAAATCAGAATAATTTGTAAATTTTGTATAGATTCACATAACTCGTTCGGAAAATACACTTATAGAAAAGAATGTTTAAATATATTCAAAATTCGTAAATACGAATTAAAAAACATTTAATACCATCCTTGATTAACTTAGATGCAACATGACATTACCAAAGGGATTTGGTTCACAAACTAATACTAAAAAGAACAGAACATTTGATGAATGGTGGGCAACCGTACCCGGAGATTTGAAAACAAAAGCTCGCAAGGGCGATGAAGCCAACAAGGTTTTATTGAATCAGGTAAATTATGTATTACTTCATCTTCATCTTCAGGGTAAACATGATACAAAACCATCACATGAAGAATTGAAAGACTGGCTTCATAGTGGTCAAGTAGACGTAATGCGTCAAATTAAAAAATAATATTTTTTTTTAAAGTAATATTTTTTTATTATATATTCAATATAACATAAAAATAACAAAAATAAAATATATATAAATATACTATTAGATAAAAAGTATTCGAGTTTTGAAGAGAGGTAGTCACATAGCAATTTTCGATACTTTTAAAACTCATCAAGCAAAATCAACTAGAGAATCCAAGAGACAAAGAGGAATAATAGCACATATAGCATTAGAAAAGAACCCTAGTGGAAAAACTAGGACTGCAATTGCTCATATTTTGGCCAAGAAATATGGCGTAGCCTGGCAAAATATTTACTCGGCTATTTTTAAAGATCTTGACGAGGTATTGATACCCGCAAATGTAGTAAAAGAGGGTGGCAGGTTGCCAATAAAAAGGGGCCCAAAAGCCCTTCAAATTGAAGGAATACCGTACTACGAGCTTACTAATACAGGCCTTATAATAGCATCAACCATTGAGGAAACAGGCGACATTAGATTGCGAATGAAGCTGCTTGAGATTTATCTTTTAAATTCAAATGCGAATAATGCAAGTATTAATGAAAATAATAGTGTAATAAATGACGGAATTTTATTACTGTCACGCTATGCCCCGACCTTTATTTTGAAAATAATAAACGAGTACATTGTGGCATATAATCGTGGAGAAATAGAAAGACTAGATAAGCTTGACATTGAAAATCTTAAGAAGGTAATATCCAATCAAATAACGATTGAAAAAGAACTGGTGGATGCTTGCATGGTGTTATCTAATGACAAGAAGGAAGTATTAAAGAACTTTATAGAAAAGATTAGTTAATGAACGGCATTTTGATGCTATTTTAGGTAATGAACCGGTATTATTTTCAGATCAAATGCCAATTCGGTATGAAAGAATATTGATTTGGCCTCACATAATAAGACA
>Ga0310889_10000251_pt1 | contig 10981 bp, 15 predicted proteins | sample T20D2metaG_FD_204583 | JGI IMG/M metagenome (GOLD analysis project Ga0310889, IMG submission 204583) | Lab incubated soil microbial communities from West Virginia University Organic Research Farm, Morgantown, WV, United States - T20D2 | ecosystem: Environmental > Terrestrial > Soil >... | reverse complement strand
ATGACGATTGTCGGGTTCTGGCAGCCGTTGAATGCGGGCATGGAGAGCACGCTCATCTACCTGCTGGCGTACAAGGATGCGGCGGCTCGCGACGCGGCGTGGAATGCCTTCCGCACGGATCCGGAGTGGACGGAAGTGACCAAGAAGATGCAGGTCGGCACCGCGGTCCAGTCGGTGTTCATGAACTCGACCGATTACGGCCCCATGAAATAAGGGCTGAGGGCTTAGGGCTTAGGGGGAGGGTGGAGAGATTATTCCTCAACCCTCCCTCATGCCTAAAACTCCCTCGTGCCTAAAACTCCCTCGTCCCTTCCCTCAGCCCTCAGCCCTCAGCCCTAAGCCCTCCTTAGGCTGCCTTCCGTTCCCACCGGGTGCGGCGGCCCCGTCCCTTCAACATCGCGATCACCGCGGCCTCGTCAGCCGACAGGTACGCTCTGCGAGAGCCGGGTTTCGTTACCTCTATCGTCAGCCCCCGCCTGTATCCTTCGAACACGCCAGGATGGACGTAGGAGCTCCTGCAGACCGCGCGCGTATTGCCCAGCTTCGACGCCACCGAATCGATCGCGCCGACGATGTGCCGCTTGAACGCGGAGTCCGACGTGGCTTCGGGCAACGTGCACACGGCCCGGGCGGCGAGAACCGTCGCTGCCCAGGTCCTGAAATTCTTGGCGGTGAACGGGTGGCCGGTGATGGCGCGCAGGTACGCGTTGACGGCCACCGAATCGACGCACTGCCGCTTTCCATTGGCGTCGAGATACTGGAACAGCGTATGCCCCGGCAGCGCGCGAACCTGTTTCACGATGCGGGCGAGCGTGGAGTCGTCGAGCACGATGGTCTGCATCACACCGCTCTTCGCGCGGAAATGAAAGGTCAGCGATGCGCCTTTGATCTGCACGTGCTCGTCCAGAAGCGTCGTCAACCCGAAGGACTTGTTGGCGCGCGCGTACTCCTTGTTCCCCACGCGGATCAGCGTCTTCTCGAGCAGCGTCACGACGACGGCCAGCACATGCTCGCGCGTCAGCGGCGGTTTCTTCAGGTCGGCCCGCACGCGCTGGCGAATCGCGGGCAGCGCGAGAGCAAACTCCATCGTCTGGTCGTACTTCGATGCGTTGCGCACCGCGATCCACGCGGGGTGATACCGATGCTGCTTGCGCCCCCGTGCGTCGCGGCCGGTAGCCTGAAGGTGGCCGGCGGCGTTCGCCGAAATCCATACGTCGGTCCACGCTGGTGGTATCACCAGCGCTCGAATTCTTTCGAGCGTCCGTGCATCGCGAATCCGGCGGCCGCTGGCATCGCGGAAGGTGAAGGTCTTTCCCCGAAGGGCTCTGGAAATTCCCGGCTCGTCGTCGCTGACATACTGCAGTCCCGCCGCTCGCGCCGCCGCCCGGTTGCCCGCATTCCTGAGTCGTAGGCTCACGCGAACCGATACTGCAGATGCGGTACCAGCTTTTTGGCGATGAATTGTGTTTGGAATCCTTACAAAGCGAGGGATTGGGGGTTGGGGATTAGGGATTGGAACTGAACACGCGTGACTGCTCTAATCCCAAATCCCTAATCCCTCATCCCTGGACTTCAGGAGAATCTAACCAGCCTTCTGCGGCGTCGTCCGCTTGGCGGTCCGGCCTTTGGTCTGGCCGCCCTTCGCGGCTTTCCGTGCTTCGGCCGAGTCGTCTTCTTCCTTCTTGCCGCGGAGCCGATTGGCCGCGGCACGCAGGCGGCCGCCAACGCCAGACTTCGGCTTCGGCGCCTGGGCCGATTTCCCCGGCTTCTTCTCGGCCTTGGGATCGTACTCGCTGCCGACGAGCTCGAGCTGCGCGATTTCGGCGCTGTCGCCGCGGCGAAAGCCGAGCCGCAGAATGCGCGTGTACCCGCCCGGACGATCGGCAAAGCGCGGCGCGAGCGTATCGAACAGCTTGATGACAACTTCGCCGTCCACCAGGTCGCGCCCCACGAGCCGTCTCGCGTGCAGCACCTTGCCATCGCCCGCGGCCACGCCGCGCTTGGCAATGGTGATGAGGCGCTCGACGAACGGCCGCAGCTCTTTCGCTTTCGGCACCGTGGTCTCGATGTGCTCGTAGCGGATGAGCGCCGTCGCCTGATTGCGGAGCATGGCAATCCGGTGTTCGGTGACCCTGCCCAGTTTCCGATGTGCAACTCTATGACGCATAGGTGATCCTGTAAGTGAAAAGTGAAAAGTTGAAAGTAAAAAGTGAAAGTCTTTCCACTTTCACCCTTCACTTTCCACTTTTCACTTTCGACTTTCTACTTTCTACTTTCTTCCTATTCCGATCGGCTTCCCGCCGGCTGATCGATGCGCATGCCGAGGCTCAGCCCCATGCTGTGCAGGATCTCCTTGATCTCGTTCAGCGACTTGCGGCCGAAATTCTTCGTCTTCAGCATCTCGCCTTCGGTCTTCTGCACGAGCTCGCGAATCGTCCGGATGTTCGCGTTCTTCAGGCAGTTGTACGACCGCACCGACAGCTCGAGCTCTTCCACGCTCTTGTCGAGGTTCTCGTTGAGCGATCCGGTCTGCTGCGGCTCGGTCTGCGCGTCGGCCTGTTCGTCGGTCGACTCGTCGAGGTTGATGAAGATGTTCAGGTGATCGCGGACGAGCTTCGCCGAAAGGGAGATCGCGTCGCGCGGCGTCACCGAACCGTTCGTCCAGATGTCGACCGTCAGCTTGTCGTAGTCGGTCGTCTGTCCGAGACGCGCCGCTTCGACCAGGTAGTTCACCTTCTTGATGGGCGAGTGCACGGAGTCGATCGGAATCCAGCCGATGCCGAGATCGTCGTCGAAGTTCTTGTCGGCCGAGATGTAGCCGCGTCCGCGCTTGACGCGCATCTCCATGTTCAGCTTGCCGCCCTCCGACACCGTGGCAATTCGCGCGTCCGGCTCGAGAATCTCGACGTCGGCGTCGGTCTGGATATCGCGCGCCTTCACCTCGCCCACCTTTTCGACGCGCAGATACAGCGTCTTGGTGCTGTCGGTGTGCATCTTCAGCGGCACCTGCTTCAGATTGAGGATGATGTCGGTCGCATCCTCGACCACACCCGGAATCGGCGAGAACTCGTGCAGGACGCCGTCAATCTTCACGGCGGTGATCGCCGCGCCTTCAACCGAGGAGAGCAGCACGCGGCGCAGCGCGTTGCCGATCGTCGTGCCGAAGCCGCGTTCGAACGGCTGCGCGTAGAACCGGCCGAAACGCTCTGTTAATGTCTCGCGCTCGAATTCGAGCCGCTTTGGACGCTGAAAACCTTTCCACAACATCTCTATTCCTCCCTACGGGTTTGAAGGCTTAGGGCTTTCCCTTCGCCCTCTAACGCACCAGACCTGCAAGCATGATCACCGGCCTCCCACCGCAGGTCTGTAAGGCTGCGGGCCGGTGACTGGGTTGATCGGCAATCGTCGATCGACTGGCGACCAGACGATGGACGTTGGACGATCGACGATGGACGATTACTTCGAATACAACTCGACGATGAGCTGCTCCTGCACAGGCAGATTGATCTGCTCGCGCGTGGGCAGCGATCCGACCCTGCCCGACATGCCGTTGGCGTCGAACGACAGCCATTCGGGAATGCCGCGCCCCTTCACTTCCTCGATGGCGTGCTGAATCGCCGGCGTGTTCCGGCTCGTCTCGCGCACGGTCACGACATCGCCCACCCGCACCGAGTAGGACGGCACGTCGACCTTCTTGCCATTGATGAGGAAGTGGCCGTGGCGCACGAGCTGGCGCGCCTGCGGCCGCGACGTCGCGAGGCCAAGCCGGTAGATCACGTTGTCCATCCGCCGCTCGAGCAGCTGCAACAGCGTCTCGCCGGTAATGCCGCGCTGCCGCTCCGCCGACTCGAAATAGCGGCGGAACTGATCCTCGAGCACCCCGTAAATGCGCTTCACCTTCTGCTTCTCGCGCAGCTGGACGCCATAGCCGACGAGCTTGGCCTTCCGCGTCTTGCCGTGCTGTCCAGGCGGGAAGTTTCGCTTCTCGATCGCGCACTTTTCCGTGTAGCAGCGCTCTCCCTTGAGGAAGAGCTTCATTCCCTCTCGCCGGCACAGCCGGCACACCGGACCTACGTAACGGGCCATTAAGTGTTCCTCTTGAAACTAAAAACTAAAATCCAAGAACTAGAAGCTGAAACCACGCCCTGAGACCGAAACCTTCGAACCCTAGATTCTAGATTTTAGCTTCTAGATTCTAGATTCCAGTCTCTCGCGTCAGACCCTGCGCCGCTTCGGCGGCCGGCAGCCGTTGTGCGGAATCGGCGTGACGTCGCGAATCGACTTCACCTCGATGCCGATCGTCTGCAGCGCGCGGATGGCCGACTCGCGGCCCGATCCTGGCCCCTTGACGCGCACCTCCACCGACCGCAGCCCCACCGTCTTGGCGACGTTGCCGGCGGCAATCGCGGCCTGGGTGGCGGCAAACGGCGTCCCCTTGCGCGAGCCCTTGAATCCGACGCCGCCCGCGCTCGACCAGGCAATCACGTTCCCCTCGGTGTCGGTGATCGTGATCATCGTGTTGTTGAACGAGGCGTGGATGTGCGCGTAGCCGCTGTGCACAATCCGCTTTTCGCCCCGCTTCTTGAACGTCTTGCGGGGTTTTCTCGCTCCCTTTTCGCCCTTTTCCGGCGTTCCGGGTGCGGCGCCTTCTCCGTCAGTCTTTGCCATTTTGGTCCTTCGCTGTTTCGGTGGCCGTTTACGGTTTGCCGTTTACCGTGCTCGTGACACGCACGGCAAACGGTGAACGGTCAACGGTGAACGGCTATTCCACTTTCTTCTTCGCCACGGCGCCCTTGCGCGGGCCCTTGCGCGTCCGTGCGTTGGTACGCGTCCGCTGGCCTCTGACCGGCAGGCCGCGGCGGTGACGCCCGCCCCGGTAGCTCCCGATCTCCATCAATCGCTTGATGTTCATCGAGATCTCCTTGCGGAGATCGCCTTCCACGCCCCCCTGCTCTTCGAGCACGCGGCTGATCTTGCGCACGTCGTCTTCGGACAGGTCCTTGACGCGGATGTCCGGGCTCACGCCCGCTTCAGTCAGAACCGTGTTCGAACGATGCCGTCCAATGCCGTAGATGTAGGTCAGGCCGATTTCCACCCGCTTGGTTCGCGGAAGATCGACGCCAGCAATTCGTGCCATTTCAGGAACTCCTAATCCCTAATCCCCAATCCCTAATCCCCAGTTCCTAGCCCTGACGCTGCTTGTGTTTCTGATTCGAGCAGATCACCCGTACCACGCCGCGGCGGCGGACGATCTTGCACTTATCGCAAATGCGCTTGACTGACGCTCGTACCTTCATTCGTTCGTTCCTTTGCTCTCACCCGCGAGAGCACTTCGCAACCATCGGACGTGACCGCAACCGTGTGCTCGAAATGCGCCGACAGGCTGCGATCCGACGTGACCGCCGTCCAGCCGTCTTTCAGTACTCTGACGCCCGCATCGCCGACGTTCACCATCGGCTCGATTGCCAGCACCATACCCTCGGCGAGCCTCGGGCCGCGGCCGGGCTCTCCGTAGTTCGGAATCTGCGGCTCTTCGTGCAGCTCCGAACCGATGCCATGGCCGACAAACTCGCGCACCACCGAAAAGCCGAACTGCTCGACGTGACTCTGCACGGCGTGCCCGATATCCGACACGCGCGCGCCGGCGCGAACCGCTGCGATGGCCTTCCACAGCGACTCTTCCGTCACGCGCAGCAGATCGCCTGCCTGCGTCGAGATCTGGCCGACACCGACCGTCACCGCGGAGTCGCCGAAGAAACCGCCCATCTTGGCGCCGAGATCGATCGAGATGATATCGCCATCGCCCAGCACGGTCTTCGTCGACGGAATCCCGTGAACCACCTGCTCGTTCACCGACGCGCAGATCGTCGCCGGATATCCCTTGTAGCCCTTGAACGCCGGTACGGCGCCGCCCGCGCGAATCTCCCGCTCGGCCAGCGCGTCGAGCTCTTCGGTCGTCACGCCGACCGCCACCGCTTCCCGCAGCTGCTCCAGCACGTGGCCGACGAGCTGATTCACATCGCGCAGCCGCTGCAGCTCTGCTGCAGAGCGACACACGATCATGGCTGCACCGCGGACGCCATGGCGTCGATCTGTGCGGCCAGGTCTGTTGCAACCCGATCGGGCGTCTGCGCTCCGTTGATCGATCGGAACGTCGGCCGCCTGCGGTAGTACTCGACGAGCGGATTGCCCTCGCGGGCATACACCGCGAGGCGATGGTGCCTCACCTGTTCGTCCTCATCATCAGCTCGCGTCATCAGCCGGCCGCCGCAAACGTCGCACGCGTCGGGATTGGTGCCGGGCTCCGCAATCGCGGCGCAGCCGCTGCACACGCGACGGCTCTGCATCCGCTTCAACAACTCCGCATCCGGCACCGCCAGATCGATGATCACGAGCGGCTTTCCCTGCACCAGGGTATCGAGCGTCCGTGCCTGCGGCACGGTCCGCGGAAACCCGTCGAGGATGTATCCACCCGCGGCGTCGGAGCGCGCCAGCCTCTCCTTGACGATGCGCACCATTTCGTCGTCGCCGAGAAACTCGCCCCGATCGATCAGCGCCTTCGCACGCGTCCCCAGTTCCGACCCGTTCTGCGCCGCTTCGCGCAACATATCTCCCGTGGAGATCTTCGGGATCCCGCGCGCCTGCGCCAGCAGCACGGCCTGCGTCCCCTTGCCCGACGCCGGGGGGCCGAGCATCACGACGCGAAGGCCCATCTACCCGCGGCGGCCTCGTATACGCGTCTTCTTCATGAAGCCGTCGTAGTGCCTCATGATGAGCTGCGACTCGACCTGCTGAATCGTGTCCATCGCCACGCCGACGATGATCAGCAGCGTCGTGCCGCCGAAATAGAACTGCACGCCCATGCCCTGCGTGATGAAGCGCGGCAGGTTGGCATCGAGCCATTCGCCGACGAACGGTATCGGCGCGACTCTGAACCCGGTAATCAGAAACTCCGGCAGAATCGCGATCAGCGCCAGGTAAATCGCGCCCGCCAGCGTGATACGGGTCAGAATCGTGTCGATATACTCCGCCGTGCGCTTGCCGGGACGGATGCCCGGAACGAACCCGCCGTACTTCCGCATGTTCTCCGCCACGTCATCGGGATTGAAGATGATGGCGGTGTAGAAATACGCGAAAAAGACGATCAGGCTGATGTACAGAAGGTTGTACAGCGGCATCCCCATCTGCAGCTGATCGGTGACCCGCGTCATCCAGTGCGTCGGGTCGTTGGCGAACATCTGCGCCAGCGTCGCCGGAAACGCGAGAATGGACGACGCGAAGATGACCGGGATGACGCCGCCGGTGTTGACCTTCAGTGGAATGTGCGTGCTCGCGCCGCCGTACATGCGCCGGCCGACCACACGTTTCGCGTACTGCACGGTGATGCGGCGGCTGCCGCGCTCCACGAAAATGATCGCGGCAATCACCGCCACCATGACGGCCAGGAGCAGGATCAGCCGGATCAGGCCCAGCTGACCCGTTCGCAGCTGGTCGAACGTCGTCAGAATGGCGTGCGGCCCGTTGACGACGATGCCCGCGTAGATGATGAGCGACATGCCGTTGCCGATGCCCCGCTCGGTGATCTGCTCGCCGAGCCACATGATGAGCGTCGTGCCCGTCGTCAGCGTCAGCACCGTCATCAGGCGGAAGCCCCAGCCCGGGCTGTAGACCAGCGGCAGCCCGCCGGCAACCTGCGTCGACCGCTCGAGCCAGATGGCGATGCCGAGCGACTGCACCACGCTGAGCAGGATCGTCCCGTAGCGCGTGTACTGCGTGATCTTGCGCCGGCCGAGCTCGCCTTCCTTCGAAATGCGCTCGAGATACGGCCAGACCACCGTCAGCAGCTGGAGAATGATCGACGCGCTGATGTACGGCATGATGCCGAGCGCGAAAATCGTCATCTGCGACAGGTTCCGTCCCGAGAACATGTCGTACAAACCGAACATCGTCCCGCGCGCCTGCTCGGCGAGCTGCTGAAGTGCCGCCAGATTCACGCCCGGAATCGTGATGTGGCTGCCGATGCGGTACGCCACGAGCAGCCCCAGCGTGAAGAGCAGCCGCTTGCGCAGCTCGGCGATCGCGAACAGATTTTTGACGCTGTCGATGGCCATGTGCTTACAGAGTTTCTGCCGCGCCGCCAGCCGCCGCGAGCTTCTTCGCCGCCTCGGCGCTGAACTTGTGCGCGCGCACCGTCAACCCTTTCGAAATTTCACCGCGGCCGAGTACCTTCACCCGCTCCGCCGATTTCGGCACCAGCCGGCGCTCGCGCAGCAGATCGAGCGTCACGACCGTGCCCGCGTCGAACCGCTCGCCCAGCGTATCGAGATTCACCACGGCGTACTCGATGCTGAACGGGTTGTGAAACCCGCGCTTCGGCACGCGCCGCTTGAGCGGCATCTGGCCGCCTTCGAAGCCCCGCTTGCGCTTGAAGCCCGAGCGCGATTTCGCGCCCTTGTGTCCACGCCCCGCCTGCGTGCCCTGGCCCGAGCCATGACCGCGGCCGACGCGCTTCTTCGAATGCTTGGCCCCCTTGGGAGGCTTCAGATTTGATAAATCCATCGCAGTCCTAATCCCTGATCCCAAATCCCTAATCCCTAGTCGCCAACGGTAACCAGGTGACGAATCTTGTGAATCATGCCGCGCGTCGCGGGCGTATCGGCGATCTCGATTGTGTGACGCACACGGCGGAGCCCGAGCCCTTCGACCACGGCTGCCTGTTTCCGACCAAATCCAATCGTGCTCTTGACGAGCGTCACCTTGACACGCTTGTCGCCGGCCGGCTTGGCTGTTCTTTTTGGCATGGCGGTTTAACCCTTTGAATAGGCAAGGTCTTCCAGGTCCTTGCCGCGCAGCCGCGCAACCATCACCGGATCTTTCAGCGACATCAGCCCGTTGAACGTGGCGCGCACGACGTTGTGCGGATTGGCCGATCCCAGCGACTTGGTCAGCACGTTGTGCAACCCCGCCGACTCGACGACCGCGCGCACCGCGCCGCCCGCGATGATGCCGGTGCCGTCCGGCGCCGGCTTCAGCATGACGCTGCCCGATCCGAACTTGCCGACCACCGGGTGCGGAATGGTCGTGCCCTGCAGGGGCACGCGAATCAGGCCTTTTTTCGCCGACTCGATCCCCTTCTTGATGGCCGACGGCACTTCCTTCGCTTTACCCACGCCAAACCCCACCACGCCATGGCCGTCGCCCACGACGACGAGCGCGCTGAAGCTCAGATTCTTGCCGCCCTTCACGACCTTCGTGACGCGGTTAATCGACACCACGGTGTCCTTGATGTCGAGCTGCGATGGATCGATCTTCTCGCGAATACGCTGCATAAAATTAATCTACCAATCTGCGAATCTGCCAATCTTCCAATAGTGCGTCAGAACTCCAGGCCTGCTTTGCGCGCCGCGTCGGCCACCGCCTGAATCCGGCCGTGATACAGGTAGCCGTTGCGGTCGAACACCACCTTGGTGATGCCCTTGTCCTTCAGACGCTGCGCGATGGTCTGGCCGATGAACTCCGCACCCGCCCTGTTTCCGCCGCGAGTCTTGCCGCTCAATCCCGACTTCAGCGCGGGCTCGGTCGTCGCCGCCGACGCCACGGTCTTGCCGGTCATGTCGTCAATCACCTGCACGTAGATGTGCGCCAGGCTGCGGAACACCGTCAGGCGCGGACGCTGCTCGTTGCCGGCGATGCGCTTGCGCAGCCGCAGCTTGATTCGCAGGCGCCGATCTTCTCGAGTCTTGATTCGCATGGCTAATCCCTAATCACCAATCCCCAGTCCCTATTTCGTACCGGTCTTGCCCGCCTTCTTCTTCAACTGCTCGCCCGTGTACCGCACGCCCTTCTGCTTGTACGGATCGGGCTTGCGCAGCCGGCGGATGTTCGCGGCGACCTGCCCCACCAGCTGGCGGTCGACGCCGGTGACCGTCAGGTGCGTCTGCTTGTCGATCGCGATATCGATGCCGGTGGGCACGTCGAAGACCACCGGGTGCGAGTATCCCAGTGCAAACACGACCTGCTTGCCCCTGACCTCGGCGCGGTATCCGACGCCGACGATGTCGAGCTCGCGTTTGAAGCCTTCGGTCACGCCGAGCACGCCGTTGGCCGCGAGGCTGCGCGCAAGCCCGTGAAACTTGCCGAGCTCGGGATCCTCACGCTCGAGGGCCGCCTTGAGCTGCCCGTCCACGACCTCGAAGGCGATGCCGGGCGGAATCCGCTGCATCAGCTTCCCTTTCGGTCCCTGAATATCAAGCGCGCCGGGCGCGACCTTGACCGTGACGCCCGTTGGCAACGAAATCGGTTTCTTTCCAATTCGCGACATTGGCTAATCCCTAATCCCCAATCCCTACTCCCTATTTCCGAGACCTACCACACGTTGCAAAGCACTTCGCCGCCCACACCGGCACGCTGTGCGGCGCGGCCCGTCATGACGCCGCGCGACGTCGTCAGAATGCTGGTGCCGAGCCCTCCGAGCACGGGCGGCACCTCGGTGCTGCGGAAATACACGCGACGGCCGGGCCGGCTGATGCGCTCGACACCGCTGATGACCTTCTCGCCGTGCGGCCCGTACTTCAGAACAATACGAATGAGCTGCCGGGGCGCGACGGCCTTGGCGGCCTCGGGCGATTTCTCGTCCACGAGCTTGTAGCCCTGGATGTAGCCCTCGTCTTCGAGAATGCGCGCGATCTCGATCTTCAGCTTCGACACGGGCACATCGACACGGGGATGTTTCGCAATGACGGCATTGCGAAGGCGCGTGAGCATATCGGCGATTGGATCTGTCATAGCTCTTGTTCTCTAGTCGTTCACTGTTTCTCTTTAGCCGTTAGCTGGTAGCTTGTAGCCGTTCGCAGCCACGAGCTACCCGCTACCACCTACCAGCTACTCTTTGTGACGCCCGCGACGTCGCCCTGCAGCGCCAGCTTGCGGAAGCACAGCCTGCACAGCGCGAACTTGCGCAGGTAGGCGCGCGGCCGGCCGC
>Ga0310889_10000246_pt1 | contig 11014 bp, 9 predicted proteins | sample T20D2metaG_FD_204583 | JGI IMG/M metagenome (GOLD analysis project Ga0310889, IMG submission 204583) | Lab incubated soil microbial communities from West Virginia University Organic Research Farm, Morgantown, WV, United States - T20D2 | ecosystem: Environmental > Terrestrial > Soil >... | reverse complement strand
ACGATACAGGCCACGGAAAAACACGGACCAGAAGATACAGGCCACGGAAAAACACGGACCAGAAGATACAGGCCACGGAAAAACACGGATTAACACGGAATGGGGGCTTCAGCAAAAAAAACCACATCCGTGTTCATCCGTGGTGAAGTCCGGGCCCGCGTTCATCGGTGGTCAGGAGGAATCATGAGGGTCCAGGTTTTTGGCGCAGCGCTTCTCGCTGTGTTCTGTGGGGGCTGCGGCGGCGGCTCGGGTAGCTATGGCGGCTCCTCCACACCGACGACGCCTTCAACCGGCGGCGGCACTTCGAACGCCATCACGATCTCGATCAGCGGCAACAAAGGCAACCAGTCATTCTCGCCCAACCCTGCGATGTGCGCGACGGGTCAGACGGTCGTGTGGAAGAACGACGATACGATCGCGCATCGGATCGTTATCCAGGATCTCGGCATCGACACAGGAAACATCGCGCCCGGCGCGTCGTCGCAACCGGTCTCGCTGGCCAACGTCTCGAAGAATTACCGTTGCTCCCTGCATCCGTCGATGATTGGCTCGCTGAACCAGGCGACCAACGATCCCGGCAGCTGCGGACCGTACGGTTGTTATTGATTGGCCCGGTCTTCAGACCCGGCCTTCAGTCGCGCCGGAGCGGCGCGCAGGCGGAGTTGACCTCGCGCCGCACCCGCAGTTATACTGCCCGACAATCGTGACCATGTGCTTCACGCCCCAGACGGTTTGCCGAAAGCGGACGAAGCGAATCCGCAGGCCGGGGTGTGTGAGATCGTCGCGACGCTGACAGCTCACAAAAGGATCACCAACACCCGCCGGCCCGGAAACAGGCCGGCGGGTTTTTTTTTGTGCAATTGGGCCTTCAACGAGAGATGGAGATCATGCAGACCAAGCGAATCGACGTAGGGGTCCTCGGCGCGACCGGGATGGTCGGCCAGCAGTTCATCCGGCAACTCGCCGACCATCCGTGGTTCCGTCCGGTGTGGTTTGGTGCGAGTGAGCGGTCGGAAGGGAAGACGTACGCCGAGGCGGCGTCGTGGCGACTGGCGTGGCCGATGCCCTCGGATCTGCGAGGGGTTCGCGTCGACTCGTGTACTCCCGGGCGCGGACCGCACTTGATGTTCTCGGCGCTCGACGCAAACGCGGCCAAGGACGTCGAACCGGCCTTCGCCCAGGCCGGACATCTCGTGATCAGCAACGCGCGAAGCTACCGCATGGACCCGCTGGTGCCGCTGCTCATCCCCGAAGTCAACGCCGATCATCTCGCGCTGCTTCCCGCTCAGCAGCGTGAACGTGGATGGACCGGCGCGATCGTGACCAACCCGAACTGCTCGACCGTCGTCCTTTCTCTGGCCCTCGCACCGCTCCGCCAGTTCGGCATCCGCACCGTCATGGTCACCACGCTTCAGGCTGTCTCCGGCGCCGGGTATCCTGGTGTCGCATCGCTCGACATTCTCGGTAACGTGGTCCCGGCAATTTCCGGCGAAGAAGAAAAGATCGAGAGCGAACCGCTGAAAATCCTCGGACAGCTGGAAAACACCCGCGTCAAGCCGCATCCGATGGTGGTCAGTGCGCAAACGACGAGAGTGCCGGTGATCGACGGTCACACCGAAAGCGTGTCGATTAAGTTTGACGGCGGTCCGTCGATCGACGACGTGATCGCGGCGCTGCGATCGTTCCGTGGCAAGCCGCAGGACTTGAAACTGCCCACTGCGCCGCCCAATCCGATCGTGTGGACCGAGGCCGCCGATCGCCCGCAGCCGCGGCTCGACGCGGAGCGCGATGGCGGCATGACCGTCACCGTCGGTCGCGTCCGTAAGTGCCCGGTGCAGGACATCAAGTTCATCGCGCTCGGCCACAACACCATTCGCGGCGCCGCAGGAGCCGCGGTCTTGAACGCCGAGTTGATGCGCGCTGAAGGGTTACTGGTTGGCGACTGACAGTCTTGACTACGTGGATAGTCGCTGCGATCAACCGGCGCGAACGAAGGAAGCGAGCGCAGGTAGGCGGTGGGGGTGGCCCCCACCGCAAAGTAAGAGAAGATGTTGAGGAACGAATGGCGACATTGCAAGGATCCGATCCCGCTGAACTGAACAGCCACCTTCAACCGAGTGCGTCGCGATCGGCCGACGTGCCGCTCACCGGCCCGATTGTCATGAAGTTCGGCGGCACATCGGTGGCCGACGCCGATGCCATCACCCGGGTCGTCAGCATCATCAAGGCGGCGCGCGACAGCTCGGGGCTGCCGCCGGTCGTGATCGTGTCGGCAATGAGCGGCGTGACCGATCGACTCCTCGAACTCACCGCGTCGGCCGAGCGACGTCGCGACGCGCACGTGCTCAATGGCGTCGCCGAGTTATCGCGCCGTCACTTTGAAGCGATCGAACGACTGCTCCCGGCAGATGTCGCCAACGCCGTGCTCGTCGAAATCGGCGCGCAGCTCGACGATCTTCGTGCGCTGCTGAAAGCGACGGGCATTCTGCGCGCGGCGTCGCCCAGCGCTCACGACGCGATCGTCTGCACCGGCGAATTGATCAATAGTCGCATCGTCGCGGCGGCGCTCGAACAGCAGGGCGTGCCGGCGGCGTGGGTTGATGCCCGCCGCGCGATCGTCACCGACGCGGCGCACATGGCCGCCTCGCCCAAGCCAGACGACACGCGCGACGCGGTGACGCGAGAAATCGTGCCGCGGATCGCTGAAGGGCGGGTGCCGGTGGTCGGCGGATTTGTCGGCGCGACGAGTCAGGGCGTGACCACGACACTCGGTCGCGGCGGGTCAGACTATTCGGCGGCGATTATCGGGGCGGCACTCGACTCGCGCGAAATCCAGATCTGGACCGACGTCGACGGGATGCTCACCGCCGACCCGCGGGTCGTCGCATCCCCGCGCGTCGTGCCGTTCCTGTCGTTCGGTGAGGCGTCCGAACTGGCGTACTTCGGCGCCAAGGTCCTGCACCCGAGCACGATCCTCCCGGCGGTCGACAAGGACATCCCGGTTCGAATTCTGAATAGCCGGCGCGCCGGCGGGACCGGCACGACGATCACAGCGGAACCGCCGTCGGGCGATCGTCAGTTGGCCGCGGTGGCGTGCAAGCGGCACGTGACGATGGTCGAGATCACATCGACGCGCATGCTCATGGCACATGGGTTTCTTCGCCGCGTCTTCGAAGTATTCGAACGACATCAGACCGCGGTCGATGTCGTGACCACCTCCGAAGTGAGTGTGTCGGTGACCGTCGACGATGCGGCGCGGCTCGACGAGATCGTCGGAGCGCTTCGCGAGTTCGCCGAGGTGAACGTCGAAGGAGGGCTCGCAATCCTGTGTGCCGTCGGCGACAATCTGCGATGTGATCCACGCATCGCCGCGCGGGTCATTGGCGCGCTGGAAGGTTTCCCGGTGCGCATGGTGTCGCAGGCCGCGTCGCGGCGGAACGTCACCATCGTGTTACGCGAGGAAGATCTGGCGAAAGGCATGGCGCAGCTTCACGCGGATTTCTTCGGATAGGTGGCCGTTTGCGACTGCTCATTGTTGGATATGGCCGAATGGGAAAGCTCGTGGCGACCCTGTGCCCTGAGTACGGGTCCGAGGTCGCCGGCACGGTTGACATCGCCGAAGCGGCAGCACCAGACACGTGGCCGCAGGCAGATGTCGCGATTGATTTTTCGATTGCCGACGCGGTGCCCGGGAACGCGCGACGACTGGCCGAACGGCACGTGAACATTGTGATTGGCACGACCGGTTGGGGCGCTCGCGAATCGGAGGTTCGGAAAGTGGCGGAGCAGGCAGGAATCGGCGTCGTCGCGGCGCCGAACTTTGCACTGGGTGTGAATCTGTTCGTGGCACTTGCCGAGCGTGCCGCAGAGCTTTTCGGCCCGCGTGCCGCGTTCGGTGCCTGGATTCACGAGGCGCATCACGCGGCAAAACGCGATGCGCCGTCGGGCACGGCACTGCTTCTCGAAGGGGCCATGAAAGAACGCGCTTTCAACCGCCCAATCGACGTATCATCCACCCGCGCGGGGTCGATTCCCGGAACACACACCATAGGTTTCGACGCCGCCGGTGAAACGATTACGCTCACCCACACGGCGCGTGATCGATCAGGGTTTGCACGTGGGGCACTCGAGGCGGCCCGATGGGTCCATGGCCGCAAAGGGTGGTTCACGATGAAGGATGTTCTGGGAATCTAACGCATCGCCGGATCCCGTGTACCGGATCCCGACTGCGAAGGAGTGGACTATGCGTCAGGCGTTTACCGGTTGCGGCACCGCGCTCATTACTCCGTTCACGCGCTCTGGCGCAGTCGACGAGACCGGCGTGCGCCGGCTGGCGCGCCGGCAGATCGACGCGGGCATCCACTTCCTGGTTCCGTGCGGTACAACCGGCGAGACGCCGACGCTGACCGAAGCCGAACGGCTTCGCGTGGTCGAACTCGTGCTCGCCGAGGCGAAGGGCCGGGTTCCTGTCCTCGCTGGCGCCGGCGGGTACAACACCCACGAGGTGATCGAATCGGCGCAGCGCATGGCGCGTGCCGGAGCGGACGGCATCCTCTCGGTTGCACCGTATTACAACAAGCCCTCTCCCGAAGGTCTCTACCAGCACTACAAATCAATTGCCGACGCGGTGCCGCTTCCGATCATCGTCTACAACGTTCCCGGTCGCACGGGTGTGAACATCGATGTCGCCACGATCGTGAGGCTGACCGCGGTTCCCAACATCATTGGTGTCAAAGAGGCATCGGGCAACGTCACGCAGATGTGCGAGATTTGCGCCGCTGTGCCTGCAGAATTCCTGGTGCTGTCCGGAGACGACGCCTTGACGCTGCCAGTCATGTCGGTCGGCGGCCGCGGCATCGTGTCGGTGGCGTCGAATGAAGTCCCGGCGGAGATGTCGCGGATGGTGGAACTTGCCGAGGCGGGAGACTTCGCCGGCGCGCGGCGCCTTCACCAGGAACTGCTTCCGCTCATGCAGATCAATTTCATCGAATCGAGCCCGATTCCCGTCAAAGCCGCGATGGCCATGATGGGACTGGTCGAGGAGGTGTATCGGCTTCCGCTCGTATCACCTCGACCGGCCTCGCGCGAACGCATCGCAAACGTGTTGCGCGATCTTGGTCTACCGACGGGCCCTGCCACGGTAAGAGCGTGAAGGGTTCGGGGCTCAAGGCTTAGGGCTCTAGCTTCACATCTTCATCACGAGTCATTCAGTGAGCGATCTCGCTTCGGAAATTTCTGTCCTGTTCGACGCCGGCGTGTCGGTCGATCGCGAGCACGCGCGCGATGCATTCCTTCGGCTGCGCGCCGCGTTATCCGCGGGCCAGGCGCGCGCGGCGGAACCGGACACGTCAGCGCCTTCGGGCTGGCGCGTCAACCCCTGGGTCAAGCAGGGAATCCTCCTCGGGTTTCGCATCGGCGTCATCGTCGACATGTCGGCCGACCACGGACGGTGGCCGTTTGTCGACAAAGACACGATGCCGCTGAAACGGTTCGATGCCGGCGGTGGCGTGCGGATCGTTCCCGGTGGTTCGACCGTTCGCGATGGCGCGTATCTCGGCCAGGGTGTCGTCTGCATGCCGCCGATGTACATCAACATCGGTGCGTACGTGGGCAACGGGACGATGATCGATTCGCATGCGCTCGTCGGCTCGTGCGCACAGATCGGCGAGCGCGTCCACGTCAGCGCCGCGGCCCAGATTGGCGGTGTCCTCGAGCCCGTTGGCGCGTTGCCGGTGGTCATCGAGGACGATGTGCTCATTGGCGGCAACTGCGGCGTGTATGAGGGCGCGATCGTGAAGCGGCGCGCCGTTCTTGCGTCAGGAACCATCCTGACCGCGTCTACCCCTCTCTACGATGTTCCGAACGGACGGGTTATCCAGCCGTCCGGCGGTCCGCTGATCGTGCCCGAGGGTGCGGTGGTCGTCCCGGGGACGAGGCCGTTGACGAGCGGCGCCGCGCGCGAATGGGGTCTGTCGATCGCGACGCCGATTATCGTCAAGTATCGGGACGAGCGCACCGACGCACGGACGGCGCTCGAGGAAGCTATCCGCTGATCGGGTGCCAAGAGTGCCAACGGTGCCCGGAATGGCCGTTGAAGACAAAACTATGAAATCGCCCTTCGACGCGGTCGGCTTCGCCCGCGCGCTCATTAATATTGACTCGACGACCGGCCAAGAGGGAGACGCCGGGCGCTGGCTCAGCCGCGAGTTGGAACAGCTTGGCTACACGGTTGTCCAACAGCCAGTGAGTGAGGGTCGCGCCAACGTGTACGCGAGCCTCGATTCGCCGGTTGTCGTGTTCTCGACGCATTACGATTGTGTGCCGCCATTCTTCGCAAGCCGCCTCGAGAATGGAAAGCTCTACGGCCGCGGGTCGTGTGACGCGAAAGGGATTCTGGCGGCGCAGGTGGCGGCGGCCGAGCGTCTGCGGGCAGCGGGTGAGCGGCGAGTTGGGCTATTGTTCGTTGTCGGGGAGGAGCGGGGAAGCGATGGCGCGGCGGTGGCGAACACGGCGCCGGCCGGTTCGCGTTTCCTGATTAATGGAGAACCAACGGATAACCGGCTCGGCACTGGAACCGGAGGCGTGCTCCGCCTTCGGTTACGAGCGTCGGGACGAGCCGCACATTCGGCGACGCCGGAGCAGGGGGAATCGGCGATCGACAAGTTGATCGACGCCCTCCTCGCGCTTCGATCGATTCAACTGCCGACCGACCCCGATCTCGGATCGACTTATTACAGTATTGGTTTGATCGAGGGAGGGATCGCTCCCAACGTGATCTCGCCGTCGGCGTCGGCTGAGGTGCTCTTTCGAACGGTGGGACCGGCGGAAACGATCCTCCAGGCGGTCCAACCGCTGGAGCGGTTGGTGACGTCTGAAGAGATATTGCGCGTTCCGATCGTGAGGCTGCACACCGTGGGGGGCTTTCCGACCGCCGCCTTTCGGTTCACCACCGACGTGCCATTTCTCGATCGGTGGGGAACGCCGCTGTTGTTCGGGCCGGGCTCGATTCTTGTGGCACACACCAGCGACGAGCATCTCGATCTCGCGGAACTCGATCGTGCAATCGACTCGTACGAACGGCTCGCGCGGGAATGTTTGAAAGGGCCTTCCGCCTAAAGGCGGAAGTGACAAGAAGTACAATCACATCGGAGGGCGCTGGCGCCCGTGGGCGCCGCTGACACAACGTGGACTCGTTGTTTCGTTTCCTCTTCGAGTATCGGCCGGTCATCTTTCACCAGGGAGAGTTCCGTCTCTCGCCGTCGACGGGCTCCTACGTCGCGTTGGTCCTGGCAGCGGCCGCGATCCTGCTTGCGCTGGTCACCTATCGGGGTCTTGCCGGCCACGGACGGGTGCGCGACCGGGTGGTCCTGACTGCGCTGCGCATCGCCACCCTCGGGGTGATGCTCTTCTGCCTGTTCCGCCCGATCCTCGTCGTCAAGGCAGCTGTTCCCCAGCAGAATTTTCTTGCGGTGTTGATCGACGATTCGCGCAGTATGCAGATCACCGATTGGGGAACGGCATCGCGTGGCGCGTTCGTCAAACAGACGTTTGGAAAAGAGGCGCCTCTCGTCAAGGCTCTCTCCGAACGTTTCGTGCTCCGTCCGTTTCATTTCTCGTCAACCGCCTCGCGATTGGGGTCGACCGACGACCTGACATTTACCGGCGCACAAACACGGATCGGTGCGGCGCTCGATGGGGCGCGTCAGGAGCTGGCCGGCCTTCCGCTCGCGGGCATGGTGCTCGTCAGCGACGGGGCCGACACCACTGATGCCGCGCTGACCGAGTCGCTGCTCGCCTTGAAAGCCGCGTCGGTGCCGGTCTTCACGGTCGGCGTCGGCCGCGACCGCCTCGCGCGCGATGTGCAGATCGATCGCGTCTCGACCCCGCGCACGGCGCTCAAGGGGACGTCGCTCGTGATCGATGCGGTGGTGACGCAAACCGGCTATGCCGGGGAGACGGTCTCGCTCGACGTCGAGAACGAAGGCCGCATCGTCGGATCCCAGGAGGTGAAGCTCGCGATGGACGGCGAGCCGACGGCCGTCCGCGTTCGCTTCACCGCCGCCGAGCCGGGCGCTCGAGTATTCACCTTTCGAATCGCGCCACGTCCGGGTGAGCTGGTGACGCAGAACAACGCGCGCGATGCGTTAATCGACGTGTCCGATCGCAAAGAACGCATCTTGTATTACGAGGGAGAGCCGCGACCGGAGATGAAGTTCCTCAATCGCGCGGTCTACGAGGACAAGAATCTCTCGGTTGTGACGCTGCAGCGAACCGCCGACAACAAATATCTCCGGTTTCTCGAAGAGGAGAATCCCGAGCAGCTCGCCGCCGGTTTTCCGAAAACGCGCGAGGAATTGTTCGCCTACCGTGGCCTGATTCTCGGCAGCATCGAGGCTGGCGCATTCACCGGCGATCAACTTCGCATGATCACCGACTTCGTCGAGCGCCGCGGCGGAGGACTGCTCATGCTCGGCGGACCGCGTGCGTTCGCTGAAGGCGGATACGCCGGGACACCGGTTGCCGACGCGCTACCCGTGACGCTCGAACGTCCGACGCGGACGCTTGACGTGCTTCCGGTCGCGCGACTGCACGTCAAACCGACGCGCGCGGGCGAGGCCCATGGCGTCACGCAGATTGCGGCGACCGAAGCGGCGTCGACGGCACGCTGGAACGACATGCCGATCCTGACCAGCGTCAACGCCATCCGTGACGTCAAGCCAGGCGCGACGGTCCTTCTCACTGGCACCGACGAGCGCCGCCGCGATCAGGTCGTTCTCGCGTCGCAGCGCTACGGCCGCGGCAAGACACTGGCGTTCCCGGTCCAGGATTCCTGGCACTGGCAGATGGACGTCAAGATGACGCTCGAGGACATGACGCACGAGAACTACTGGCGTCAGCTGCTGCGATGGCTTGTCGACAGCGTGCCCAACACAGTGGAAATCCACACCGCCACCGATCGCGTTGAACCTGGTGACCCGGTGACGCTGGTCGCGGAGGTCGCCGATCCCGCCTACGTCGAAGTCAACGATGCGCGCGTGATCGCGAAAGTCACTGGCCCGAAGGGGACGCCGGTCGAATTGCCCATGCAATGGACCGGCGAGCGCAACGGCGAATATCGCGCAACGTTTCCCGCCACCGACCAGGGCATGTATGTCGCGCAGATCGAGGCGACGCGTGCGGGCAAGTCGCTGGGTACGGCAGCGACGCAGGTGCGTTCGGCACCGAGCGAGGCCGAGTATTTCGACGCGACGATGCATGCGCAGCGATTGAAGCGGATCGCCGATGAAACGGGCGGCCGCTTCTACACCCCGGACACGATTGCGGGCATGCCGGAGGATCTGCGCTACACGGGACGCGGCGTGACCACCGTCGAAGAGCGCGAGTTGTGGCACATGCCAATCGTGCTGTTCGTGCTGCTCGGACTGATTTCAGCGGAATGGGCGTATCGCCGCGCAGTGGGGATGGCCTGAGTGCGCCTGCTGCCTTCCCTCGCTCTGTTCTCACTTCTGGCGTTCGCCGAGACGGCAGCTGCGCAGACAGTTCACCTTGCCGTGATCGTCGGGCTCGCGGGCGATCCTGAACACGCGGAACTGTTTCAACGGTGGGCGTCGACGCTCGTGGACGGGGCCACCGATCGCCTCGGCGTCGCTCGCGATCACATCATCTATCTCGCTGAACAACCGGACAAGGATCCCAAGCGCGCGACTGGCAAGTCGACGCAGCAGGAAATCGAGAAGGCGTTGGCGACACTCGCGAAAATCACGAAGGAAGATGACGTCGTCTTCATCGTGATGATCGGGCACGGAACATTCGACGGGAAAGTCGCAAAGTTCAATCTTCCGGGCCCGGACATGTCGCCGGCGAACTTCGAACCGTTACTCAAGAGCCTCCCCTCGAAGCACATCGTCTTTGTCAACACCGCGAGTTCGAGCGGCCCGTTCCTCGAGGAGCTCGCCGGGCCAGGGCGGACGATCGTGACGGCGACCCGCACGGGGGCGGAACGATTCGCAACCCTCTTCGGCGGTTACTTCGTCGACGCCTTGATGAGCGACACCGCTGATGCGGACAAGAACCGGCGCGTGTCGGTGCTCGAAGCCTTCGACGCGGCCAAGCTTGGCGTTGCCCGCGCCTACGAGCAGGAAGGCATCATGCTCACCGAGCATCCGCTGCTCGACGACAGTGGCGACAAGAAAGGGACGACCGATCCGAAGGTTGACGGCAAGAACGGGCGCGTCGCCTCGATTCTGGCGCTTGGCACGGTTCAGGGTGCCGACACGATGCCCGCCGATCCGAAAATTCGTGCGCTCTACGAGGAACGCCGCGATCTCGAGCGGCGGGTCGAAGGGCTGAAGCTCATGAAGAGCGGGATGGAGCCAGCCCGCTACGCATCCGAACTCGAGAAGCTGCTGACCGATCTGGCGCTCAAGAGCAAGCAGATCAAGGACCTCGAGGGAAAGAAGTGAATGGAGTCCTGGGCCGCCGCGTGATCGTCGCGGGACTCCTTGTGAGTCTTGGCGCGAGCGTCGCGCTGGCGCAGCGCGGCGGACGCAATCGTCGTCCGCAGCTGGACGTCGCGGTGGAGGGGAACACGCCCTACGACGGCCGTTTCGTTTTCGTGCGGCTGAAGTACGCGACGGGGTTCGGGCGATTCGGCAACTGGATCGGAAATGGCGGACTGCCGTGGTCGCATGATTACCCGGAAGGGGAAGTGCACTTTTCGAAGATTCTCGAAGAGCTCACGTTGCTGAAGATCCGAACCAATGGGTCGAACATTCTCGGCATCGATGATCCCGAGTTGTTCAACTACCCAATCGCCTACATGGCCGAGCCGGGGTTCTGGGGAGTGACCGAGAAGGAGATGGTCAACCTGCGCAGCTACCTCCTCAAGGGCGGTTTCTTGATCTTCGACGACTTCCGCGGGGGAGATTGGGACAATCTGCAGCAGCAGATGCGCGTCGTCCTCCCCGAGGCGAACTGGATAGCGCTCGACGGAAGCGCGAGGGTGTTTCATTCC
>Ga0310889_10000240_pt1 | contig 11075 bp, 9 predicted proteins | sample T20D2metaG_FD_204583 | JGI IMG/M metagenome (GOLD analysis project Ga0310889, IMG submission 204583) | Lab incubated soil microbial communities from West Virginia University Organic Research Farm, Morgantown, WV, United States - T20D2 | ecosystem: Environmental > Terrestrial > Soil >... | reverse complement strand
ATGAGGTCCATCGAATCACCGGTGCACACCATTTCCGACAGCCGGTTGTGCAGTTCCGCGGTTGCCATCGCTACCTCGGCCACGCACGGTGCAACCTCGACGCCAAACGCCTGTTTGGATGACAGGGTGCTTGTATCCCTTTACTTACGGCGATAATTGAGGTTGAGCACGTCAGGCTGAGTGCTCTTTTTGAACAGAGTGCAGTGATTTCAGATATTCCGAGGATTGACGATGGCGAAGGAGCCGTTTCCTGTCACCAGGACTGACGAAGAATGGCGGCGTCTGCTGACGCCGGAGCAATACGCCGTGCTCAGAGGTCACGGCACCGAGTTCCCCGGTTCATGTGCGCTGCTGTCGGAGCATCGCGCCGGAACGTTCGCTTGTGCAGCCTGCGATCAGGTGCTATTCGTCGCTGACCGGAAATTCGAAAGCGGCACGGGCTGGCCAAGCTTCTTCGCGCCGATCGAAGGTTCGATCGGGACCACCGTCGACCGCAGCCACGGGATGACGCGCACAGAAGTGCACTGCAGCCGTTGTGGCGGTCACCTCGGTCACGTATTTCCTGATGGGCCGCCGCCAACGGGCCTGCGCTATTGCATCAACGGCGTGGCGTTGAAGTTCAATCCCTCAGAGCATTCTTGATTTCGACGATTTTTGATTGTTGATTTGTCGTTGACTGGCGATTGCTGATTGTCGATTGGTGGCTTCCGGGCAGGCGAATCGCCAACCAATCATCAACAATCAAACGATTCAACAATCGAAGATCATTAAATCAACGATCGAGAGTCAGGCAGCCCGGCAGGCGGGATGTTGGCAATCGCAGCGCAACTCGATCTTGTCGCCCGCTTGCTTGCAGTGATCGCTGCAGTACTTCCCGTGAGGTCCCTTCGGCTCGACGGTGCAGTTGCAGGCCGGGTGAGCGCACTTGGTCGGTCCAGCCATGTCGACCCTCCGTTAGACGGACTGTACGCCTCTTGACGCCGGCGCACAAGGCACGGAGGGCCGTTGATGAGCTGAGATCGATCAGGCGACGCTATCGACGAGGTGGCGCCAATGCAGTTGCCACTCTTCGGGGATGGTCGCGCCGCAGAGGCGGTTGGACTCGCTGTCCTGCTGCCACACCACGCGGACAGGGACAGAGATCGCCGCCTTCGGGAACGTGATGCGGAATGACGGCTTGGCCAACGCGCTGGCATCTCGCTTCGCGAGAAAGCGCAATCCGCCGTAGCTGACATCCAGGATGCGAACGAACGTATCGTCGACGCGAGCGCTTAACTCACTGCTCGGACGGCGCCGCGGCCATCGTCGCGCGAGTGAGAAGCTCTCACCATTTTGGGTAACCGGAAGGCGACGCTCGACGACAGCCAGCAGCTGCGAAGGCTTCACCGGTTTCAGCAGGAAGTCCGCCCCGAGCTCGCGGGCCTCCGCCTCCAGTCCGCGATCCGCGTAACCGGTAACGATGATGACCGGGATCCGTTGAGGATTCACCGCCGCGAGGTATAGACCGTTGAACTCCGCCAGCCGAAGATCGGTGATGACCAGGTCGGGAGTATTGGATGAAAGCAGGTTGAGCGCCTCCGCCATCGAGGATGTCTCGGAGACTTCGTATCCGGCACCGGTCAGGAGTTGAGCCAAGCCACGCCGCGTCGCTGCGTCGTCCTCGACGACGAGGATTCGAAAAGCCATGCCTAGTTGTAGGCAAGGGCTAGACCAACGCGCATTCGCGTGATTCTCTAATCTAATTCCTGTTATCGGCCACGATCCGTCGTGGTTTCATACGATTGTGAAAACAGCCGGGCAGACTTGTGATCGGCGCACCGACACGATTGGGTCGAAAAGCTGGCCGGCGGACCGTTACGCATTGGCCGGAGCGGCCAGTCGCCCGTCCGGCCGTGCGTCTCTTTATTAACTTGTATCGGCACGTACTTTTACGGCCTTGCGCAGACGGGCGACCCGATGCGGCGGTCGCGCGAGCGAAGGGCGCCCCACTAGCGCAGCGCCGCCGCCCGTTCTTCGAGCAGGGTTCGCAGCACCGATCGATGACAGCGCTCTTCGTTTGCGCAGTAACAGCCAACGGACAGGTTCGTTCGGTGCGACAGCGCGGCTAGGAGATCCAGGAGGCGAGCCGCCTCCGGCCGTTTCATCTCACTGCGATAGCGGCGGACGAAGGCCTTCCAATGCGCGAGGTCGTCGCCCGGCTTCGCACGTCCACCGAACGTCGAGCGAGCAGCTTTCAGTAATGCCTCGCTTGGGGCCGCCTCCGGCATCCAGATGTCGTAGAAGTTGCGCGTCGCGACCTGATTCTTCGCGACACCCCGCGGCGGCCGCCGCACGGTCCCCAGGCGAAGCCCTTCGTCAGGCGCCCGCGGACTTCCGAGTCTGACGATGCGAATCGCCATCGCTCACACGGTAGGAGCGCTGCGCTCCCGGTAAAACGCCATCAGGTCCATGGCCTTCGGCGGTGCTGCGCCCAGCTGTCGCAGCATCGTTGTCACTTGCCCCCGGTGATACGACTGATGGTTGACGACGTGCTGAAGCATCTGCCACAGCATGGACGCGCTTTGGACGTCGGTGGGCGATTTGTACTCGATGACTCTTTCAAGCGCGCGATCGTCGAGCGGGCTGAAATAGTCGCGTATCTGGGCCTCCATGTCCCGCCAGGCGGCGGCGACCGAGGCGAGATCGGGAAATCGATCGGAAGGCGGCAGCCCTGCCGGCCTTTCTCCGATCCAGCGCTGATACCAGATCCACTCGGCGGCATGCAGGTGGGCGAGCGTGTCGCGAACCGAACGAAAGCTGCTGCCCAGATCGCGCGTGAACTGTTCTGGTGAAAGTGCGGCGACGGCGTCGAGCAGACGATCGCGAGCCCAGTAGTTGTAGTCGATGAGCGTTTGCACTTCGGAACGTGTCATGGGTCGAGTCTATCTCTTTGGCAATTGTGTCAAAACGCCCAAACGTGCCAAATCAACTCCCAACTCCCAACGCCCAACGCCTAAACGCCTAACCTCGGAGTGCTACTCTCGCCGCATGCTGCCGCCTGATCTCGAGATTTCGACGGATCCCGCGCGGATCGACGTCGACGTGGTCTACAGATTTTTGAGCACGTCCTACTGGGCCGAGACACGGCCCCGCGAAGTCGTGGAGCGCTCGATCGCCAACTCGATTCCGTTCGGCGCCTACACCGCCGGGCGGCAGGTGGCCTTCGCGCGCGTCGTGACCGACCGCGCGGTCTTCGCGTACCTCGCCGATGTGTTCGTGGTGCCCGGGTTCCGCGGCATGGGAATCTCGAAGGCCCTCATGCGCGCGATCCTTTCGCATCCCGATCTGGGTGGCGTCACGATGATCCTCTTGCGCACCCGAGACGCGCACGGTCTATACGCGCAATTCGGGTTTGAACCGCTCGCGAATCCAGACGAAACGATGGCGCTGCGCCGCCACAGAATATGACAGTTGAAATATGACAGTCAACTGGCTATATTAGCCAGAGGATGTCAGACGAACCGCGCTACTCGATTCAGGATCTGGCCGACCTTGCCGACGTGTCGCGGCGTACGGTGCGCTACTACGTGCAGGAGGGGCTGATCCCGGCTCCTCTGGGCGTCGGCCGCGGGCCCCATTACGCGCAGGCTCATCTCCAGCGCCTTCTGCAGGTCAAGGAACTGCAGTCGTCCGGCTGCACGCTCGATGAGATCCGCGCGACAGTCGATGGCGGCGCGGAACGGCGGACGACCGGAGAGACCGTCGCTCTTCCCGATCGATCGGTCTGGCGCCGTCTGCAGCTTGCCCCCGGGATCGAGATCCACGTCGAGAACCACATCACACTACCCGGCCCGAACCGCCTTCGCGAGTTGGCGGATTGGTGCCGCCTCCACTTCACATCCTCTTCCAGCGAGTGAACCCATGCCAATTGCCGCCCCCTCTCACACCCAGGTTGGTCTCTGCACTGCACAGGCCCAGATACCTCTCGAGCACGTCGACGTTCGCGCGGACGTGTCAGGCGCGCATGCGCGAGTGACGTTCACACAGCGGTATTGCAACCGGGAGTCGACGCCAGTCGAAGCGGTTTACGTTTTCCCTCTCGACGAGGGCGCAGCCGTGTGTGGCTTTGCCGCCGTTGTCGACGGTGTTCGATACGAGGGTACGGTCAAGCCACGCGAAGAGGCTTTTGCCGCCTATGACGATGCGATGGCGGCGGGGCATGGGGGATTCCTGCTGGATGAAGAGCGTCCGGATGTGTTCACGGCAAGTATCGGAAACCTGGCGCCGGGAGCCGAGGCTCACATCGAGCTGACCTACGTTGCTGAGCTCGCCTGCGAAGACGATTCGATTCGCTTTACGCTGCCCACCACCGTCTCCCCACGCTACGCGCCCAAGGAGGATCGGGGCGGCGTCGGACGTCCGCCGGCCGAGCTCCTCAATCCGCCCAAGTTGGCCGGCGTGCCGTACGGCCTGTCATTCACGGCGCGCGTGGCCATTCCTGGGCGCATCCGTCGAATCGAGTCGCCTTCTCACCCGATTTCGATCGACTTCGATGGCGACCGTGCGACAGTCACGCTGGCGCAGGAGCACGTCGCGCTCGATCGCGACCTCTTACTTCTGATCACGCCGACTGAGACTGGTGCGCCGCAGGTCGTGCTCGAACGAACGAAGAGTGGCCGCGTTGCGGCGGCCGTGACGTTCCGCCCCCAGTTTGCGGCCGCGCGTGTGCCCGCCGATGTCGTGTTCCTCGTCGATCGTTCGGGATCGATGCAAGGTTCCTCGATCGAACAGGTCCGGAACGCGCTTCAGATTTGCCTCCGATCGCTCGAAGCTGGTTGCGCCTTCAACATCGTCGGATTCGGCTCGACGTTCGAATCGATGTTCAACGAGGTCCGGCCGTACGACGAGGGCTCGTTGACGGAAGCATCCGCCTACACTGCGCAACTTGGCGCCTCGCTCGGCGGCACGGAACTGCTTCCGGCCATCGAGTTCGTGCTCGAGCAAGCCCAACGTCGTGAGCGCATGACGCAGCTCGTGGTGATGACCGACGGACAGGTGACCAATAGCGATGCCGTCATCGATGCCGTCCGTCGGAGAAGTCAGCACGTACGCGTCTTTACGTTTGGCATCGGGCGCGGCGCAAGTCACCACCTGGTGAAGGGTCTTGCACGAGCTGGCGGCGGCGTTGCCGAATTCGTCTACCCGGGCGAGCGAATCGAGCCGAAGGTCGTGCGGCTGTTCCGGCGGGCGTTGTCGCCGGCATTGACTGACGTGCGTCTGGACTGGGGTGAGATGGCGGCGACAACTGTGCCTTCAAGAGTCGGCCCGGTCTTCGCGGATGAGCCGCTGCGCGCCTACGGGTTGATGCGCGAGCGTATTTCGGGAACCGTCACTTTGCACGCAAGCGGGGCGGCTGGGCCGATGTCGTGGTCGCTCGATGTGCGGCCTGACGATCTTGTCGAGGGCTCCACGGTAGGCACACTCGCCGCGCGGGCGCGAATTCGTGAGATCGAGGAGGGGGGAGCCTGGTCGCCTAATCGTGGATCGCGACAGCGCGAACGGCGCCAGGACCGTGCCGTCAGCGAAATCATCGATCTCGCAATGGAGTTCGGGCTGGCGTCTCGCGAAACGTCGTGGGTTGCCGTTCACAAGCGTGAGGTTCCTTTGACCGAACAAGCCACCCTCCGGCGAGTGCCCATCGCGATCACCAGCGGGTGGGGAGCACTTGATCGTGGTAGCGCGTCGGAACTGCGCATGATGTCGGCGGCTCTCGGCTTTGACGCCGCACCGCCCGCCATGGCCAGACATAGCGTCGCTGAGGCTGGCATGCCATCTAGTTCGTGGGTGTCAGCCCTTGAGGCACCTTCGGGCATTTTGGGGAAGGTAACCGGCCGTCGCGCACAGACAGTCAAAGATGACTCCACTCCAAAGGTGGGATCGACGCGAACGCTGGATCGCCTGGTTGCGCTGCAGCGCGCTGACGGCTCCTGGGATCTGACTTCCGAACTGGTGGACGTCCTTGGCCTTCCCTTTAACGTGGTCTTGGAACCGCTTGCCCACGCCAGCGGAGACCCCGACGAAGCGAAGCGGGCCCTCGCAACCGCGCTGGCTCTTGCGTTCCTGGTCAAGAAGGCATCCTCCAGCGCAAGCGAATGGAAATTGCTGGCTGCCAAGGCAACTCGCTGGTTGGCGGGCGTCAAGGCAGTGCCGGCCGGAGGCAGAACCTGGGCGGAGCTCGCTGTCGGACTCTCGATTTGAAGGAGTTTTGAGGTCGCCGGGCGCGCGCACGCGCGCCCGAATCTGCTAGGCTTTTCGGGCACCCGGAGGCCTTGGATGTCCCTTCGTTCATGCGCTGTTGTCGCGTCGGGCTTGCTCGCGTTCGGTTCCCAGACTCTTGCCGCGGAGACCGACGCCCGGCTGGCCGAGGCAGCCCAGCGCGAAGACCGCGCCGCCATTCGCACGCTCATCGATCAGAAGGCCGACGTCAATGCTGCTCTTGCCGATGGGACGACAGCGTTGCACTGGGCCGTGCGGGCTGACGATCTGGACAGCGTCAACCTGCTGTTGCAGGCCGGCGCGGATGCCAAAGTGGCCAATCGCTATGGTGTGACGCCGCTGCATATCGCCACCTCCAACGGCAACGCGGCCGTTATCGGCCGTTTGCTTCGCGCAGGGGCCGATCCGGACGCGCGAGACGCCAGCGGCGAAACGCTGCTGATGATGGCCATACGAAGCGGCAACATCGATTCAGTCGCCGCGTTCGTCGAGCGTGGCGCGCAGATCAATGCCACTGACAACGCGTCGCAGCAGACAGCGTTGATGTGGGCCGTGCGCGCCAACAGCATCAATGCCGCAAAGCTAATGATCGAACACGGAGCGACCGTTGATGCCGCGACCCGTGTGGGCAAGACTCCACCGTGGGTCCTGCCGAACGCCGGTGGCGGCTCACATGGCCTCGGCATCATTCGCGGCGGCTGGCCGGAACGTGGGTCGCGTGCGGCGACTCCTGGCGGCATGACTCCGTTGTTGTACGCCGCGCGCGATGGCCGCCTCGAACTGGCGCGCGTGCTGCTCGACGCGGGCGCCAGCGTCAATCGCGCCGACGCCAACGACATCACGCCGCTGCTGATGGCGATCACCAACGATCACATGGCGCTCGCCCGCCTGCTGATCGAGCGGGGCGCCGATGTGAACGCTGCCGACTTCTGGGGGCGCACGCCGCTCTTCTCGGCCGTCGAGATGCGCAATCGCGATTACACGAGAGGCAACGAGCATGGTATCGATCGCGCAGCGGCCCTCGACATGGTCACGCTGCTGCTCGACCGCGGCGCCAACCCGAACGCCCGCACGAAAGAGATTCCGCCGATCCGGCGCTGGGTGACGTCGCTCGGCGATCTGACGTGGATCAACATGATCGGGCAGACGCCCTTCATCCGCGCGTCGATGTCGGGCGATATCACCACCATGCGCCTGCTCCTGGCGAAGGGCGCAGACCCGAAAATCACGACCGAAGGCGGGACGACGGCATTGGTGACCGCTGCGGGCGGAAACGTCGCAGTGCAGCAGTCGTACGTTGAATCCAGGGAATCATCGATGGCCGCGGTGAAGCTATGCCTCGAGCTCGGCCTGGACGTGAACGCCACGAACGAGACCGGGTTTACCGCCGTGATGGGCGCGGCCAACAGGGGATGGGACGACATCCTGGAAGTACTCATCAAGGCCGGCGGCCGGCTCGATGTGCAGGACGCGCAGGGACGCACACCGCTGCGTTGGGCCAAAGGCGAGTTCATCGCGCTCCATCCGCCTGAGGAAAAGCCGTCGACGATTGCGCTGATTGAGAAGTATGCGCGCGAGCGTGGTGCGGCCGGCGGCACTCGATGAACCGATTGCTTTTCATCGGCGGTCTCCTGTTCGTTGTGGTCGCGGCAAGCGCACCGAACGCACAGGTCCGGCTGAAGCCGGACAGTACGACTGACCAGGGGCCTGAGGTCCGGCTGAAGCCGGACACTACGTCCGACCAGGCGCTCGTCGACAAGTACTGCGTGACCTGCCACAACGCGCGAACGGTGTCTGGCAATCTGAGTCTCGCCGGACTCGACGTCGTAAAGCCGGCAGAGCATCCCGAGATCTTCGAGAAAGTGATTCGCAAGGTGCGAGCGGGGCTGATGCCGCCGGCGGGGATGCCTCGTCCCGAGCGCGCGACGCTCGACGGCTTTGCTGGCAACCTCGAGACCAGGCTCGATCGCGCGGCCGCGCTGACACCCAACCCGGGTAATCATCTCCTGCACCGGATGAATCGTGCGGAGTACGCCAACGCGATCCGGGATCTGCTTCACCTGGATGTCGATGCAGCAACGCTGCTGCCGGCCGACGATTCGAGCGAGGGATTCGACAACATCGCCGACGCGTTGCGCGTCTCGCCGGCACTCGTCGAGAGATACACCACCGCGGCGGTCAAGGTGAGCCGGCTGGCCGTCGGCAACCTGCTGCTCTCGGCGTCGACCGCAACGTATCGCGTCCCTGGCGATTTGGCGCAATCGAATCATCTCGATGGGCTGCCGCTCGGAACACGCGGCGGCACGCTGATCGAACACACGTTTCCACTGGATGCTGATTACTCGTTCCGGATTCGCGTCAGGGGAGCGGCCATCGGTCTGGCGGCCGCCAACCTGCAGGGAGAGGAGATCGAGATTTCCCTGGACGGCGAACGCATCAAGCTCGTGCCGGCCACGGCGACGATCGATCTGAAGCTGCCGATAACGGCCGGCCCGCATAAAGTCGGCGTCACCTTCGTCCGCAAGCCACCGCCCGGCGCCGACGAGGTCTGGGAGATCTTCGCGACCAATTCCGGTGTCCAGAGCCTCGCGATCACGGGACCGCTGACACCGTCTGGTGTGGGGGACACGCCGAGCCGGCAGCGCATCTTCGTGTGCCGTCCCGCATCACCATCGGACGAAACGACATGCGCGAAGCAGATTCTCGCAACCGTTGCGCGTCGAGCGTTCCATCAGCCTGTGACCGACGCTGATGTGCAGACGCTTACCAGCTTTTACGAAACAGGCCGCCAGAATGGTGGATTCGATGCCGGCATCGAGCAGGGGCTCGCGCGAGTGCTCGTCGATCCACGTTTCGTGTTTCGGCTCGAGCGCGAGCCGGCGGGGGTGGTGGAAGGAAAGCCGTATCGCATTTCGGATCTCGAGCTCGCCTCGCGGCTCTCGTTCTTCTTGTGGAGCAGCATTCCAGACGACGAGCTTCTCGAAACCGCCATTGCGGGTACGCTGCACGAGCCAGCCGTGCTCGAGAAGCAGACGCGTCGCATGCTCGCCGACGCCAAGGCTCGCGCACTGGTCACCAACTTCGGCGGCCAGTGGCTTTACCTGCGCGAGCTCAAAAACGCGCGGCCCGAAACCACTGGCTTCTCGGAGAATCTTCGCCAGTCGATGCGCCGGGAAACCGAGATGCTGCTCGAAAGCATCGTGCGTGAAGACCGCAGCGTGATCGATCTGCTCAACGCCGACTACACGTTTGTCGACGAAACGCTGGCGAAGCACTATGGCATTCCCAACGTACGCGGCAGCCGGTTCCGTCGTGTCGCTGTCACCGACGAAGCGCGCCGCGGTCTGCTGGGGCAGGGCAGCTTCCTGCTGGTGACGTCCGTGGCGAACCGTACGTCGCCGGTGTCACGCGGCAAGTGGGTGCTGGAAAACCTCCTCGGGGTGCCGCCACCGCTGCCGCCGCCGAACGTTCCGGCCATCGACGAAAGCCCCGAAGCCGCCAAGGCATCGTCGCTGCGTCAGAAGATGGAGATCCATCGCGGGAACCCGACCTGTGCCGCGTGCCATCGGATCATGGACCCGATCGGGTTCACGCTCGAGAACTTCGATCTCGTCGGCCGCTGGCGGACGCGCGATGGCAACACTCCGATCGACGCCACCGGCCAACTGTTCGACGGTACACCGCTGGACGGCCCTGTCAGCCTGCGGAAGGCGCTGCTCGCGCGCTCGGACGTGTTCGTGCGGACAGCCACCGAGAAGCTGATGACGTCCGGCACAGGACGGGCGCTGAAGTATTACGACATGCCCGTCGTGCGTCAGATCGCGCGCGATGCGGCGACGAACGATTATCGTTTCTCATCGCTCGTGCTCGGCGTCGTCAAAAGCGATCCGTTTCAGATGAAGATGAAAACGAAGGCGACACAGTAGAGAGAGAACACGATGGCTTTCATCACGAAGAAGCATCTTCCGCGGCGAACGTTCCTTCGCGGCGTCGGTGCCACGATCGCGCTTCCGCTGCTCGATTCGATGGTGGCGGCGCAGACGCCGATCCGGAAGACGGCCGCGGCCGCCAAGAGCCGATTGAGCTGCATCTACGTGCCGCATGGCGCCACGATGGACAAGTGGACGCCGGCCGCAACGGGGAAGGGCTTCGAGTTTACAGAGACACTGTCTCCACTCGAGAAGCTCCGCGACCGCGTCACGATCGTGTCGAACCTGGCGCACGCCAAGGCGGGCGCCGTTGGCTCCGACGCCGGCGCCGATCACGCCCGCTCGGCAGCCGTCTTCCTCAGCGGCGCCCAGCCGGCGCGCGATTCCATCCAGGTCGGCGAGACCATCGATCAGATCGCTGCGCGGCAGATCGGTCAGGACACCCCGCTCCCATCGCTCGAGCTCTCGATCGAAGACGTTGCGCTGAGCTGCGGCTCCGGATACGCGTGTGCCTACTCGAACACGATCTCATGGAAGAACACCACGACGCCGCTACCCATGGAGAACAACCCGCAGGTTGTCTTCGAGAAGCTGTTTGGCGACGGCGGCAATGACGCCGATCGCGCGGCACGCCGGCGGCAGAGCCGCAGCCTGCTGGACTCGGTGTTGGGTCAGGTGGCTTCGCTGAGCAACGATCTTCCCGCCGGCGACCGGGTCCGGCTGACCGAGTACCTCGATAACGTGCGCGAGATCGAGCGACGGATTCAAAAGGCCGACACGCAGTTTCCGAGTGACCTGGCGCTCCCGGACGCGCCGGTCGGGGTGCCGGAATCGTTCGACGAGCACTTCAAGATCATGTTCGACTTGCAGGTGCTGGCCTTCCGCGCCGAG
>Ga0310889_10000235_pt1 | contig 11157 bp, 7 predicted proteins | sample T20D2metaG_FD_204583 | JGI IMG/M metagenome (GOLD analysis project Ga0310889, IMG submission 204583) | Lab incubated soil microbial communities from West Virginia University Organic Research Farm, Morgantown, WV, United States - T20D2 | ecosystem: Environmental > Terrestrial > Soil >... | reverse complement strand
GTCGCGTCGTCGGCGGAAGCGTGGGACCGGCGCGTGCAGTCCGGCCAGGCCGGCGCCGGCATGAGCGCGACGCTCGACCAGCTCGGCCGCCAGCGTATGCTCGCGATGTTCGCCGACTGGACCGATCGCATCGCGAAGGGCGAAGTGCCCGCGGCGCCGCGCCGGCCGCAGGGCCTCGAGCGCAACATCGTCATCACGCAGTGGGATTGGGCCGATCCCAAGGCGTATCTGCACGACGTCGTCTCGACCGACCGCCGCAAGCCAACCGTCAACGCAAATGGCAAGCTGTATGGCGCGCTCGAGCTCAGTGCCGACTATCTCCCTGTGCTCGACCCGAGGCGTAACGAGGCAAGCAAGGTGCCGCTCACGGTCCGCGACTCCGCCACGCCGCGGCCGCCGACGCAGATGCTTCAGCGGTCGCCGTACTGGGACGACGAGGCGATCTGGACGAGCCGGAACAACGTGCACAATCCGATGCTCGATGAGCGCGGTCGCGTGTGGATCACGTCCGCGGTACGCCCGCCCGAGAACCCGGACGTCTGCAAGGCGGGCTCGGACCATCCGTCGGCGAAGCTGTTCCCGCTCAACCGCGCGGGTCGGCATCTCGCCGTCTACGACCCCAAAACGGAGAAGCTGACGCACATCGGCACGTGCTTCGGCACGCACCATCTCATGTTCGCCGAGGATGCGAACAACACGCTGTGGACGAGTGGCGGCGGGCCGGTGGTTGGCTGGCTCAACACGAAGATGTTCGACGAGACCGGCGACGAGATGAAGTCGCAGGGGTGGACGGCGCTCATTCTCGACACGAACGGCAACGGGAAGCGCGACGACTACGTGGAGCCGAACGCGCCAGTCGATCCCGCGAAGGACAAGCGCATCGCCGCCGGGCTCTACTCCGTGGCGCCGGCGCCGGACGGGTCGATCTGGGGGACGTCGTTAGGCTTTCCCGGCGGGATCGTGCGTCTGACGCCGGGGACGAATCCGCCGGCGACGGCCCTCGCCGAGTACTACGAACCCCCGTTCGGCAACCCGAAGGCGTCGGTGCAGGGCTTCTCGCCGCGCGGCGGGGACGTCGATCGCAACGGCGTGATGTGGGTCGCACTGGCGAGCGGTCACATGGCGAGCTTCGACCGCCGCAAGTGCAAGGGGCCGCTCAACGGTCCCACCGCGACAGGCCAGCATTGTCCCGAGGGCTGGACGCTGTATCAGGAGCCCATGCCGCAATTCAAGGGCGTGACGGAACCCGGCAGCGTCGAGGCGAGCTACTACACGTGGGTCGATCAGTTCGACGCGTCCGGCCTCGGCCGGAACACGCCGATCAACACGGGCAATGCGTCGGAGGGGCTGCTGGCGCTCAAGGACGGCAACTGGGTCGTGATGCGCGTGCCGTACCCGATGGGGTTCTACACGAAGTGGATGGACGGGCGGATCGATGACCCTAACGCGGGCTGGAAGGGCAGGGGTCTATGGACGACCATCAGCACGCGAGCGCCGTTCCACATGGAGGGCGGGAAGGGAACGACGAGCAAGGTGATGAAGTTCCAGCTACGGCCGGACCCGTTGGCGAGGTGAGGCTGGCGCTCAGCCTCGGCTATCCTGGGGGCTGCTTTGGCTCTTTCAGCGTGGCGAATCGTCCGCCCCGCAGGTCATGATGAAGTCGCGGCGTCGTTAGGTGACGGCCGGGCGGGCAGGACGTATCGAGCGTCCTGGCCGTGGGGTGTCGTGTTGATCGTCAGCCTGGTGGGCGCCATGGCCGCGCCTTGCCGTGGTCTCACGGCGCAGGCGCCGGATTCCACCGGCATGCCGTCCCTGGAATTGCTCGCGGAGGAGGCCGGACGCGCCAGCCGGCGTCACCCGATCCGCGCCGTCGCGCACGCGCTCCTCTGCGAACCCGCTCATCCGCTCGTCGATAGTGCGTCCCTCGCGGGCTGCGCCGCGCTGGACTCTGCCAGAGCAGCGGCGATCGTCGCCGCCTTTGCACGCGGCCTCGACGTGCCGGTGACCGGGACAGCGGGCGGTGACGCCGCACTGGAGCTCCCTGTCTGCCCGGAAGACCTCGACCGAGTGGCCGGGCCTCGCGTCCTGCTCGCCAGGGTCACGGCGCCGCTCGTGGGGATGCTCGACGGACGGTGGGAAGGACGGCTCACGGTGGAATTGCGCTGTCGATCACCCGCCGCCGGGAGCGGCGGAGGAATCAGGACGATGGGGAAGGAGTACCTCTATCAGTGGAGCGGCAGCGCGTGGCGGATGTACCAGCACTCGTGGTGGCGCGCCGAGCATTGAGGCGCAAACCACAGCGCCGCGGCCGACGGTTTCTCTTCCGGTCGTGTTTGAAGAGCACTCTCGCGCAACGCAGACCAAAATTTCTGCGGTTCAGGGAGGCATCGCCATGGATACGGAATTCCCCCGGCGTCGTACCACGATAGGAGCCGCGAGCATGGTTGTGAGCCCGGCGCTGATGAGCGTCGGAGATCTCCTCCATCCAGCGGAGAGTTGGAACGCGGCCGCACAGGTCGCGATCATCGCAGAGTCCGGCTCGCGATGGTATGCAGCTCATCTCCTCCTGTTCGCCGGGATGCTCCTCTTTCTTCCCGGTATCCTCACGCTCACCGAGGCGGCGGCGAGTCGCAAACCCGCGATCGGCTATGCCACGCGAGTTCTCATGCTCGCATCGGCCGCCGTGCTGTCGGCGGTGTTCGTGTTCGAGATGGTGCTTGGACGCTTCATCTCCGATGGCGCCGACGACGCGGCCGCAGTGGCGCTCATCGACACGTTTCAGTCGACCGCGATCTCCGGCGCGCTCCTGCCCGGTCTACTCGCGTTCTTCATCGGCGCCATGCTGACCGTCGTCTCGTTCGCATCCTCGACCGATCCATTTCGATGGCCGGCGCTCATTCTTGCACTTGGTGTCCTCCTGATCATGGGCGAGATCATCCTGGCTCAGGTCCTTCTCAGCCAGATCGGAAACATTCTCACCCTTATGGCAGGCATTCGGTTTTCCTGGTTGCTGCTCCCCGGTCGAGAAGGGGCGCGGGTCTAGCGGCGGGCGGAGTCGACTCGGATGACTCGACCCCGCCCCACCGACGCTACTTCGCGGGATGCGATCCCCGGTGCGCATAGCTGCTCCGCACGGGAAGCATCACGTGCGCGATCGGCATCCCGGGAAACATCACGTACGGCCGCCATCCGACAGACCGCTCGACAGCAGCAACGTTCGTTAGCTGGCGCGGCGCGAAGGCCCAACCTACAGACTGACCGTATCGGAGACATCACCCCGGTCGCCAAAACGAGCGATGTAGTGCCACACCTTCTTCAGATCCTGAAGCTCATACTTCCCCGTTCCAGCAGCGTCGCCGAGGATTCTCGGCGTGAGATAACCATCGCGCGCAATGGTGATTCCAAGCTCGACGTACTCGCGTCCGCGAAACGACGGATGCTGCCGAAGCGTCTCGACGTCGAGAATAAAGCCGGGATGCCACTCGATGGAGCACGGCAGCCGACGCGCCAACGCCTCGACGTCCGTGTTGCGGTAGCAGGGATCGATCACGAGCGCCTCGACGTCACTCGCAAGACGCACCGGCCCGTGCACCTGCGCCTCAATATGGTCATCGAGCGGATCGTACCCGGCCTTCACAGCGTCGGCGATCAGCGACATTCTCGCGGCGACGCCAAAGCGTGTCGGCTTCTGCTGCGGCGCGATCACAATACAGCTTACGACAGTCAGCCACGATGTCGCGACCATCTTTCCCCTCATGAATGTCCTCGGCGGCTTACGTGGGGAGGTTGCGGATCCAGGGTGCCGCATAACGCCGTCAGCTTCAGGGCACGTTAGACGACATGGTCGTGATAGCGACCTGCGCCCGCGAGGGCTCCGAGGCCGATGAGACTAGTGCTGAGGACCGGACCGATCGGACTGCCGAGTGTCTGCGTGGCGATCAGGGCAGCGGCCAGAAAGCCGATCGAGGCGCCAACGCTCGTTCGGACGGCGGCGGAGCGTGGAATCCAGCGACGTGCGCTGGCGACAGCACCGCAACTTGAAGCACCCAAGAGCCCACCGACGACGCCACCGACGAACAATCCAGTCTTGCCGCCCGCGTTCCCGACGACGGAGCCGAGAACGCCGCCGAGGCCACCGAGAAAGCACGAGACGAGAAATAGCAGAAGTCGATGTCGCACGGAGGTACGGATGTCGTCTAACGCTGGAATTGCGCTGCGGGCGAATCGCTCTCGCGGCCCGTGCTTGCAGGCGAGAGTCGGCCAAGCGACGAGACCGCGAATCCAGCCGCGTTACTCACTCGATGAGTCAAGCCCCGCAGGCGCGAACACTGTACGCGGCTCGCTCACGGCCTGCTCGTCAGTACTCTGCAAACATCCGCTGGATCTGTGTGAGATCCGTCGTTCTCGTGAGCGCGAGCATGAGCAGGATGCGCGCCTTCTGTGGGTTGAGGTTGTCGGCCGGAATCATGCCCAAGCGGTCAAGCTCGTCGCTGGCGGTGACGCGGCCGTTCCCGACGCGACTGGCGCGCACGAGCACGGGTCTGGAAGCAGCGGGAGACGCGAGGGCCGTCCGAATTGCCGACTTATCAAGGCTGTTGATATCGCCGGCGCCGGTGCCCGCGAAGACGATGCCCTGGACGCCGCTGCCCATGAGGGCTCGAAGGACGGTGGTGCTTGGCTGAATGTACGAATAGACGATCTCCACCTTAGGGAGTTGCTTGATTTCGCTAACATCGAACTCGGAGTTGACCGTGTGCCTTCTGGTCGAGCTGCGGTAGAAGCTCACCTTGTCGTCGTCGACGTAGCCCAGGAAGCCGAGTTCCGGCGCACGGAATGTCTCGAGTCGGTGGGTATCGGTCTTCGTGGCATCCCGCGCCCCGTTGATTTCATCGTTCAACACAATCAAGACGCCCTTCCCACGCGCCTCTGGCGCCACCGCGGTGCGGACCGCATTGAGCAGGTTGAGCGGGCCGTCTGCGCTGATTGCCGTGGCCGGGCGCATCGCACCGACGAGGACAACGGGCCGGTCGTGCTTGATCGTGAGGTTGAGAAAATACGCCGTTTCCTCGAGTGTGTTTGTCCCATGGGTCACCACGATCCCGGCAACCGTCGAGTCTTTGGCGAAGATCTCATTGATGCGGTTGGCGAGCGTGAGCCAGTTGTCGAGCGTGATATCATAGCTCGGGACGTTGGCGATCTGCTCGACCTTCACATGTGCGACTTGCCCGAGCTGCGGAACGGAGCGGACGATCTCTTCGCCGGTCAGTGCGCCACTCTTGTAATTCGACAAATCCGTCGGGGACGTGCCTCTTCCCGCAATCGTGCCCCCAGTGGCCAGCACCCAGATCAGCGGCAATGTCTTGCCACGGGCCTCCTGAGCTGAGCAAGGCGCAGCCGCGGCTGAAAGGATTAGCGCAACTGACCAAACATCCCGACCGCCGAGCGAACCAACAACGAAGCCCAGCACGCGCATCGTCATTCCGATCGGCCGCGGTCCCGGCGGAGGCGGAGGCGCGCCGAGCTCGCGCTCGATGGCGTAGTCGAGGCGAAGGCAGTCGGGAAAGTCGCGACGCGACAGGCGCGGTCGTTGAAGCATGGCTCATCACCTCTTCAGCTTCGCCCGCAGCTCGTCGAAGAAGCTCTGCACCACCACGAGCGTCGGCGTCCCCGCCATGTCCCCCCAACTATTGTCTCGCACCATGAGAAACCGCTGGTCATCAGGCGTGATCGCAAACGTGCCCCTAACCAGCGATCCCGCGCGGACTCCGTCTGGTATCGCGAATAAGACGCGGGGTGGTTCGGCTGAAAAGGGCGGACCCGGATGGATCCTCACTTGATTCATCTTCCCGCCGGCGACGTAGAACAGCTCGCGCCCGTTGTGCGCCCAGAGCGGTGCACTGCCACCGCCGCTCGAGACTTGCCACTTGCCGCCGTTCACATCGGGAAACGGCCGGACGAACACCTCATTCGCGCCCTGCTCGTTCGACACGTACGCGAGCCAATGAGAATCCGGCGACAGCGCCGCGCCCCTCTCGTCGTATCCCGTCGCCACGATACCGCGCGCCAGGCTGTCCACTCCCGGGCGCGCCGCGAGAATCTCCCCCTGTGCCGAAGCCCCGGTCGGCTTGGTTGCGCCGAGCACGATCCACCGACCGTCAGGACTCCGGAACGCGTCAGTCGGACCATCGTTTCCCCAGACAAGCCTGGGTTCGCCGGTGCCGTCAGCGGCCTGCTCCCAGACGCTGAACCGGTTCACCGGCCGAGTCGAATCGGTCGAGATGGGCCGGTCCGAGAGAAACGTGACGGTTCGCCCGTCGGGCGTCCACGCAGGCGATCGGTCCGCACCGGGGTAATGCGTGAGCCGTGACACCGGCCCTGTGGGTACCTGCTTTATCCAGATATCAGTGCCAAGATCAGTCAGCAGGGTGAGCGCGATGCGCCGTCCGTCCGGCGACAGTGCGAGTCCCCAGTCAGTCTCCATCAACCCGCTGTACGTGCCCCCCGTATTCAGCTGCCACGTGGAGTCCACCGGCTCGACGCGCCCGGTGCGATCCACCCAGACGACGACCGCATTCGGCACTGGGCCAGGCGCGAATTCCGAGCGACCCAGCAGGTAATACGCGGTCCCTTCGTCCGAGATCAAGAATCCCGGAGCCTGAATCCCGTCCAGAACAGGCACCGGCCGCCCGGTAGGGGCAAGCGCCGCGTTGTCCCACGGCGCGGCCATGAGAGTGCCAGCGCTGGTCAGGTACAGCACGTGTCCGGTGGGGACGTACCAGGCGCCGATGGCGTCGTCGAAGAGCGCGCGAACGGTATCTCGGCGCGCGTCGTACACGTACACGCGGCTCGGACGACAGCTGACAGGTCCCACGCACTGGGTGAGATGGGCCGTGAACAGGATGCCGCGCGAGGAAGGAAGCGGCGTGGGTAACCACGGGAAGCGCCCGCCAATCGTCGCGGCCGAGACGATCACCTTCGATGCGGCGTCTCCGGAACCGAGGCGGCGGAGCGTGCGGGTCGGGGCGTCGTAGTAAACAATCGAACCGTCGTCCAGCCACGCTCCGCGGTTGAAGGTCGCGTCGACGGAGTCCGCGAGCTTGAGGGACGCTCCGCCCGAGCTCGGGATTCGCCGCAGTTGTCCGTTGGCGACGAATCCGATCCACGCTCCGTCGGGGGAGAAAAACGGTCCTGAGCCACCTTCCGTGCCGGCCAGCGGCCTCGCGACGACTTCGTCGCGGCGCTTGAGGTAGAGTTGGCCGAGTCCCGTCAGCGGACTGCGGAATACCAATGACGCTCCGTCGGGTGAGAGCGCCGCCTCGACCCCGAACGTAATTCCATCAAGGGCACCGGGCGCGCCGAGCGTAGTCGGATAGCGAGCGACGGACGTCGTTCGACTTGGGCGAATCCAGCTCCAGGCGGCCAGCGCAATGGTCAGCAGGGTTACGGCGATCAAGGCGAGCAGGGCGACCCGACGGGACGCCAGACCTGCGTCGCCGACGGTCTTGGCGGTCGCGACGGGCGAGGTGAAGGCCGGATTGCGGAGCGCTTCGGCGAACGCCTTCGCGCTGTCAAAACGGTCCGCCGGTAGCTTCTCCAATGCCGTCGCGACCGCTGCCGCGACGTGCGGCGGCACCGCCTTGCGCAACTCTCTGACCGGCCGGGCCACGTCGGTCACGATCTTCATGATGATCATCTGCGCCGACGAGCCGGTGTGCGGGGGTTCACCCGTTAGCGCTTCGTACAGTACGGAGCCAAGTGAGTAGATGTCCGAGCGGTTGGTGAAGTGCTTGTCCGCGGTCGCCTGCTCGGGCGACATGTAGTGCGGCGTGCCCAACGACAAGCCCGTCTCCGTCATCCGGCCGCCAGCCGCCGCGCTCACTGCCAGCGCAATGCCAAAGTCCGCGACGATCGCGCGGCCGTTGCGCAAGAGAATGTTTTCGGGCTTGATGTCCCGATGAATTACACCTTGCTCATGCGCGTACTGCAATGCGTCCGCTACCTCGGTGGCAATGTTCACCGCCTCGGCGATGCCGAGCTGCGTCTCGCGATCGAGCTTCTCCCTGAGTGTTTCCCCTTGTATGTACGGCATGACGTAATACAAGAACTCCATGCTGCCGCCGTGTGCCGCTGCCGTGCTGCCACTGTCATATAACGGCAGAATGTGCGGGTGCTGGAGTTGGGCCGTGGTCTTGATCTCCTGCACGAACCGGTCGGCGCCGAGCACGGCGGCGAGTTCGGGCCGCAGCACCTTCAGCGCAACCTTGCGGTCGTGCTTCAGGTCCTCGGCAAGATAGACCGTGGCCATGCCGCCTTCGCCGAGTCGGCGCTCGATGCGGTAGCGGTCGGCGAGGGCAGTGGAGAGGTGCTCGGTGTTTTCAGCCATGCGCTTCGCCGTTCAGCCTGCAGCGTGACACTGCGTTGTGGCCCGGGCCTACTCGTTGGGTGACGAGAAACTCAATTCGGATAGGAATTCCGGTCCACCGCGCCAAAGTACGCCTCGCTCCGGAGGCCGTCCAGACAAGTCGGCTCTACGCATCCGCGTCGCCCAACGGTCGAATAATGAGGATCTCCTCTTGTCGTTGCCATCTCCTCGAACATATCTGCGAGCCCTGCCGACATGTACGTACCAACTCGAGGCCTTGCGTTCAGATTGAGATGTGAGTTCTCCAAATTCTGGCACTGATTTTCTCTAAATTCTGGCACCCCTGAGGGTCTCCCCTTTGTGTTGGCGTCTCCGAGCTGGGTCTCGACACCCGAGCGGGAGGCGCGAGGAGGATGCTCAGGATGCTCGATCGATTTGCGGTGCAGCAGCTATTGCGCGCTGGACTCACCGCGCGCGCCGTCGCCCGCCAGGCCGGGATCTCGCTGCGGTCCGTCCGGCGCATCGCGCGGGAGGCACCGATCACCAGCCTCGACGCGCCAAGCGAGGCGGCCGGGCAGCGGGTCGGTCGGCCCCGGGTCACGGACGACGTCCGGGCCTTCGTGCGGGAACTCTTGGCCGCGGAGCCGGAGCTGCCGATCGGCGAAGTGTGGCGGCGCGTGCGCGAGGCCGGAACGCCGCTGGGATTGAGCACGATGTATCGCGTCGTGGCGAGCGTGCGGGCGACGATCCCGACCGAGGTCCTGGTCCGCTTCGAAGGCGTGGCGGGCGAGTTCGCCCAGTTCGACTTCGGCGAGGTGAGCGTCCGGCTCACCGACGGCAGTCGGCGCGTCGTCCACTTCGCGGCCTACCGCCTCAAGTACTCGCGGTGGATGCACGTCGTCCTGGTGCCCAACGAGCGCGTCGAGGCGTTGATCCGCGCGCTGCTCGACAGCTTTCTCCAGGCCGGGGCGGGCGTGCCGCTCCGCGTCGTGTTCGACAACCCCAAGACCGTCGTGGTGAAACACGTCGACGGGCGGCCGGTCTGGAACGCCACGTTAGGCGCCGCCGCCATCGACTACGGCTTCACGATCGAGCTCTGCACCCCGCGCCAGCCGCAGCAAAAGGGCGCCGTCGAGAATCTCGTCGGCTTCGTCAAACGGAGCTTCTTCCGGGCGCGCCAGTTCCAGGAGCTCACGACCGACCTGCCCCAGCAGCTCACGGCGTGGCTGGTCGAGGTGAACACGGTGCGGCCGTGTCGGGCGACGCGTGAGATTCCAGCGGCGCGTTTGGCCGCCGAGCAAGCCCGCATGAAACCGCTCGCGGTCGCGCCGGCGGAGTACGGGCTCACGATCCCGGTGACCGTCGGCCCCACCGCGATGGTCACGCACGGCGGGATTCGCTACGCGATGCCGGCGGCGGCGTGCGGCCTCCCGGCGACCCTCTGGCTCTACCCGGAGCGGGTGAAGATCGTCACGGCGGGCGGCCGGCATGAGACGGTGCATCCGCGCTTCCCGGCCGTGGGCCTGGTGAGCTATCTGCCGGGGCAGCGGGCCACGCAACTGGCGCACGTGTTCGGCAAACGGAAGCGCCTCTACTTCATGCGCGAGCGGCTACTGGAGCTCGGGGCCGTGGGCGAGGCGTTTCTGACGGAGCTCGTGCATCAGCGCCCGCACACATGGGCCGGCGATGTCGAGCGGCTGTTCCAGCTGCTCGAAGAAGTGGGCGAGGGTGTCTTCCGCCTTCTGCTGCAGCGGGCGCTCATGCAGCGGACCTTCGGGGCGGAATACGTGATTCGGCTGGTGGGCCGCGGTAGCTGCGCCGGCGAGGTGGCCTCGTGACGCCCCGGAAGCCGGCCCGCCCCGCGACGCGGCGTCGCGCGCCTAACGAGCCACCGCCGCCGGCGCGCGACCTCGACGGTATGCTCAAGCGGCTCCATCTCCCCACGGTGCGCCGGCTCTACCCCGACCTCGCCACCCGCGCCGAAGCCGAGGGCATGGGCTACCGCGCGTACTTGGAGACGCTGGTCGCCGAGGAGATCGCCCACCGCGCCGAGACGCGGGTGACTCGCGCGGTGCGGAAGGCGCAGTTTCCGTTTCTGCGGACGATCGAGGATTTTAACTTCACCTTCCAGAGCGCGCTGCGGCTGCAGATGCTTGGCAGTTATCTCGGCCCCGAACTGGTGAGCGACGGGCGGAGTGCGCTGCTGAGCGGGCCGAGCGGCACGGGGAAGACGCACCTCTGCATCGCCATCGCCTACCGCGCGATCCAGCACGGCTACGAGGCGCGCTTCGTCAGCGCCGATGCGCTGATCGGCCACCTCTCGCGGGCCGCGGTGAAGGGGCGCCTGGAGGCCGCGCTCGGGCCGTTTCTCCACCCGCACGTGCTGGTGATCGACGAGTTAGGCTATCTCTCGCATGCGACCGACGCGGCGAACGTGCTCTATCGCGTGGTGAATGAGCGGTATTTGAAACACCGCCCGATGCTGCTGACGACGAACAAGCCGCTGGCGGCGCTGGGCGACGTCCTGCATGATGGCGACCTGGCCGAGGCGATCCTCGATCGCCTCCTCGAGCGGGGCGCGCACTTCGCGCTGCGTGGCCGCTCGTATCGCACCCGTCACCTCAGCGAGGAGGACAGCCCCCCGCGGCGCGCGAAATCCGCCTAACGGTCCCTCAGCCGAGGGGTGCCAGAATTTAGAGAAAAAGCGCGACAGAATTTAGAGAACGTACAGCGCGTCCAAGATGTCACGCTGCTCCTCTAGCGAACTGCCAGCCGGGAACGGCGGGTTATCGAGC
>Ga0310889_10000232_pt1 | contig 11226 bp, 7 predicted proteins | sample T20D2metaG_FD_204583 | JGI IMG/M metagenome (GOLD analysis project Ga0310889, IMG submission 204583) | Lab incubated soil microbial communities from West Virginia University Organic Research Farm, Morgantown, WV, United States - T20D2 | ecosystem: Environmental > Terrestrial > Soil >... | reverse complement strand
AGAACGCGTGCCGAACTTTCCCTCCAGTTCCTCTTTGAGCGCTGCAGTGATCGTGACATAGCCGTCGGCCTCCTGCCACACACGCGCTTCGCGGCGCGCAAGTCGTTGCAGTTTTCGTGGTGACGGTGCTGTCGCGGTGGCGACGAGCGCCGGCAACGCAGCCGCGACATCCGGGGCATAGCCGTGCGATTCATACACGAGCGGAGGACGGGATGATCGCGGCACGCGCAGGATCGCTGATGCGACGCCGAGATCTCGAGTCACCAACACGTCGGCGCGTGTCGTCCCGATGGAGCGCCCCAGCGCGAAGGCGATATATCCCAGCCGCTTCGCAGTGGCGGGACCGCCGACCGGGGCGCGCTCCACGGTCAGACCCGAATCGGCGGCGAGCCCGTAATACGTGAACGGATCGCGCGCCGGCGTGTGGGTGTCGGGCCTCACGATCAAGTCTACCGAGTGGCCCCGCTTGACCAGCGCATAACATGTCTCCATCGTCTGGATACCGTTGGCTCGTTCCAACGGAAACCGCACGTCGGCAAAGTAGGTGATGCGCACAGTGAATCGAAAGGACGTTTGATCCGATTAGTCGCTCGCGGCCGGTTTGTAAAACGACGAACGATTCGTGAAGTACCGATAGAGCAGCTTCGGCGCCGTTCGCGGCAGCGTGACGAAAGCATCGTACGCGTTGCGTCGAAGCTCGAGCTTCTGGCGGTCCATCATCGAAGTACCAAACTCCAACGTTAGTGCGAGGTTCCACCACACGCACAGCGCGACGGCAATGTTCGCGGCCAGTCGTGCTCCACGGAAGGCAACCCAGCGGCGAAACGCCGCCAGCCCGATGACGAGAAAGATCGTAACTGCGACGAATCGCCGTTGCCCGAACGCTCCGGCGACCGTCCATGATTCGACGGCGCCGCTCACGTAGACCTGCATCGCAACCATCAGCAGCATGCACCCTGCGATTTGACGGTCGTCACCGGTCTCGGCCTCCTCGCCGATTACCGACCGAGCCACCGCGACGAGAAGGATCAAACCGGCGACCGCGAGCAGCGCAAGCGGCGTCCAGAAGAAAAAACCATGCTCCGGGTCCAGCAATACCTGTAGCGCATGCGGGGAATACCAGAACATCTTGCGGGTCACGAGCGGTGATGGCCGCGGGAATCCGTTGAGAGCCTGATACGCAATGAGCTGTGGCAAGTAACCAATGAGAAATGCGGCGGCGCCGACTGCCGCGGCCATGAGTTTGCGCTGTGGTCTCTGGTTCCGTTCCAAGGCGAAATCCACAGCCGGACCGAGCGCGCATAAGATGTCTTGCTCGCGCACCATGGCCATCAAGGCGGCGGCAAGCGCGAGTACTACGATGCCGCGAACGCTCCACGTCTCCCGGACCTTCAACCAGACCGCCACAAACAGCGCAACGGCGAAGGCCGAACAGGCGTGCGAAAACGGCGGCGCCACGTACATGTAGAAGAGCAGCGGTGTACCTAGCCACACGATTACTCCCGAGCTGGTTTCGTACTTGCCAACCATGCGCCGGGCGACAGCAATCGCGATCACGACTGCGGCGAATCCGTAGAATGCCGATCCATACGCGACTGCAGACAGGTAAGGCTGTGCGTATCCGTCCACTTCGACGGTGCGCCCCATGGCCCGCATCACACGAGTGGCGACATCGGCCACACCGTAAAACGGCGCCCACAGCATTGCGCAGCCGATGGTTCCGTAATTGATGCGGCGGCCGGTCGAGGTTTGCAGTTCGAGAAACGTTTGATGGAAGTCGGGTGTCTGTGCGATCCGATGATCGTAGAAGTAGCGATACTCGTTTTCGAATGAGACGTCGTGGTCGAACCACAGCGAACGAAGATAGGAAAAGTACTCGACCTCGTCCGACGAGTAGATCCTCGCGGTGACGGCCGGGAGCGAAGCGATGAACAGTGCGACCAGAAAAAGAAGTTCGCGTCTCGACAGCATCCGTGCGCTACCTCGCCGCAAACGCCAGGTATTTCAGGAGCTGTGCGAGGTTGAAGGTCGCATGGCTGACGATCGGCGCAACGATGCTTCGTCGCGAGATATAGAGAAGTCCCCAGGCAAAGCCAAGGAGTCCGATCGCGATCATCGCGTCGTAGCCCTGATCGATATGTCCGGCTCCGAAAAACACGCTGTAGATGGCCACACCCCAGACCGCGCCGCCGAGATACTGGCCGAATCGATGGGCAATGAATCCGCGCTGCACTTCCTCGCGCACACCACCCGCGATCATGACCACGATGCCGAAGATCATGACATCGATCCGTGTTCGCAGCATGTCTTCGAACGGATTGGTTGCGACGTTGTGCAGGTGCGGTGCGTATCGCAGCACCAGCACCAGCACGAGCGTAACCAGCATGAACGCGGCCGGAAGCATCGCCAGCCCGATGAGCGCCTCACGAAGTACTCGCACCCTGCCGAGCAGCACCTCACGAGCCGATTCATGATGCGCGCGAAGGAATGTCAGCACCAGACCGACCACGAGAACCGCATCGAGAAGCGAGAGTGTGAACACAAACGGCGCCGAGAGACGACCGTCTGGTCCGTACATCGGCATCCCGAATCCACGCATGACGACGATCAGGAGCACCTGCGTTGGAAATCCGGAACAGATAAGGATTTCGACCAGCGCACCAACGCGCTCGAGCGGGAGTACTGGCCGTCGTTCAGGAATATAGGAAGGCTCGGGGACGGGCTCCAGCACTCTTGAACTTTAACAAGGGACAAGGGACAAGGGAAAAGGGAAAAGGGAGGGGAGATCCCTTTCCCCTTATTTAAGCGGGACGCGAACTGTCAGCGGTGCCGTCAGCTTCACCGAGACGGGCGTTCCGCTCGCAAGCCGGACTTCCTCGCCTTTGGTGGCCAGCACAACGCCAGTGCCTGCTGCGCCGCCGATCGCCGCGCCTTTCGCCGCGCCGCTGCCACCGCCCACGATGCCGCCGATGACGGCACCGGCACCTGCGCCGACGCCGATCTTGGTCGCATCCTTTTTCTTGGTGGCTGGAGCGAGGCGGCTGATCGTTTCAGTGCTGATCGGTTGACGGCCGCCCTCACCCGGAAGATCGATGGTGTTGAAGCGGAACGCGATCGACGCGCGACCTTTCACTTTTGCGGATTCTTCCGCGCTCGTCACGTGTCCGATGAGCGTGGTCCCTGCCGGCAACGCTCGATGACCTTCAGCGGACACGGCTGTTTTCAGCGTCGCGCGCACCGGATCTTCAATCCTGCTTGTATCCGACGCCACGGCTGTACCGAGTGTCGCGGACAATGTCGTTCCCGCGGGTATGGTCACCTCGGCAAACGCGGGAGCCACTGGTGCGGCGGCCGCTTTTCCCTCCGCACCCGCTGCAGCTTTTGCTTCCGCATCTCGTCGCGCGGCAGCGGCGGGATCGCCCGAGGCGACCAAACCGCTGGCATGGGTCATCGACGCGATTTGCGATCTCGGCACTTCGGTCTTTGTTCCGTCCGGTGCCTCGACCACCACCTGCTCAGGCTTGGCCTCAACGAGTTTCCCGGCCACTGTGACGCCGTCCTTTTTCTCAACTTTGACTTCAGTGCCGACGGCTGGCGTTGCATCGGTGCGTTCGCAGCCCGACACAACCAGCGCCATTCCCAGCACAATTGCGAGCTTTTTCATGACCTCCCCCATCCTTCTTCCCGTTGAGCTGTGCAAGCGATGTACCCTAGGGTACCTTGGGGTCTGACCCGGCAAGGAGTCAGACCCCCCTCGCTTGGTTACACACATGTGCACACGGTTCCCGCTCGCGACGGGCCAGGGGCTTCCCGAACGTGCGCGAATTTTTCGGTGGACTGTGTAATTGATACTCAGAAAGTGTAAGAATGACGTGCTGAACGAAATACAAAGAAGTGCAGAAATGAACGAGATGGAACCGGAGACGACCGTCGGCGAGCGTGTGCTGATTGTCGAAGACGATCCGGCGACTCGCAGTGGCTTGGCGGAGCTCGTCCAAGCATGGGGCTTCCAAACCGCCGAAGCGGCCGAAGGCGAAGAAGCGATGCGAAAGGTGACCACCTTCCGTCCCGCGATCATCGTGTCCGACCTGGTTATGCCGCGGATGGGGGGCTTCGATCTGTTGCGCGCCCTGAAGGACCAACTGAGCGACATCACCTTCATCCTGCTGACCGCGCAGGGAACGGTGGATAGCGCGGTTGAGGCGATCAAGGAAGGCGCGTACGACTACTTGAGCAAGCCTGTCGACCCGCAGCGGCTGCAGATCCTTCTGCAAAAGGCCGTCGAGCGGCAGGACACCCTCCGCGAAGTCCGCGCGCTTCGTCGTCAATTGCGCGAACAGGGAAGCTTCGGACGGATCATCGGGAATAGTCCCGGCATTCGAACTGTCTACCGCGTGATTGAGCAGTCAGCACCGACAGGCGCTTCGGTACTCATCTCCGGAGAATCGGGCACCGGGAAAGAGCTCGTCGCCCAGACCATCCACGAGCTCAGTCCGCGCGCCTCTTTCCCGTTTGTCGCCATCAACTGCTCAGCCATTCCCGAGACGCTTCTCGAAAGCGAAATCTTCGGCCACGAAAAGGGCGCGTTCACCGGCGCAACCGATCGCCGCACCGGCGTTTTCGAACTGGCGCATCGAGGGACGCTGTTTCTCGACGAGATCGCCGAAATGATGCCGGCGACGCAGGTCAAGCTTTTGCGTGTGTTGCAGGAGCGCGTCTTCCGCCGGCTCGGCGGCCGACAGGAGATCTCGGTCGACGTCCGGGTGATCGCCGCGACGAACGTCAATCCTCAGGCGGCGGTCAACAACGGTAAGCTGCGTGAGGATTTGTTCTATCGCCTGAACGTGTTTGCGATCGATCTTCCGCCGCTGCGTGAACGCAAGGAGGACATTCCGCTGCTCGTTCAGACCTTCCTGACCGAGTTCAACCGGACCAACGGTAAAGGCATTCGCGCCGTCGATCAGGAAGCGATGTATGTGCTCGAGCGCTATCCGTGGCCGGGCAACATCCGTGAGTTGCGTAACGTCATCGAGCGGGCGACGATTCTGGCCGAGAGCGAGTTCATCGAGCCGCGCCACCTGCCGCCAACGTTGATTACACGCGGCGAGGCGTCGCTGCCGACCCTCACCATTTCCCCCGGGACGACTGTGGACGAGGCCGAACGGCGATTGATCCTCCTCACTCTCGATCACACGCGCAACAACAAGACGCGGGCTGCGGAGATTCTCGGCATCAGCTTGAAGACGCTGCACAACAAGCTGAACCGGATGAAAGACGAAGAAAGCATGCGGAGTCAGGAGGCGGGGAATCGACGGTGAGCACTCTTGGGTATTAAGGCCAAGCAGGTCGCGGGTGTTACGACGTTAGTCGTCGTCGTCGTGGTCGCGCTCAGCGCCTACCACGTCACGACGCTCGTCCGCCTCAACTTCGAGGAGACCGCCACGCGCGGCCAAATGCTCGCGCAGGCCATGCTTCAGCTCGCCAATCAGGCCGTCGCCCAGGGTTTGAAAGACCCCTACGAGGCGCTCAGAACTGACGGCGGTATTCGCTCACTGATCGAATCGAGCACCGCCAACTGGCCGGGTGTCAGCTACGTCGCCATCGTCAACAAGGACGGCGTGGCCGTCGCACACAGCTATTCATCGCTCGAGGGGCAAAACCTGACGAAGCAGGAAGAGTTCGCCCCCCTCGCAACCAAGGGACCGTGGACGCGATTCAAAGCGGTGTACTCCGACCGCATTTTCGAAGTCTCACTGCCGATGCAGGACGAGCACGGTTTGAACTTCGGCGAGATTCGGATTGGTGTGACGACGACGCTGGTTCGCAGCGATGTCAGAAAAGCCGTGAACGCGACGGTCGGTGCCATCGTCATTGCCCTGGTCGCCGCCTCCTTGTTGGCAATGCTCCTGTCACAGTGGATGCTCCGCCCTATCCACGTGATACAGAGCGGGCTCTCACGCCTCGGACGCGGTGAGCTGGATGTCAAACTGGATCTCGAAGAACAGGAATTCCGCGATCTCGGCAGCTCATTTGATGCCATCAGCGCGCAGCTCTCTGCGCTTGGTCGCGGAGCCAAGGCCGATCAGGCGGAGGGAGAGCTCCGTGCCGGATCAGCCACCGATCTCGAGTCGGTCATGGACAACCTCGAGGACGCAGTGGCGTTGTTTTCGCCGCGCGGTGAACTGATTTTCGCGAACAAATCGATGGATACCTTACAACTTCGAGCGCTCGACGCGCTTCCGCCCGACAACGCGGTGCGGCAAATGATCGAGCGGACACTCGCCGGTCGGAAGTCGCAAGGCCCGGTCTCGATCCCGGGCCTCGATCCGGCAGACACGACCGAACGTCTGTTGATGACGCACGTAATCGAAGACACGGGCGGCCGTTTTCTGGGGGCGATGCTGGTTGCGAGAAACATCGGGTATTTGAGCCAGGTGCAGTCGACGCTCAACTATTCACGCAAACTTGCGGCTCTCGGACGACTGATGGCGGGGGTCGCACACGAAGTGAAGAACCCGTTGAATGCGATGACGATTCATCTTGAGCTGCTGAAGCAGAAGATCGCCCGCCAGCCCGTCATTGCAGGGGCTGGTCCCGATCCGGGTTCCCGGGGACCCGAGGCCGGCTTCGGCTCTCCGCCAGACGTCACAAAACATGTGGACATCATCAGCAAAGAGATCCGGCGGCTGGATGAGGTGCTCAACGGATTCCTGAAGTTCGCGCGGCCGGACGAACTGAAACTGCAGCCGGTTCGTCTCTCGTCGCTGATCTCCGACATTCAGACGTCAGTTGCGCCGGAAGCCACACGTCGTCACGTCACGATGAAGGTGGAATGTCCCGAAAGCTTGCCCGAGATCAATGCGGATCCGGGCATGTTGTCGCAAGCGCTGCTGAACCTCGCGTTGAATGCATGTCAGGCAATGCCCGATGGCGGCACGCTTAGAATCAGTTGCCGGACCGCGCCTCGACGCAGGCTCGAGATTGATATCGAAGACACCGGCATTGGTATTCCGCCGGAAAATCTTGGACGCATTTTCGATCTGTATTTCACGACAAAAGAAAAAGGCAGTGGCATCGGTTTGTCGATGGTGTACCGCATCGTGCAGTTGCATGATGGGGAAGTAGAAGTACAGTCAACACCGGGCCGCGGTACGCGGTTTCGGTTGACCTTCCCGCAAGCGTAGATCCGATTAGTCGATGAAAAGAGTCATTCTCGGTTTGGCGGTGCTTCTGGGCGCGGCGAGTGCCGCCTGTGCGTCGGCAACCGCCAAAGCCGCGCCCGATAGACCGCCGCTCGAGGTGCCGGCGCCACCGGCGAAGGTTGTCGAGCCATCACCGCAGCCAACCCTCCCGCCCGAGCCGGTGCCGGAGCTTCCACCTCAGCAGCCGACCAGTTCGCGGCCTCCACGGCAAACCGCCGCACGCGAAACGGCGAAGCCGGACCCGAAACAAGAAGTGCCCTCGACCGAAGCTCCAGCAACGCAGGTCGCGCCAGTCGCGCCGCCGCCACAGCTCCGTCCGGCAAACACGCCCGATCCATCCGAAGCCGCCAAACAGGCGCAAGTCGCGGTCGAGCGCGCCAAGCAGGTGCTGGGTCAGCTCAGCGCCAAAACGGTTCCAAAGGCCCAGAAGGCGGTGTTTGATGATGCGCACCGCATGCTGACGTTGGCGGAGGAAGCGATCAAGAAGTCAGATTTCGAAAATGCGAAGAAACTGGCGGAAAAAGTCGAGTCCACTGCGAGGGAATTGGGAGCGAAGTAGCTCGGCGTGCGTTTGCCTGTCCGCTTCCGCTGAAACTTCAGATCGACCCCGGCTGGTGACCTCATCATTAAAATAGGGCGATTAGAAGAATCCCACGCCAGCGTCAACATCTTGCGCCTGACCTAAATAAAAGGCACAATATCTTGTAGATCGACCCTTGACATCAATGTAAACAGGGTCCATAGTTTCCGCCGGCGCAACGGACCAAACGAGAACTTCCCAGCTCTCGCGGGTACGTCACGCGGTCGACGTTCGATGTCCCGTGATCGTACTGTTCGCGCGCGCCCATCCATTCACATTTGTTGTTCAGGGTCCCGGCCAGGGGCTGGCTGGTGAACCATCGTTGTTCGGAGGGGAAGATGCAGAGAGGCGCTGCTCCGCAGGTGGAATCCACCAGCACAGAAGCCCTGGCTCGCCCGTCGGCGCCTGTGGCGTCGAACGCGCCAGGTATCGAGTACGAACGATTCTTTACTCGGGAGGGGATCGATCCGTTCGATGAGATCGAATGGGATATCCGATCGGCCGTCATCGGCAACGAGAAAGGAAACGTCGTTTTCGAGCAGCGCGACGTCGAGATCCCGAAGTTCTGGTCGCAACAGGCGACCAACATCGTCGTGTCGAAGTATTTCCGCGGCACGATTGGCACGCCTGACCGCGAGCGCAGCGTCAAGCAGCTGATCGGACGCGTCGTGGACACGATCACCGGCTGGGCGCGGGCCCAGAAGTATTTCGCGAGCGAAGACGATCTGCAGTCCTTCAGCGACGATCTGAAGCATCTGCTGGTATATCAGAAGGCCGCGTTCAACAGCCCTGTCTGGTTCAACTGCGGATTCGAGAAGGCACCGCAGTGCTCGGCCTGCTTCATCAACTCGGTGCAGGACACGATGGAGTCGATCCTGACCCTGGCGAAAACCGAGGGGATGCTGTTCAAGTTCGGATCGGGCACCGGGTCCAATCTGTCGTCGATCCGTTCCTCGAGAGAACTGCTCGCCGGCGGCGGCACCGCCTCGGGGCCGGTGTCGTTCATGAAGGGGTTTGACGCCTTTGCCGGCGTCATCAAATCAGGCGGCAAGACGCGGCGCGCCGCCAAGATGGTCATTCTCAACGCCGATCATCCCGACGTTGTCGAGTTCATCAACTGCAAGGTCGACGAAGAGAAGAAGGCCTGGGCGCTCATCGACGCCGGTTACGACGGTTCGTTTACCGGCCCCGCGTATTCATCCGTGTTTTTCCAGAATTCCAACAACAGCGTGCGCGTGACCGACGAGTTCATGCGGGCGGTGCTCGACGATGGCGACTGGACGACCAAGGCGGTGCGCGACGCCTCTGCGATGGACACCTACAAAGCGCGCGATCTGATGCGGCAGATTGCCGAGGCGACGCACATCTGCGGCGATCCGGGCATGCAGTTCGACACCACCGTCAACGACTGGCACACGTGCCCCAACACGGCACGAATCAACGCCAGCAACCCGTGCTCGGAATACATGTTCCTTGACGACTCGGCGTGCAACCTGGCGTCGATCAACTTGATGAAGTTCCTGCGTGAAGACGGTGAACTGGATCCGACGGCGTTCGAAGCGGCCTGCCGGACGATGATCACCGCGCAGGAGATCCTGGTCGACAACTCGAGCTATCCGACGCCGGCGATCGCGAAGAACAGCCATGAATACCGGCCGCTGGGGCTCGGGTACGCGAACCTCGGCGCGGTGCTGATGTCGCGAGGCCTGCCGTACGACGGTGATTCCGGCCGCGACTACGCCGCCGCCATCACCGCGCTGATGCACGGCGCGGCGTTTGCGCAGTCGGCAAGGGTGGCGCGCGATCACGGTGGTCCGTTCTCGGGCTACGAGAAGAACCGCGAGCCGTTCATGCGCGTGATGCGGAAGCACCGCGCGGCGCTGAAGGACATCAACAAGACCCACATGCCGAAGGATCTCTTCGAAGCGGCGAAGAACGTGTGGGATGAGGTGATCGAGCTGGGCGAGCAGCATGGATTCCGGAACGCGCAGGCCACGGTGCTCGCGCCGACCGGAACCATCGGCTTCATGATGGACTGCGACACGACAGGGGTGGAGCCCGATATCGCACTCGTGAAGTACAAGAAACTCGTCGGCGGCGGCCTGATGAAGATCGTCAATCAGACGGTGCCGATGGCATTGGCCAAGCTCGGATACACACCGCAGCAGGTGAAGGAGATCGTCGAATACATCGATGAGAACGAGACAATCGAAGGGGCACCGCATATCAAGGACAAAGATCTGCCGGTGTTCGATTGCGCGTTCAAGCCGGCGCGCGGGGTGCGCTCGATTCACTACATGGGCCACATCCGCATGATGGGGGCGGTGCAGCCGTTCCTTTCAGGCGCGATCAGTAAGACCGTCAACGTGCCGAAAGAAGCGACGGTCGAGGAGATCCAGCAGGCCTACATCGACTCGTGGCGCATGGGCGCAAAGGCGGTCTCGATTTATCGTGACGGTTCGAAGCGCACGCAGCCGCTCAACACATCACGCGACAAGGAAAAGGCGACTGCTGTGGCGTCGGTTGCTGGTCCAACCCGGCGCAGACTGCCGGACGAACGGAACGCGATCACGCACAAGTTCGATATCGCGGGCCACGAGGGCTACATCACCGTGGGTCTGTTCGAGGACGGCACGCCGGGCGAGCTGTTCCTCGTCATGGCGAAAGAAGGCTCGACGATCTCCGGCTTCGCCGACGCATTCGCGCAGGCAATCAGCTATGCGTTGCAGTACGGCGTGCCGCTCCAGGACCTGGTGGATAAGTTCAGCCACGTCCGCTTCGAGCCGTCGGGCATGACGAAAAATCCTGACGTGCGCTTCGCGAAGTCGATTGTCGATTACATCTTCCGGTGGATGGCGGCGAAGTTCCTGTCGCCGGAAGCGCAGTTCCGTGCCGGCGTCAACAACCGCGAGGAACTGGTGACCTCGCCCGAACAGCTGCCGCTCGATGTGGCGGCTGCCGCGGGCGCGTCGGCGACCGCGGTCATCTCGTCACCGAAGACGTCGTCGTTTGCGGCGATGAAGAACCAGGAAGACGCGCCGCCGTGCTCGACCTGCGGCTCGATCATGGTCCGCAGCGGGTCGTGCTACAAGTGCGCGAACTGCGGCACGACGTCAGGGTGCGCGTGAGCTTGTAGCTTCCGCCTTCACGCGGAAGGTTATTGAAAAGATGTAGGGCGGGGTCTTCGGCCCCCGCCCTTTTTTTCGGGTCCGAATCTGAGCCCGCCGCTGCACTTGCTCCCATCTCCTTTTGCATCGTCGACGTTTGCTCGTGGCGAGGACGCGATATTCAATGTGAGAGCGTTCCTGAGCCGCAGACGTTCGCGAGATAGCAGGACAGCGGCACAAGCCAGCAGCACGACCCGCGAGCGATATAATCGCGCCGGTTCCTCCGTCGTGCGATTTGGCCACTTCAATCCACGCGCGTTCTCTCTGTTGGCAATCT
>Ga0310889_10000224_pt1 | contig 11293 bp, 8 predicted proteins | sample T20D2metaG_FD_204583 | JGI IMG/M metagenome (GOLD analysis project Ga0310889, IMG submission 204583) | Lab incubated soil microbial communities from West Virginia University Organic Research Farm, Morgantown, WV, United States - T20D2 | ecosystem: Environmental > Terrestrial > Soil >... | reverse complement strand
CGCCATCGGCATCGGCGCCAATACCGCGATCTTCAGCGTCGTCGAGGGCATCCTGCTGCGGCCGTTGCCGTTCTATCAGGCCGACCAACTCGTGGCGGTCGATCACACCGCGCCGGGAGTGAACCTGCAGAACGCCGGCGCCGCGCCGTTCCTGTATTTCACCTACCGCGAGGAATCGAAAACATTTGAGGATGTCGGGTTAGTAAATAGCGATACGTCGAGTGTGACGGGACTCGCTGAGCCGGAAGAGATCGGAACACTGAACGTGACACCGAACGTGTTGTCGATCTTGAAAGTGCAGCCGCTCGTCGGGAGAGCGTTCTCGGAGGCCGACGGCAAATCAGAGCAGCCGTTGACCGTCATGCTGACCTACGGCTACTGGCGCTCCACGTTCGGTGACGATCGCTCGATCGTCGGTCGAACGATTACCCTCGACGGACGTCCACGTGAAGTCGTCGGCGTCCTGCCGGAGAACTTCCGGTTTCTCGACCGGCGGCCCGCGGTCGTGCTTCCCATACAGTTCGATCGCAGCAAGATACTTCTGGGTCGATTCAACTTTGGCGGAATCGCTCGCCTGAAGCCGGGAGCGACGATCGCGCAGGCAAATGCCGACGTTGCTCGGATGATTCCGATCGCGATACGGGCGTTCCCGGCTCCTCCCGGATTCAGCGCGACGATGTTCGAGGACGCACGGCTCGGCCCGCTGGTTCAGCCCCTGAAGCAAAGTCTGGTCGGTGAACTGAATGCGGTCCTATGGGTCCTCATGGGCACGGTTGGTATCGTCCTGCTGATTGCCTGTGCGAACGTCGCCAACCTGCTGCTCGTACGAGCCGAGGGACGGCAGCAGGAGTTGTCAATTCGAGCGGCGCTGGGCGCGGGATGGGGGCGGATCGCGCGCGAGTTGCTGATCGAAAGTCTGACACTCGGCGTGGCCGGCGGTCTGTTCGCGCTCGCGCTCGCCTATGGTGCGCTGGCCGTGCTGAAGTCGATGGCCCCGGCGAACCTCCCGCGGGTCGACGAGATCTCGATCGGTGCGCCCGTCCTGCTGTTCACCGCGATTGTCGCGCTTGCCGCGAGTGCGCTGTTCGGGATGGTTCCGGTGTTCAAGTACGCCGGACCGCAGCTTGGAACCGCGCTCCGCGCCGGAGGTCGATCGCTCAGCGACAGCCGCGAACGTCATCGCGCACGGAGCGTCCTCGTCGTCATTCAGGTTGCGCTGGCGCTGGTGCTCCTCGTCAGTTCCGGCCTGATGATCCGCACGTTTCAGGCGTTGCGTCATGTCGATCCGGGGTTTCTGCGGCCGCAGGAGGTCCAGACATTCCGCATCTCGATACCTGAGTCCGCGGTGAAGGAGCCTGAGGCTGTGGTGCGAATGGAACAGAACATTCGCGATCGACTGGCGGAAATTCCAGGCGTGACGTCGGTCGCTTTCACGACGGTGATTCCATTGGACGGAGGCAATTGGCACGACCCGGTGTTTGCCGAAGATCACGTCTATAAGGAAGGGCAAATACCTCCTCTTCGTTCGTTCAAGTTCGTATCCCCTGGCCTTCTTTCGACGATGGGCAATCGCCTGATTGCCGGCCGCGATCTCACCTGGAGCGATACCTACGAGAAACACAAGGTCGCGCTCGTCTCGGAGAATCTCGCGCGCGAATTGTGGAAGACGCCACAGGACGCCATTGGCAAACGGATTCGCGACAATCTGAAGACACCGTGGCGCGAGGTGGTGGGGGTGGTCAGCGACGAGCGCGTAGATGGCCTCGATCAGAAGGCGCCGACGATGGTGATTTGGCCAGTGCTGATGGACGAGTTCTCGGGTGACGACGTGTCGGTCCGTCGCGGAGTCGCCTATGTGATTCGCAGCTCGCGGACGGGATCGGCGGGGTTTATCGACGACATCAGCCGCGCGGTGTGGTCGGTCAATCCAAACCTGCCACTCGCTGGCGTGCGCACGCTTCGGGACATCTACGATCGTTCGCTTGCGCGCACATCGTTCACGCTGGTGATGCTCGCGCTGGCCGGAGGGATGGCACTGCTGCTTGGCATCGCCGGTATCTACGGCGTCATGTCGTACTCGGTCTCGCAGCGCACGCGCGAGATCGGTATTCGCGTCGCGCTCGGCGCGCCGAGGGAACAGGTCGTCGGCATGTTCGTGTCATATGGCGCCAGGCTCGCGGCGATCGGGATCGTTTGTGGCCTTCTAGCGGCGGCGGGCCTGACTCGCTTCCTCTCGACACTCCTGTTCGACGTAAAGCCAAGCGATCCATTGACCTATGTCCTCGTCTGCGCGGGCCTCGTGAGTGCGGCGGTGATTGCCAGCTATGTCCCGGCTCTTCGCGCAACATCGATTGATCCGGTCGAGGCGCTCCGGGCGGAGTGAATGGAATCTAGGGCGCGGTCTTCAGACCGCGCCTTGGCAGACCCTGCCCTGCATTCGCACTCCTGGCACCCAAGGCACCCGTTGGAGTAGTCTTTCCCGCGTCATGACCACACTCCGACGCCTCCTCATTGTTGCCGCTCTCATCAGCCTCGGCGCCGCTCCTCAGCAAACTGAATGGAAGTCGCTCTGGAACGGCAAGAACCTCGACGGCTGGACCACTTGGATGCAGGCGCCGTCGCCGACATCGGACGTTCCCGGGTTGAAGCGGGACGCCGATGGCAAATACCTCGAGCCGATCGGATCGGGTCGCGATCCACTCAAAGTATTTACCGTCGCCGAGGACGTGGACGGCCGTTCCGCGATTCGCATTTCTGGTGAAGCGTTCGGTGAACTGCGGACGAAGGAATCCTTCAGCGACTACCACCTGAAGTTTCAGTTCAAGTGGGGAGAAAAGAAGTGGCCGCCGCGCGATCGTGCCGAGACGCGCCGCGACAGCGGACTGCTGTATCACGTGCATGCGGAACCGGGCGCGCAGGGACGCACGTGGGCGCGCTCGATCGAGCTTCAGATCCAGGAAAAGGATGTCGGCGATCTCTATGCGGTGGGCTCGACGATCGGCGTGCGATCGAAAGTCCGCCAGGGCACCAACCCTCCGCTTTACGACTACGATCCGACGGGGGAATGGTTTTTCTTCTCGCAGAGTCACGGGTCTTCGGGCCGTTGCATCAAGCAGCCGGATGCGGAAAAACCGAACGGCGAATGGAACACCGTCGAGCTGATTGCCTTCCGCGACGATGCCATCCACATCGTCAACGGTCAGGTCGTGATGCGTCTGCACGGTCCGATGCGCATCGACACGGATCAGCCGACACCTGTCATGTCCGGAGCGATCATTCTTCAATCAGAAGGGGCGGAGATTTTCTACCGCGACATTCAGGTCAGACCGATCAAGGCTATTCCGGCTGAGTTTGCCGAAAAGAGATGAACGTCACGAGTTGGCCAGTTCATCGAGGAATCCCGTTAACACGTCCAGCGCGCGCGTGATGTCCTCCTCCGTGTGTGCGACTGACAGGAGCCATTGCTCGTCAAGGCCCGGGGGAAGCAGCACGCCGCGGTTGACGCCATAGATCCACTGCGCGAACGCCAGATCGAAATCGGTCGCGAGATAATCGCGGAAGTTCCCGATCGGTGTGCGGGACCAGGTCACGCAGCCTTTGGCGCCGCATTGAACCACATGCGCGGGGGCGTCGACGTTTGCGAGCAGGGCCTGGCAATCGGCGACGAATCGTGTGTTTCTCTCGATCACTCGCGCCGTTTCCTCCGGTGTGCAGATCTCTCCGAGGACAGCGCGCGCCGCCGCCATACAAAGTGGATTTCCGTTATATGTGCCGACGTGCAGGACTCGCCCGGTCGAGATCGCGTCCATCCACTCTTCCGCGCCGCCGAACGCACCCAGCGGCACGCCTCCGCCGATCGATTTCCCGACCGCGATCAAATCAGGCAGAACGCCGTGACGATGTGCGGCCCCGTGCCAGCTGGCGGTGATGCCGGTCTTCACTTCATCAAACAGCAGCAGCGTTCCATAGCGACTCGTGAGCTCCCGGACCGCTTGCAGATATCCAGGAGCCGGCAGACAGATGCCGATGTTCTCCATCACCGGCTCGACAATGAAGCACGCGACGTCCCGCGCCGACAGCACTCGCTCGAGCGCCTCGGGATCGTTGTAGGGGACGACGATCGTGTCGGCGAGAACTCCGGGAGGCAAACCTTCTGTCGACGCGACTGTCTTCGGCGCCGACGCCGGTCCAGCCGCCTCGGCAGACGGTTTCGTCGACACCAGGACCGAATCGTGGTGCCCGTGATACCCACCTTCGACCTTGACAATGCGAGGCCTGCCGGTAACGCCGCGCGCCAGACGGATCGCGTCCATCGTCGCTTCGGTGCCTGAGTTGGTAAAGCGCCACTGAGGCAATCCAAACCTGGCGGCGAGAAGCTCCGCGACGGCCGCATTGTCCTCGCACGGGCTCACGAACAACAGGCCGCTGCGCAGCTGTTCCGTGATGGCGCGGCACAACACTGGATGCCCGTGCCCGGTGAACAGGGCGCCGTAGCCCATCGTGAAATCGACGTATTCGAAACCATCGAGATCTTCCATCCGCGATCCGGCGGCGCGTTTGGTGACCAACGGATGCGGCTCGTAGAACTGAAAACTCGAGGCGACACCCAGCGGCAGGAAGCGTTCGGCGCGCGCCATCGCCTTTTCGGACACCGGTGTTCGCAGTACGTACTCAACGAGCTCACGCTTCGAGATCTCGCGTGCCGCAGCAGACAAATCGTCATCCACATTGTCAAAGGCCGGCATGGGGTCCATTCGCTTCTCCTGGGTCGGGGTAGGCAACGAATCTATACCAGAAAGAGCATCAGCTCAGCCATTCACGAATTCAACCATTTCCGATCGTCCTCCGCTTAGAATGCGAGCGCCCATGTCACCGGCGCACCCGTTGGAGCTCATCAAAAAGCTCAGCCTCGATTTACAAGATCGCGCTGAGGTAATGGAGCCGCTGCTCGATCTTCTGCCCATCGGTATCGCCATCGCCGACGATCCGCTCTGCAGCGCGACGCGGATTAATCCTGCGCTGGCGCGTCAGCTCGGCCTCGAGAATGCCGATCGGATTTCGCTCGGCAATTCGGCATTCGCGCGGCCGCCGTTGAAGTCGTCCACCAATGGCCGGGCGATGACACTGGAAGACCGGCCGATGTATCAGGCGGCACGAAGCGGCAGCGAGGTGAAAGGGAAAGTCATTGACGTCGTCCGTGCCGACGGCAGTCACCTGACGCTGATGGAATACGCCACCCCGCTCTTCGATGCCTCGGGCCGTGTGCGCGGCGCGATCGGCATCTTCATGGACATCACCGAACACCGCCGCATCGCGGAGGAGCAGCGGTTTCTCGCGCATGCGAGCGCCTTCCTCTCATCGTCGCTCGATTACGAGACGACGTTGCGGGCGCTGGCGAGACTCGCGGTGCCGATGTTCGGAGACTACTGCGCGGTCGACGTGCTCAAAGAGGACGGCGCGTTTGCTCGCGTCGATCTCGTGGTCGACGATCCGAACCGGCGCGGCGTCGCTGAGGCGCTGAAGCGTTATCCACCGAAGCTCATGGTCGAGGGGCCGGCGGTTCGGGCAATCAAGTCGGGCGAGCCGTTCATCGACAACGACACCGGGCCGGAGAAGGCGGCGCGAAGCGCGCAAACGCCGGAGCACCTGGAGCTCCTTCGCCGATTCGGCGTCCGTTCGTTTCAAATGGTCCCGCTGCGAAGCCGCGGGCGGACGCTCGGACTTCTCACGACCGGGTCGTTTTCCGGCCGTCAGTACACCGAGCACGATCTCGCGCTGGCGCAGGAAGTCGCCACTCGCGCGGGCCTGGCGCTCGACAACGCGATGCTATACCGCACAGCTCAGGAAGCGGACCGCCTGAAGGAGGATTTTCTCGCGACGCTGTCGCACGAATTGCGCACCCCGCTCAATGCGCTGCTTGGCTGGATGCACATTCTGAAAATGCCGAGCGCCGACGATCCCACGCGCAAGCGCGCACTCGAGAGCATCGAGCGGAACGCGCGTGCACAGGCCATTCTGATCAACGATCTGCTCGACGTGTCGCGCGCCATGCGCGGCAAACTGCGCGTCGAGTCCTCTCCCGTCGACCTGTCGGCCGTCATTCTCGCCGCGATTGACTCGATCCGACCGGCCGTTCGCGCGCGCGACCTCGACGTCAATCTCTCGATCGGCACGCTGTCAGGTCAAGTCTGGGGAGATGCGGATCGCCTCGAGCAGGTGATGTGGAATCTGCTGTCGAACGCCGTCAAGTTCACCAAGCCCGGCGGACGGATCGACGTCACCGTAGACGAGTCTGTCGATGAGGTGAAGATCACCGTTTCAGATAACGGGGTCGGGATCGATCCGGCCTTCCTCCCGCACGTCTTCGAGCGATTCAGGCAGGCCGACAGCAGCAGCACCCGTACGCAGACGGGGCTGGGTCTCGGCCTTGCCATTGTGCGCAATCTTGTAGACCTGCACGGCGGCACCGTCACTGCGCACAGCGCCGGTCTCGACCAGGGCGCTTCTTTTATGATTACCCTGCCGACCGAACGCGCGGCATTGCCGACCGACGCCGAGATTCCCACCACCAGCACACCCAGCTTGAGCGGAATTCGGGTGCTCGCCGTTGATGACGATCAGGATTCCCGAGAGCTGATTCTGCTGACCGTGCGCGCCGCCGAAGGGAACGTGATGGTGGTCAGTACTGCGTCGCGCGCCCTCGATGCCGTGGCCACGTTCCGCCCCCATGTCATCATTTCAGATCTGGCGATGCCAGGTATGGACGGGTATTCGCTCGTTCGGGCAATTGCCGCAACTGTTCCCAATCCGCCGCCGGTGATCGCGATGTCGGGCCACGTCAGCGAACGGGATGTGCAGCGATCACTCGACGCAGGGTTCGCGCGACACTTGGGAAAGCCGGCCGACTACCAGCGGCTGGTCGAGACCATCGCCGAGCTGGCCAAAAGCGTCAATTTTGCTGAGTAGGAATTACGCAGCTACACGCCGCAGGCGGGACAGCATCCGCTGAGGCAAGCGCCTTCCACGGAGCAGCCGAACGATTGGAATGTGTGCGGTGGTGGGGCACACCGTCAGCATGCGAACGGTTTCGACGGCGTCGATCCCGGCCAACGAGTCATCGAGCAGGATCACGTCGGGCGTCTGGCAAGTCGCTTTCACGATCGCCTCAAAGCCCGTTCGCGCTACGAAAACGCGAAGTCCCGCCGAGCGGAGTTGTGCCTCTCGGATGTCTCGCGAGACCGCATCGCCATCAGCGATCAGCACAAGTGGCGCAGGTGCAGACGCAACCCGCGGCGTGCTCGCCACGAGAGGCTGGACCGGTCGTGCCGATGGAGATACCGTTTGCGTGCGATGCACGCCAGCGACGCGAGCAAAAATGGGGCCGGACTTTACCCGCTGTGGTCGCTCCTCGCTGTTCGCGTTTCGTTGTTGGCGCGGTGCCGTTCACGAATCGCTGATGGGCATTAGCGACGGCGAAAAACTAGACGACCGCGATCGATCGAGGGCGGACGCGCGAACCTACCAAGCGAGCCTAGAGAAGCGAGCTGCGGAGAGCGAGCAGCGGGGAGCGACCAGACGGTCATTACGGAGTCCGTAGTGCGCGGTGCAATCCAATTGCGATTAACGCACCTGCGATCACAGAAATGGAATAGTCAACGTCGGTGATTTGCCCGGCCCGGTCGAAAATTGCGACAACGAGCAGACCGATGAATCCGCCGCCGAGCGCAACGGCCATCATCTCGGCCGCGACAATCGTCGATCGTCGAGGGCACTTGTGCGAGTCGGTCAGATGCCCCTTGCATCGGGGACAGGTGGCCATCTATCAGGGCTATCGGATGCAGCGGACAATAGCACAGCTTGATCACTTCCGAGCGCCAAAACGGGGCATCGGTTACCCTGGCCACCTCGTCCGTACCGGAAATGCACGGCTTTGCCTGCGGGTAAATCGCGTATGATGACGCGCTGAACACACCATGGGTCCTCTCAAGCGAGCGTTTTCGTCCATCCTGCTCGCGGGCGGTATCGTCACTATCCTCGCAGGTCTGAGTGCCACATTCGGGTTTACCACCGGCGGGTTCGTGACGAGCATCGCACTAGTCGCGGCGCTTCTTTACGCCGGCGGCCTCTGGTTCGGCGGCTCATCGCAGATTATCAGCGCCCCCGGCGCCGACGTCGTCATCGTCTTCGACCGATCGCTGAGAGTCACGGCCGGACCGGCACCGGGCGCGTCCGTCATGATGCAGTTTCCGGAACCTTTGAGATCGGAAATTGAAATGCGCTGCCGCCTCGCGCTGCGCGGGGAGCACACGCACTTCGAATGCGAACACGCGGGCGCGCGCCTGGCGTTCGACGTCGCGCCCATTCAGAGCATTCAGGGCGTGGTGATGTATGGCGTACTGATTAGCGGGTCGGGCCTTATTGCGCCCGCCGCCGCGACTGCGCCGCTGACGACGGTGGCGTAACGGTTACTTGGTCTCTTTCAGCGCGAGTTCGATCAAGTAATCGAAATACTGAGGTGGCGTAATCGTGTCGCCAATCAACTTGCGGCCGTTGATATAGTAGGTCGGCGTCTGACTGACCTTCAGGGTTGCGCCAAGATTCGCATCCGCTTTCACTTCCTGCAACGTGGTCTGGTACTGCGCATCGAAGTCCTGAATCCCTCCGATGTCCTTCGCGGCAGTCTTCACTGCTTCAGGCGTCAGGCCGATCTGATTTGAAAAGATCCACTGCTCGAGTTTGTCGGCCGTGCCTTTCCCCTTCGCCATGATGACCGCCGCGGCCGCTTCGCACGAGGCATAGTGGTTGTTCGGCGCGCTCGGGTTGCATTCCGCCTCGAGCGGGTAGTGCTTGACGATGTAGCGGACGTTGCCGGCGGCGAGATATTTTCCGAGCACCGGCTTGTAGAACTCGTAGGTCTGGCGGCACGCCGGGCACATGAAGTCGCTGAACTTCACGACCAGGACTTTTGCGCCGTCGTTGGGGATCGGCAGGTCGACCTTCGGTTGCACGGCCCACCATTTCTCAGTATCCGCGCGTTGCTGATCGGTGAGCGGCGGAAAGGCGGCAGCCTCGGTTGTGACGGCCGCGCTCTCACGCGGAAACCACGCGATGGCGGCAACGATACCTGCGACGACCACGAGCATCACTGCAAGCGCGCCGGGAGTGCTACCAAGCGATCGCACGTCGGCGCCCACACGTCGCGGGAGAGAGGCGACCGGCACCGTCAACGCTCCACCCGACAGGATGAAGATCGCAATCACCGCGATATAGGTCGTGGCGCAGAAGAGACAAACCGTGTGCAATTGGAAGAACGAGGCCCACGCGAGATACAACACGATCGCCAGCCCGATCGTCGACATGAGAAAGATGTAGCCGGGAATCGCATCGCGCGCCGCCGATCGCGAGCGCGCGCCAATGACGAGAAACAATACGATCGCGAAGAACAGCACGCCCCACAGCGCCACTGGCACTCCCCACAACGATCCGAAGCGGCTCAAGTACGCCTGCGTGCAGTTCAGCGATGCGTTCACATCGCAGAAACTGGTGTAGCTCGCATCGGTCAGCAGGCGGTAATGCACATAGGTCGACATGGTCGACGCAGCAAGACCGATGATGCTGAAGGCGAGGAGGAGCTTGTGGCGGAGAGAAGTCACGGGCATTCAGTTGTAATCGGGGAAGCCGCGCGCGGTCAAGCGGCAGGTAACGACGATGTGACTAAAAGCACTCTCACCGCACCGCAGCTCCGGATCCGCAATCCGGACTGTCGCCGCGCCTCGTCGCGTTTATGATGCTGCGAATCGCATCGACAACGATTTCCGGCTGGTCGATCTGCACCAGGTGACCGGACTGCTCGGCAACGACTTGACATCCACGGTCCGAAAGCGTGACTTGATCGCGCTGCAGTTGCCGCCATGTCGCGTCGGCGCCGCGTCCACCGGTCACCACAACCACCGGGATCGAGAGCTTTCGACGCGAGCTCCTGACCTCGGAAGCGCTTGCCTGTATGTGCATGATTTCGTCCGCGGCCGCCTGGTATCCGGCGGCGCGGATCTCGTTGCCGCGGCGAATCTTCGATCCGAAGGGGAGAGTATCGCCGGATCAAGACCGAACGAGATGCCGAGCAGACGCAGGATCCCCAGTGACGAGAGCAGAGGCACCCAGCGCGCAAGGCCTGGCACGTCGTGGGCTTGATCCTCGTGGGAGGCATCTATGAGGACCAGACCCGCCACGCGATCGGTGTGGTCAGACGCAAAGACGCGCACGTCGAAACCACCGAGGGACGCCGCGACGAGCACGACCGGTACGGCCATACCGCTGCGATCGATCAGTCCGGCAAGCTCGCCGGCGATGCGGCGCGCTGTCCGGGGTGACGGCCCCCGATCGCTGTAGCCCATCCCTGCCCGGTCGTAGGAGCAGACGCGTGTGAATCGTGCGATCTCGGGTTGAACGGAACCCCAGCCGGCGCTCGAGCCGCCCAGGCCGGCCTCGAGAATGACGACGGGAGTGCCGGCACCCGTGCACCAGAGATGCAGTCTGTGCCCTCCGACGTCGACGAGTTGTCCCGGCGGCGGAGTTGACGCCAGCTCCCTGCGCGTCGCGCCCCATTGATAGGTCGCGCCGCCCACGGCAGCGACGATGACCAGGCCAAACAGCCCGACCAGAATCCGCCGTATCGAGCGCCGCATGCGCACGGTCCTCGCGGTTATCGCCCTGCGAGAATGAGGATGCCGGCGAGCAACGCGAGCACCGACAGGATCGGCCCGCCGAGCGGTAGCGCGACGAGTCCAGAGAGTCCGGCAAGGATGAGATAAACCGCCAGCAACAGCATCCCGAGATTCCGTCCGGCCGCCAGTGCCATTCAGCCTCCTTCTCCCGCGCAGGTCGCGCGACGAGGAGTATAGCCGCGGCAATGGCCTGAGATGAAGGAAGTGCGCGGTTGAACGGAGGACTTAGCGACGCCGTTGGGGATCGGTTGCGTCCGAGATCTGAGGGGACGGCTGGCCGGAATCCGGCACGTCTCGACCGGAGAGTTGTGAAGCGGAGTCGCTACCTGGGATCGCCCACTGCTCGGCGATGAGTAGTCTGGCCTCTCGCGGCTGCAAGTTCAGCAGGTCTCCCACCGATCGTCCGGTCAGATCGACGCCGTCGATTTTCTCTGCAAGTTTTTTGATGAGGCGCACTCGCATTGACTTTGCAACTCGATACGCGCACCGGTGCAATCAGTACGCCTAATTCACGCACGAACGGCGGTGGTCTTTGCTGAGCTCGATCGGCACGGCGCAAAATTGAGCAT
>Ga0310889_10000222_pt1 | contig 11418 bp, 8 predicted proteins | sample T20D2metaG_FD_204583 | JGI IMG/M metagenome (GOLD analysis project Ga0310889, IMG submission 204583) | Lab incubated soil microbial communities from West Virginia University Organic Research Farm, Morgantown, WV, United States - T20D2 | ecosystem: Environmental > Terrestrial > Soil >... | reverse complement strand
AGGGTGATCGCCGGAAGTGTCGGCGTCACCTGCCCCGACTCCTTGAATGCGAGGAACTGGTCTACTCGTCTGCCTCTACCGGCAACGAGTGGAAATGGAGCCGCTCCAAGCGCTGCGTTCGCGATGGGCGGGCTGAGCGCGTTGAGTTCCTCGCGACCGTCGATGGACTCCAGCTTCCGCGCAACGAGCACGCGATCAACTCCACCAAGAGCCGATGCCAGGTCTTCGTCCTGCCACGCATACAGGTCCCCGGAAGCGCTGGGGAGCGGCGGTCGTTCGCGAAACAGCACGTCAAACGCAATCGCTGCGGCGCCCACCTCCGCGAGCCTGTGCACCAGCCGGGCATGCAGACACCTTGGCCAGCGCGACGGCATCGTTGGCAAGGTGACGTGGGTCGGAGGCGCAGGCCCGACGACCAGGTCCAGGCAGCGATGAAACCTTTCCGGGTCTCGGGGAAGGGAGATGTTGGAGGCGGCCCGCTGACTCATGACCACCATCACGACGTCGTCGGGAGGCTTTATCGGACCGCGCAGCTTGAAAAGCCACGGCAACCCGACGTCCTGCTCCAGGTCGCGGACCGTCGGGATCCAAAGCAGAGAGGCGCAGACTGCACCGACCGCGACGCCGGATGCGACCGCCTTCCACCAGGCCTTCAGTTCTGCCAACCAACCCCCAGACAGTCAACTGTCCGTTGCGAGTGTAGCCTGACCGTGACCTCGAGTCGTTTAGCTCCGGCCCCGTGATCGGTCAGGAGTGATCAAGATTCACCGCATTCCCAGACGACCCCGCTAACATAGGCGCCGATCAAAGGAGGCTGCCCGGTTGCTCAAGTGGAAATTAATGATCTCGACCCTGCCCATCGTGTTGGTGATGGCAGGTGTGAAGCTGGTGCTGGACCTGTACTTCGAGTTCCCCGGCCTGGTCCCGTTCGCGGACGTCGGCGTGATCCTCACCGCGTGCGTATTCCTGATTGGCTTCCTGCTGGCCGGGACCATGGCCGACTACAAGGAGAGCGAGCGGCTCCCCGCGGAGATCGCCGCGACGCTCGAAACCATCGAGGAGATTTTCGCGCTGGCGGCGATCAATCGCCCGGGGCTCAAGCTGCCGGCGCTGCGTCGAAGCGTCCTGGAGCTGACCGACGAGATCAAGCACTGGCTCATGCACCGTCGCGATACCGATGGCGTGTACGGAGCGCTGTCGCGCATGGGCGAGGTAATCGGCTGCCTTGAGCTGGAGGGCGCGGGGCCGTACGCCTCGCGTGCGGTTCCGCAGCTGATGGCAGTACGCAGGAACGTCGCGCGCATAGACGTCATTGCCCGAACCGGCTTCCTCCCGCCCGCTTACGCGTTGCTGGAGGTGCTGGTGGTCATGGTGATCGGCCTGATGCTTATCGCCGAGTTCAGCAGCCTGCTCGTCGAGTGCGTCATCGTGCCCTTCGTCACGCTCGTCAACGTCTACATGCTCCGGCTCATCCGGGACATCGATAATCCGTTCGAATATTCCCCGGACGGCAGGCAGAGCGGAAGGGCCGAGGTCGAACTGTGGCCGCTCGACGAATACCGCGCGCGGCTTGCCGCACGATTGGACGCCGTCGAGGCCTCGGTGACGCGCTCGGTTTCCCTGCAACGGGCCACTAGATAGTATCCCCGGTACGGCCGGGAACGACGCTCGTGCTTGCCAACCGTCTACTCATCCACGTCGCCCTTTGCGCCCTCGCTTCCGCGAGCGCGCTTGCCGCAGATGCCGGCGGCATCGATCGAGCGGCAATGGACACTTCCGTCGGGCCGGGCGACGACTTCTGGACTTACGCTAACGGCTCCTGGATCAAGGCCCATCCCATTCCAGCCGACCGCAGCGACTATGGCGTCGGAAGGATCCTGGTCGACGACACGAACAAGCGCACCGTCGATCTGATTCAAGGCGCCGCCGCGAGCGCCAGGCCCGGCTCCGATGCGCAAAAGGTCGGCGACTACTATGCAAGTTTCATGGACGAGGCGGGAATCGAAGCCAGGGGCATCGCGCCCATCAAGCCCATGCTGGCCAGGGTCGCGGCCATCACGGACCGCACCTCGCTCGGGCGCTACCTGGGCGAAAATCTCCGCGCCGATGTCGACGCGCTGAACTCCACCGATCTCTATACCGACAACATCTTCGGCCTCTGGGTATCGCCTGCGGCCGACGACCCCAGTCGCTATGCGGCCTATCTGATGCAAGGCGGTCTGGGCATGCCCGACCGCGAGTATTACCTGTCCGATGCGGAGGCGATGAAAGAGGCGCGCACGAAATACCAGGCCTACGCGGCAGCGATGCTGGAGCTCGCGGGCATCGCGGATGCCCAGACAAAGGTGGCGCGCATCCTGGCGCTCGAAATCAAGATCGCGCAGACGCATGCGCCGCGCGCCGATGCCGATGACGTGAACAAGGGCAACAATCCGTGGACGCGTGCCGAGCTTGGCGCGCGCGCGCCGGGGCTCGATTGGAATGTGTATCTCTCAGCCGCCGGCCTCGAGACGCAATCGCGCTTCATCGCCTGGCATCCGACTGCGATCGTCGGCATCTCGCAACTGGTGGCAAGCGAGCCGCTGAATGTCTGGAAGGACTACCTGGCATTTCGCGTCATCGACCATTACGCAGATTATCTGCCGAGGGCATTTGTCGAGCAGCGCTTTGCGTTTTACGGCACGGCGCTCGAGGGCACGCCCGAGATCCGCGCGCGCTGGAAGCGCGCGGTCGACGCCACCAACAATGCGCTGGGCGAGGCGGTGGGCAAACTCTATGTCGCCGAATACTTCCCGCCGCAATCGAAGGCACAGGTACAGGCGATGGTCGGCAACATAACCGCAGCCTTCAAGAAGCGGATCGAGGCGCTCGCGTGGATGGCGCCTGCGACCAAGGCCGAAGCGCTGCGCAAGCTATCGACGCTGAAGGTCGGCATCGGATATCCCGACGATTGGCGTGATTATTCGACGCTTCAGGTAGTGCATGGCGATACCGTCGGCAATCTGCAGCGCTACGAAACGTTCGAGTATCTCTACCACCGCGCGAGGCTGGGCAAACCTGTCAATCGCGGCGAATGGGTGATGACGCCGCAAACCGTCAACGCGGTGAACCTGCCCATCCTGAACGCCATGAATTTTCCCGCCGCAATTCTGCAGTCGCCGTATTTCGACCCTAAGGCGGCGGCGGCGGTCAACTACGGTGCGATCGGCGCGACCATCGGCCACGAGATCAGCCACAGTTTCGACGACCTTGGCGCGCAGTTCGACGCTGGTGGCCACCTGCGCAACTGGTGGACCGACGCGGACCTGGAGCGTTTTCAGGCGGCAGGCGAAGCGCTGGCCCTGCAGTATGACGGCTACAGACCTTTCCCCGACCTCGGGGTGAATGGCCACCAGACGTTGAGCGAAAACATCGCCGACCTCGCCGGTCTGGCGGCGTCTTATGACGCGTATCGCGTGGTCAGCAACGCTCCGTCTCCGGCGTCCGGAGAGTTGACGGACGACCAGCAATTTTTCCTGGCTTACGCTCAGAGCTGGTGCAGTTATCGACGGCCCGAGGCCCTGCGCCAGCGCCTGATCAGCGACGGCCATGCGCCAGGGCAGTATCGCGCGCTGACCGTGCGCAATCTCGATGCCTGGTATGCGGCGTTCAAGGTACAGCCCGGCGAAGCGCTCTACCTTGTGCCCGAAAAACGCGTGAAGGTGTGGTAAGGCCCGCGCGGCGCGGCAACAGTTGAATCAGCCGCCGCCGGCGGCGCGCAGGAACTCCGCGGAAACCCGCTCGACGGGCCCGTCGGCCTTGACGACCCTGAGCAGGCCGCGATCGCGATAGTGATCGACCAGCGGACGCGTCTCCCGCTCATACACGCGCAGACGGTTCTCGATCACATCTTCGCGATCGTCCTTGCGCTGGACGAGCATGGGCGCCTCGATCCCGGCATGGACCTCGGCGTCGCAGCGGTCACCCTTTTCCGACGGCGCTGAGTAGATGTTGAAGACCTTGCCGCAACTGGGACAGCTGCGCCGGCCGGTCAGCCGCTTGAACAACACCGCCGGGTCGATGTCCATCAGCACGACCGCATCGATCGGCTGGCCGAGCTCGGCCAGGAGCGCATCGAGAGCCTCGGCCTGCGCAACGTTGCGTGGGTACCCGTCGAGTATGAATCCCGCCGCCGCATCCGGCCGGCCGAGACGCTCGCGGATCAGACCGAGGACGATCTCGTCGGACACGAGCTCGCCCGCGTCCATTGCGGCCTTGGCACGCTTGCCGAGCTCTGTGCCGCGCTTGACGGCGTCACGCAGCAGATCGCCGGACGACACCTGCGGGATGCCCTTTTCGTCGCGCAGCCGCTGGGCCTGGGTGCCCTTGCCGGAACCGGGTGCGCCGAGCAGTACGAGTCGCATTCTTGAAGGGCCCAGAGGCTGTCGAAAGTCGGGCACCCTACCCCAAAACGCGGACATTCTCCATCGGACGGGGGCACCCCCATTCCCGGCGTCCCCAGTTATGATTTCGTGCATGAAAACGAAACCCCGGAACGCCTTCTATGCACAGTCCGGCGGCGTGACCGCCGTCATCAATGCCTCCGCCTGCGGCGTCATCGAGACCGCGCGGCGGCACAAGGCGCGCATCGGTCGCGTCTATGCGGGCCGCCACGGGATCGTGGGCGCGCTCACCGAGGACCTGATCGACACGAGCCGGGAGAGCGCGGCGACGATCCGCGCGCTCCGCCACACGCCGTCTGGCGCCTTTGGCTCCGCCCGTTACAAGCTCAAGAAGTACGAGGACAACCCGGCGCAGTACGAGCGACTGATCGAAGTCTTCAAGGCGCATGATATCGGCTACTTCTTCTACAACGGCGGTGGCGACTCCGCGGACACCTGTCTCAAGGTCTCGATGCTGGGTGCGAAGCTGGGATTTCCGATCCAGGCGATCCACGTGCCGAAGACCGTCGACAACGATCTGCCGATCACCGATTGCTGCCCGGGCTTCGGTTCGGTCGCGAAGTACGTCGCGGTGTCGATCCGCGAGGCGGGTTACGACGTCGCGTCGATGGCCAAGACCTCGACCAAGGTCTTCATAATGGAAGTTATGGGCCGTCATGCCGGCTGGATCGCTGCGGCCGGAGGCCTCGCCGCCGAGAAGGCTGGCGACGCGCCGCACGTGATCCTCTTCCCCGAGATCCGCTTCGACGAAGAGCGGTTCTGCGCGCGTGTGCGCGAGTGTGTCGAGAAGTACAGCTACTGCGCGGTGGTCGTTTCCGAGGGCGTGAAGAATACCGAGGGCAAGTTTCTCTCGGATGCAGGGCTGCGTGATGCGTTCGGCCACGCGCAGCTCGGCGGCGTAGCGCCGGTGATCGCCCAGCTCGTCAAGGATAAGCTCGGCTACAAGTATCACTGGGCGGTGGCGGACTATCTGCAGCGCGCCGCGCGACACATTGCGTCGAAAGTCGATGTCGAGCAGGCCTACGCCGTGGGCCGTGCCGCCGTCGAGCTCGCACTCAAGGGCCAGAACTCCGTGATGCCGACCATCGTGCGAACCTCGAATCGGCCGTATCGCTGGAAGATCGGCATTGCAAAGCTCGAGGACGTCGCCAACCGGGAGAAAATGCTGCCTCGGGATTACGTCACGCCGGACGGATTTCACATCACGGCCAAGGGCCGCCGCTACCTCGCGCCCCTGATCAAGGGCGAGGACTATCCCCCATACAAGGACGGTCTGCCACAGTACGTACGGCTCAGCAACGCGCCCGTGCGCCGGAAGCTCAAGGCGGGCTTTGTGGTCTAGATGGCCGATGCACCGGAGCCGTTAGCACGCGGATTACGGTTGGGTTGCGATCACGGCCTGCGCCACGCCAAGCGCCGGATCAATCGTGGCTTGGGCTGCGCCACTTGCCAGGTCCGGTGAGGCGATGTCGGACTCGACCGATTTTCCGCTCGCGGCGGCGTCGGTGTCGGGCGCGTACGCTGGGAAATTTCTGTCCTCCGGGTTTGCCGGAGCCGGCTCCTTCGCAACGGCGATCGCCGGTGAGATGGTGTACACCACGACGATCCGGGCTTCGTGCCCGCGCTCGTTGTTCCATTGCAGGAAGTTGGCGCAGACGGCTTTCCGATCGGCGCCCTGCTCGACCTCGAACGTAGAGCCTACAAAGCGCGCGCCGCCGATTTCCTGATCGATCGAAACGCGGCTTTGTCCCCACTCGCGCGACGCACCGTCCGCGCGCGCAAAGAGTTGAACGTCGAGCACGTCCGCCTGTGAGGGGACACTGGCGCACAACGCGGCGCGGTTAGCATTCGCGGCATCGCAGCCGACGGGATCATTGCCGTATGCCAGCGTCTGCGAGCGGCACGCCGCGATGTGGACCATGGCTTCCGAGCGCGCGGGAACTGGCGATCCGCCCGCTGCGGCCAGGAGCGTGGCGTCGTTGGCGCCGTTGCCGTTGCGGTGCTGCGCGAACTGGCCGTTCGCGAGCGCCTGCAGCCGATCGGAGATCCGCTGCTCCATTGCCCTGGTGTCTTCGCGCTCGCGCTCCATCCGCAACTCGGAGTAGGCAAATCCGGCGACCGCCGCGCCGAGCAGCAAACCGAACACCGCCAGCGCCGAGCGAATGCCGTTGCTGCGCTTCGGCCTGGAATCCGCCTTGCGCGACCGGAACGCCATGAAGAGCTGGAAGGTTGCGGTCGCGACTGTCGCGCCGGCACCGATCATCGCTGCAACGATTGTCTCGGAAAGGTCCATTTGACTTCCCTCGGTACGCGTCCGGGAGGCGGGCTCGACTCAACTGCTCGACTTAACAGATTGGGGCTGCCCAACTGTTGGGGCTCGGGAACTGTAATGAGTCGGCCGTCGGTGTTCCCGTGCCGGTTTTGAGTTTTGCGGACTTCAGCACAGGAAGAGCTGCATTGCGGGACCCTTCCGGCGGTTTCTGTCTGCAGATCGCGTCGGTTCTTTCCGCACTCGTCCGTCGGAAGCTCAAGACGGGCTTTGTGGTATAGTTTCGGGCCTTTTTTGCGGTGCAGCGGCGCGCAAAAGCCCGCGCAGCGCAGGATCGGCGAAGAAATACCTAGAGACGGGAGCTCCAGAAATGACCACTGATCTCGCGCTGTGGCTCGCGATCGGCGCGGGCGTGATTGCGATCCTTTACGGCATCGTTTCCGCACGCTGGATCCTCGCGCAGCCCGCCGGCAACGCCCGGATGCAGGAAATCGCCGCCGCCATCCAGCAGGGCGCCGGGGCGTATCTGAACCGGCAGTACACGACGATCGCCATCGTCGGCGTGGTGCTTTTCGTGGTCCTCGGTCTCGCGCTCGGCTGGGCGACCGCCGGCGGCTTCGCGGTTGGCGCAATCCTCTCCGGTCTCGCCGGCTACATCGGCATGAACGTCTCGGTGCGCGCCAACGTGCGCACGGCCCACGCCGCGAGCGTCGGTCTCGACCCCGCTCTGCAGGTCGCGTTCCGCGGCGGGGCGATCACCGGGATGCTGGTCGTGGGCCTGGGACTCATCGGCGTCGCGGCGTATTTCGCGCTGATGCTGCGCCTCACGGGCAGCGTGGACCAGGCACTGCACGCGCTGGTCGGTCTTGCCTTCGGCGGCTCGCTGATCTCGATCTTCGCGCGTCTCGGCGGCGGCATCTTCACCAAGGGCGCGGACGTCGGCGCCGATCTCGTGGGCAAGGTCGAGGCCGGCATCCCCGAGGACGACCCGCGCAACCCGGCGGTCATTGCCGACAACGTGGGCGACAACGTCGGTGACTGCGCGGGCATGGCGGCGGATCTCTTCGAGACGTACGCCGTCACCGTGGTCGCGACCATGCTGCTCGCTGGTCTCACCATGCAATCCCTTGGCATCAACGCCGTGCTCTATCCGCTCGTGCTCGGGGCGGTGTCGATCGTCGCGTCGATCGTCGGCACCTTCTTCGTCAAGGCGCGCGACGGCGGCAAGATCATGAACGCGCTCTATCGCGGCATCATCGTCTCGGGCGTGATCGCGGCGATCGCCTTCTACTTCGTCACCAGGTCGATGATGGGCCCCGAGTCCACCAACCTGTTCCTCTGCGCGCTGATCGGTCTCGCACTCACCGCCGCGATGATCTGGATCACCGAGTACTACACGGCGACCGAGTACAAGCCCGTGCGCTACGTCGCGGCGGCTTCGCAGACCGGCCACGGCACCAACGTGATCGCGGGCCTCGCCGTGTCGATGAAGTCGACGGCGCTACCCGTGCTTGCGATCTGCACCGCGATCTGGGGCGCTTACCAGCTCGAAGGGCTGTACGGCATCGCCATCGCCGCGACCGCGATGCTGTCGATGACCGGGATGATCGTGGCGCTCGACGCGTACGGCCCGATCACCGACAACGGCGGCGGTATCGCCGAGATGGCCGGGTTGCCCAAGGACGTCCGCAAGATCACCGATGCGCTCGACGCCGTCGGCAACACGACCAAGGCCGTTACCAAGGGCTACGCGATCGGCTCGGCGGGCCTCGCCGCACTGGTGCTCTTTGCCGACTACACGCACAACCTCGACATCGCCGGCAAGCTGCAGGACTTCTCGCTCGCGGACCCGGCGGTGATCATCGGGCTCTTCATCGGCGGCCTCGTCCCGTATCTCTTCGCTGCAATGGCGATGGAAGCCGTCGGCCGCGCCGCGGGCTCGGTCGTCGTCGAGGTTCGCCGGCAGTTCAAGGAGATCAAAGGGATCATGGAGGGCACGGCCAAGCCCGATTATTCCAAGGCCGTCGATATGCTCACCCGCGCGGCAATCCGCGAGATGATCATCCCCTCGCTGCTGCCGATCCTGATCCCGGTGATCGTGGGCTTCGGCATGAACTTCCTGCTCGGCCCCGGCGCCGGCATCCGCGCGCTCGGCGGCGTGCTGATCGGCACGATCGTCACGGGTCTCTTCGTCGCCATCTCGATGTGCACCGGCGGTGGCGCCTGGGACAACGCCAAGAAATACATCGAGGAAGGCAACTTTGGCGGCAAGGGCTCGGAGACGCACAAGGCCGCCGTCACGGGCGACACGGTCGGCGACCCCTACAAGGACACCGCGGGCCCCGCGATCAACCCGCTGATCAAGATCATCAACATCGTCGCGCTGCTGCTCGTGCCGCTGCTGTAATCGCTCACGCCACCTTCCGCAACGTCGCCGTGTACCGGGTCGGGCCCGGCGACGGCTTCGATCTCGACCGCGGGCGTGGAACAGGTGGTGTCGGCTACACCTTGACGGTCGAGGCCGGCGTGCTCACGTCCTCGCGCGGTCGAGATCTACTGACCGAAGTCTCGCCTCTGGTCGACAGGTTCATGCATCGACCGATGCGTCGACACTCCGGTGATGCCGGATGTCGAGCACCAGATTGTAAATCGCGACTCCGGCCGGAAAGAGGTTGGACAGGATCCCGACAGAGTCGTTCTTGCCAAACGTGAAGTAACTCAGGAGCAGCAGGCTCCCGCTGACGCTCATCAACCAGAACATCCGGGGCACGACGGGTTTTCGATGCTTCCGTGAAGCGATCATCTGCACGAACCAGCGGCCGGCAAACAATCCGACCCCGAGATATCCGATGAGTTTCCAGGGTGTGACCACCACACCGAAGTTGTCGAAAAGCACCTGATTCATTCGGCTGCTCCAGCTCCCGTTCGGCTTGCGGCGACTTTGAGTGGCGCCCGACAGACCGAAAACAGGTCCTGCTCGGTTCGATAGACGCTTGTCTCAACGTCGAGCAGTCCGAGCACCGAGTGGAAGAGATTGTCATGGCTCGCGGGATTGGCGGCGACCCCACGCAGGCAGTCGTCGTCGATTCCAGCGCTGCGCTCGAACTCCGGCGACAACCATACCACCATCGGAACGTGCGTCTGCTCCCTCGGTGCGATCGCGTACGGCATGCCGTGAAGGTACAGTCCGTGCTCGCCCAGCGACTCGCCGTGATCGGACACGTACAGCAGTCCGGTGTCGTAGCGGTCGGACTGGGCCTTGAGGAACTCGATAGTCTCCGCGACTACGTGGTCAGTGTATGCGAGCGCGTTGTCGTAGGCATTGACGATTTCCTCGCGGCTGCAATGTCGCAATTCCGGCGTATCGCAGGTCGGCAGGAAACGACGGAACCGCCCGGGATACCGACTGAAGTAGGCCGGGCCGTGATTGCCAAGCTGATGCATGACGATCACCTGTGAGCGATCGTCCGACGCGACCGTGGCCCCTAGATCCTTCAGCAGGATCTCGTCGAGGCAGCCATCAGCCGTGCAGAGGCCCGGCACCTGAACGTGCCTGACATTCTGGAACTCGATCCCCTTGCCATCGCAGACTCCTTTGCAGCCGGATTGGTTGTCCCGCCAGACCACGCGCAGGCCTGCACGGGCCAGCACGTTCAGCAGTCCCTCTTCGCGCCGGATCCGGTCACCGTCGTACTCGCTGCGCCCCAGCGACGAGAACATGCAGGGCAGCGACACTTCGGTCGCCGTCCCGCAGGAAGTGACGTTGGGGAAGTTCACGACGCCGAGCCGGGCCAGTTCCGGAGTCGTGTCGCGCGCGTAGCCATTGAGCGCAAAATGGTCGGCACGGGCCGTCTCACCGACGATCAGGACCAGCAGCACGGGGCGCGTCCGCGTTTTCCACGCCGCGGCCAGGTGCGCATCTTCGCCGATCTGCACGCGCGCAAGCGCGGCGCGATGCGTGTCCTGGCCAAGGGCCCGTCCCAGGGCGAACACGTAGTTTTCCGGCGTCAGGAGGTTACGCAGATGCGGTTGGTTGCGAATGACCGACGCAAGGTCACGGTACACCGGCATCAGGGCTGCCAGCGCCAATACCCAGGCGCCGCAGATCGCCAGCATCCGGTGCGCGATCGCGCGTCGCGGCGGACGGCGAGTCAGCCGCAGCCACCACACCAGTGCGATTGGCGCGGCCGCGTACGCCAGCACCGCGACCACTATATCCCGACCGATGAGCTCCCGCGCCTCGGCAAAGTCCGTGTGCAGCAGATTGCGGAGCATAGACGTATCGAGGATTACGCCGTAGGCCCCCATGAAGTGGACGGCCGCCGCCGTCGCGAGCAGCACGAGCGTGAGCAGCGGCTTGACGAACGGTCGTGGCGAGGCGACGGCCAGCAGCACGAACGTGACGCTGGCGCAGGCGGTCCCCACTGCGACTGCAAACCCCCAGGTTGATAGCGCTCCCAGCGGACGCCCCGCGAGCAGCCCACGCCACAAAGGTCCGTTGCATGCGGCGGTGAGGTAGATCGCGGTGGCCAGCAGCATTGCCTCCGTTGTTACGGCGGGTCGCGCGGCGCGCAGTCTCGAGAAGGTGTCGGCGCCGCGGGTGCGCGGCACGGGCATGGCGACACCGGTCGCCGCCGCAGGCGGGCGGTGTGTCAGCGAGTCGGAATTTGGCGCAGCCATAGGGGGTTGGACGCTTCATGGACACCA
>Ga0310889_10000221_pt1 | contig 11475 bp, 9 predicted proteins | sample T20D2metaG_FD_204583 | JGI IMG/M metagenome (GOLD analysis project Ga0310889, IMG submission 204583) | Lab incubated soil microbial communities from West Virginia University Organic Research Farm, Morgantown, WV, United States - T20D2 | ecosystem: Environmental > Terrestrial > Soil >... | reverse complement strand
GTAATATCGATCTGCGTGCCATCTTTCATCGTCAAAATATTGCTGTTGGTGTCGATCGTCGACCCATCGTCGAAATAGATGAAGGGATCGAGCACGTTTTTGGATTGCACCATCTGCTTTGAGGCAGACAGTGCATCGAGCGCCTCCTGCAGCTTTTTCGCGTCGGCCTCTTTCGACCTTTGCGAAGCTATTTGCGCATAGAGAGATCCGGCACCCGATACGGTGTTTTGCGAAATCAGCGCAAATGTATTAGCTGCTCGTGCTGACGAATACAGAGACGACCTCAGGCTACCGTTACTGTGCCGGGCGTTGTCCAGCATGCCCAGCAAGCCCCCGGACGCCTTCGAATTCTGAATCGCGGTGTAGGTGTCGGCGACCCAGTCCGAGCTCGCGGGGAAAAGCGGCCCGTAGACGCTCGTCGGATTTATGTAAGCACTCGTAGGGTTGACCATGGCGCCGGGTCGTGTGTGGCTGCAGCCATTAAAGATACGGTCGACGTCTTAACAAACTTTCACCGTTAGCGACTTGCTAACCATAACGGGCAGCCCCCGCGTCGGTCCGAGCGCCCAAATTTCTCCAACGGCAATAGCGCCACATCCCATCAAGTCGCGATAACTCATTAACCATGTACCTTTACGGGCCGTTTGTTGGGTCCATGCGATGAAGTCAGCGATCCAGTGGATCACACGTGTGTAACTGCCAGTACGGCAAATTAGACCAGAAAGGTGCGTAAGATGTCTGACATCGTCCTTTCCGCCGGCGTGCGGTCGAACCTGCTGCAATTGCAGCAGACGTCCGACCTCATGACGCGGACCCAAACCCGCCTCGCCACAGGCAAGCGGGTGAATTCGGCCCTCGACAACGCGATCAACTTCTTCACGGCGCAGGGCCTCGACAACCGTGCGAATGACCTGAGCGGCCTGCTCGACTCGATGTCGAACGCCATCAATACCATTCAGGCGGCGAACAACGGCCTCTCGGCGATCACGAAGCTCGTTCAGTCGGCCCAGTCGCTGGTCAGCCAGGCCAGACAGACGTCTGACACGGCTGCACAGAATACCCTTGCGACGCAATTTGACGCATTGCTGGTCCAGATCGGCCAGCTTGCGGGCGACTCCGGCTTCAATGGCATCAACCTGCTTGGCGGAGACTCGTTGACGGTGAACTTCAACGAAGACGCCACGTCGAAAACGACCGTCACGGGCGTGGACTACACCAACGCCAATGCGACCTTGAGCATCGCCAACGCCGGCAACTGGCAGACCAGCTCAGCCCTCGATACGGCGAGCGCCGACCTCACCGCGGCGCTTACCACGCTGCGTTCAGAAGCGCAGACCCTCAGCGCGAACCTGTCGACCGTGCAGATCCGCCAGGACTTCACGAAGGCGACAATCAACACGCTGCAGAACGGCTCGGCGGCCCTTACGCTGGCAGACTCGAACGAGGAAGGCGCGAATTTGCTCGCATTGCAGACTCGCCAACAACTGTCGACCACCGCGTTGTCTCTGTCGGCCCAGGCCGACCAGAACGTGTTGCGTCTGTTCCAATAAGTCGTCCCTATCGACGACGAAACGGCGGCCTCCGGGCCGCCGTTTTTTTGCGCGCAATTCAATCGTGGTTAACGGTTCCTTAACCGGCGTTTTAACCGGATATCAACCCTAACGTTTCATTATCGCGGCAAGCGATTTGGCCCTACGGAGGCAAGGAGTTTGCCATGAGTGACATTGTACTTTCGGCTGGCGTCCGGTCCAATCTTCTGCAATTGCAGCAGACTTCGGAATTGATCACGCGGACCCAAACCCGCCTTGCCACGGGCAAGAAGGTCAACTCGGCGCTCGATAATCCGATCAACTTCTTTACCGCACAGGGCCTGTCCGTGCGCGCCAACGACCTCAATGCGCTGCTGGACGCCATGTCGACCGGCATCGATACCATTCAGGCCGCCAATAACGGCATCACCGCCATCACCAAGCTGGTGCAGTCGGCCCAGGCGCTCGTCAGCCAGGCCAACCAGACCGCCGACACAAACGTCCGCGCGACCCTTGCCAGCCAGTTTGACGCGCTGCTGCCGCAGATCGACCAGCTTGCGGGCGACGCCGGCTTCAACGGCATCAATCTCCTTGGCGGCAACGATCTGACGATCATCATGAACGAGGATGGAAGCTCGAGCGTGGTGGTCACGTCGTTTAACGACACGGCCGCCGCCGATATCGCCGTCAACACCTCGGCCAACAACTGGGCGGGGACCGCGGACATCCAGGCGGCGGGCACGCAGCTCAGCGCCGCACTTACGACACTGCGATCGCAGGCCCAGTCGCTGAGCTCCAACCTGTCGACCGTGCAGATCCGCCAGGAATTCACAAAGGCGATGATCAACACGCTGACAACCGGCGCCGACCAGCTCACGCTGGCAGACAGCAACGAGGAGGGCGCGAACCTGCTCGCGTTGCAGACCAGGCAGCAGCTGTCGACCACGGCTCTTTCGCTGGCAGCGCAAGCCGACCAGAACGTGCTCCGGCTATTCCAATAACACGCTCATTCTGATGCGGCGGGGGAACATTCTCCGCCGTATCAATCTTAAAAAGCAGCCGCGGGGAGCGGCACGACATGGGCCTCAAGGTCGAACTCAAAGCGGGCGAGCGTTTCATCCTCGGCGATTGCCTCGTGACCAATGGCAATCAGCGCACCCGGCTGCTGATCGAAGGCAACACGCCCATCTTGCGCGAGAAGGACATTATGACGGCGGCGCAAGCCAATACGCCGGCCAAGCGCATCTATCTCGCTGTCCAGCTGATGTATACCTCGCGTGATCCACGCCTGCACCACGAAACCTACTTCATTCTGATGCGCGATCTGGTGCAGGCGGCACCAAGCGCGTGGCCACATGTCGTGGCGGTGAGCAATCACATCCTCGCAGGCGAAATGTACAAGGCGCTTAAGTGCGCCAAGACTCTCATTGCATACGAAAAGGAGTTACTCGACCATGCAACGCGCGGCGCAAACCTACGGCGCGGTCGCCAAGCAGACCGCAAATCCGCGTGAGCTGGAAGCAGATCTGCTTCTGACCGCGGCGGCCCGGCTGCAGGCCATTCACGACGGTTGGGAATCCAGGCGGCCCGAGCTGGATGCCGCGCTTGTCTATAACCGCAAGCTGTGGTCGATCTTCGTGACCTCGGCAACCAGCATCGAAAATCCGCTGCCGGCTCCCATCCGGCAGAATGTCGCCAACCTCGGCCTGTTCGTCTTCAACCATACGCTCGCTATTCAGGCTGACCCCAGGCCGGAGAGCCTTGGGTCGCTGATCAATATCAATCGCGAGTTGGCCGCCGGGTTGCTCGGCCGCCCGTAAGACGCTCCGAAACAATCCGAAATACAAAGACCGCGGTTCACCCGCGGTCTTTTGATTTCTGAAGCGACGGGAGAGGGACTCCCGGCTACTTGATGTAGTTCACCAGGCTCGTCTGGTAGAGCATCGAGGTGATCTGCAACGACGCCTGCATCCGGGTCTGCAGCGTAAGAAGCTTCGCGCCGACATCTTCATTGGACACGCCGTCGATCTGCTGGAGGAAGTCGCTTAAGGTCGCGTTGGCCTGCTGATGCCGGCCTTTCGCGGCCTGCAACGAGGTCTGGGCGCTGGCGAGGTCCGTTTCGATATCGGAAATAGTCTGGATACTGGTGTTTCCGATATTGACGGCAATTCGATTGTCCAGTTCGCCGCTGAGCGCCACGCCATTCGGATTGGTTGGCGAAATTGTCACGGCAGCGAGCGTGGCAACATTCTGTACAAGATTGCGGATTGCTTCTTCATTGGCCCGTGCGCCGTACGAAACCGACAAAGACTGATCGATGCGTGCCGTCGCCGTCGAACGTGCCGGATCGCTGCCTGTTTCGCCGGTGTACCAGATCACCGTGTTTGCGGTCGTGCCTGCCACCATGCCGGTCGCGGCGAAATATGGCGGTAATCCGCCCACGCGCTGTGGGGGATTGTTGACGTCGGCATTGAAGAACTCGCTCGAGGCGGCGACGGCGGATGCGGCGGTCAGCGCCGAGGCGCCGAGATTTTCGATCGACGTCGTAAGGGCCGTTTGAAAATTGGTTGCCGTCTGGCCGACGGTGGCGCCGATGGTGAATTCGTTGGCTCCAGGCGGAGAGTCGGTTGTGGCGGTGAGGGTGAGGTTTTCGCTGGTGCCATCGGGCAGATTGAGCCGCACCGTGACCGTTTCTCCGGGATTTGGCACCGCCGAGGAAAAGTCGATGCTCATGGAGGCGGGCGAGCCGGTTGGCCCGGACGTCGTCGCGCCGGTCACGTTGCTCGTGATCGAACCAAGCTTGAAGCCGAACGTCGTCACCTGTTCGTCGATTTGTACGGTATTTGGACCACCCGCACCGATTGTCAGCCGTCCGCGTCCATCGGCGCCCAGATCTGCCTGGTTGCGCTCGTTTATAAGCTGCTTCAATCCGGCCCGCGATCCGTTGCCGTTCAAGATGTGGTCGAGCGTCTCGACAGCCGGTGTGTCGGTGGCACGCCCAGAAAAAAGGTAGCGATCGCCGGCCCGCGCATTGAGCAGGGCAAGTAGCTGGTCGAGAGAATTCAGCCCAGTCTGCTGCGCCACTTCGGCGCCGCTGCCGTTGCTGACGCCGTTAGCCTGCACCATCGCCGCCTTCACCGAGCTCGAAATATCGATCATATTGCCGAGCGCGGTGTTCATAAGGTTGATGCGCGCCATCACGTTCTGAATCGTGTCGTCGTACGAAGATATCGCCGAAAGTTGCGAATTCAGGCTTACGGTGACGCCGCGATCGATGCCAAGGCCGGCATAAGTGGCGGACTTGTGTCCGGTGGCGAGCTGGCGCTGCAGGTCGTCAAATTGCGCCCGCATCTGCACCAGCTGCTTCATGATGAGCGCGGATTGGGCTCCGATCGAGGAAATACTCATGCCGCCCTCACATCTGCATCAGCGCGTCTAACATGTCCTTTACCGCCGAGACCACGCGCGCATTGGCGGCATACGAATTCTGCAACGTCAGGAGGTTTGCCATCTCCTCGTCGACATTGACGCCCGATGCATCGTTGAATCGCTGCTGCAGCGAATTGAGCACAACATCCTGGCCTTGCTTGAGATTGTCGGCCGAGCTCGCGGCCTCGCCCTGCTGGCTGATGAATTGCCGCAGGTAGGTCGGGATCGAACCGATGAACGGCGCGGTAACCGTGCCGATTCCGGTTGTCGGCGAGAAGGCCTGCGCCGCTGCGGTGAGCTGTTGATAGATGAAATCCGGGCGCGTGCTGTCGCCTGCGGGCGTGCCGGACTGATAGATGATGAGATTGGACGGGTCGGCTGCGACCAGCGGATTGACGGCGATGCGTGCGGCCAGCCCGGTGAGCTGCGACCCGGTCCCGGTAATCGCTCCGGTGTAGGCAGCGGCACCATCGGTAAACAGCGGAAACTCGGCGCTGCCAGCGGTCAGCGACGTCTCCGTCGCAACCGCGGACAGGGCATCGACGTTGACGGTATTGGCGGCGCCATCGTCTAGGATTTCGAGCGTCGTCCCGCTGGGATTGGACGCCGTCATGCCGGTGCCGGTGAGCGCGGTGTTGATCTGCGTGATCACCGACGCCATGCCGCCCGAAAAATCGATTCCGAACACGGTATCGTTCGCGGTCGCCGTTGCCGTGTTAGGCAACGGAAGGGCGCTTGGGTCGTCGACCCGCACCAGCGTTATGGTGTGCTGCGTGCTGGTCGTGACGTCGGTATAGTTGATGGTGATGGTATTGCCGGCCAACAGGTCGGCGGTATCGATATCGAAGCCGGCCTGCGGCACCGGATTGACCGCAGTGCTCGGAACGGCCTTGTCCGAAAGCGCCTGAGCCATGGCCGCGGCGAGGGCGTCGAGCTGGGTCTGCGCCTGGACCAGATCCTGGTCGCGCATCTGCAGATAAGCGGCGATTGTCCCCGACCGGATCGCACGATTCTGAATGAGGTCGACCGGCGTGCCCGCCGGCGGGATCAGCGTGATCGTGCCGACGCCGCGCAACGCCGGGTTGGCGTTCCACTTCGATTGCGGCGTCATCGTGCCGACCGCGTCGAAGCTCAGCTGCGCTGCTTGGCTGCCGACAAGCTGTGTCCCCGAATTCGTGAAGATGGTGACCTGGTTTCGGTCGCCCGAAATGACGTTGATATCCATCAGCTGCGACAGCTGATCGATATAGGCGTCACGGTTGTCGAGCAGCGCGGCGGTTGCCGCGTCGCCGGGGGTCGATGCGGCAATCTGCTGATTGAGCGAAGCGATCTGGCTCATCGCTTCGTTGGCTTTGTTCACGGCATCGGAAATCGCGAGCTCGGCGTTGGCGCGCTGCGACTGGATACTGCTGCTCAGCTGATTCAGCTGCTGGGCGAGAAGTTGCGCACTGTTGATCACGCCCGTCCGCGCACCCGGATCGTCGGGGCTGGTCGAAAGCACCTGCAATGCGGTCGTGAAACTATTGTAAACGCCCTCCAGGGACGTGGCGGAGCCCGGCTGCCCGTAAATCTCCTGGAGCTGCGAGTACATTCTTGCCCGCGTATCGGCGTAGGATGCGCCGGAATTTTCGATACGCAGTTGCCGCTGGATGTAGAGATCGATTTCGCGCTGGATATCGCTGACCCGCACGCCGATGCTGGTCGAGGTGCCGGTCGCGACCTGGTCCATCACCTTGCGCGTGTAGCCGGGCGTATCGGCGTTCGCGACGTTCGCCGCCACCAGCGCGATGCCGGCCTGGTTGACCTGCAGGCCGGACAAGGCCGAAGAGAGAGCTTGCGTGAGACTCATAGTCCGGCCCCGGTTACTGACAGTGGGCGCTCATCCTGCAGTCTGATCACCGGATGACGTTGAGCAGGTCTTGCGACATCTGGTTTGCGGTCGTGATCACCTTGGTGTTCGCGGAGTAGGCTTGCTGCGTCACAATCAGTTTGGTGAATTCGGTTGCGATGTCGGTGTTCGACGCCTCAAGCGACTGTCCGATGATCTTGCCGGAGGATCCCGCCAGCGCGGGTCCCGACTCATTGGTCAACTGATAGGCGCCGCCGTCGAGGGCCTTCAGGTTGTTCGGGCTGTTGAAGTGGACCAGCGGCACCTGGGCGAGCGCGACGTTTTGCCCGTTGGAGAAAGTTCCGATGATGTTGCCTGCATCGCTCACCGCGATTGATTTCAACTGACCGGCCGCATAGCCGTTCTGCTGCAAGTTGTTGACGGTGGCCACGCCGCTGGTGTTGGCAAATTGGGTTATGCCACCGGTCGGGGCGCTGATATTGAGATTGCCGATCGTCGTCGTATTGATCGTCACGCCGGTCAGCGGAATGGTGGTGACCGGCGGGTTCAGCTGGCCGTTTGCGTCGAACGCAAAACTGATGTTCGAATTGATCCACGCAGGGTTGGTCCCGGTTGCCGTCGCATCGGTCTGGTAGAATAATTCCCACGTGTCGGTGCCGCCGGCCGCGACGCTGTCGACCTTTGCCCATCGAAGTTGGAGATTGGCAGGCGTGCCGATCGCATCGTAGATGGTGACCGAACCCCCATCGATCGTTTCATTCACGAAGGTGCTGACGTCCTGGCCAACGACCACACCGGCTCCCGCAATGGTCGGATCGTTGCCCACCGAAAAGTCCGCCGGATTGAGCAACTCGGAATTCGGTGTTGTCGGGATATAAGCGTTCGTTTGCGGCAGCGACGGCAGGTTGATGCCGTAATTCACCTGGCTCGTTGCACTGGCTGGCAGGAAGTTGCCCTGAAACTGCAATGGGGCCGCCACGCTGCCTACCGGGTTGCCGGTCGTGGGATCGATCGGGATGCCTTCCAGGAAATATCCGGAGCCGTTGACCAGATATCCGTTCGCATCCAGCTGGAAATCGCCGCGCCGGGTGTAACTGTCGATGCCGCCGAACAGCGGCTGGTTGCCGCTGAACCCTGTCGGTGCCTGTACAATGAAATAGCCATTGCCGTTGATCGCCATGTCCGTCGTGGACTTGGTGCTCTGGATCGTGCCCTGGACGTTATTCGTAGCGCGGGAGTTGGCGATGACGCCGCCGGCGATCTGGCGCGTCGGCACCGAGTCGCCCGGGATCATGTTCGCGAAACTCGTATCGATGCCTTTGTAAGCTGTGGTTTGGGAGTTCGCGATGTTGCCCGAAATGTTCTGCATCGCGAATGACTGCGCATTCAAACCACTGACCGCAGTTGTGAGAGCGTCGAACAAACCCATGAGTCATCTCCGAAAACGAGACACACTTCGCCCCTGCCGGGGCTTTGAATCCTGGCCGGTTCGTCGCAATGGCCGTGCCAGTTAAATTATGCTGATATATCAATTAGTTATAAGAAAACGGCGGCCCCGATGGGCCGCTGCTCCCGGTTCTTTCTGCCGTCAAACGGCAGATTTTGCCGATTAGGTCACGATGCCGAGGCGGCCTGTGGCTCGAACTTGAGCGCGACGCCGTTCATGCAATAACGCAATCCGGTCGGCGGCGGACCGTCGTCGAACACGTGACCGAGGTGACCAAGGCAGCGCTTACAATGTACCTCGGTGCGCGTCATGAAAAACGAGCGGTCGGTCTTGGTTTCCACCGCATCGGGCAATGGCTGATAGAAGCTTGGCCAGCCGGTGCCGCTCTCGAACTTCGTATCCGATGAGAACAGCGGAAGGTCGCAGCCGGCGCAGGCAAAAATACCCTTGCGCTTCTCACGATTGAGCGGACTGGTCCCGGCGCGTTCCGTGCCATGCTTGCGCAGGACGTCGTATTGGTAGGCCGTAAGCCGCTTTCGCCATTCGGCGTCGGATAGGCTGCGATAGTCGATTGTTTCAGTCGTTGTCATGGCTCCTGCCTCGCCGTTTCTCGCGGCGGTCAAAAGCGCTGCGAGTGCCACGCCTGCGGTTAAAAGAGCGCGCCGATTGATCATTCGGCAATCTCCTTTGTTCACGCCCCCACAGCCATTCAATTGGTTGGTCGGAAGACCAGATTCCAGGAGGTCTTGCCTTGTCTTTGGCACGCTTGGTCAAAAAGGACCAATCAATCGCAGTCGCGCCGCGATCACGTTCCCGTTAAAAACTCGGCCTTCAATGCGATAATTCTCCCTAGACGACTCAGCGGCGCTTTTTTACCCCTCAATGCAAGGGGATTCGCATGCCGCCGTCGCCGGTGCCAAAGCGCGAGACGTTCAAGGTACCGCAGGCTTTCGCGCAGGCGCTCGCGCTCCATACCCAAGGCCAACTGAACGAGGCGGAGCGCATTTATTCCGAGGTGCTCGCCCATCGGCCCGACCATTTCGACGCGTTGCAGATGCTCAGCGTCATCAAGCTTGCGAAAAGCCAGCCGGCCGAGGCGCTGCGGCTGATCTCGCAGGCAATGCGCATGCGCAAGCCCTCGCCACAGATCCTGGTGAACTTCGGCATGATCTTGCATGCGCTCGAGCGCAGGGAGGAAGCACTCGCCAGCTTCGACGAGGCACTGAAGCAGAAATCGAAATTTGCCGAAGCGCATAACAATCGCGGCGCGGTCCTGTCGGATTTGGGACGGAACGCCGAGGCGATCGACTGCTTTCACAAGGCGCTCGCGCTGAAAGCTGACTATGCCGATGCCCATTACAACCTCGGCTCATCGCTGCGCGTGCTGGGCCGCTACGACGAGGCCTTGACCAGCCTCAATCGCGCTCTCGCGTTGCGGCCGAACTATCCCAAGGCGCTCAACAACCGCGCCAATGTCATGGAAGGGCTCAATCGGCTGCCTGAAGCGCTTGTTGACTACGAGCACGCGCTCGCGCTCGACCCCTGTTTCACCGAGGCCCGCAACAATCGCGGCCGTGTGCTGCTCGGCCTCGATCGCGCCGACGATGCGGTCGACAATTTTACAACTGCACTGAAGATCAACCCGCGCGATGCCGAAGCCTGGTACCAGCGTGGCCGTCTGCTGCTGGAGATCAGCCGCTACGAAGAGGCCGCTGTCGATCTCACGCAGGCTCTCGCAATCGAACCCGGCCATGCGGAAGCGCGCCTGGCATCATGTTTTGCCGAATTGCCTGTCATCTACAAAAATGAAGCCGAAATCCCGCTGTCTCGTGCCGCCTATGAACAGAAGCTGCGCGCTCTCGGCGAGGATGTCGAACGCGGAACACTCAAAGGCGATCTGATCAAGGCGATCGGTGCGCGCCACCCGTTTCTGCTCGCGTATCAGGGCGACAATGACCGCGCGCTGCAGCAGATCTACGGCGGCATCGTCAGCCGGATGGTCGCGCAGCGTTTTTCGCCGCCACCGCTGCCTCCGCCGCCGGCATCGGGCGAAGTGATTCGTGTCGGCATCGTCAGCAGCTTTTTCTACCGCCATTCCAACTGGAAAATTCCGATCAAGGGATGGGTCGGCCAGCTCGACCGGAAGCGTTTTCACGTCACCGGCTATCACCTTGGCGCCATTCGCGACGAGCAGACCGAAGTCGCCTCTCGTCTCTGTGATCGTTTTGTCCACCGCACGCTCGATACGAATGGCTGGCGGCGCGAAATTCTCGCCGACTCGCCGCATATCCTGATCTATCCAGGACTGCTCATGGACAACTCGTCGATTCAGCTTGCGGCGCAGCGGCTTGCCCGCGTGCAGTGCAATTCCTGGGGCCATCCGGAAACCAGCGGCCTGCCGACGATGGATTATTTTCTTTCAAGCGATCTGATGGAGCCGCCCGACGCAGACGCTTTCTACACCGAAAAGCTTGTGCGGCTGCCGAACCTGTCGATCTACTACGAGCCCGTCGACACGGAACCGGCCGAAGTGACGCGCCAGGAACTCGGCCTGCGCGCAAGCGCGACTGTTTTTTGGAGCGGCCAGTCGCTCTTCAAATACCTGCCGCAATACGACGATGCATTGGTGCGGATTGCGCGCGAGGTCGGAGATTGTCAGATTGTGTTCTTACGCCATTTCGGCGCACCTAGAAACACGGCGATCCTTCGCGAACGGTTGAAGCGCGCTTTTGCCGCTGCCGGATTGCGCGCCGACGATCATTGCGTTTTCCTCAATCGCCTGAGCCAGAATAAATTTGTGGCGGCCGCCGGCCTCACCGATGTGTTCCTCGACAGCATCGGATGGTCGGGATGCAACTCGGCACTGGAATGCCTTGCCCAGGCATTGCCGATCGTCACGTTCGAGGGAAACACAATGCGCGGCCGCCATTGCGCGGCAATTTTGCGGATGCTGGACGTCCCCGAAACGATTGCCACGACGATTGACGGCTACGTCGCAGTTGCAACGCGTCTGGGCCGGGACAGTCAGTTCCGGCAGTCGATCTCGGCGCGAATGGCCCAAAACCGCGACAAAGTCTATCGCGATCGCGCGCCGGTGACGGCGCTGGAAGACTTCATCGAACGGTCCGTGCGCGGCTAGACCGTTTTTTGCCAAAGCTCTTTGTCGCATTGCCGCTTCCCTATATGAATAATAGGCAATCGGCCGAGGACAGGATTTTATG
>Ga0310889_10000214_pt1 | contig 11755 bp, 10 predicted proteins | sample T20D2metaG_FD_204583 | JGI IMG/M metagenome (GOLD analysis project Ga0310889, IMG submission 204583) | Lab incubated soil microbial communities from West Virginia University Organic Research Farm, Morgantown, WV, United States - T20D2 | ecosystem: Environmental > Terrestrial > Soil >... | reverse complement strand
CGAGAGGTGCGTGCAGGATCGAGGTTTCTGCGACGCGGCCGCGAGCGCCGAATCGCAGAAACCGCGAGCGGAACCAGAAACGCGCTATTTGACGATCTTCAACCGCGTGCCGATCGACAGCGAGTTGGTACGCAGTTGATTCCAGCTCTTGAGCTTTGCGACGGTCGTGTCGAACAGTTCGGCGATCGAAAACAGTGTGTCGCCCCGTTTGACTTTGTAAACGATCGTCCGGCTATGCGCAGGGGCGTCGGTAATGGTTGCCGTGCCACTGACGGGACGTGAGGCGAGTTCCACGGGAGCCGTTCGTTCCGTACGGGATGCGAGCAATGTCGCGGGTGCGCGAGGAATGATGAGGTCCTGTCCCCCACGAACACGTGACTTCACCGACAGGCTGTTTGCCTCAGCGAGGTCGGTGCGGCTGACGCCAAGCTTGCGGGCAATGGTCAACAGCGTGTCCCCGCTCTTGACCGTGTACCACTTCAGCGCGTTGAAGTCGGCTGGTGTTGCATCTGCCAGGCGCGCCTCGAATTTGTCGCCGGTCCCTTCCGGCACTTTCAGTTCGAACGTCGGATACTTCACCGGCGTGGTCCAACGCCGAAGCTGCGGATTCAGCGCCTGAATCTCGTCGATCGAAGAGCCAGTCCACTCGGCGACACGCCTGAGATCGATTGCGCGCGGAACGACGACCTTATCGTACGACACCGGTTCGCTCGCCACGATTTCGAATCCGTACTGGACGGGATTCTTCGCGACAATGATCGCGGCAAGAATGAGCGGCACGTATTCGCGCGTCTCTCGAGGAAGATACTTTGTTGACTTTGTCAGCTCCCAGAAATCTTCCTTGCCGGACCGCTTCATCGCCCGCTGCACACGGCCCGGCCCGCCGTTGTAGGCGGCCAGCACGAGATTCCAGTCACCGTCGAACAGTCTGTTCAGCGTCTTCAGATATTTCGCCGCCGCAACCGTGGCCTTTTCCGGATCGGACCGCTCATCGATGTACCAATCGTGGTGCAGGCCGTTTTCGAGCGCCGTTGCTTTCATGAACTGCCAGGGGCCTTTGGCCTTGGCTCTGGACACCGCGTTCGGTTTGAAACCGCTTTCGATGATCGGGATGTACGCCAGATCGAGCGGGAGGCCTTCCGCGCGGAAAACGTCCTGAATCATCGGCAGGTATTGAGTGCCGCGTGTGAGGCCATCCTGAATAAACTCGCGTAACCGGCCCTGGAACAGCTCGACGTACTGGAGCACACGTGAGTTCTGCGGAATGGGAATATCGTGCTCGGTGGCGGCGAGATCTTCTTTAACGGCCTCGGTCGTGTGCGGAGCCGCATCCGGTTTGGCGACGGTTGCCATGTCGAGCAGCACGTCGATCGACGCTGGCTCTTCCTTCTTTTCGACGAAGCCGTCTCCCTGTCGAAGCGCGGTCACTTCGTAGGCGTTGATCCGATCGACAAGCCGATCGAAATGGTCGCGCAAACGGGCATCGGTTCGGGCGCCGTAGGGTGACTCGAGGAGGATGTCGATGGCGCGGTCGAACTCGGCCCGGGCCCGTTCCAGATGGCCGACGTTCAGCTCACGCTCGCCAGCCTCAAAATGCGACTGGGACGTAGCGATCAGCGAAGCAATAGGGTCGGCCGGAGGCGGAACGGCAACGGGGGGCGCCGACGGCTTGACCTGTACGGGACGTGCCGGAGTCTGGGCCTTAGGCTTGGGGTTCGAGCCGCACGCCGGTGCCAGAAGAACTACGACTGCCGCTACAGGCCACCATGTACGCGTCGTCATACTGGGTGCTCCCTCAAGGACTTCCGGACTTGCGCGAACCCGAACTGCAAGCCGGGGGCCCTGAAGAGGTCGCCCCCGCTTGCGGCCACACGTTTTTGCGATAACCGGTCAAAAACAGTAAGCCGCGGAGCCTGACGAATTGCTGGGGCAAAAAGAATAACATCCACCTCTGCCCAAGGTCAACCCTAACTCCAACCTGCTCAATAATAACCAGCCAAAATTGTGATCAGCGGGGCCAGCTCGCCTGGACGAAGATGCGGTGCTCTTCGGCGAGGTCCCGAGCGGCCGGAGTGATAATCGTGTGATCGCCAATCACAATTTTGCGGCCCTGTCGGACGGCCTGCCGCACGTCGTCTTCGCATACGAAGTCCGCCGCTTTTTGCACTGTTGGCTCCGGGGCCGACTGAATCTTGGGCGGGGGCGGCGGTGCGATTTCGTTGGCAACGACCGACGGGCTGGTGACTGCCGCAGGCGTGTCGCGTCGAACCGTTGGCGGCGGCGTGTAGCCCCGGGACGCGAGGAATTCATCGATTCTCCGCGCAAGGGGGGCAGCCGCAATGCCGCCTGGCTCACGCGGCGGTTGCGGCCCCTTCGGCAATACCCCGGTGGTGCCTGCTGGAGCAACATCCCGCCGCACCACCGCCGGGGTGATTTCGTACGCCAGCCGTTTGATATTCAGCAAATGCCGCGGCGAGATGTTATCGGACGTAATGTTGCCGCCGTACCCGCCACAGCCGAGCGTCATCGATGGGTCGAGTCCCGTCGTCAGGCCGATCGACCCGTGCGTCGTCGGCGTATTCACGACGATTCGGTAGGCCGGCTTCTTCAACCCGAATTGCAGAATGACTTCGTCATTGCGCGAGTGGATCGACATGGTATGACCCATGCCGCCATATCTCAGGATCTCCTTGCATCGTTCGCAGCCGTCGCGCCAGTCGTTGACGACATAGAACGAGAGAACCGGACACAATTTTTCGATCGACAACGGGAAGTCCCGGCCGACGCCGGCGAGCTCGGCGATGAGCACGCGGGTAGTCGCGGGCACCGAGATCCCCGCCTGTCGAGCGATGTCGATTGCCGGCCGTCCGACAAGCTTGGGATTTGGCAGCCGCTGCGGGGTCACGAGCGCCCGGCCCACGGCGTCGATCTCTGCGGCCGACATGAAGTGCGCACCGTTGGCGACGAATTGACGCTTCACTTCCTCGACAAGAGGTGCGTCGCAGACCACGGAGTTCTCGGATGAACAGAGGAGACCATTGTCAAAGGTCTTGCCCGTGACGATGTCGCGGACTGCTTTCGGAACATCGGCGGAAGACTCGATGTAAGCGGGTGCGTTTCCGGGACCGACACCGTACGCGGGCTTTCCGGCGCTGTAAGCCGCGCGAACCAGTCCCATCCCGCCGGTTGCCAGAATGACCGCCGTTTCCCGCGCCTTCATCAATTCCTGGGTACCCTCGAGCGTCACGGTCGTCATCCAATTGATCGAACCTTCCGGGATGCCCGCTGACCGTGCCGCCTCGTTCATGATTTCCGCGACCCGGGTGATGCAGCGTGCGGCCGCAGGATGAGGGCTGATGACGATCGGGCAGCGTGCCTTTATCGAGATCAGGATCTTGTAGATCGCTGTCGACGTCGGGTTGGTAGATGGAACGATTGCCGCGACGACGCCGAACGGTTCGGCGATCTCGATGACCTTCTTGTCGTCGATCCGCCTGATCACGCCGACCGTCTTCATCGGCCGGATGAAGTTGTAGATCTTCTGAGATGAGAACAGGTTCTTCTGAACCTTATCGGCGACGACGCCGTAGCCGGTCTCCTCGTGCGCCAGCCGGGCGAGCGCTTCAGCCTGCGGCGTCACGGCGGCGGCCATGGCGTCGACGATCTTGTCGATCTGTTCCTGGGAGAACTCCGCGAGCGCCGGTGCCGCGGCCTTTGCGCGTCGTGCGAGCGAGCGGGCTTCGCTGATCGAGCTGAGATCGCGATCGGTCTGGGCCGTGGGCTGAGCCATGCGTGCCAGACGAGATGGTTACGACGCCTTGGCGTCCTTGAGTTTCGGGAGAATCTTTTCCACTTCCGCGTGCGGTCGCGGAATCACATGCACGGAGATCAACTCCCCGACGCGGCGTGCGGCAGCGGCACCCGCGTCTGTCGCCGCCTTGACCGCGCCGACGTCGCCACGGACGAGGACGGTGACATATCCGGCACCGATGTATTCCTTGCCAACGAGCACCACGTTGGCGGCCTTGACCATTGCGTCGGCCGCTTCAATAGACCCAATCAGTCCGCGGGTTTCCACCATTCCCAACGCTTCGAGCATCAGTCTCCTCGTGAATGAGGTGAACGTAACATATTGCAGTAGCTCGGACAACTAAGTTAGCATTCGCCTTCTGTGTAATCCTGGCTGAGGCGACCCTTCAGGTCTCTTTTGACGCTTACCGAGTGTGCATGTCGAGAAGAGTTTCCGTACTCATTTCCACCGCGGCGGCGATTGCGATCGCGGCGTCGATTTCCTGCAGCCGAAAAAGTGACAACGAACCGCCTGTCGCGACGCCATCGGTGACGCTCAGTCGCGACAAAGTCGCGATTGGCAGCCCCGTGAAGCTCACCTATAAGTTCGTGGTTGCCTCGGATGCGAAGTTCACGACCGATTACTGGGTGTTCGTGCACGTCCTCGATCCCACTGGCGAACTGCTCTGGACCGACGATCACTTGCCGTCCCCCCAGACGTCTACGTGGAAACCCGGGCAGACGGTCGAGTATACGCGGACCGTGTTCGTGCCGAACTACCCATATATTGGCGAGGCGCTGATACGGTTGGGACTGTACGACCGGGCCACGTCGAACCGACTGCCGCTCAATGCGCAGCAGGTGTCGCGGAGGGAGTACCTCGTCACGAAGTTTCAGCTGCAACCGCAGTCGGAAAACATCTTCCTGATCTATAAAGATGGCTGGCACCCAGCCGAAGTTGCCACCGACAACGCCGCATCGGAATGGCAGTGGACGAAAAAGACTGCAACCATCTCGTTCAAGAACCCGAAGAGGGATTCAACGTTCTATCTCGACTTCGACGCGCGAACCGATCTGTTCACCCCCCCGCAGCAGGTCACGCTGAAGATCGGCGACCAGACGATTGCAACGTTCGCGGCGGACAATCGCGAGCGCAAGCTCCTGACGTTCCCGGTCACGGCTGCACAGCTGGGCGGCGGCGACATGACGGAGCTGGTCATCGATACCGATCGCACGTTCAGTCCCGGCAGCGGGGACGTGCGGGAACTCGGCATCCGGGTGTTCCACGCGTTCATCGAACCCAAGTAGGGCGGGTCTTCAGGCGCACCGGCCTTCTTCTCCGGCAGCATCACAGCAAGGCGGCCCCTACAGGTCCGTCGCGTTGAGGGCCGATACACCTTTAAGGGGCCCGGCCAAAAGCTCAACTGTATTGAATCTGGACAGAGCCTTGGGCCGGATGCTAGGATGATGCTTCGCATGAAACCAAAGAGCCTGATTCTTCCAGCGGTGGCGCTGTTAGCCCTGCTGGGTGGGGCGGCGTCCGCTTCTGCGGAGATCGTGTTCCTGAGTTCCGGTCGGACGTTGTCGGCCAAGGCTCACCGTCTCGACGGCGACAACATCGTCCTGACCCTCCGGAGCGGCGGCGAGGTCACCTGCAACAAGGACCTGATCGAGAAGATCGAGCCAGATGAGGTCCCGTACATCGACCCTGATGCGCCGAAGCTTGTCGAAACCCCGACGACGCCGGCCGTCAGCGAGCAGGACGACCCGTCGCTTGACGAGACACCGTACGGCGAAATCATCGCATCGGCTTCGGAGGCTTACGGCGTAAATCCGATGCTCGTCCGAGCGCTGATTCAGGTCGAATCGAAGTTTCGCCCCACAGCCCGGTCGCGCAAGGGGGCGATGGGGCTGATGCAGTTGATGCCGTCAACTGCCCGCGAGTACAACGTCAGAAACCCGTTCGAGCCTAAGGCGAACATCGAAGCGGGTATCAAACACCTGAAAACGCTGATCGATCGATTCGGCTCCTCGATCGAGCTCGGGCTGGCCGCTTACAACGCCGGGCCAGGGGCCGTCGAGAAATTCAATGGCGTTCCCCCGTACCGCGAAACCCGCAACTACGTCAGTCGCATCCTCTCACTGGCCGGCCTGAAGTAACGCCGACCGACGAATCTCGAAAAAGGTGGCTGGCACCTTTCCCTGAAAGGTGCCAGCCACCTTTTACGTGTTACGGCGTGCATTTCTCCCAGCCGGTTGTGATCTCCTGCTGTCTAAACTTGGGGACGATCCCGGTCGTGCACCGGTCCGGGTGATATATAATTTGCGGACAGATCGGCCGATAATGCCCACACAGACAAGATCTTGCGCGGACTCGCGGGTCTTGCGCCTATAACCAAATGGAGTTCCGCTGCAGGCTCGGCACCCCCGGAGGGGAGATCGTGGAGGGGATCTACGTCGCCGAAGACGAAGCGCGTCTCCGGCGCGAGTTCGAGGAGAAGGGCCTGTACGTCCTGGGCATCCAGCGCGCCGGGCGGGCCGCCCTCGGCTCGTTCAAACTCCCGCGACGCAACCGGATCTCCGCGCGCGAGTTCCTGGTGTTCAACCAGGAGCTGGCGACGCTGCTCAAGGCCGGCATGCCGCTGGTGCAGTCCCTTGACATTCTTCGCCAGCGGGTTGCGAACCCACTCCTCAAGACGGTGCTCGACGACGTGTTCGAGCGGGTGCGGGCGGGCAGTTCGTTGTCGGAAGCCTTTGAGGCACAGGGGACGCTTTTTCCAGGTGTCTACACCGCATCGTTGCTGGCGGGTGAGAAGAGCGGCAGCCTCGAGCAGGTTATTCGACGGTATGTCGCCTATGTAAAGGTCATCTCGGCGGTCAAGCGAAAGACGGTTTCAGCCCTGGTGTATCCATCAATTCTTCTTCTGCTGTCGTGCATCGTCGTGGCGATTATCGTCCTGCGGGTCGTTCCCGAGTTCGGTGCGTTCTACGCGCAGTTTGGACGAGAACTGCCACTCTCGACGCGGATCATCGTGTCGTTCTCAAACTTTGCGGTCGCGTATTTCTTCGTCGGTGTGCTGGCGATCGTCGGGGTGGTCGCCGCAGCAATCGCGTGGGTGCGCCGACCCGGCAATCGCCGGCGGTTCGACCGGTGGCTGCTTGGTATTCCGACCGTTGGACCGATCGCGCAGAAGTTTGCGACGTCGCAGGCGGCGCGGACGCTAGCGACGCTCCTCGGCGGCGGTATCCCGCTGGTCAATGCGATCGATGTCTCCGCCAGGTCGATCGGCAATCAGCACCTGGCACAGGAGCTGACCATCGCTGCGCAACAGGTACGAGAGGGGAGAGCACTCGCGTCCGCGATGATGATGAGCGGAGCCTTTCCAGACGTGGCAATCAAGATGGTGGAAGTCGGGGAGTCCACCGGCGCGCTGCAGGAGATGCTCAACAGTCTGTCGGAGTTTTATGACGAGGAGATCGACACGAGCCTGACCAGGTTCATCACGATCGTGGAACCCGTGTTGCTCGTGATCATGGGCATCATCATTGCCGCGCTCCTGTTGTCTCTGTACATGCCGCTCTTCAACCTGTCGTCGATGATTTCATGATGAGCGTCCAGCCGCCAGCTTCCGTCGTCCAGCTAAAGGTGGCGAGTCAAAAATTGAGTAAGGTCCGCCGCGACGCGGCGCTCGAGATGGCTGGTAGCTGGCAGCTGGAAACTGGAAACTGACGTGGACACTCAACCGCCAACGACCGACACCGATCTCTACGCGACCGGTGTCGAACCGACCGACGCCGAACATACGGCGGAGGTGGCGCACGCGAAGCGGCTTGCCGAGCGCTATCGGCTCGAGTTCGTCGACCTGGCGCAGTTCAGCATCGATCACGAATTGTTCCGCGCCATTCCCGCGGACCTGATGCTCAGGTACGGCTTTGTGCCGGTCCGTCGCGATGGGCATTCGCTCGTCATTGTCGTTTCCGACCCGACCGATTTGCCGATGATCGACGAGCTCGCCGTGTTGCTCGCGACCCCAATCAAGGTGACGGTTGGGACGCCTTCGGCGATTCAATCGATTCTGAAGAAGAGTGAAAGCTCGCAGCGCGTTCTCGAAGACGCGACTGAAAGCTTCACGATGCAGATCCTGCGCGAGGACGAATCCGGTGACGAAGCACTCACGGTCGAAAAGCTGACCGCCGACGCGAGTCCAGTCATTCGGCTGGTGGACACGACGATCTACAGTGCGATCCAGCGGCGTGCGAGCGACATCCATATTGAGACGCAGGACGATGCGGTGCACGTGAAATACCGCATCGACGGGGTGCTGCAGCCGGCGATGCGCCCGATCGACAAGCGGTTTCACAGCACGATCATCTCGCGCGTCAAGGTCATGGCGGAGCTCGACATCGCCGAGAAACGCGTGCCCCAGGACGGCCGATTCAAGCTACGCATGCCAGGCAAGACGATCGACTTTCGCGTGTCGATCATGCCGAGCGTTCACGGCGAGGATGCGGTGATCCGTATTCTCGACAAAGAATCGATCAGCGAGCAGTTTCACGAGCTCCGGCTCGACATCCTCGGGTTTCCCGACGACGAGCTTCGCCGCTTCCGCAAGTACATCGCTGAACCGTACGGAATGGTGCTCGTCACTGGGCCGACAGGAAGCGGCAAGACGACGACGCTGTATGCGGCGCTGTCGGAGATCAAATCGATCGAAGACAAGATCATCACGATCGAAGATCCCGTCGAGTACCAGCTCCGCGGGATCACGCAGATTCCGATCAACGAAAAGAAAGGGCTGACGTTCGCTCGCGGGCTGCGATCGATCCTGCGTCACGATCCCGACAAGATCATGGTTGGCGAAATTCGCGACGCCGAGACCGCGCAGATCGCGATCAATTCCGCACTGACCGGGCACCTTGTGTTCACGACGGTTCACGCCAATAACGTGCTCGATGTCCTTGGACGCTTCCTCAACATGGGTGTCGAGGCCTATCAGTTCGTGTCGGCCTTGAACTGCGTGCTGGCGCAACGCCTGGTGCGGAACATTTGCATTCACTGCAAGCGGCCCCAGAAGATCACGCGGGCGATGCTCGAGGAGTCCGCGCTCGATCCCTCGCTGGAGCACAGGGGATTGTTCTTCGAAGGCGCCGGCTGTATCGAGTGTGGTGGAACCGGGTACCGTGGCCGGACGGCAATCTGCGAGCTGCTCGACCTGACCGACACCATCCGCGAGCTGATCCTCAATCGGCGGCCGACCTCCGAAATCAAGAAGGCGGCGCGCGATGAAGGGATGCGATTTCTTCGCGAGTCAGCCGTCGAGATCGTCCTCAAAGGTGTGACAACCCTCCGCGAGATCAACAAGGTGACGTTCGTCGAATGAGCGCTGCGCTGCCTCGCTGGCTTGCCAATCGTCCGCCCGCCGCTGCCGTCGAAATCAACCCGCGACGCGTGACGGCAGCAGTGATCGCCGATCACGGCGCAACACGCGTCCTCACCAGTTATGCCGGGGAACCATTGGCTCCCGGCGTGGTCGATGCCGCGCTCAACGGACCGAACGTTCACGACGCGGCGGCGCTGACCGCCGCAATCCGCACCGTGCTCGATCGCTTGTCGTCGCGGCCGAAACGGATCGCGCTCGTGCTGCCGGATACGGTCGGCAAATTGTCGCTGATACGTTTCGAAAAGATTCCGGTCAAGGTGCAGGATCTGGATCAGCTCATTCGGTGGCAGGTCAGGAAGGCGGCGCCGTTCAAGATCGAGGATGCTCAGGTTTCGTGGGTGCCCGGCATTGTGCCTCCCGAAGGCGGTCGCGAGTACATCGTGACAGTTGCGAGGCGTGACATCATCCAGAGCTACGAGCGCGCCTGCGAAGCGGCCGGTGCCTATCCCGGCATTGTCGATCTTGCGACCGTGAACCTGATCAACGCCGTGCTTGGAACCGAGGCACGTGCCACGCCCGCAAGCGACTGGCTACTGGTGCATGTGGCGGCCGACTACAGCACGATGGCCGTGGTTCGTGGATCGAGCGTCATCTTCTTTCGCACCCGTGCCTCGGACAAAGACGGCGATCTTGCCGATCTGGTGCATCAGACGGCGATGTATCACGAAGATCGACTGGGCGGTGGCGGATTTGCGCGAGTGGTCCTGGCCGGCGCATCCCTGCGGGGACCCGAGGTCGCGGACCTGCTCCGACGTGAGCTCGAAGGTCGCCTGGGTACGCGAGTCGAGGCACTCGACTTCCGCGGTGCCGTGGCGTTAAGAGATCGAATTGCTGCTGCGCCGGAGCTGCTCGACAGCCTGGCGCCTGCCATCGGTCTCATTTTGCGGGAGCGCGTCGCTTAAATGCTGCGCACCAACCTCGCGACACGCCCGTTTTACAACGAACGCGCAATCCATCTGCTGCTCGCGCTCGCGGCAATGATCGTGTTGGCGATCACCGTACTCAACGTCAGCCGCATTATCACCTTGTCGCGGCACAGCACGGAGTTGTCGGCACGCACCAATGCGGATCGCGCCGAAGCGTCCAGGTTGAGTACCGAGGCGACGCGGATCCGGAGAACGATCAACAAGGATGAACTCACGCTCGTCGTCAATGCGGCGCAGGAAGCGAATGCGCTGATCGATCAACGGACGTTTTCGTGGACGGAGTTCTTCAATCGCATCGAGGCGACGATTCCCCCGGACGTGATGCTGACATCGGTTCGGCCTTCGTTCAAGGACGGCGTGACCCGCGTCACGATGATCGTCGTGGGTCGACAGGTGGCCGACATTGACGAGTTCATGGAGAAACTCGAAGCGACCGGTTTCTTCGAGGAAATCGTCCCCGCCTCCGCCGAGATCACCGACGACGGCCTGCGGCGGTCCACGATTGAAAGCATCTACGTGGGAAACGTGGCGGCGACTGAAGGCAAGCCGGAGGAAGCGGCGCCCGCTGCTCCGGCCAACGCGGCGCCCTCCGCCACGCCACGCGATCGGGGGCGGCAATGACAGATGCCCGCCGTGTGCTTACCGAGAAGCGCAGATTGATTCTTCCGATTGTGATTGCGCTCGTCGTGAACATCGCGCTGTTCGCGATCGTGGTGTATCCACTGTCGAAGAAAGTGGCGGGCGGGGAGCAGCAGTCACAGGCAGCGAACACGGCGCTCGCGGCCGCCAGGCGCGATAACGATGCGGCGCGCGCGACGGTGAAGGGAAAAGGGCAGGCCGATCAGGAACTCCAGAAGTTCTATAGCGATGTGTTGCCTCCGGACCTGAGCGCGGCGCGACGCGCCACGTTTCTCCGCATCGAGCAGCTTGCGCAGAAGTCCAACCTCCGACTCGAGCGCGAGACATCCGATCCGAAATCTCAGCGGGACAGCCAGCTGATAAAGTTCACGTATCGTGCGTCACTGTCGGGTGAGTACCGCAATATCCGTCGCTTCATCCATGAGCTGGAAACCGCCCCCGAATTCCTCGTTCTCGAAAACGTTGAACTGACGCAGAGCGAGGTGGAAAATCGCGGCTTGAATGTCAACGTCGAGATCGCCACGTATTACCGGGCCGGAGCGAATGGAAACTGAAGCGTCCACTCGCCCTTCGAACCGGCCGAGGCCGTGGCTGCTCGTCGCCCTGGCGGTGGTCGTCGCCGTGGCGCTGATATTGTGGTTGCCAGGAAAGTCAGCTACGCCGGGACCGGCATCGTCTAATCCCCGGGCGACGCCGAGGACGAAGACCGTTGATAATGTGCAGCCGGGCGATCTCGAGGTCCGCCTCGAATCGCTGAATGCGCCGCGACCGGATGCCGAGTCGAGTGAGCGGAACCCGTTTCGGTTTTACGTGAAGCCGCCGCCGCCTCCGCCGCCGCCGCCGAAGATAGAAAAGCCCGTAGCGCCGCCACCCGAGTCGTTGGTGCCAGCTGGACCGCCGCCGCCGCCGGCGATCACGTTGAAATACATCGGGCTGCTCGACGTCGGCGCCGGTGAAAAA
>Ga0310889_10000213_pt1 | contig 11772 bp, 11 predicted proteins | sample T20D2metaG_FD_204583 | JGI IMG/M metagenome (GOLD analysis project Ga0310889, IMG submission 204583) | Lab incubated soil microbial communities from West Virginia University Organic Research Farm, Morgantown, WV, United States - T20D2 | ecosystem: Environmental > Terrestrial > Soil >... | reverse complement strand
CAACGTCGGCTCTTTCCAGACACAGAGCAGGCGGCGCTTCGCGAGCCAGCGGGCCGCGTCGACCATCAGGATGCCGCGGCCGTAGATCATGCCCAGCCTCAGCACGACCGGTGTCGTCGCGGACTGGCGCGTCCGTTCGAACAACAACTGTTCTTCTTCCAGTCGCGTCCGGGCGTGCACGGAAATCGGCTCGCGATCGAGCCGGCCGGTCGCCGGCCGCTCGACAGACGAGGGCCCTTCGACGTGAGGGAACGACGCAAGGATGACGCGGCTCACGTTCGCCGAGACCGCAGCCGTCACGAGATTGGAAAACCAGCGGGTGTTCGTTTCGGGGAGAAACCGTTCCGGCCGGGGCGCGAACAACCGGCCGGCAAAATGCATGACGACATCGGCGCCGTCCACCGCCGGCTTCAAGGTCTCTGGCTTCGCAAGATCGGCCTGAACCGCCCGCACGTTGGGCGCCGACAGAAGATCGGCGGCGAGCGGCGTGCGGTGGTACATCAACCGCAGTGGATGGCCTGTCTGAACGAGGTGCCGCGCGAGCAGGCTGCCGAGATTGCCCGCAGCGCCAGTGATGAGGACTACCGGGCCAGTCGCTCGCATTTGTCGACGATCCTAGGTTTTCTCGTCGACCCAGACGCTCAATTCGGGCTTCGCCGGATCGAAACGAACGCGGATTTTGTCACCCGTCTTCCACGCGTGTGCCTTCTCCGCGGCCATGTACTCGCTCGTGCCCTGGTGCGTGCGGCCGGTCAGATCGCGATACTGGTAGCGCACGACCCACATCGGCCGCCTGTTGACCTTGAAGTTGGTCTCTTCCACGGCGGCAACCGTCGCATCGGCAGCCGTACCCTGCGACCAGACGCGGCTCTTCATCTGGGCGGCGCCGATCGCGCGGACGAGCAGCGTCGATCCGATCACCACGGCAATGAGGCCGATTCCCGGAAACACGTACTGGATCGCGCGAGACGCCTCGCCCGCCACGCGATTGGTCATCGGGTACGACGCGATGTATTCCACCTGCACCGGCTCCTGTTCGCGCAGCCGTTCCCACGCCGAAACGGACACGTCGCCGCTCCCTTGATATGACTGGCCGTCAGCGGACGTGAATCGATACGTCACGGTGTAGTGCGTCTCGGACCGCCTTCCGCCCGACCCCGTGCGCGTCGCTCGTTCGATGGCCTTGGTCAGCACGACACCGGTGGTGATCTGCCCTTCGTGCTGGTATCGCCGCTCCTCGAGCACGAACGTCGATCCCACCGCGAGAAAGATCGCCCCGATTCCGAGCAGGAGCAGACCTGACCAGAAAAGGTACGAGCGCCGCACGAACGTCAGCGTGGAAGGCGTCACAGCCATTCGAGCCACCGGCCGTGCCCGTCTTTGTTGGCGAGTTTCAGTTCCATCATGTGGCCGTTGTCGAGCGTGCGTAGCAGCACTTCTTCGTTTTCGCAGTACAGCCAGTACACCGGGCGGCGGGACGAGAAGGCCTCGAGCACCGACCCAACTGCGTTCTGGTCGGCTACGCCACCCTGGCAGAGCGCGGCACTGTTGTACACCACGAGCAGCGTGTCGGGTGGGACATCCTCAAGTTGCGCCTCGAGCACCCGGGTCGCGTCCCCCTTGACCAGGCGTGGAGGATCGCGCAGGAACACTCCGATCGCGGCTTCGGCCAGCCGCCGCCGCGCGGCGTGCTCGGGCCAGATCAACGACTCGAACCAGCGCCGCTCGACGGGGTCCGAGAGATCGACGGGGTTGAGATCGATGCCGAGCCTGAAGACGCAGTCGGGAAAACGCCGCGGAAGCGGCGGCATCACCGGACCGAGCAACTCGCACCGTATCGTGACCGGCGATGCCGGATCGCCCGCAGTCGCGGTCCCGTAGTCGTAAAAATATCGATCCCAGCGCAAGTGCAGCCCGGCGCTGCACCCGACATCGATCAACGCCAGGGGACGGCCGTCGCCCGACCGATGTACCACCGTCAAGGCGGGCAGGAGGGACGAGCACCGGCCAACTTCGTTCGTCTGGGTAATCCGCGTTTCGAGCAGCGGGATCAACGTCGTGCGGTTCGCGAGCACGAAGTCGCGGAAGTCGGGATAGGCGCCCCCAGCCGGCAACGGATGCTCCGACAGGCTGCCGTAGAACCTCGCCAGCGGATGGGTGGGCGTCTCGGCGAGCAGAAAATGCACCGACGCGAGCAGCACGTTCGGGACGGGCGGCCGCCGCACGTGGCGGGCCAGCGCGAGCACGTCGTTGTCCTGCGCGATCTCGCGCGCAAGCGCAGAGTACAGCGGCCCGGCGTACGTGCGCGCTTCGTCGGCAAACCGGTTGAAGCGGTCGCCGAGCTCGGCGAGCGTCAGCGTCGCCGGCGCGTCAGGCAAAGCGCTCGCGCGCGCGTTCCTGCGCCTTCCGCGCCTCTTCTTCGCGATTGCGCGGCGGGGCGTTGGTGGTGAGCGAGCTGATCAGGCGCTCGGCCACCGCCGTCACCTCTTCTACGGCGGAATTAAACGCGGCCTCATTCGCGCGCGACGGGTGATGCATGCCGCTCAGCTTGCGAACGAATTGAACCGCCGAGGCACGAATCTCGTCCGCCGTCGCCGGCGGCTCGAAGTTGGCGAGGGTTTTGATATTCCGGCACATCCCTCAACTTTAAAGATAAGGCTGGGGAGGAGGCAAGTGTGGCGAAATCGAATCCCCGAAGGCCGACTTTTCACTTTCTACTTTTTACTTTCTACTTTCCCTATTGCGGCAGCTGTTTCTTCGGAATCTTCAGCGCAACCGTTCCCGCGACCGTCACGATGTCGTAGCGGCCCTGGTAGCCGACGAGCAGGTGCGCCGCCCACGGCTCCATCTTGTACTCGGACGTCAGCCAGTTGACCATGTCGCTCGTGGCGAGCTGCAGACCGCGATTGGTCGAGCTGACGAACTCGGGCTGGCTGCCGATGCTGATGATGTACTCGGCGGTTTCGGCACGCGGGCCCGAGAGCGGCTGCTTCTTCCGCACGTCGACGGTGAACTCGACGTCCATCGACGTCTCGATGCCGGTACCCGTAGGCTCGCCATCGCCCTGCAGCGCGTGCCCGTCGCCGATGAACAGCAGCGCGCCCGGTTGGAAGACCGGCAGGATCACCGTCGTGCCCTCGCCGATCTCGTTGTAGTCGAGATTGCCGCCGTAGTTGCCGGCCGGCGACGAAGTAGGCGCAAAGTCGCCCGCCGGCGCCACGCCGACACAGCCAAGCATCGGTTTTGCGGCGAACGTCATCTTGTGTACGGCGCTCGACGGTTCCCGCAGGCGCACCGTCTGGCTCTTGAGATCGAGATCCCACGGCACGACGTTGACGCGCTCTTTGATGATTTCGTTCGGTCGGTACCGATTCGGGTAGAGCCCTTCGATCGACTCCGGCGTCAGCGAGTACAGGCCCAGGCGATACGACGTGAATCCCCAGTTGCGATTCAGCCGCACTCTGTTGAACCGGACGGCGAGCGCGTCGCCTGGCTCGGCCCCTTCGACGTAGAAGGGACCTGTCAGCGGATTCGGCGGATTGGCGCGAACCATGCTCATGTCGTCGCGTCCGCTCGCATCGAGCGTCTTCGTGCTGACGATCGCGCCGGGCTTGATGCGCGCGAGCACCGGGTGAGCGCGCGAAAAGGTGTTGTAGTAGGTCTCGGCGAGGACCGGTTTCGACTGCGCGGCCGGCAATCCCTGGCCCGCCGCGACGATCACCACGGACAGAAACAAGACGCCCCGCAGCACTGCTCGCCGCCTCATACGGTGCTCCTCTGGAAGATTCAGTCGATCTTCAGCGTTGCCGGATCGATCACGACGTGCCTGATGCGCTCGCGCCGCCACGTATACGTAATGTGCACGAGATTGTCGGAAGTCTGGATGACCGCCGGATACGAGTACTCGCCCGGCTCGCTCTCGAGCACGTGCACGCCGCGCCATGTCTTCCCGTCGCGCGACATCGCCACGTTCAGCGGAGTGCGTCCTTTCGGCGTGTGATTGTAGACGAGCAGATGCCGGCCATCTTTCAGCGTCACCGCGTCAGTACCCGCGCTGGGATTGGGCAGGTCGAGCAGGGAGAGGGGCGACCAGGTTTGACCGCGATCGCGCGACCACGTTTCGAACAGCCGTCCCGACCGCGAGCGGCCAAGCGCCTGCAACGTGCCGTCGGCGTGCGTCAGGATGCTCGGTTGAATCGCATCGATCGGCGCGCCGGCATCCGCGGGAGGACGGACGATGTCCCACGTGGCGCCGCCATCGCGGCTGCGCTCGAAGTGCACCCGCCAGCGGCTCGGCGTATCGAGCGATTCCGTGCTGCTCGGCGCGATGATGGTCCCGTCGGACAACCGCACTGGCTTGTTCTTGACCGGTCCGAGAAAACCGTCGGGCAACCGGCGCGCGGCGTCCCAGGTGCGGCCGTTGTCTTTCGACGTCCGCGCCATTCCCCACCATTCGCGAGGGCTCGGGCCGACTTTGTAGAAGAGCGTCAGCTCCCCCGGACGAAGCTCGAACAGCACCGGATTCCACGAGGGATGCCGCGTACCGTCAGCCTGCACGCCGTTCCCGACCTCGATGGGAGGCGTCCATTTGCCGTTGACCTGGCGCGACACCCAGATGCCCACGTCGCTGGCGCCTTCGCGCGTGCCGCCAAACCAGGCGGTCACCAGGCCGTCGCGCGTCTCGGCGATGGTCGACGCGTGCACGCTGGGAAACGGAGCCGACATGAAAATGAATTCCACCGTCGGCGGAACCTGCGCGGAGATGAACGCACCCGCCGCCGGGAGAAGACCGGCGGCGAGAAGGACCGAGCTAGCCAGGCGTCTCATGACGGCTCATTCTAAGCTTGTCGAGCATGCGTTGTGTCAGCGTCTTCGTCTCGGGCGAGAACTGCCTGACCGCGGCGCGCGCGTACGGACGAAACTGCTGAGCGGCGTAGGTCAGGTAGCCCGTTTGCCTGATTTCGTTCAGTGTCTGCGTGTAGTGATCGAGCAGCACCGCTCCGAAGATTTGACCGGTGCGCGCGGCGCCGGCGCGCGTCGACGCATAGAGCCACTGCACGCGGTCTGGAAACGCGCGCACGGCCGACAATGCCATCATCGAGGAGGTTTCAAAGATCGATCGATCGTGCCGTGCGGACTCTGTTTTCAAGTCTCCCCACATCCTGCTGATGGTCTCGCGCGACGGCAGGCCGCCCGGCTGCAGATTTCGTGCGTCGGCTCGAATCGCGTTCCATTCCTCCCGCAGGCCCGCCACGTCGAGCGGTGGCGTGTTGACGGTGGACGCCAGGCGTGACGAGGTCCGCTCGAGACCGTCGAGCAGCTGGTCGACGCTCGTGACGCTCGCGTCTTCATCGAGCAGGCCTTGCGCCTTGAGCGCATCGGCTATTTCCGGAATCAGGTGCCGTCCCATTCCGCAGAGGTCGGCCATCGCCGCCAGCACCCAGACGGGCGACGCGCGGAACGCCACGATGCCCATCAGCTCGATCGCATTGCCGGCCGTCCGGCGCGCGAGGAAATTCTCGGGCAGCGCATCCGGTCCGGCATAGACGCCCTCGACCTGACCGACCTGTTCGATGAAGAACCGCAGCGTGGTGTCGACGAGATTCTGATAGAGCTGGCTGCGCCGCAGCGCCGCCGGGAGAGCGACCTCTCCGACTTCGCGCGCCACACCGGCGCTGAGCCCCAGCGTCGAGCGCACCAGGCGCTCGGGCAGCGTGAGGAGATAAGACTTCACGCTAGAGGCTCATTGCCGCGGAAACAGTTCCCCCGTCTCGCCGAGCATCGCCTTCCGGATGAGCGGCAGCGGCAACGGCCCCAGGGCGATGAACGTGTCGTGGAACTTCTGCAGCGAGTATCCGGCGCCCAACTTCGCCTTGTAGTCGTCGCGCAGCTTCTGGATCATCAGCTTGCCCATCGTGTAGTACCCGTAGGTCGCATCGGACGTCCCGCGCTTGGTTTCGGCCCTGGCGTTCGGACGCGGTTGGTAGCCCTCTTTGACAAAGAACTCCTCCGCCTCCGCCATTGCCATCCCCCTGGTATGCATGCGGATGCCGACGATGAAGCGAGCGTCGCGGAGGAGCGCATCCTGTATCTGTGCAAGGCGGTATTTCGCATCGTCCGCGTGGAAGCCTTCGTCGATGACCATCTGCTCGCAGTAGTGCGCCCACCCCTCGCTGTTGGTTGCCGCACCAAAGACCTTCCGGATGTCCGAGGGATAGTGTCGGGCGTAGAGAAACTGCAGGTAGTGTCCCGGCCACACTTCGTGCACCGAGACGTTCGTGATGAGCGCGTAGTACCACTGCGCCATGAACTCGTTTTTCTCGGCCGCCGTCAGCTTCGGATCCGGCAGCGTCATGTTGTAGTACGCCTCGGTGGCCACCGACTCGAACGGGCCGGGAATGTCCATGGAGGCCGAGCTCATCGCGCGCATGAACGGCGGCGTCTCTTCCACGCGCGCCGGCGGCGCGTTCGGAATCGTGATGATGTGTTTCTCGGTCATGAAGCGGCCGAGCGAATCGAGCTCGGCCTGCGTGGTGGCGAGCAGCTTCTCGGGTGGCGGATGATCGGCCTCGACGGCCTTCAACACCTCGATCGGCGTGCGTTTGGGATCGATCTGCCGCGCGGCCTCGGCAAATGCCGCCTGGTTCTTCTTCAAATCGCGATCCGCGATGGCCAGCAGATCGTCGAGCGGCATCTCGATCATCTCGTCGGCCGCGAGCTTCCGGCGGAATGTGTCCTCGCCGAACGCGAAATCACCGTTCGATCGTTTGAGGACATCGTCCTGCAGCCACTTCTTGTAGTCGACCAACGCCGCAATCACGGCATCGTTGGCCGTCTTGAATTCGGCGAGCAGCGCCTTGTCGGTGACATCCGGAAACGCCGACGCCACCGCCGTCTCGAAGAACCCGCGGTTCCCGTCCAGCTGCTCGATGGCAATCTCCGTGTACACGCGCGGAGGATTGTCGAGATTTTTTCTCGCTTCGGCCAGCGCGGCCGGCATCGCTTTCTCGCGCGCGACAAGCTGGCGGAGGCGCGTCTCCGCCGGCGCAAAATTGCGCTTGATCATGATGTAGGCCGTGCGCGTCAGACCGCTGCTGTAGCTGTCGGGGTCGCGGGCCCACGGCCGGATGGTCTCGAGCGTCAGCACGCGCGAGTCGATGGCGCGCAGCAGTTGTTCGCGGTCGAGCTGGTTGTCGGGCGAAAGCGAGGCGGCACCGATCGCGGCCACACGCTCGCGGAACTGCCGCGCCGAGACGACCGCGTCGGTCACGCCCTGGCGGGAATAGTCGTCGAGCAGCTCGTTGTAGCGGTGAATGCCCAGATAGGTGGCCGCGGTCGGACTTCGCTTGTAGTAATCCTCGAGATACAACCGGGCGACCTCGCTGAATGCGGCGTCTCCAGACGGCGCCGCCGGCGGCGGAGGGTCTGACGCAGTGCCGCACGCACCCAACGGCAGCGCGGTCACACACAGGACTACCGCGAGTGCGGCAGCGCGTCGCGCGCTATTTCCAGTCATTGATGGCTTTCCTGTGTAGAGAATTCGGACCCATCTCGAGCAGTTCCATGTTGATGCCGCCCGGGCCCGTCGCAAGCGCGATCTTGGTGCCCGTGCGCGGACTGATTGACGGAGCACGCACCTCCACACCGCGCTGCTTCAGTTGTCCGACGTAGGCGTCGAGATTCTCCACGTCGAGACCGAAATGCGGGCAGCCGGCGGGCCGCGCCGGCGTCGCCTGCATCACCTCGAGAAACGTCTCGCGGCTGATTTGAAAGTACGTGAAGTACGGCGTCCCGTCAGGCTCGCGAAACGAGAACGCCTCGCGAAATCCCATCTGCTTCGCGTAGAAGCTGGTGGCGGCCGCGTAGTCCTGGACGCTGATCGAGACATGATTCAGCCCGACGACGCGGCCCTGCTGGGCCAGGCCGGACTGGACCGCCAGTCCGACGATGAGTCCGGTCACGAAAACGATGGCAGTGCGCATGAGAGCTCCTGGAATTTCGACTGGCTATTTCTTGATCGCCTCTTCCGTCCCGACCTGGAATTGGCGAAAGCGGCCGTATGTGGCGACGCCCCTGACCTGGTTGTTGGTGATCACGTGCCGGAAGCGCATCTCCGTCGGCACGCTCGTGTCCAGCTGCTCATCCCGCGCGTACTCCGTGGTGACGGTCGATTCGGTCCCGAGGGCAATGAAGCTGACCTCAGTACGCGTGATGCGGCCGTTCGCTCCCTCGATCCAGTAGCGCCCACGCGCCAGGATGTCCTTGTTGTCCGCCGTACGGATGATGGAGGGACGCTGAGTCTCACGGAACTCCACAATCCATGCGTCCGGCCCGGCCGACGTGTCCCGCCCGCGCATCGTGAAGCGGAAGCGCGGCCGGTACGCGGGCTGCAGGAATCCGAGCGCGAGCAGAGGATTATCGACCGTGCCTACCTGCTTGATGTTGAATCGCGCGCTCTCGGCGTTGATTTGCAATGCCTGCTCGACCGTGGTCATGAAGTTCCGCGACTCAACGAAGAGCTTCGTCAACCTGTCTTCCCGGTCGCGCACCTGACGGCCGTCGACGTCGAAAACATCCCGGAAGACGAGCCATTGATCGAGCTCGGGCACCTTGACGAGAAGCACATCGGAGACGAGCTTGCGGCGCTCAGCCACTTGAGGTGAGCCTTTGAAGTTCCCGCGGCTGCCTTCCACCTGCGCCACCAGGTATTCCTGGAGGTATTGCTCTTCGGCCACCACGCGCGTGAGCCGTCTGACGAGCGCCTCCACGTGGGCCGCGCCACGATCGAGCAGCGGTTCGAGCGAGAACCCACTCTGATTCGCCGAAGGGGCGCCGGCAAGGAGCATGACGGTCGCCGCTGCCGCCGCAGGCACTCGCATATCCAGCTGCTTCCTCTCGTGGTGATGGTAACCGCGCGTCCGATGGTTGAAGTTTCAAGTATAGACTCAGCCCATGACCGACATCGATCGGGTGCGGCGCTGGGTGCACGCCTCGCAGCGCATTGTCGCGCTGACCGGAGCCGGTATCTCCACCGATTCCGGCATCCCCGACTTCCGCGGGCCCCAGGGCGTCTGGACGAAGAACCCGAAGGCCGAGAAGCTCTCGAATATCCACTACTACATGTCGGATCCCGAAGTGCGCCGGCTGGCGTGGCAGCAGCGCCTCGTCCACCCCGCATGGCAGGCGTCGCCCAACCGCGGTCATCAGGCGCTGGCCGATCTCGAGCGCGCGGGGCGGCTGCACGCGCTCATCACGCAGAACATCGACGGCCTGCACCAGCGCGCCGGCAACTCACCAGGGATGGTGATCGAAGTGCACGGGACGGTTCACGAGTACATGTGCATGAGCTGCGGCGCGCATGGACCGATGCAGAGGGTGCTCGATCGCGTGCGTGCCGGTGAAGACGATCCGCCATGCACGGACTGCAACGGCATCCTCAAGAGCGCCACGATTTCATTCGGTCAGGCGCTCGTGCCCGAAGTCATCGATCGCGCCATGAACGTCTCGGGCGAGGCCGACCTCTTTCTCGCGATCGGCTCGACGCTGCAGGTGTATCCCGTGGCCGGCACCGTGGCGCGCGCCAAGGCGGCCGGCGCCCGCATCGTCATCGTGAACGCCGAACCGACGGGGTTTGACGACGTCGCCGACGTCGTCTTTCGGGAACAGATCGGCGACGTGCTGCCGGCGATCGTCAGTACGTGACGATTCGGTCCGTCGCGAAAAAGCCCGCGCGCTAGGGAAGCGCAAAGACAGAGAGCGTAAGACCGGCCATCGCAGCCAGATACTGCTTCCCATTCACGGCGTACGTGATTGGATTGTTCAGCATCTGCGCGCCGAGGTTCGTGCGCCACAGCAGGGTGCCGTTGCGGGCGTCGACGATCTGCAGATAGCCTTCGCGACCGCCAGTGATCAGGAGATCCGATGCCGTCGTCACAACGCCGGTGTCGGTGACGTCGTACATCCCGAACTTCCACTTGGCTTCACCCGTGCTCGGGTCGATCGCCTGCACCGAACCGTGGCCGGCGGCATCGGTCCAGTTGTTGATCGGACCACGGCGCAGGTTGGGAACGCCCGGCGCTCCTGGGATGCCGCGCGACGGAGCGCCAGGCGTGGGGACGAACGGTGAGAGATTGCCGCCGCCGAATCCGCGGCCGCCTTCTTTGTAGACGACCGGAACGCCACCGAAGAGCATGCCCTGATCTTCCCAGGTCGAAACGTACATCAGCTTCGTGCGCGGACTGTACGACGGCGAGTACCAGTTCGATCCGCCCTGCACTGCGGGATAGGTCGGCATGCCGGGCGGCTGCACTGTTTGAATCGGCGTTCCCTTGGCGTCGAAGCCGCTCATCCAGTTCACCTTTACGAACGGCTTGCCGAGCAGGAACTTGCCGGTCGCGCGATCGAGGACGTAGAAGTTGCCGTTGCGATTCGCCCACAGCATCGCCTTCACGGGCGCGCCCTGGAACGTAATGTCGGCCAGCACCGGCACCTGCACCGAGTCGTAGTCGTAGCGATCGTGCGGCGTGAACTGGTAATGCCATCTCAGCTTGCCGGTGTCGAGATCGAGGGCCACGACCGATGCCGTGTACAGGTTGTCGCCCGGCCGCTGATCGGCGTTGTAGTCCGGCCCAACGTTGCCCGTGCCCCAGTACGTCAGGTTCAACACGGGATCGTACGAGCCGGTAACCCACACCGATCCGCCGCCGTGCGTCCATGCCACGGGATCGCAGTATGTGACCGGATTCGGCGGGCACGCTTCCCACGTTTCATGGCCCGGCTCGCCGGGGCCCGGAATCGTGTTGAAGCGCCAGAGCTCTTTGCCGGTCCTGGCATCGAACGCGGCGATCGCGCCTCGAATGCCGAACTCCCCACCACCCAGCCCGACAACGACGCGATCCTTGATTGCGAGCGGCGCGACGGTGAGCGAGTAGCCCATTTTGCTGTCGGCGACCTTCGTTTTCCAGATCGGCGTGCCGTCCTTGGTGTCGATCGCGACCAGCGTGGCGTCGAGCGTGCCCATGAAGAGTGTGTCGCCGAGAATGGCGAGGCCCCGATTGTTCGCGCCGCAGCAGACGCCGATCTCGCTGGCGTTGTTATAGCGGTACATCCAGTAGACGCGGCCGGTCACCGCGTCCATCGCCACGACGTCGTTCGGGCGCTGCGTCAAATACATGATGCCGTCGACCACGAGCGGCGTCGATTGCCAGCTGCCCGAGTTGGGCGACTGATACGCCCATGCGAGCGTGAGGTTCTTCACGTTCCCAGGCGTCAGCTGCGTCAGCGCGCTGTAGCGGGTGCTCGAGTAGTCGCCGCCGTATGTCAGCCAGTTCTGCGGCTCCTTCGCGGCGTTGAGAATCCGCTCGTAGGTGACGGGGGCCTGCGCCCGAAGCGACAGCGACACCGTGGCGAGCAGTGCGGGAACGATCAGCAGCGGTAATCTCGGTTTCATCGTTACTGGCCCTTCAACGAGAGAAGGAACGACACGACGTCGGCGAGCTCTTCCTTGGTCAGCTCTTTCGCGTAGGACGGCATCGTCGACTTGGTGGAGACGGTGAATTCGCGCAGGTCGGCCTTGGTCAGCGAGAGCAGCCGGCCATCCTCGTCGGAGATCTGTACGGTGTAGCTGTCCTCGTTCACGCGCCGGCCGTTGATCACCCGTCCGTCTTTCGTCACGATGTGGACAGGGCGGTTGATCGGCCACATCTGGCTCGACGGATCGACGAGTGAGCGCTCGAGCGAGCCCGGGCTGCGGTTGGCCCCGATATCGCTCAG
>Ga0310889_10000209_pt1 | contig 11984 bp, 8 predicted proteins | sample T20D2metaG_FD_204583 | JGI IMG/M metagenome (GOLD analysis project Ga0310889, IMG submission 204583) | Lab incubated soil microbial communities from West Virginia University Organic Research Farm, Morgantown, WV, United States - T20D2 | ecosystem: Environmental > Terrestrial > Soil >... | reverse complement strand
GACTCGCTCCAGGGCGCGCTGCGGCAGCTGATTCGCGCCGGCCTGCCGATCACCGCGGTCTTGATCGCCGTGCATCCGATCTGGGGCTTCAGTTGGTATTTCAACAGCGAAAACTGGGCGACCGCGGTGTGGCAGAAGATCGCCGAGTCGCGCGTCGACGAGTGGCGCGAGGCGATGATCGACGCCGCCGTCCGCGCTCGGGGGGCGTCCAGCGTCACGGCGCCGGGCCTGTTCGACGTCACCGTTGACGGCCTCGGCAGCGGCGATTTCTCGTTCCTCGTGATCGGCGATCCCGGCGAGGGGGACCCGTCTCAACAGGCGCTTCGCGACCAACTCCTGCTGGCAGCGCGCCGCGACGCTGTGAAATTCGTCGTGATCGCCTCGGACGTCGTCTACCCCGTCGGTGCGATGAAAGACTACGAGCCAAACTTCTACCTGCCGCTGATGGGCGTCGCAAAACCGGTGCTGGCGATTCCCGGCAACCACGACTGGTTCAACGCCCTCGACGGCTTCGCGGCCAACCTGATGCATCCGGAAACCGCGCGGGCCGCGATCGACGCGCGCGTCAAGGCCGACCTGAGCCTGTCGAGCACGACCAGCGATCGCATCGATCAACTGATTGGATCGGCGGCGCGTTTGCGATCGCTCTATCGGCTGCAGGCCGGTCTCCAGCACGCGCCGTTCTTCGAGCTGCACGCGGGCGGATTCTCGCTCATCGCGATCGATACCGGGATCGAGCGTCGTGTCGATGCGAAACAGCTCGAGTGGTTGAAGGCGGCGCTCGATCGATCGAAAGGCGGCGTGACGATGGCGATCGTCGGCCACCCGTTCTACGCGGCCGGTCGATCGCAAATCGGCGGCGGCTCGTTCAAGGAGGTCCACGATCTGCTGCGATCGAGCGGCGTGCAGATCATGCTGGCGGGCGACACGCACGACTTCGAGTACTACCGCGACGATCGCACGCTCTATTTCGTGAACGGCGGCGGCGGCGCCTACTTGAGCATCGGCACGGCGCTCGACTGGCCCGACCGGGCCGCGCTCGGCGAATACGCGTTCTATCCGCGGACCGATGCCGTCTCGGCGAAGCTCAATGCGGAAACGCCGTTCTGGAAATGGCCCGCCTGGTGGTGGATCCGGCGCAATGGCGCGTGGCCGTTTTCGGTCGAGGCGTTGTCGGCGGTGTTCGACTTCAACCGCGCGCCCTTCTTCCAGAGTTTTGCCGAGGTGCGCGTCGAACGGTCGCGCCATCGCGTGGTGATCGCGGTGTTCGGCGTGGACGGCCCGCTGCGGTGGCGTGATTTGCAGATCGGCGGAGCGGTGCGGCCCCCTGGAATGTCGAGCGAAGACGCCGTCGAGTTCGTGCTGCCGCTCGGCAGTTAGCCGGTCCGCGAACTTTTTGTTGACACGTGCCACCGGCGGGCATATCTTGTCCAACCGTTAGATTAATAGACCTCAAGTCCCTCGTTTGGCCCAATACGAGCGCACGAATTGGGCCGTTTTTGGCCTAATCACGGGTTTTTTGACACGAAAGCACGGTTATTTAGTCTTTTAGACATACAAATGAGGCGAGTCAACCCTTCTCGGTTCCGGGTCGCGACGCGAGGCACCTCGCGCGAGATCAATCGCAGCATCGTGCTGAACCTGGTGCGATCGCGCCAGCCGATTTCCCGCGCCGACCTGGCGCGGGCGATGGATGTGCGCCGCGGCGTCGTCACGTTGATCGTGAATGATCTGTTGCGCGAAGGCCTGATCTTCGAGGGCGCGACCGGTGAAACAGTGCGCGGCCGCAAGCCGACCTTTCTCTACATCGATTCACGCCGCCGCGCCGTGGTCGCCGCTGACATTCGTGCCAGCGAGACGTTCGTGATGCTGGCCGATCTGCTTGGCACGCCGATGACCGGCGCGATCAGCTTTCCGACGGTGCGCGATCCGAAGAAGCAGGTGGCGTTGCTGGCCGCGCGCGTCAAGGCGCTGCTCGCCGATCACCCCGAGGTGGATGCGTGCGAAGGCGTCGGCGTCGTCGTCCCCGGCATGGTGGAGCACTCGACGATGCGCGTGCTGCATGCGCCGACGCTCGGGTGGCGCAATGTCGATCTGCGCGAAGCGCTCGCCGCGGCGACGGGCCTGCCGGTGCAGATCGAAAACTCCGGCCGCGCCTGCGCCCTCGCCCAGGCATGGGCGATGCGCGAGGACCACGGCGGCCTGGCCGGCGACCTCGTGTTCGTCAGCATCTCGGACGGCGTCGGTGTCGGCGTGATGATTCACGGCGAAGTGCTGCGCGGGCGCCACAACATCGCCGGCGAGTTCGGTCACTTGCCGCTGTCGCTCGACGGTCCGCGCTGCTCCTGTGGATCCAACGGCTGTTGGGAAGCGTACGTCTCGAATCCCGCGACGCTCGGCCGCTATTTCGGGCGGCCGTCGGATGCACAGCGGCCGATGCCCGCCGAGCAGCGCCACTTCACGGTCGAGGATCTGATCGCGCGCGCGCGGGCCCGGGATGCCAAAGCGTCCGCGGCGCTCGACAGCACGGCCCGCTATCTCGGCCTCGGACTGTCCTCCGTCATCAACGTGCTCGATCCCGCGCGTGTTTATGTCGGCGGCGAAATTACGCTCGCGTGGGATTTGATCGAACCGACGGTGCGCGCCGCGTTGGCCGAGCGCGCGCTGACACCCGCGGCCGCCGCGACCGACATCCGGCCGGTGGCCGCGACCGAATATCCACGCCTGCGTGGCGCCGCGGCGCTCGTCGCCGCTCCGGCATTTGCCGCGCCCGTCGTCGCCTAGACGCATCGATATGGAACTACACACGCTCGCACCGAACACCTGCATCATTCGCGACACCGCGTCGCGCCGGGGGCGCACGCAAGCGATCGCGCCCGGCACGACCCCGGCGTCTCGCCATCTTCACTATGGGCGCATCATCCTGGATCCTGGTGACAGGCCGATTCGCATCGAGACGCGCGCCTGCGAAACCGGATTCGTCGGGCTGAAAGGATCGGCGACGGCCACCGTCGACGGCGCCTCCTACACGATCGATCGCTATGACGCGTTGTACGTGCCGCGCGAGACCGCCGTGACGATCGCGCCCGGCGCGTCGGGATGCGATCTCGCCGAGATCGCGGCGCCGGTCTCGAAGCGTCATCCGGTTCAGCACGTTCGCTTCGCGGACGTGCAGGCCAACCCCGGACTGCATTTCAATGCCGGCGGCCCCTCGTCGAAGCGCGACTTGAACGTGCTGATCGGCAAGAACGTCGAGGCCGGGCGCATCATGGCCGGCGTCACCTTCAGCGAACATGGCAACTGGACGTCGTGGCCGCCGCACGAGCACGCCGCGATGCTCGAAGAGGCGTATCTCTACATCGACATGCCGGCGCCGGCTTTCGGCATTCAGCTCGTCTACACCAACCCGCGCGAGCCCGAGGTCGCGACGATCGTTCGCGAAGGCGACGTCGTGATGATGCCGCAGGGCTATCACCCGAACGTGGCCGCGCCGGGCGGATCGATCAACTTCCTCTGGATGATGGCGGCCGTTCGCGAAGACGAGGATCGCCAGTACGGCGTCGTCAACGTCCAACCTGACTTCAGCAATCTCAGCTCCGGACTCGACAAGGGGAAGAAATGACGCCGCCGAACGCGCTGGCCGTATTCCAACACACCGACTGGTCGGCGGTGCCGGTCGAGCAGATCGCCGAAGGCATCCGCCGGCAGATGGTCGTCGGCGATCGCGTGATGGTCTGCCGCCTTGTGCTGGCGGCGCGCACCGTGACGCCGATTCACACGCACGTGCACGAACAGATCACGCTCGTCGAGCGGGGCCAGGCGGATTTTTTCATCGAAGGGAAGCGTCGCACCGCGAAGGCCGGTGATGTGTTGCTGTTTCCGTCGGGCATCGAGCACGGCGCGACGATGCTGGAGGAAGAGGTCGTGCTGATCGACATCTTCTCCCCGCCTCGCGAAGACTTCCTCAAGGCGAAATCCTGACGATGACCCGCGACGTGTTCTCGCTCGACGGGAAAGTGGCGCTGGTGACGGGCGCCTCGCGGGGCCTCGGCGCCGCGATGGCGGCAGCCATGGGCGCGGCGGGAGCCGCGGTGGCGCTGCACAGCAACGAGCAGCCCGCGACCCAAACCGCCGAGCGCATCTGCAGGGAGAGCGGCAAGCGCACGGAGTTGTTCACGGCCGATCTCGAAGATCGGGCGGCGGCGGACGCGTTGTTCGCGAACGCGATCGCGGCGTTTGGACAGATCGACATTCTCGTCAACAACGCCGGCATCATCCGGCGCAAAGCGGCGGCGCAGCATTCCGACGATGACTGGGATGCGGTGATTGAAGTCAATTTGTCGAACGCCTTCCGCTTGTGCCGCGCCATGGGCAAGCACCTGATCGAGACGGGGCGCCCGGGCAAGATCATCAACGTCGCGTCACTGCTGTCGTTCCAGGGCGGCATCACGGTGCCGGGGTACGCCGCGGCGAAGGGCGGCATCGTCCAGCTCACCAGGGCGCTCGCCAACGAGTGGGCGGCGCACGGCATCAACGTCAACGCGATCGCGCCCGGCTACATGCAGACCGACAACACCAAGGCGTTGCGGGACGATCCGCAGCGCAACAAGCAGATCACCGAGCGCATTCCCGCGGGTCGATGGGGAACGCCTGAAGATGTGGCCGGCGCGGCGGTGTTCCTGGCGTCGCGTGCATCGGACTACGTACACGGCCACGTGCTGGTCGTGGACGGCGGATGGATGGGCCGCTGAACATGTTGCAGCGCGCGACCACCGTGTTCTCGCGATTCGTCGGTCCGGCGGCGTTGACCGCCGCGGGCATGATCGGCGCCGGAGCGGTCGCGACGCGACTGCTGGCTGGCGCGTGGTTCGGGTTCGATCTGCTGTGGGTCGCTCTGCTTGTGATCCCGATGGTGATCTTCACGCTCGATTCAGCGTCGCGGATCGGCGTGACCTCGGGCGGGCGCGGCTTGATCGAGATGATTCGCACCGAGATCGGCGCGTGGCTGGCCTGGATCGTGTTCCTGCCGATGGCGCTCGTCAACGTCGTGGTGAACATGAGCCAGATGTCGGCGATGGTCGAAGGCGCTTATGGTTCGATGGGGATGCTGCCGCCGCCGGGCGGCGAAGCTACGCTCGGCCTTTTCATCGTCACGATCGTATTGACCGGAACGACAGTCGTGGCGGCGGTGCTTGGCGGCTACAAACGGATGGAAACCATCATGACGGCGCTGCTGGTCGTCATCCTGGTGTGTTTCATCTTCGTCGCCGTCAAAGGCCTGCTCGACTGGCAGACCTGGCCGGCGCTGGCTGCCGGCCTCGTGCCGAAGATTCCCGAGAGCGTGCCGGTGTTTGGCGACCCCGCCCGCGCGAGAAATGCCTTCACGCAGATCATGGCGATCGCCGGGCAGGCGTTGCCGCCGGCCGTGTTGCTGTCCTACGGCTACCTCGCCGCCAACTCCGGTTACACGACCGCGGATGCAAAGCGCACGTTCTGGAAGACGGTGACGAACCTCGGGATCGTATGGGGCCTGTTCTCGGTCGTGGTCATCGTCGCGGGAGCCACCGCACTGCACAACGTCTACAACGGCGCGGGCCCGACGCATCTGGGTGTCAGCCACTACTCACAGATTGAGACGATCCCCGTCGCGGGCCAGGTCCTGGGCCCGGCGTTTCCAGGCGTGCTCGGTTTCCTGGCGCCGCGCTTCTTCTCGATGGGCCTGATTGCCGCGGCCTTCACGACGCTGATTTCCGTGTCGTTGACGATGACGTACTTCTGCCTCGACATCACGCGCCGGAACTGGCACTTCACCGACGCCAACAGGGCGTTCAAGGCCGTGTTCGCGACGTGGATCGCCATCCCGGCGCTCGTCGCGCCGTTCTGGCAGCTGCCGGCGTTGTTGAAGGCGATTCTCGCGATGGTCGGCAACCTGCTGATGGCGCCGCTGGCCGTGGCGATCATCTTGTATTTCGTCAATCGTCCCGCGCTCGGCGAGCTTCGCGCCAATTCCGGACGCAACGCCGTGCTCGTTGTCACGTTCCTGTTTGCATTGGGCCTGGTCATCAACGGACTCCGATTATGATGACCACCCAGACCTTCCTTCAGAGCCAGCGCGACACCGTGCGCCTGGTTGACCGGATCGGCGGCGGCGACAGCTTCGCTGCAGGCCTGATCCACGGGTTCGTAAGCGGCCGCGATCTGGAAGCCACACTGAAATCTGCGGTGGCGGCCGGCGCGTTGAAGCAAACCATTCCAGGGGATTTCAACCAGGTGTCGGTGTCGGAAGTTGAGCGGCTCGTCGACGGTGACGCCAGCGGGCGCGTGCGGAGATAGATCGCTGGCGGCCCGTGGGCCGTTTGTCTTGGAGAAGGAGTCGTCATGAGAAGGTTATGGATGACGCTAGGAGTCGTTGGGGCGGTGGTCTGGCTCGCCACGCCGGTGCTCGCGCAGGATTATCGAGCGCGTGTTCAAGGCCAGATTACCGACGAAAGCCGCGGCGCGTTGCCCGGCGCGACCGTCACGTTGCTGAATGAAGCCACCGGTGTCTCGTCCGATCGGGTCACGGACGCCGAAGGACGCTACCGGTTCGACTTCGTCGATCCGGGAGTGTACAGCCTCACCGGCGCGCTGCAAGGATTCCGCTCGGCCTCGCAGAAGTCCGTACGCGTGTCGCAGCGCGGCGACGTCACCATCGATCTGCTGATGGGGGTGGCGACGGTGGCCGAGACGATCACCGTCCAGGGATCGTCGCCGCTCGTGCAGTTCAATTCGAGCAGCTCCGATCTGACGCTCGAACGCTCGCTTGTGGACCAGGTGCCGATTAGCGGGCGCAACCCGTACAACCTGGCCAACCTCGATCCGTCGATCGTCAACACGCCCGGGACGACGGCCGCCGAGAACCGCCCGTACCACCACGCCTACGCCAACGACTACGACGCCGGCGGCGGCACGCGCCGCGCCAACGCCGTCCTGCTCGATGGCGTCGCGCTCGGCGCGAGTTACAAGACCTCCTATACGCCGTCGATGGACGCGGTCGAGGAAATCACGGTCTCCAAGAGCAGCGTCGACGCCGAGAACGGCAACAGCCTGGGCGGCCTGATCAGCCTGAGCATGAAGTCGGGCACGAACACGCTGCGCGGCTCGGCCTACATGTTCTTCCGCGACCCCAGCATGAACTCGATCGCCGACCCGACGATCACGATCGCGCCCGGTCAGGATACGTCCGTGCTCAAGGGCACCAAGCTCAAGATGTACGGCGGCACGGTGGGCGGAGCGATCAAGCAGAACCGCATCTTCAGCTTCACATCGTTCGAGGACTGGAACGACCAGCGCCCGCTGACCATCGTGCGCACAGTGCCGACCGAGCTCGAGCGCCGCGGCGACTTCAGCCAGTCGGTGCTCAGCGGTCGGGTGCGGACCGTCTACAACCCGTTCACCTCGACGCTGGACAGCGCCGGCCGCGTCGTGCGGCAGCCGTTCGCGGGCAACCAGATCCCGCAAGCGATGATGGATCCGGTCGCGCTCAAGATGCTGAACGACATTCCGCTGCCTAATAAGGCAGGCAACACCGACAACTGGCAGGGCAGCCTGTACGAGAATACCGACTATTGGAACTTCTCGCAGCGCATCGATGTGAACTTCAGCGACACGTTCAAGATGTTCGCGCGCTACGGCCAGTTCAAGGCCAGTCTCTACCAGCAGAACCCGACCGACGCCGGCTTCTTCCCGCTGTCGGGCAGCAATCGCGACGGCATGAGCAGCGCGGCGGATGCCGTCTGGATCATGTCGAACAAGATGACGCTCAACGTGCGCGGCAGTTACTACAACATGATCGACGAGTTCTACAACCCGTCGCTCGAGCTCGGTGAAGCCGGCCTGGCCGGTTACTGGCCCACTCCGTGGTACTCGTCGCTCTACAATAGCGGCTACGTGTACTATCCTGCGCTCGACGTGACATCAGGCACGGGTACGGCAACGACCAACCGCCTCGGCCGGCAGGGCCGCGAGTGGTATCAACACCCCGATGCGTGGACCGCGTCGGCGCGCATGAACTACTACATGGGCGGACACAACATGAAGTGGGGAGGCGAGATGCGCTCCTACTTCGGCGAGGCGGCGCGCTTCGAGCCGATCAACCTGGTGTTCAATTCCGCGCTGACCGCGAACAGCTCGGACACGCCGGACGTGACCAACTCTGGCAACCAGTGGGCGACGTTCCTGCTCGGCGCGCTCGACTCGCAGACCTCGGCCCGCCTCGTGCCGCTGCAGGAACCCGATCTCAAGAGCTACGCGGCCTACTTCCAGGACGACTGGAACGTGAACGATCGGCTGACCCTCAATGTCGGGTTGCGCTGGGAATACGAGCCGGGTGCAACGGATCCGCTGAACCGCATCTCGCAGCGGCTCGATCTCACCTCGCCGATTCCTGAAATGCAATCCACGCCGCCGCCGATTCCGGCGCAGGCGGCCCAGTTGATGGCGTCGAAGGGTTACGCCTACAGCTTCAACGGCGAATGGGTCTTCGCGAGCGAAAGCAATCCCTACTCGTGGAGCACGTCGGGGTTGAACCTCATGCCGCGCCTCGGTGCCGCCTACCGGCTCGATGACAAGTCGGTCGTGCGCGCCGGCTACGCGCGGTTCCTGATGCCGATCACCAACGTGCGCGACACGCTGGGTGATTTCGTCAACCAGTACACGGGTTATGCACAGACCACGACCACGCTGGGCCTGGCCAACGGCGTGCCGCAGCAGGTGCTGAACAACCCGTACCCGGCGAACAACCCGGTGATCGAGCCTTACGGCCAGAATTATGGGCGGTATACCGGTCTGGGCGGCGCCGTCAGCCTCGATCAGTACCAGCTGCGCCCGCAAATCAACGATCGGATCAACTTCTCGTACCAGCGAGAGTTGTGGGCCAAGACCGTGGTCGAAGCGAACTACTTCGTCAACCTCGGTTCGCGCGTCCCCTACGACATCAACCTGAACATGGCGGACCCGGCGTTCCGTTACGAGCAGAAAACGGTGCTCAACACGCAGGTGCCGAACCCGTTCCGCAACTACCTGACGCCCGACAAGTTCCCCGGTCAGGCGCGCAACACCGCCACCGTCACGCTGGGTAGCTTGCTCGTTCCGTATCCGCAGTACGGCGCGATCACGCAGACCAATACCGACGGCAAGCACCTCAACACGCAGACCGTGGAACTGAAGGCACAGCGTCCGTTCAACAACGGCTTCAGTGTGCTGGTGGCGTATGCCTGGAACCGCGAGCGCGTGCAGCAGACGTTCGACGATCGCGCCACCTACCAGGTGTTGCAGACCAACGGCGAGGAAGGCTGGGAATGGCGGCCGACCGACACGCCCGTGCATCGGCTGACATCCGCCTTCACCTGGCAGATCCCGTTGGGCAAGGGCCAGGCGGTGGGCGCCGACTGGAACGCCGCGCTCGACGCGGTGCTCGGCAACTGGCAGTACACTTTCTCGGGCCGCTTCTACTCGGGTCGGCCGGTGTTCTTCAACACCAGCTACGTCGTGTCCGGCAATCCCACGCTGAGCAACCCGACCCGCGACAAGTGGTTCGACACCACGATGTTCGCGGTGCAGGACACGTTCACGCCGCGCAGCAACCCCTATTACTACGAGGGCCTGAACGGTCCGTGGTCGCCGTTTGCCGACATGACGCTGACCAAGTCGTTCAACATGGGCTCGAAGTACCGCCTGCAGGCGCGCATCGAGGCCTACAACGTGTTCGACGAGATCGTGTGGGATCAGCCCGAAGTGAACCTGGCGAGCACGAACTTTGGCAAGGTGACGCGCAAGCGCGTCGACAGCCAGGGCCGCGAGATTCAATTGGGCGTTCGTTTCGTGTTCTAAGCCACAGAAGGCACAGAAAGCGCCGAACGAAATGCAGCGTCGTTCGTTCCTGCACCTACTCGTCGCGGGGTCCCCGTTTGTCGGGGGCCTCGCGCGGGCGCAGTCCGGCCTGCCCGCCGTAGCCTCGGCGAAGGCGGGCGATTCGATCGTGACGACCGCGGCCGGCAAGTGGCGCGGCCGCGTCGTCAACGGCATCCACACCTTCAAAGGCATCCGTTACGGCGCCGACACGAGCCGGCGCCGTTTTCTTCCGCCGGTGGCTCCCGCGCCGTGGACCGGTGTTCGGGATGCGCTCGAGTTCGGCCTCATCGCACCGCAACCCGGCAGTCGTCCGATCAGCGAAGACTGTCTGCACCTCAACGTCTGGACGCCCGGCTTGCGTGACAACGCGAGGCGCCCGGTCATGGTGTGGTTCCACGGCGGTGCGTACTCGGGTGGCACCAGCAACGAAATCGAAACCGATGGCGAGAGACTGAGCCGCGGCGGAGACGTCGTCGTGGTGACGGTGAACCATCGGCTCAATGCCTTCGGCTATCTGCATCTTGCCGAATTTGATCCGACGCTCGCCGAATCGGGCAACGTCGGACAACTCGATCTGATCCTCGCGCTCGACTGGGTGCGCGACAATATCGCGGAGTTCGGCGGGAGCGCCGGCAACGTGACGATCTTCGGTCACTCCGGCGGCGGCGCCAAGTGCGCGACGTTGATGGCCATGCCGAAGGCCGCGGGCCTCTTTCATCGCGTGCTGACGCAAAGCGGGCAGCAGATCACGGCGAGCCGTCCCGAAACCGCGACGACAAATGCGGCGGCGTTGTTGAAGGCGCTCGGTCTCGATCGTAGCGGCATCGATCGCTTGCGCGCCTTACCGATGGAGCAGATCGTCAAGGTCAGCCGCGCGCCCGCGTATCTTGGTCCGGTCAAGGACGGACGTGTCTTGCCGAGGGATCCGTTCGATCCGGATGCGCCCCCGCAATCGGCGAATATCCCGATGATCCTCGGCAACACGCGCGGTGAAACGCGCACGCTGATCGGCCGGGGCGATCCGTCACTGTTTTCACTCACCTGGGAGACGCTCCTGCCGAAGCTCGAGGCGAATTCGCCGTTCATGGGCACGCTCAGTCGCGCTGACGTCATCGCGAAGTATCGCGAATGGCATCCGGATTACTCGCCCGCGGACGTGTTTTTTTCCGCCACCACCGATTCCCGATCCTGGCGCGGTCAGGTGATCGAAGCGGATCGCCGCGCCGCGCAACCCGCGGGATCGGCGCCGACATTCGTCTATCAATTCGATTGGCGGACCCCGATCGATGGCGGCAAGTGGGGCGCGCATCACGGGCTCGATGTGCCGTTCACATTCGACAACGCCGCGATCACGCCGCACTTGGTCGGCGCCGGTCCGGAACAGGAAGGGCTGTCGGCGAACATGAGCAGGGCATTCATCGCCTTTGCGCGCACGGGCGATCCCAACTCCACCGGCTTGCCGCAGTGGCCGGCGTTCGATCTGAAGCGGCGGGCCACGATGGTGTTCGATCGCGACACGCGCGCCGCAGACGATCCCCGCGGCCGCGAGCGCCGCTTGTTTGGACAGGTGCCGTATGTTCAGCCGGGAACGTAACGCTCGACAATTGCTCGTCGTCCTCGCCATGGTCATGGCGCTGGTGCCGGTCCGCGCGCAGCAGGCCGATCGCGCGCAGATCCTGGCGGCGATGAAGCGCGCGACGACGTTCATGGTCGAGAAGGTCGCCTACAAGGGCGGTTACGTCTGGGCCTATCTCCCCGACATGACGCGGCGGTGGGGCGAGATGGAAGCCACGCCGACGATGATCTGGATCCAGCCGCCGGGCACGCCGGTGATGGGGCATCTGTTCATCGATGCGTATCATGCGACCGGCGACGACTATTACTATCGCGCCGCCGAACAGGTCGCGTCCGCTCTGATGTTCGCTCAGCATCCGTCCGGTGGATGGAACTACATCGCCGATTTCTCCGGCGAGCCGTCGCTCCGCAAGTGGTACGACACCATCGGCAAGAATGCCTGGCGCCTCGAAGAGTTTCAGCACTACTACGGCAATGCCACTTTCGACGACGCCGGTACGGCGGAGTCGGCGAAATTC
>Ga0310889_10000200_pt1 | contig 12159 bp, 21 predicted proteins | sample T20D2metaG_FD_204583 | JGI IMG/M metagenome (GOLD analysis project Ga0310889, IMG submission 204583) | Lab incubated soil microbial communities from West Virginia University Organic Research Farm, Morgantown, WV, United States - T20D2 | ecosystem: Environmental > Terrestrial > Soil >... | reverse complement strand
CTCATTTGGCTCCTCAGGAACTTCACTTGGATCAGGCGGTAATTGAGGCTCAGGTTCAGTGTGAGTCGGTTCTGGTCCGAAATCTAATAAGTCAAAGTTCTCGGCCATTATGCTCTCCTTCTAACGCAAGTATTATATTCTGTGGCAAACTAAGGAAGTGACGACAGGCTTCAGCGATACCCTGAAATCGTTTTATCTCACTCATATCTTCTTCTATTTCAAGTTTGTTGCGTACGTCATCAAGCCACGCGTCTATTTCGCGTACTAAATCATTCCAGGCAACGGATTCTAGTAAAGCATGATGTTCTGCAAGTGTTGCGTGTAAGTTTTGTTCTGACATTTAAATACCTTTGCGCGATAGATCGCGCGATTCCGCATCACGGCACGCAGTCCAGTTAGCGTATTAGTTGTACTGTAAGATCGACCTACCAAATCCATCAGCGGGCCAACCTGCTTCGCAGTGGCCCTTTCATATAACCCCTCGGAGGGTTAGCCACGGGATGGATGCGGCGCTGTAAGCGATTGGGCCTGCCAGCGACGGAGGCCGTAGCTCGATCGTGTTGCTCATAGGACCAGTTCGGTTAAATTCTAACATCAGCCCTGTTCCAATAGTGATACTAATTCACCATTCGCCACCTGATTTAGGACTTGCTCATCTGGCGCAGCTGATACTTGTGCTGCTGGCTGCTGCCGCTCGAAAGCATCTACATTCTTAGCACCTAATGAAGTGGCGATGTACTTGAAGATATTTACTATGTCAAAGTGCTGCATTAGCTCCGGGTTGGAGCCGATAGTCTGGAAGAGTTGCGTCCATACATCGCTGAAATTGCCGCCAGGAATGCTGCCGTCTCGCACTATGAGATCGTAGTCCACTAGCATGTCTATAGGTGATACCTTAATACGTTGGTCCTGAATGTTGAATTGGCGTTGAACTGAGTCGGGCCAATCACCTACTGACTTCACGTAAACATCTTGAGACATGAATTGCTGTGTATGATAAGCGAACATGTATCCGATGTCTTGCATTACTTGAAGGCCCACTATCTTGGCGATACGTTCGAGTCGGTTAACTGCACCTTGAGCTGTACCTTGAAACTCACGTGCTGAGAGTCGTTCAGGTCCGCCTTTACGTAAGTTGCCCATAACAGCATTATCAGTGCCAGTCATTGTCTGCATGTACTCGACGATGAAAGCAACATCTTGTAGGTTCGTGCGAGTGATGTCGGTGACAGCGAGTTGTTTAACGGCATTTTCAACACCACGGCCCCAGGCAGGACGACGTAAGCGTACAAGGCCACCTGGTTCTGGATCACGTAAATCTTCGATGTTGAGGAGATAAGGATCAACAATGAGTACATCGTTGATTGCTTTGCGGACGTTCGCTATGTGTGAATTGAAGAGCCAGTCGATTACTGTTTGCATGCCGCCGAGTATTTCGAGGCGTGAGTATGCTACTGGCGAGTAGCCATCGAAATCAGGAGCGCATATACCAACTGGAAACATGTCGTGATCGAGGTCGAGAGGATTTGCACGTATAATGATAGCGTCATTAGCAACAGTAAAAAGCCACTTCTCAGGAATGTCTGACGGACCCAGCTTCCACAAACTAGGAATAAGTTTAACGTACACATGAAACTGATCGACAGGTAACGAAATGTTGCGGTCGAAAGAGGTAGCGTCTCCACGCAGTGAGCGAGTGCGAGAAGTGCGTGAATCAGTGCCCAGAATACCACTAGACTTATTAGCAGTATGGCGTAAATAACGGACATTAAACAGTGTAGGATCATCTTGCTCCTCACTAAGTAAGTCCATGTAGTTGGAACGATCTAGCCAGCCTACATACTCACCCTTCTGTACGTCGTGAATGGAGTAGTTTGGATCAGGTAGATAGTTGTAGGGGTCGATATTGGTGACAGCATTGCCCTCAAAGATGATTACGTTCTCGCGTAGGCCGCGTACTGAGTTAGTTTCTGTGAAGTTACCATCACCATCGTAGAATCCTGCAGCTTCACGTGTGCGCTTCTTGCCATAGCGTGTAAGCCAGTATGGAGCAACTGCACCGAATCCGTATGCACATGCGTCACGAAACATAGTATGGAGGTTGAGTGCTACTTTGTTACGGGCACACTGTAAGTCAATTACCTTCTCCATTAGGATAGCACCTGCTACGTCCTCAGGTGAAGCACCTTCGTAGCGGAACATTGGATTAGGAAAGAATGCAGCTACAAGATATGATACTAATGTTTCGAGTATGGCGTAACTGTAGGGGAATACTATGCTAACGGGCTTGCGTTGGTCTTTCTTCTTAAGTAACATTTCCTTATCAGATAAAGAGATGTATGCTGTGAGTGTCTTGTTTATCTCATCCCATGCAGGACGACGTGAGGACTGAACCTTAGCTGCTTCCCACCCGTAGCGAAGTAAGCGTGAGAGCAAGCGTTGATGTAGTTCTTCGCCTGGCTTGAGGTTCATACCTTCAGGGTAAGCGTACTTGTAATCATACTTCTCTACGTTACCCATGTCTATTAAGCTGTCTGGATTCGTTATACTATAAGGCATAATTAATTACTCATCTGTGAGTGCGCGTCTGCGTGTAAGGATGGATTAAAGGGACACATCCCAGCGTCTGCAATAAAGCTGGTAATATGCTGCTGAATTGCTACAAAGGCGTCATACATTTCCTTGAATGGAATCTCGTGACGAGTATGAGCCCACATAGAAACAGCACCATCTGAAAACACGTCAAACTCCAGTGCAAGAACAGGGCGGCCTTTGGTCGTGTATTGTACGCTACGCTGTCGATTAGTAAATTCTTTACCCATTTAAACTAGTCTCCAATCGTCATCTAGTGGTGGATCATACTCTAGTGACGAGAACTCATTCTCTAGTTCGTTAGGATCGTAGTCTGGTGCTGTGAAGTAGCGCCCACCGAGTTCGAGTAACTCGATGATGTAAGCTGTGGCATCAGCAACGTCCACGAGGCCACTGCGAGGAAACGAAAGTAGCTGAGCTTCCAGTTTAGCACAGTTGCTTTTGTTGTGGTAGATATATCCTTGTCGGTAGTACGGTGAAAGTGAACCGATGCGCTTAATCTTACCTTTCTCACCATCAGGAGCGCCGCCTCTAGCTTTAAGCCATATAGGTTCGAAGGAATCGCTAGGACCGCGGCGTAACATTTCGTTGGTGATTGGTTGCTTGATGAATTCCTCAAGTCCAGTTACCTCAATACCAATGGCGTGAGCGTTAAGGCGACGACGCATTGCGAACATTTCTTCGTACAAATCGTTGGGGAAGAATTTACCGCTGACAATATCGCGGATGTAGATGGCGTTTGTTGTGTAGTCAATGCCAATACCTACAATAGCGCTGTCGGCTGAGTGCATATTGGCAGTTTTGGCTGGATCAACTATGATTACGTTCTCGAGGTGGCGATTGTCGAGTTCTCGTTCCTCGTAGTATTTAAAGTAATCCTGGCGAAATGTAGCATCTTCCCTAGAAATCGGAAGATTTCTGTATTCCATGTAGAACACGTCAAGCATTCCTTTGGAGCGGTGAGATTCTACTTCACGCTTAAGTTCTTCGGTGCTGATTAGGTGTGGTGCGAGTGATTCATACTCATCATTGCATAAGTCAAGGCGCATTGAGTGCCATTCAGGGCTTGTGAGAAGTTCTTGTAAGAGTGAGTCGTAGTGTTTGAGAGTGTCAATGTAGATAACACGCCACTTGTCTGAGTAGCGATCTACACACTTGAGTAAGTCAGAGTTGAACCACTCTTTAAGTTTTCGGCGATTTTCAGGGTTCTCAAGTTCTTCCTTCTTTTCGAGATCGTCAACTATTATTAGTTGAGGGCGATAGTTCTTATATAGTAGTCCTCGAACTTGCTGACCAGCGCCGCGTGGCATGACCAGTGTGGAACCAAACGCAACCCACGACTGTTTGCTAAAGGATTCATCCAGTTCGGGATCATCTGCGTTAATTTGTACGTTACCGAATATTCGCCTGATTTCACGGTTAGTAACAAGCTCACGCTTTATGTTCTCCGTTTGCATAGTGGCGATAGTTTCACTGTTAGAGACGTAGATGACAAATTCGTACTCGCGGAATAGGATTGACTTTTCTACTAACGCGCGGGCCAGGGAAGTTTTGCCTAAGCCACGAGGAGCAGCTATACAGATACGCTGATGCGGCGAGTCTATGGCATCAAGGATACTTTTGTGCAGTGTGGACCAGGGTGTGTTGAATGCTTCTGGCAATAAAGTTTTGCCAAATACGCCAATACTCTGGTAGCACATTGCTAGTATGTCTGTAAGGTCAGGCGTAAGTGTCGCTAATGCCATGAGTGAGTCCGTTCGTTATGGTTAGAATTTAACCGAACTCATTGCAACTTTACTTACGAGCCGGTCGGTCGCCCTCGACCGAGCTTACATTTAATAGTTTACGCATCGTCAGATGCGATTAGGCCTGCTTCATTAGCTGAGGCTAAAGCCCTCATCTTGATCGCTTCGATATCGTCGCGTGTGAGATGAGTGTTGACTGAGGCAATCTTTTTAACTTCACCAAATCCTGCTCGTCCAAGGTGCACTGATGCGTACTTAGCACGAATAGCGATAGGAGCCTCAACCTCTCCACTAATAACCTCTTCAAGTAACTTAAGAGCGACTGGGGCGAATTCGTTTATGCGCGCACCGATGTCGATAGCTTCAGCATCGAGTGCTTGACGCAGCTGATCTAACTTGCCCTTGGCGATAGGCGAGTTACGGACGTTCGAAACTGTCTGTGCTGTCACACCGCAGGCTTGGGCGATATGCTCATTTGAATGGCCTAACGCAACCATACGTAGCATTTGTTCGTGATTCTGCCAGAGTGATTTAACTTCGTAATTGCGCTTCTCGACAAAACGCTTGTCATATAAGTACTTAGGTTCGTCCATGAACTAATCCTTTCTTATGTAAGGAGTTAAGCGCTTTATACGCCTCTTAGATTTTCGTGGCTTAGAATCTCTATAAGCTTGCATGCATTGCCTGCATTGCCTATAGCCACCCCAAGCATATGTATTTTCTTCTGTAAATTCGTGACCTCGTATACAGTGCGTTTTATGAGAACGACCTAAACCTCTTTTAAGACGCTCTGGGTGACTAGCGAAATGTTCTGAGTGCGTTATCTGCTTTAAGTGCCTAGGATTGCAGCACAGTCTGTTCTTGCACTCATGATGTATTACTTTGCCAATATCTATTGGTCCCACGAATATCCAATACGCAAACCTATGAGCCGTTATGCTCTTATTACAAAACCAGAAAACTCCGTAGCCAAGTCTAGTATTACCCATCCAATTCCAGCAATCATCATCACTCTCTATGATATCTACTTTATCTACGAAGCGTAATAAAGAGTTAGTAAAATATAGCTCACTACTTTTGTACTTTCTCATTATTGCTAACCTCTCAAGTTAGCTCTCATTATATTAGTGTAGAAGGGCAGTGAGAAGCTGCCCGTTCGGTGATCAGCCTATCTACACTACTTGCGAGTGGTTTTGGCCACTCAACAAGCCCACATTCTATAATCAAGTATAACACATCCCAGTCTAAGAGTCAAGGGCTTCGTAGAGATTTTCACTTAAAAAGGATAGTTTCGGTAAATTTACATTTGAGCCTGTGCTGACCACAGCAGCTTAAGTCACTCGAAATTTGTAAGTAACTTGACTTTTTAACCAGAGTGTGTTATAATTACGTTTAGAAAGGAGGGGTGATAATTACTTATGAAGAAAAAAGTTGCCACGCAAGAAAGGTGCTTCTCCCCAGCCGCGACGAACTTGTACCCCCCAGTGGCCTTCGCGCGCGTGCGTGAATACAGGCGCGTGCGTGCACCTGAATACAGGCGCCTGAAGGCGTGCGTGTACGGGAATGTACTTTCATTCTATGGCTTAAAGTGCAAATGCGATTTGACAAACCAGTTCCTGTATGCAACAATATAACTGTGAGTGGCAACGCGGCACTGGCACAGAAAAAACGAGTTGACAAACAAGTGTTTCTGTGCAACAATTAAAGTAGGTGGCAAATGGGCCACCAACGGTTCTTTACCATAATGCGCCAGGAGCGCAAGGGAGCATTCACATGCCTACCTATGAAGTCGCCGACTTGAAGGTTAACATTGACTTTGAGTGCCACATTGAGGGCAAGCCAGAAAATCCTGTTGTCAAATACCAGGCACAGGTGCAGTTCTCGTCACTCGATGCACTGCTCAAGGCAGGTGGTGAGTCTGTAACTCGTAAATTGCAAACTCATGCACGCAAAGTTGATGGATTTCCGACTGGTCGCAGAGTACTGGTAGACGAAGCGGGTAAATTTACCAAAACGTCCGAGGAGAAGGCAATGGACGCAATTAATGATGCCAACGAAGCAGAACTTGAGGCAATGATGGCGATTGCCAAGGCAAGACTGGAAGCGTTAAAAAAGACCACCAAAAAATAACAAGGTGAACAAGAAACTTGGGCTAGGACAAGGACTAGCCCAACTCATAAAAGGAACTGATAATGTATACCTGTACATTATGTCACGAACAAAAGCCGGACGTAGTAACAGTAGATGGCGTACCTGTTAAATTCGCACTGTGCGATAACTGTTGCAGTGACCTGCTTGACATGATAGTAGAGCGTGTTGCACGACGCGATGCCGAGTTAGAAACCTGGAACGATTAGTTAACTCACATATGCACTGGGATGAGCACCAGTGCAAAAGGAAAGTACAATGAAAAAGTATACGCATGTAATTCTGGATTATAGAGTGGCAAAATTGGCACTGCAATTTTGTCAGGTATTCGGTGCGGAGAGTATGGAACTGACTTTCTCTGGTGCGCATAACGACTTCCTTCTGTCTTACAAGGCGCCAGTTGATTTGAATACTGCGGTGCATCAGTTCATAGAAAGAACCAACGTAGTTATCAACTTGATTTAAATAGGAAACTACGGCCCTAATACTAAATGCACTGGGATGAGCACCAGTGCACAAAGGAAAGTACAATGCCTAACTGTTTTACATTAACTCGCAAAAGTGATCCGGCCGCTGGCCCAGTTAAATTGACACTGATAGACGAGGAGTTGTGTGCTCATCTCGGCGTAGAAGTACATCCGTCAAACTGGTGTTTTGGATGGTACGATATTGTAGGATTTGCACTTGCTATGGGCAAATCCTTTGCTGAAATTAGAGAATTTTGCGAGGATTATGAAGACCTACATCCTATCATAGATTACTTAGACGCTAACTTCACAACTAATGCGTGGGCAGAAATAGGCCGCAGGTAACACTAAATTCTATTGCACTGGGATGAGCACCAGTGCACAAAGGAACTAGAATGACACCTTGCTCTTTATGTGGTGAACAATGGGACGTACACAATGTACTGAAAGTAGAAGTAAACGGCACACTGTATATTATCTGTATATGGTGCGCTAATTTAGTCAAGGAGCACCTCGAGGATCATAACAAGGCTTTAAAGTAAACTCACACATGGGCCAGGGGAGAAATCTCCTGGCCTAAAGGAACTAATTATGCTAGCTGCACTTATAGGCCCATTTTCGATACTCGTATATATCGCAGTATTCTGGCTCGCCGTGAATACACAGTGGTTATTCTAAACTTAGACGCGGGGCTAGCTTCGGCTAGCTCCAAAAGGAGCTGAAATGGAATTGCCAAAAGAGTATTGGGATGATTTCATGCTGAAAGTACTCGCTGATAACAACAGCAATATCTTAACTAAGCTTGCGCGCCTGAATGAGAAGTATCTCAAGGCCAGTGACAGAGATAAGTTAGATAACCTCTTTCAAGAACTAGCAGAAGTAGCAAGGAATTGCAAACTCAGAATTAGATAGTAAACAAATGGGGCTAGCTTCGGCTAGCCCTTTTTTGCGCTCACCCACCTAAGCAACATAGTACAAATAGTCCTAGCTTAGACAGTACTAACTTAGACAGTATTAGTTCTAGCCTATCACTCACCTAGACAGTAAGTTATCCAACTTAGACAACACCTCAGCATATTGAGCACGAACCTTTAGTTCACGTAGACGCAACAGAATAAACTTACGTTTAGCTTCTAGACTCGTAAAGAATCGATTGCCAGCTATGGAATTGCAGCGTGTGCAGCACGGCACGAGCTGCAGCAGTTCGGCTGGAAACTTATAATATGGTAGCAGCTGCGCTAGAGATTGCGGCAGGACGTGATCCATAGCTGTCGCCTTGCCGCTGCAGTAATAACACTTAGACGGATCGCACTGAGCATAGACATAGTTGTGAATATTACTTACGCGCGGGGCCCGGGGGATAAGTTTAGTTATAAATTTAGGCAATGACATGAGTATATTCTCGTTCTGTGGTTAGTGTGAGTAAAATTGCTGCCGAACGCTCATCCTGAGTATAATTATAACACACTTTAGTTGATTTGTCAAGCTTAGAATCGCACTGAAAGTGCGATTTTGGTTAGAAATTAACTATAGGAGTGAATGCAGGCTTAAAATTTGCAGGAAGCTTGACACTTACGATGGTTTCTGGTATAATTTTATGACGTTTAGGATGTATGTGGCGATTGTCGTCAAATTCGCTTAGAGGTTATATACTTATAAGCTATAAGTGTTTGCTGTAAGTATTGGTTGTAAGTTATTATGTAGTAATATATATAGGTATAATATAATACTATATATATATAAGATATTATAAACAACCCTACAGAAACACTTAAAGTATAAGTACAGGAACCTAAGTAACAAAGTGACAACATCGCCACATACTGCATAAAAGCCATAAGGAGGATCAGCAATTTCTAGAAGCACTAGAGCTAAGCTGTACGCAACAGACGTACCAGGATACGTATATATAATACGTACACTGAACAAGTATCGTCCATACTATATAGGTTCAACTCGAGAACCTGAGAAAAGGTGGTCACTACATAAGTTCTACAAAAGAATAGACTATGAAGGTAAGCATTTATGTGGCTTCATTCAGTTCAGTACAATGAAAGAAGCCTACACATTTGAGTATGCATTACACCATCACGTAAAAGTACATGGTTACGACGGCCTTAATAGCATAGTAGAATATGCTGAAGGTATATGGGAAGAAGGAGAACTTGATTTGGATCGCCTAGATACAGTAGTACAAACAGCACTGAATCGTAAAATGGTGGCTAGAATAGCAAGAAACATGCAGCAGCATGGAGCAAACCTAAGAAGTATGAGTGAACTACTGCGTGAAGTATTCCTCATACACAATGCTATATTAGATCAGCAAGGAGTAGAGACTGTAGATACAACTGAAGAAGCAGACGCAATACTAAAGGATATGTTCGACGTAAAACTCAATCCTGGAGATAAGTATCTAAAAAGTTTCCTCAAAAACCTACAGGAAGAAAGTGGCCGTGTCGAAGCTGACGAGATGAAATTCAACTCAATACCAATGCCTAGAGGTCGTCAGCCTAAATGGACTGATGCTGATGCAGTAAGAATGCGTGCAGCTGCAGAGAAAGCTGTAATGTCTCCTAAGATGCAAGAAATGCTTGAACGATTGAGGAAGGAGAATAACTAGTATGGAGCGCTCTAATGACGAACGGCTGCTGGACCTTCGCGCATTAGTAAGGCGTCGATTCTCCCGCGATCTAAGATCCTTAGCAGAAATAAGTGATGAACGTCCCGAATTGTCTCTCCGAGACATGTTAGACGAAGTGCATCACGTATATATACACTATATACAACAGAACATTTTACTCGACAATGCAGGAGCAACTATACATAAGGATGATGCTAAGCTACGTGAACAACTGAATAGGTTACGCTCAATTGATTCTTAGTCAAAGCAACTGTGTTGCAAGGAGTACTTCATGTGCGATGCTCAACGTAGTGATGGAGAACGCCGTCCAATACTCCTAAGCGATAAGTCCAGAAAAACAATACTTACATTGGAGCAAATGGAGGAACGTAGGCTAATTGAGACTCTTGAAATAACCGAACAGTTAGAGGAGATAATGAAAGAGAGATTAATTAAACGTAAACAATAAGTGTATTCGGCGACTGAGTGAGTCGCCTCGGAGCGCGGAGCTTTTACAGGGAAGGAGGCTTTTACGTAAGTTCCGTACCTTTTGAGAGGTAACTGGGGGTCAACATAACCGGCCTTGGTAGCAGGGAACGTTAAGCAGGTGGCCCGCACTTGGTTGATAGGTGTACCATCACTGTCGCTGCATCCTACAAGATCAGCAGACCACCTAACCCTGGAGGATTGTAGTAACAAGTTCCTTCTGGTTAAAAACTAACCTCAGCACTGGAGTACTAAGCATGGACCTTAACGAGTACCAACAGCTGGCGCACGCAACAAGTGCATTTGAGCATAACGATGCACAGCGCGATAATGTTCTCATGGCCACTCTAGGCTTATGTGGTGAATCAGGCGAGGTGGCAGACTTGCTCAAGAAGCATTACTTTCATGGTCATCCACTCGACAGAACACAGTTAATTAATGAGCTGGGTGATGTTGCGTGGTATTTAGCTGAATTGTGTACAGCATTTAATATATTACTCAGTGAGGTCGTCGGCGGCAATATTACTAAACTCCGTGCACGTTATGGAACTGCTTTCAGCGCCGAGGCTTCAATCAACAGGAAGGATTGAACGCTGAGGTTAGAATCTAACCGTAACGGCACAGTGCTCAATGTAGGTTAGGTCCACAAACGTGCTAACCTCCGAAAGGTTATATGGAATGAGCTGCACAGGGCCACTGTTGTTGCAAGCGCCACTCCACCGTCGTCAACAAGTTCCGATAGCAGGGGGCCGCTTTAGGCAGGCCCACTGCGCTACGTGGACTGCGGTGGTTCCTGCGGCATCGCGGCAACGCTGCCGCAACCCACGTAAACCTAATAGAATTCTTGATAAACGTACAATTCCGTGGTATAATTACTGTATAGTTCAAGTGTTCACTAACTGAAAGGAATTACTGTTGGAACTAGTTGATATTCTAACTTCTGATTATCGCAGCACACAATGTAACGCCTCTGTGAAGCGTGAGGGAAAAGCCTATCGTTGTCACCATCAAGCAAACTATGTTGTTCATGGCTCAACACAACACGTGCGTTTCTGCAAGTTTCATGCAAGTACTCTAGCCAAAGAGCTAGCGCAAGAACTGTTTCAAACTGAGCTCGTACATTGGTACGAAAAGGAAACCAAGCATGAATGAACACTTCCATGAATGTCCCGATTGTGATGAAGTGTGGTCGTGTGAAGCACACGATTGTGAGCATTCATCTGAGTGGCAATGTTCTGACTGTTTCAATCAGCTGAGGCTGATTGACTATATTGATTAAGACGGCTTCGCCGAACCACCGCGCCATAGTAACAGGAGATTACCATGCATAGATTTACTTTTACCGATGACGAAGTATTCCAGCTGCTACAAGCAGCAGATGAACGTATACTCGATATGTGTGAGGGTGCAGAGAAAGCTGCACTGACTAACGCTGCTACAATGCTTGCCAATGTGCAGCAACTTATCAACGACCGTAACGAAGTGCCTGAATAACTAAGGAAAATAACTAATGATCTGCCCTAACTGCAAAGAAGAACTGAAACTCGAAGGTGATTTCTATTCCTCACAAGTGGACCTGGACACTAACAGTGAGGTTGATGGTGAGGTAGTAATTACTTTCACTTGCGCTGAATGCGACAGCGATCTTGGTGAGTACTCATTCGACCTGGAATTGGATATAGCTGATTTTGCTGCCGAGCATGAAGATGAGGAGGAACATGAGCTCTCGGTTGATATCTCAGATGAATCCTACGACGAATACGTGAATAAAGAAACTGGCGCTGTGAGTCCTGGCGCGAGTGCTGCTGTTCGTGTTAGCTGCGTCTGTGGTAAGTCTGTAGAATATCAGTGGACTAATTACGAATCACTCGAGGAAATAGCTACAGCATTTGAACTATAACGGCTCTGCCGAACCGCCGCTTGGTAGTATCACGAATATTACTGAGCGGCCCGGCTTAAAATTTTCAGTTTGGTTGACAAACATGCGTTCGTGTGGTATAATCACTGTATGATCGGTGATGCGGCCACAAACTGAAAGGATGAACTAAGTGAAGGTAGGATTTACGGGTACTCAACACGGCATGACTTTTAATCAACAGGA
>Ga0310889_10000195_pt1 | contig 12258 bp, 9 predicted proteins | sample T20D2metaG_FD_204583 | JGI IMG/M metagenome (GOLD analysis project Ga0310889, IMG submission 204583) | Lab incubated soil microbial communities from West Virginia University Organic Research Farm, Morgantown, WV, United States - T20D2 | ecosystem: Environmental > Terrestrial > Soil >... | reverse complement strand
GCGCGCGATGCGCGCGACCCGCTCATGTCCCCGAGTGAGCACACATGCGGCTCCGCGTTTCCGCGCCTCCCCGGTTTGTGATCAGTCATCGTCGTGCGCCGTGGACCGGACGTTGGCGTCATGGATCCTCGGTGCCTCGGCGCCTCGGTGTGTCGTGGACAGCGTGAGGAGCGGGCCAGCGGCTGACCCGCTAAACAAATACATTGGAAGTTGGGAGTTGATCTCGAGATCTACGATGCCACGCGAGGGTTGAGCACGTCGCCAATTGCTGCGATAGTGGCCCGTAGCTGGTCGTCGCGCAAGTATGGGGCCGGACCAACGCGAAGTATGTCGCGCCGGGAGTCGATATACACGCCGCGATCGCGGAGAAGCCGAACAACGGCTTTCGCGTGTCCGGTTCGAATGGCGAGGAAACCAGCGCGCCGGTCGTCGGGCATCGGCTCGACGTGCGCGAGTGGGGGGGCGAGGTCCATCCGCTCGAACTCAGTCTTGAGAAGGCCCACCTGATGCTGGCTGATTGCCCGGAGTCTCTCAGGCGTGAGCTCGTGCCGCGCATGGAACGCGAAGACAGCGGCGGCCCGGTAGTGTGACGTGACGTCGTAGGTGGCGCCACCGAATGCCGCGGCGCCGGCGCCGTAGGCGACAGAACCTTCGCCGCCATCCTCCAACGCATCGAATTCGGCGAACCATCCCGTCAGTACCGGTCGCATGTGCGTGCCCGGTGGGACGCGAAGGAAGCAATTGCCCTCACCGAGTTGGCAGTACTTGTAACCGCCACCCGTCACGAAGGCATCGTCGAGGCCCGCTCGACGGAGATCCAGCGGCACGACGTTGACCTGGTGATACGCGTCGACCAGCAGCGGAATGCCGCGCAGACGGCACGCGTCAGCGAGTCGATCGAGACCGGGAACGATCTCGGCCGTTTCGAAAAGAACGCTGGAGACCATTACGCATGCGGTGTGCGAGTCGAGCGATGCAATCAAACGCTCGACGAGGGTATCCGCAGGGTGAGCAGGCACGTTGACGACGGCGATGCCTTCTTCGGCGAGGCGATCGACTTGCCTGCGGATGCTGTGGAACTCGCCGTCGGTGGTGACGATGCGCCTGTGTGTGAGCAGCGGCAGCGCTGAGAGCCATCGCGTGACCAGTTCATGCGTGTTCTGTCCAAGCGCGATGTTCTCGGCGCTGTCACCGATGATTCGAGCGAACCCGGCGCGAACGGCCGCCGCTTGCGCGGCCGCACGCTCCCACTTGTCGTCGACAAACTCCGCGGCATCGAGCCACGCCTGCTGCTGCCCTTCGAAGCCCACATCGGGCCAGGCCTGATGTGAGTGCCCGGTCAACAGCAGACGTTCGTGAACTCTGAATCGCGAGTAGTGTTGCGCGAGGGGATTCGTGGTCACTCTCCAGTTTTCGATCTTCAGTGTACTGTTCTGTCTTCGATCCGAGTCCCGAGCCCCGGATCCCGAGTCCCGGATCCCGAGTTCCGAGTCCGACTCCGTGCTACTCTCCTCGAGCACAGGAGGCCCTATGAACACGGCCATCGGCCGCAGGCTGTTGCTGTCCGCACTTTTACTCACCGTTTCATCCGCGGTCACTGCACAGGTCCGCATCGTTCAAACAAACTCGCAGGGAGACAACATCCATCTGATCGATCCGGCGACCAACACCATCGCCGGCGAGATCAAAGGCGTGCCCATCAATCACGGCGCCGCCGCGCTGCCCGACGGCAGCCTCTTCTTTTTCAGCAGCGAGGCGGAGCAGACGCTGCACGTCGTTGACGGCAAGTCACTCCAGACCACGAAGAAGATCCCGTTGACGGGTCGCCCGAACAACATCTCCATCAGCAAGGACGGCGCGCGCGTCTATGTCGGGATCGTGTCATCACCGGGTGCCGTCGATGTCATCGACACCAAGACGCTCGAGCGTGTGAAGAGCATCCCGATGAAGGGCGGCATTCATAACGTCTACGTGACGCCCGACGGCAAGTACCTCGTGGCGGGCTCGATCGCTGGCAGGCTCATGACCGTGGTCGATCAGAAGACCGACGAGCCGCTGTGGACCCTCTTCGAAGAGGGTGTGCGTCCGATGACGTTCGAGGTGAATCCGGACGGTTCCACCAGGCGGATCTTCGTCCAGCTCTCAGAGGTCCACGGATTCGCGATCGTCGACTTCCACCAGCGCAAGGAAGTGGGCCGCATTACGTTGCCGAATGATGTCCCGGCGGAGAAAGTGGACAAGGGTCCGTTCAACGCATCGCCTTCGCACGGCATTGGCGTCGCGCCCGACGGCAAGACCCTCTGGGTGACCAGCAGGCCGAACGCGCGCGTCTACACGTACTCACTGCCGGATCTGAGACTCCTGCCGAACCCCGTGGATCTTGGCGGCCGACCTGACTGGGTGACCTTCACGCCGGACAGCAAGTTGATCTACATCACGACCGAGAATACCGATCTCGTTCACGCCATCGATGTCGCGTCGCGCAAGGAAGTCGCGCAGATCAAAGTCGGCAAGTCGCCGAAGCGCAATATCACGGCGGTGATTCGTTAGGTGCCCGGTATGCGGTGGTTGTTTCCGTTTCTCGCGGCGGTTGCGTTGACGATTGCGGTCATGACAGCCGCACCTCGCGCCGCCGCACCGGAAGACGAATTGCCAGAAGGAGAAGGCAAGAAGATTCTCGTCGCGTCGTGCACGAGCTGTCACGATCTCAGCGAGGTCACCAAGTTTCGCGGCTACTACGATCGCTCGCAGTGGCGCGACATCGTCGTCACGATGATGGATTACGGCGCGCTGGTGAACGAAAAGCAGGTCGACGTCCTCGCCGACTACCTAGCCGAGCATTTGGGAAAACCCTAGGAGTTAGGTAGTTAGGTAGCTTGGTAATACCGAGCAACCTAGCTACCCAGCTACCCAGCTACCCAGCTACCTACAGCCGTGAGCGAATCTCCCAGAGATCCGGGAACAGGTTCCTGCCCACCGTTGACTGAAGGTAAGCGGCCCCGCGCGAGCCGCCTGTGCCCGGCTTGTTCCCGATCGTGCGCTCGACCATCCTGACGTGACGGTAGCGCCATTCCGCGATCCCTTCATCGAGGTCGACAAGGCGCTCGCAGATCTCGGCGCTCTTCACGTCGCGGCGATAGACATCGAGCAGGATCTGCTGAATCTCTGGTGTGGGCTCAATTGGTTTCGAGTAGTCACGCGTCAGATGTGAATCCGGGACCGGATATCCTTCGCGCGCCAGGTAGCGGAGGAACGCGTCCCAGACCGTCGGCTGCCGATATCGACGCTCGAGCGCGAGCCGGCCAGGGCTGCCCTCGGGAAAGCGCGCCAGCGCGGATTGATTCTTGGCGCCGAGGAGAAACTCAATCTGCCGGAACTGGTTCGACTGAAAACCGCTCGCCGCTTCGAGGCGCGCCCGGAACGACAGGAACTCCAGCGGCGTCATCGTCTCGAGGATGTCGAGCTGAGCGACGAGGACCTTGAGGATCGTGAGGATTCGTTTCAGCGTGTGCTGCGCGCGATGCGGTTTGTCGCTGCTGAACAGGTCAGCGACGTGCTGGAGCTCGTGCAGCACCTCCTTGAACCACAACTCGTACACCTGGTGAATGACGATGAACAGCATCTCGTCATGCTCGGGTCCCTCGGATCTGGGCACCTGCAGGGAGAGCAGCGTGTCGAGGTGAAGGTAACTCTGATAAGTGACGGACGCCTCAGAATCCTGCATTGTTCGGCTCTCGTGAAATGGGGTCGGGAGTCATTTGATCAGGACGGTTGAAGCGTGCCGAGTGTCCACATCAAATGACTCCCGACCCCTGATCAGCATCCCCGGGCACGTCGAGGCCGACGGCGCGCATCAGCGCGATGGCATTGCTTCGCGTCACTGGCCCCGGCTTCATGCGGTAATCGAAATGAATCTCGCTGCCTTCGAACCAGTCTTCGAAATGCACGTTGACTGCGCGCGGGGCCAGCGCCCGCGCGATCGACGTCAGGGCCAGGTCGTGCGTCGTGACCATGCCGATGGCGCCGCGATTCAACAGGCTTCGCAACACGCCTGACGCGCCGACGAGTCGATCCTGCGAGTTGGTGCCGTGAAAGAGCTCGTCCAACAGGAACAGCAGCGGCGTCGATCCGTTTGCGAGGTCGGAAAGCGCCCGCACGCGTGTGATTTCCGCGTAGAACCGCGATCGTCCTTCCTGGAGTGAATCCTGGATGCGCAAGGTCGCCCCCAGCCGCAGAGGCGAGAGACGAAGAGACGCCGCTCGCACCGGCCCGCCGGCCTGGGCGAGCACGGCGTTGATCCCCACCGTTCGCAGAAGCGTGCTCTTGCCCGACATGTTCGAGCCGCTGACGACGAGCAGCCGATGATCCCCGTCCATGCGCACATCGTTGCGCACGCATCGGGCTGCGGGAAGAAGGGGATGGCCCAGGCCGGCGCCATCGAACAGTGCGGCGGCGGCGTCGGAGACGACCGAGGGGAATGGGTCGTGCGGATGCTCGAACCTGAAGGCCGAGAGCGATGAGAGCGCCTCGATCTCGGCGACCGCATCGAGCCAGACGCGAATGTGCCGGCCGTGCCTGGCGCGCCATGCCTCGATGGCCCACGCCACGTGTGTTCCCCACAGGAACGGCAACGACAGAATCAGGAAAATGAGGTTGTGCTGCCAGTCGTGCAACTCCACCAGCTGATGGAGGGAGCGGATGGCCGACGAGGCCCGACTCGTCCCGGTATCGATGGCCTGACGCAGTGATCGCAGACGCGCCGTGGTGAACTGTTGCTGCTCGAGCCGTTCCAGCAGGTGTCCGAGGATGTCGAGGTCACGCGCGGCCGCCGCAGCGCGATGCAGCGCGCGCTCGACACGCCGCTGCTGGGGCCACGCGTACCCGACTTGAATGGCGAGCGCGATCTGAAGCGGCGCTTCGCTGCCACCGGAGAGCCACAGTGCTGCCGTCACGATGACCGCCGCGGTCAGGCCGACGGCGATCCATCGTGCCCACAACGGCCTCAGGATCGGAGGCGCTTCTGCCCAGTCCACCAACTCGCCACCATGCACGCCCGCGGCGACATCGGTCCCGGCGAGCGACAGTGCCTCGCGCAGATCGATCAACGGGCCAAACTCGGCGACCGCATCCTGCCGCGCCGCAATCTCCGCAGGCGACGCAGGAGTCGTCAGCCAGCCAGCGAGCCTCGCTTCGCCGTCGCGCGTGCGCGCAATCGACAGCAACTCGAACAGCGACCCCGGGCCGAACAGGTCGAGATCGTTGGCGTAGAGATGGTTGTCGTCGCGAAACCGTTCCCCGGATTGACCCGTGCCCTGCCACCGATCTTCGATACGCGCGAGCCCTCGGTCGTAAAAGACGATCGATCTGGCGGCCGCGTCACGCCGCCGAATCACCTGCTCGTGCTTCCGCACGAGGACGATGAACGCTGCGACAGGGACGAGGAGCAGCCACACTCCGACGAATTGTCGAAAAGACAGCAGGAGCACCAGGACACCGATGCCAAAAACACCCAGCCGCGTGTAGCTGAACTGGCGGTCGATCTGGGTCTGTCGCTCGTAGGCGAGGCGGCGCTCCGCCAGCCGTGCGCGATAGACGTCTCCCGGGTCACTGTCCATGTCTAGATTGTGTCTCAGCGTGTCTCAAGACGTCCGTGCGAACCGGGAATGAAGAGACTATTCCTCCTACGGCCATTATGTTACAGTACAAATAAATTTAGTAATGTCACAAACGGCAGTCTTTGCCGGCCGCACGGCCCTCGGCATCGCCGCCTCGATAGAGCAAGCCCTCGCATCGGGAAAGCTGTCGGATGGCAATCGCCTGCCGCCGATTCGCGAGCTCGCGAGAAGTCTGCGGGTCAGTCCTGTCACCGTGACTGCCGCCTACCGGCTGTTGCGCTCTCGCGGTCTCGCCCTGGGCAGTGGCCGGCGTGGAACCGCGTTGCGGGCTCGAGCGCATCTGGCTTCTGCAGTCGCTGGCGCGAGTCGTCATGCTCCCGGCCTTGTCGATCTCGCAACGGGCAATCCCGATCCCGCCTTTCTCCCTTCGATCGGTGGGGCGCTCCGAGGAGTGGACCCTGATGCGCGGCTCTACGGCGGAGCGCTGGAATTGCCTGCTCTTGTCTCGTTTGCCGCGGCCGAGTTTGCCTCCGACGGAATACCTGGTGGGTCGATCGCCGTCACGAGCGGCAGTCTCGACGCCATCGAGCGCCTCTTGCGCGAGCATGCCCGGACAGGCGATCAAGTGGCAGTGGAAGACCCGACGTTTCCCGCGCTCCTCGATCTGCTGGTGTCGCTGGGACTGGTGCCGGTGCCTTTCAGCATCGACGATGACGGACCACGACCGGAGTCGCTGGATCGCGCGCTGCGGCCAGGAGTGCGGGCCGTGGTGCTGTCGTCGCGTGCGCAGAATCCAACGGGCGCCGCGATCAACCGAAGCCGTGCCTCCGACCTCAAGCGCATTCTCGGTCATCGCTCCCGACCGCTCGTGATCGAGGTGGACGACTCGGCGGCGGTCTCGGGTTCACCGCTCGTCACGCTCACACAAGAGCGAGAACACTGGGCGGTCGTCAGATCCACATCGAAGTGGCTCGGGCCGGATCTGCGTGTTGCCCTCGTGACCGGAGATCCCATCACGATCGGGCGACTGCAGCGGCGCCAGACGATCAGTGTCCGGTGGGTGAGTCACCTGCTGCAGCGTCTCACCTGGGCGCTCTGGTCGGACCCCTCGAGCGGGCGTCTCTTTGCGCGAGCGGCGGAGGCGTATGCGGCGCGACGCCGCGCGTTAATCGACGCGCTTGCGGCGCACGACATCCGCGCGCTCGGGCGATCGGGGTTCAACGTGTGGATCCCCGTTCGAGAGGAAACCGCGACGGTGCAGGCGCTGGCCGATCGCGGGTGGGCAGTGGCCGCGGGAGAGCGTTTTCGTCTTCAGAGCCCGCCGGCCATTCGAGTCACCACATCGGCGTTGCAGCCGGAGGAGGCGAGGCAGTTCGCCGCCGATCTCGCGATGGCGGCTCGTCCACGAGCACCGGTGGTGGCGTAGCCGCCTCGAGTATGGCGGTATTCAGGAACCGCACGAGTGGTGTCACCGCCTTGAAGACTCGCAGCAGCTCGGAATAGAAGCGCGGGCTCGTGGCAAACGCCGCCTCGTATTCACAGCCGCCGATGAATTGCCTGAACTGCAGGTAGTGCGCGGCGGGATGATCTTTCGGGTACCCATTGGGCACGCGAGTGAGGCGCTCGCCTGTCAGCTCACCGACTGTCTTCTTGAACGCGGGTGCCGTCAGCACTCGATGGAAGCGCGGATAGGTGACGGCGATCTGGTTGCGAATCGCCTGGAGGTCGGTTGTCGACGGCATATACATGCCGCCGCCGATCCAGACCCATGCGGGCGCGACTTCGAAATACAGACCGGCGCCGAGGTTTCTCGCGAAGTGGCGGCTCGGGAAATGCGCCGCGATCGCCGTCTTGAGCGGCGTCTTGTCGCTGCTGAACCGCGTGTCACGATAGATGCGAAAGAGCGAGACCTTGGGATCTGCGATCAGCTCGGGCGCGAAGGCGCGGAAATCGGTGGACCATCGCGCGAGCACGTCGATCATCGGTCCTCGGACGTGTTGCTCGTAATCGTCCTTCCGCTCGCGAAACCATTCGCGATTGTTGTTCCGCTTGAGCGCTCGCAGGAACGCGACAGTCTTCCGAGTGAACATGATCGATCAAGGTACCTTACTATTAGGAGGCCTTGAAGAGATCTCGCAAATCGAGTCCATCGCTATTCGATCTACCAGAGGAACAGAGCCCTCCGCCGCCAGGGGGGGCTGACGGCGTCGCGCTGCACGAGGCCGCGCAGAGCCGCTATCTGAATTACGCGCTCTCGGTCATCACCTCCCGCGCGTTGCCGGATGTTCGCGACGGCCTGAAGCCGGTGCAGCGCCGCATCCTCTACACGATGTGGCAGCAGAACATGACGGCCGACGCGAAACATCGAAAATGCGCGAAGGTCGTCGGCGACGTCATGGGCAGTTACCATCCGCATGGCGACGTGGCGCTCTACGAGACGCTGGTCCGCATGGCGCAGCCGTTCTCGCTGCGCTATCCGCTCGTCGACGGCTCCGGCAACTTCGGGTCGCTCGACGGCGACGGCGCCGCCGCGATGCGCTACACCGAGTGCCGGCTGGCCCGCATCTCGGACGAGCTGCTCACCGAGATCGAGCAGCGAACGGTTCCTTTTCGGCCCAACTACGATGGCACCAAGACCGAACCGGTCGTGTTGCCGGCGCGGATCCCCAACCTGCTCATCAACGGCACCACCGGCATTGCGGTTGGCATGGCCACCAACATCCCGCCGCACAACCTCGCGGAGGTCTGCACGGCGCTGGTGAAGCTGCTCGACAACCCGGATCTCAGCAGCGTTCAGCTCTGTCGCTACGTCAAGGGCCCTGACTTTCCGACCGGCGGACAGGTCCTGAATTCGCCCGACGAGCTCAAAGAGATTTACAAGACCGGATCAGGCACCGTTCGCCTCCGCGCCACATGGACTGAAGGGCCGAGTACGCGCGGCAGCCAGACGCTCCACGTGACGAGCATTCCCTACGCCGTCAACAAGGCGGCGCTCGTCGAGCGGATCGCCGAGGTCGTGTTGTCGCGGAAATTGCCGCCGCTTCTCGACGTGAAGGACGTGTCCACAGACGATGTGCGCATTGCGCTGGAGTTGAAGCGCGACGCCGATCCGAAGATGGTGATGGCGTATCTGTTCAAGAACACGCCGCTGCAAACCAACTTCATCGTCAACCTGACCTGCCTGATTCCGACTGAAAACGCGGAGGTAGGCCGTCCCGAGCGCCTGGATCTCAAGGCGATCCTGTGGCACTTCCTGCATTTCCGCCTCGAAGTCGTCACCAATCGTCTCGAGCACGAGCTCGAGTCGCTGAAGAAACGCATCCACATTCTCGAGGGATTCGAGAAAGTCTTCGACGCGCTCGACGAGATCATCCGCATCATCCGCAAGTCGGATGGCAAGGCGGACGCGGCCGCGAAAATCATGAAGCGGTTCGAGCTCGACGCCGAGCAGACGGATGCGATCCTCGAATTGAAACTCTATCGTCTCGCACGACTCGAGATCCTGGTCATTCAACAGGAGCTCGCAGACAAGCGGAAGCGCGCGCGGCAGATCTCGTCGCTGCTCAAGGACGAGGACGGCCGCTGGAAAGTCGTCCGCGACGAGATCGAAGAGATCCAGGAACGCTACGCGAAGAACGACAAGCGGCGTACGCTCATCGAGTCCGAGGAAGACGTCGCCTTTACTGAAGACGATTTCATCGTCGAAGAAGACAATGTCGTGATCGTCTCGCGCGACGGGTGGGTGAAACGTCAGAAGGAAGTCCGAGATCTCTCGGCCACGCGGTTGCGCGAAGGTGATTCCGTGCTCGCCGTCCTGCCAGGTAGTACGCGCGCCACCGTCGCGTTCTTCACGAACCTTGGCGCCGCGTATACCTCGCGCATCATCGACGTACCGGCGTCGACGGGGTACGGCGAGCCAGTGCAGAAGCTGTTCAAGCTACGCGATCAGGAGCGTGTGATCGCCGCCGTGAGCCTCGACCCGCGGGTCGCAGGGGAGATCACTCCGAAGAAGGAAGGAGCGATCCCTCGAGTACATGCAATCGCGGTCACCAGCGACGGCTACAGCCTGCGCTTTGGCCTGGACTCGTTCGTCGAACCGAGCACGCGGGCCGGACGACGGTACGCGCGCCCGTCGGAAGGGGTGGAGGTGGTCGGTGTCGCGAAGATCTCCGGCGAAGAGGTCGTCATTGCTGCGACGGAGGAGGCGCGCGCCATCCTGTGCCGGGCAGACGAAGTGAACTACCTCTCAGGGCCGGGCAAAGGTGTGATCCTCATCAAGCTCGGTGACAAGGATCGCGTGCTTGGATTCATCGCGTCCACGGGCGATCGCGACATCATGCGCGTCGAAACGAGCCGCGGCGCCGAGCAGACGATCAGCACTACCAAGTACGAAGTCACCGGCCGCGGCGGCAAGGGGCGTGAGTTGCTGCAGCGCGGCCAGTTCACGCGCGTGATTCCACAGGACGTCGAAAACCCGCCGCCGCTGTCAGAATAACGGCGGGTCTGAAGACCCGCCGCGACTAGTGCAGATGTAGAGGGGAGCCTTCAGGCCAGCCTTCCAGTCGCGTAGCATCTCGGAGGTGTATTTCTCGACGTGCCGCTGACTTCAGGCGTTCATCTCGGTCCTTACGAGATCTTCTCCCTGCTCGGATCGGGGTCGATGGGTGTTGACGTCTATCGTGGGCGAGACCCACGACTCGGACGCGACGTCGCGATCAAGGTTTTTCCTGCAAACGCCTCTGCCGATCCCGGTCGGCTGCGTCGGTTCGAGCAGGAGGCGCGCGCTGCTGCGGCTCTGAATCATCCGAACATTCTCGCGGTGTACGACGTGGGGGTGCACGACGGCGCTCCCTATATCGTGCTGGAACTGCTCGATGGCGAGATGCTGCGTCGGCGCTTAGCCGGCGGCCCTCTGCCGGTCCGGGAGGCGCTCGATTTCGCTGTGCAGATTGCACACGGTCTTGCCGTGGCGCATGAGAGGGGGATCGTCCATCGCGAACTGAAACCGGACAACGTGTTCATCACCACCGAGGGCCGGGCGAAGATTCTCGACTTCGGGTTGGCAAAACTAGTCGACACGGAAGCGAGCGGGGCGATCGAGGTGGCAAGCGTCGTGCCGACGGGCGCGCCGCAACCGCGGCCAGGCCTCGGGCTTGGCATGTCGGGCTACATGTCGCCCGAACAGGTGCGTGGCGCTCCTGTCGATGGCCGCAGTGACATCTTCGCGCTCGGCGCCATCCTTTACGAGATGGTGACCGGCCGGTGCGCCTTTGCACGCAAGACACTTCCCGAGACGATCGCGGCGATCGTACGCGAGGACATTCCCGTAATCCACTCCAGTAATTCGCAAGTGTCGCTTGCCCTGGAGCAGGTGCTTCGTCGATGCCTCGAAAAGGATCCGTCGAAGCGCTTTCAGTCCACGCCCGACCTGGTCGTTGCTCTCAGCACCCTGGGCAGCGGTGCCATGATCTCGTCTCCGGCGCAGTCGCTCGCGCCAGCGGCATCGCCTTCGACCTGGAGATGGTACCTGCGAGTCACGGCGCTCGCGCTCATCGCGCTCGCGCTGGGCGCAATTCTCTGGGCCTTTTTTTTCGCCTGATGGGATGTCGCCTGCAATCAGGCCGTCGCCTTCAGCCCAGGGCTGATCTCGCAAAACTCTTCGTACGGAAAATCCGAGCCGAGCCGTTGCAGCTCGCTCATGAAATGTTCATCGATGCGCCGCTGTTGTTCGAGCGTCAACAGCTCGGACGAATCCGCCTGGCTGCCCTTGCGCATCATCGGAGCTGCCGTGGACTTCCATGGGATCATCTCCCACGCGCGAAACTTGTCGTCGATGCGCTTCATGTAGGCGAACGAAGCCTTCTCGCATACGCGATCGATCACCTCGTCGCCGGCGCGGACGCCCATGAAATCAGCGACTCTTCTCACGGTGTCGCGCAGGTCGCGCTTCATCGCGTTGAAAGGAACGATCAGGACGTTCTTCCGATGTCGCTGCGCCCAGTAGCCCGCAGTGTTCACCGGCCACGAGGACCACACGCCCATGCCCGCCGAGAGGAAAATCTCGAGCCAGGTCTCGACCGAGAATTTCGTGAAACTCAGCGGACCGTTCTTGACGAAGAAGAAGTAGCTCGAAACGAAGACGTCCTTCGGATCGCGTATCACGATGAGGTAACGAGCATCCTCAGAGTAGGGGAGCCAGTTCCAGTCGAGATGGGTCTTGATGATGCGCTTCTTTTCCGGCGATGCCATCCACACCGACGGATCATCGATAGGGATGGCGTAGTGGTTCATCGGCCCCATCATCGCCACATCAGGCCACGCCACGACGCTGTGGATGTGGTCGTACTCGCCGTCGCCATGGAACGCGAGTTGATGCGCGATTTGCATCATCCAATTCGTTCCGCTCTTGACGTGCGCGGCGACGAAGACGTCATGACTGGTTGGTGTATAGGTCTGCAGGGGATTCCTGGCAGCCGCTGCGCGCTGCCGGCGTTCGGCCATTGACGCCGCAAACGACGGCGCACGTCCGAGCCAATCGAGGATGCGGATGATGGGTCCGGCGACGCCGAACATGGCGACGCCCATCAGGCAGCGCACGGCCAGGGGCGGCATTTTCCGCGTGAATGTCGACTGGACCGTGCCC
>Ga0310889_10000183_pt1 | contig 12570 bp, 8 predicted proteins | sample T20D2metaG_FD_204583 | JGI IMG/M metagenome (GOLD analysis project Ga0310889, IMG submission 204583) | Lab incubated soil microbial communities from West Virginia University Organic Research Farm, Morgantown, WV, United States - T20D2 | ecosystem: Environmental > Terrestrial > Soil >... | reverse complement strand
GGAATTATTTCTCAAGAATGTTCTGCCCAAAATAATTTCTGTGTTGGAACACATGCATATAAATCCAAGTCTAATGGGATAGATGCTGATTCAGCAGGTGACTTTTGGATGGCCATTAATGTGAAGCAAATTTAGATCTTGCATCCCCTATTATTCTCATATTCCCTAGACCGCAGTACTTAATGACACATGTTGCATTTAAATTGGAGTAGCGGTGGGGATGTTTAATATCGCATTTGTTACCATTGAAATACACTTGCCGATCTCATCACAAGTCACTCCTAGTCTTGTTAGCTAGTTACAATAATTCAAACCTTTGACTAACAATTGGACACAACTTTTATTATTAATCCTAAAATCAGATTAGTGACATTTCTGCAATTGAACCCTCTGAGCCCGTTTACGATACGGGTTCAAATACTTGAGTGAGCATAGATGGATGCGCAACACGAATTAATAATGCCAGTTAAACTTCAAATCGCCATAAATAATATTTCAAGAAAAATTCCTAATCCAAATAACGCTAGTATTGTCAATAACTATTTGAATTTATTGATAGATGTAAAAGGATGGAATGATCTAAGGCGACATCAGAGTCGTTTGGTCTATAGAGAATGGTATCATAGTAAGTAAACCGGTAGCAAAATAGAGTAAAATAGTATCATTTGTTACTAGCAATGTCAACAAATTAAGAATTATTCATGGTTTATAATGTCAAATGGAAGCGGAACTATGAATCTGGAATATTGTTTGTAGGTTATCTTTTAGGCAAAAATGAAATTTGTTCGCAAAGAGAACTCCAAGTTTTAGCATCAACATTTCCGTCAACAGACAAATCAAAATCTTTTTGATACGCCATTACCGAATTTTTGGTATTTAGACCAAATTTTCCATCAATTTTTCCTGTGCCCAGTAAATCACCATACCCCAAGTCAGTCAAATATGTCTGCAATTCTATCACTTTATCCCCTTTTGTATTTATTTGCAAGGTGACAGAATTAGGATCACATTTATACTGTTGCGATTGATAAAGAGGTTCCGGTTCAGAGATACTGGAATCCGGTATCCCATCACCGTTAGTGTCTACAGAAACAGAATCTGTTTTCGGTTCAGAGATACTGGAATCCGGTATCCCATCACCGTTAGTGTCTGCTGCATCAGGTACGACTTCCTTATGCAAAGAAGTCCAGGGGCATCCCGATAAAGCATCGATGGGTTTTTCAACCCAAGCATCAAATAGGCTTTTAGCTCCGGAAGGACCTTGGGATGAATCTAGTAAACTTACCAATCTACACCATTCATGATAGGTTTGTGATACTGCCAAAGATTTAGCTTTAAGAAAAATCTCAGAATATTTGGCTCGATCACCAGCATAATAACGTGGAGTAGGACCGTCTTTGTTTAATTGATCATGATTCCATCCTTCTAGTTTATCAGGACATAAATCAAAAAGTTTTCCTAATCCTAATGCTTTATCATCTCGTCCATGTGTAAATAGTCCGGGTTTCGCACCTTGATAATAGGGACTGGTAATTTTCGGCACTATGCCGTCAGTCATGGACCATCGATCTGGTAAATTACCTTCTAGAATAACTAGATCACCTGACCTACCGAACCACCCTTCAAAGATATCACCCCAATACGACCATCCATTTTCTACTATACCATTCTTTCCTATTTCAACCCAATTTGAGTGTGAGTAAAAATCCTGAACTGGATGAAGTAATTCTCCAAAAGTCCATGCGCCTCGGGTTGGACTTATTTTAATATTCACTAGAGTTTTATACTTAGAATCAATATTGGCGACAGATTCATCAAACATACATGCGTCAAAGTGATTCTCACCCTTATAACCGGCGGTTGAAAAATCTGTCAAACGCTCGTCTTGGCTCAAAACACCCTTCACGATTTGATCTACAATATCTGATTTCAAAAAGGGAAGAGCACTTCTAGTAATTTCATCATGTTGTTCTAACCAAAATCCCCATAAATTATTCGGGGAAATATACAGTAGCAAGAATATAAGCAATATTAAAAAAATATGCAAGATCATGCACACTATATTCTTGACAATTATTTATAAGGTTATTTTGAAAGAATCATATCGAAATCGAATTTCCACTATAATGGTTAATCAATAAATTATACCCTTATTAAATTCCTACGCAGACTAGGATTTAGTACAGCAGCGGTTGCAACTGGAAAAGATTCTCAGATAGTCAGAAACAATCCTGACCGAAGTAGGGCTACGGCTGGTGTTACCGTTAGAAGAATCAACAAGGCTAAAGTAGTTGCGGACAAATTCATGATTATGGCATAACCCACTGTAGACATTAATAGCAGACCTATGTTTTTACTATATGACATAAGCCTGCTGTGCTAGCACATGCGACAAGAAGAAGATTACATTCTTCCCAATACTTGAAAATTACAATTGGTTAATAATTATGGTAATTTACCTTATATCATACACGTACTACATTTATGACATCATTCTAAGGAATGAATAATACATGTTAGTGTACTAGAACTGCAGGATGTAAATCTTGAGGTAGGTAGTATGATAGTCTAAATCACACTTTTTCGGCGCCGAAAAAAATATCACAATGAGTGGATAATGAAAACCGGTTCTTAAATAAGAGATTTCAGAAAATCTCTGCAATTTTCAACTATAAATTTTTTGTATTTACTATTTCAATATTGTCTTATTAATATTATTGGATAAAATTAATTTCAAATCAGTACTTATCATTAGTAAAATTAATTCATAGTTTGTTTCGGTCCAAAAAAAATAATGAAATCATTAATACTACAATTGTCAATCACTAGAATTGAGATACTTCTAGGAATTGATACGAGACTGCATGAGTCCAGTCGATATCGGCTTTGGTATATCATCTTTGGTATATAAGTTTTTCAAAGGGATAAACTATATAAACTTAGGAGATTGATGCTCATTAATAATGATCGTTAGTAAACCAGTTAGGAATAAAAAAGTGTTTCATACTCTGGCAGCAGTTTTTTTTTCTGTTGTTCTTATTTTAGGAATATGTACGATCTTATACCTTCCGGCGAAACAACAAAAACAAGTATTTGCGCAGGGTGTGACACCGCCTACCAATGAAATCGCTCCCGTATGTAATTCAAAATCTCCCACTATCAAATTAGATTCAACTGGAGCAAAGGTGAAAGAGCTCCAAATCTTTCTTTTGCAACTAGGATATGGATCCTTGTTGGGGCAAGATGGTACGGGTGGAAAATTCACAGCATTTACGCAGAATGCAGTCAAAAAGTTTCAACAGGATAATGGATTACAGCCAGTGGATGGTATTGTAGGACAAAAAACTTGGAATGCCTTATGCTCTACGATTTTGAATAAACAGCAGCTGCAAGAACAAGCTGCGCAAAAGGCACCTTCTCAGACACCCGCGCCGGCACAGTCAGAACCAGAAGCCACTATTTACAGGGTTACGTTTCGTAAGATTACAGTAAATGAAAATCACGATACAAGGTTTGGAACTGGAGAATGGAAACTATTTGCTTTGGTTAACGATAAAATGCGACAATTAGACACGTGTGATTACCTCGGGGCACAAGAACCTAATGAAAAAAGAGGTTGCGACGGGAAGATGAATGATGTGGAGGACGGACAGGTTGTGAATTTCCCTTCTAACTTATACACTGATGTAAAAATTGGCAAAGGCGGTGCAATAGCTCTTATTGTTGAGGGAATTGACACCGATGGTGAGGATTGGAAACCCCCGACACTTCCTCATAATGTTCACGCTGCCCTATGGGCAGCTGCTGCAATATCGACAGAGATAAGTGGATTTGTAAACCCAATTAACGCCATCGCCTTTCTTGCTGAACTTATGACTTATGGAGGAGACATAGTGAGTTGGATTGCATCTCTTGACGAGAACGATAAATTAGGAACCATACATAAAATATATAGAAGTCCTAAATATCAATCAGGAGTTGTTAACACCCCATCTAGTACGCGTGATTATGAACTGCAATACTCTATCAAGGCGCTTTCGCCGCAGGAGGCATACTATTCATCTGCCGAAGATTGCAAGCCACCCATCGTAGGAATCTATTGCGGTAAAGGAAATAAACAATAACCTTGACAAGTTAGAACTGACGAGATAACTTCCCCCAATTTATTGTGTCTGACATATAATCAATCTTTTCAAGGGACTCAATAGGTCAATAATAAAATGACGTAGCAAGATATTAGAACAAAGATACCTTTCTGACGAGCTCGTTACAAGTCATGCCCGGTCCTCTTAACTAGTAGATACAATTTTTGACTATAATTGGATTCAATCAAACTTATAGCATTTAATTAAATTTTTGATATAGAATAGCTAATCACTATGAAATATCCCTATGCAATATACCTCTTAAATCACGTTCCTCGTAAAAATAAATATTTTTTTTGTATTTGATCTTTTGTTCTATAAGTAAATCTACTTGATCATTTAACATGTTCTTAAGTTGCATCATGATGTTATAGAGAATCCAATTGTCTTCAACTATTTCAATTACCGTTGACAGCTTATTGATTGATATCCTTAATGCAGTTATAGCCATTCAAAGGATTTACAGAGACGGTCGTAGTCATCTATGTTTTTAAATTGAGTAAAGGAATCCGAACAATGTTAATAAAAGTCGTGTATTGGACATGTTATAACGCTTTCCTAAAGTTTTTGTCCTAGAATAGAGGACCAAAATCAACAGCAGTTTTCCGGGTCCCTGGATGGCGGTACTCTAACACGCTCTTGTGGTGTCAGTTGAGCGCCAAATATGCATTGCAAAAAATCCGTAGGCGTCGGGGTTATTCATTCTGTTGGCAGTAGTTTCTCCAGCAGGAGGTGCCGTATTGCCAAGAGGATATGAAATTGGTAACGGACCATTAGTGCCATCAGGATTCAGGTCGGGGTCCTGGCCGCGGTAGGGCTCATGCATTTCTCCGGCGAGTAGGGTGTTGATGCCTTCATCGTGAGCACCTTCGTGGATAAGTATAAGGGCTCTACAATTTATATCCAGGTGTGGATCGAAAAAAGCACGACAAATATGAATTAGATCATCGTTCCAATCACGTGTGATACCAGCCCATGCGGCTTGCCAGTCTACCTGACAGATATTTGAGGTATTACAGATATAGTTTTTGACTGCTAGAGTGGCCCTAATGTCCCGATAATGGTCATTAATCACAGCGCGTTCCGCATCAGTTGGTGTTACAAAGTGTCTGTCCAATGCTATGTCAACTGTAGAACCTATAACCGGAGGCGTCGACAGTGCGTCTATAGCTGCACCGACAAATTTAATTGCTCGCTGCCTTGCATTTTCCATTTTGAGATTGGCATTCGGGTCGAGTGTTATAGCCGGCGTACAATCACGATATGTTGGTACAGCCGGTACAGCCGGTCCCTGAGCAAAGGACCTAACCTGAACATCGGTCAAGAAAAACAAAATTGCAATTAAGCTTAATACGATCCAAGTTTTACTATGGTTCATTTTATGGTATCGATTTTATTTGATACTATATAAAGTTTAATTGATTGATATCTATTCATGATAATTATAGTTTTATCAAATGATTTATACAGTCTTCGTAGTGATCAAAACTTGTAATTGGGGAAATAGAATCGATATTGACTTTCTGAGTGTGAATTCCTTTGACTAATTGCATACTGTTCTTGATGATAAATGCTTATCATGTATTAATTTTGTTAGCATGTCCCTCTTCGATTGGATTTAATGAATGTCTGTGTACATTTTCTATGAGCGAAGCTTCAAAGGCTGCTCTTTCATCTAAATCAACTACATGACAACGAATTTTTTAGTCCTAGCTGTCTACACGCTTCAAATCTTCGATTTCTGGCAATTATTTCAAAGCTTGCATTACATGTTCTAACTATGATTGGTTGTAGAAGACCAATGCGTTTAATGGAACGGACCAATTCATCCAGTTTTTCCGCCACAGAGCGAAGTATATGAGATGAAGGCAAAATGTTACTGTTACAAATATCGATGTCTTCTATTGAGCCAACTAATTTGTGCAACAAAACTCTAGCGTTGAAACTTTACTTAATAATTACTCATCATCTGATCAGTACATCTCTGATCATTCTGAGTTTACGTAGCGATAATTCGCTGTGTGTTATTTGTCTAGTTCCATTTTGGCCTTGCTCCAGGCATCTTCACGCCATTTGAAAACAGTATCCATACCTAATCCAAAATATTTAGCTCCTATACCAAGACCCAGTTGCCCTGTTTCTATTGAAGGACTAAAAGGCGCCTTTGTATTCATTACCCGAGAAATTTCTGTAAACATGGTTGCCTGGCTTTCTGGGAAGATCTTCAGGGCAGCAGGACTAAAAAAAGATGAGCGAAAATATTCCAGAGGGGGAGGACTAGCTGGACAGTATTTGTTCGTGAAGCTCTTGTAGGCAAGAACAAAAGCCTGGGGCATATCGCCCTGTATATGAGCAACTACTGCGGTTGTTATACTGTTCTCTGCGCCTGATAAAGTGATTTTTCCATTTCCTGACGATTTAAAGTGTTGCATCCAAGGCGTTGAGACCTTTGATGTATCACGATTTAGATAGCTGTCAACATCCTTTTTGTAAAGTCCAAAAAACACGGGAATGAAATGGGCCACCATGGCAGGATGCTCAACGGTTTTTATCTTTTCTATTTCTAAGAACGTGGTATACTCATATAACTTTGCAAACCAGTATAAATTACTGGTAGGAAATTTCTTGATCTGCCCATTCGCCATTTGCAGTTTTATGAAATTCTCTGAGTTTTTAAAGGCTTCATCTAATGTCTTTCGAGCGCCCTTAATTTCCTCGGCCAAGTTGCCTTCACATGACAGATCTGATTCATCAGGAATACATACATTGGCTGATTGTTCTTCCGCAGTACATACGTTATCTGAGCTTGATGAAGGATCTTCAGGAGCACATACATTGGCTGATTGTTCTTCCGCAGTACATACGTTATCTGAGCTTGATGAAGAAGGAGGCGTCTGCCCATACACTTGACGTGCAGGCATAGTTGATGATCCTATTCCAGAGACTAAGGTAATAAAAAAGAAAATTAATAAGATTAATTTGGAATTTCTTGTTAGTCTAAAGGTCCTTTTTGCTCTTCCAATAATGCGCTGATCTGATGACGCGAACCTTGGCCATCTGTACCTTGCCGGTAGAACTTTTTCTGACACAGAGGCAAATTCAGGAATCAACTATATATGGTTATGTACATAGTGATTAAGATTTTTTCAATTCAAGGAATTTTGTGTTATACCACGATGTAACAGAGAAGTTGCTACATGTAGCAATCCCTACAAGTATCAATAAAAAGTACGGTAATACGCAGACGGTATGAAAAATGCTAATTATAGAGGTTTGGGTGTATCTGGACCTTGAGTGACTCCAGAACTAGAATCCGGTATCACATCACCATTAGTGTCTACTGCATCAGGGACAACATCCTTATGCCAAGGAGACGCGGGGCATCCCGATAAAGCATAGACGGGTTTTTCAACCCAAGCATCAAATAGTTTTTTTAACGGACAACATCCTTATGCCAAGGAGACGCGGGGCATCCCGATAAAGCATCGACGGGTTTTTCAACCCAAGCATTAAATAGTTTTTTAACTACAGGAGCACCCCCGTATAACTCTACTAAATTTAACAATCTACACCATTCATGAGCAGTTTGTGATACTGCCAAAGATTTAGCTTTAATATGAAACTCAGAATATCTACTTCGATCGCCGGCATATTCACGTGGTGTAGGGCCATCCTTGTTTAGTTCTACATGGTTCCAGTCTTGTGTTTCATCAGGACAATCATCACCAAGTCTATAAAATTCTCGTCCATGTGAAAACAATCCTTTTTTTGGATCTTGAAAAGAAGGACTGGTAATTTGCGGCACTATATCCGAAGTCATGGACCATCCCTTCGGTAAATCACCTTGTACAACCAATACGTCATTAGCTGACGTAAGCGGATGCCATCTCCAAAAACTCCACCAACTCCGCCATCCATTTTCAACTATACGATCTTTTCCTATTTCAACCCAATTTGTGTGTGAATAAAAATCTTGAACTGGATGAAGCAATTCTCCAAAACTATATGCAAAGAGAGCAAAGTGTCCTCTAGTTGGACTCTTTTTAACTAGAAATTCATACTTATCATTAATGTTGATGACAGATTCCATAAACATACACGCGTCAAAGTGAATCTCACCCTTAAGTCCAGCAGTTGAAAAATCTGTCAAACCCTCATCTTGGCTCAATATGCCCTTCACGACTTGACCTAGAGCAGCTGATTTCAAAAACGGTAATGCACTTCTAGTAATTTCATCATGTTGTTTATTTCCAAATCCCCATGAATTATTCAAAGGGGTATAAAGAAGCGAGAATATAAGCGATATTAAAAAAACATGCAAAATCATAGCCTAGACTGTTGACAATCATTTATAAGGTTTTATTCAATGAATATTTTGTAATAAAAGTCGCCTATCCCTTGAAAATGATTGTTTCTCTTCCATTTCTACAATATAAACAAGTTCAGTTGATACAACTCAGATACATCTGAGAAATTTACTCGAATTTGCACGTGCCGGCAAATTCAAAAAATAGTTGTATCTGTCCATACACTTGAAGTGCAGACATAGTTGATGATTCTATTCCAGAGACTAAGGTAATAAAAAAGAAAATTGATAAAATTATTCTCGAGTTTCTTCCTAGTCTAGAGTCCCTTTTTCTTCTAATGTAATACCTATCTGATGATGAACAGAATGACCACGTAGACATTTTTGGCAATGCCTTTTCTAGCATAGAAGCAAATTAGGAACCTATTATTTATTGTTATTAGTACCTAGGCTGCATTAATATTGGTAATAAAAACTGATTAAAATTTGTAAGTGAGATTTTTAGAATAATAGTATACTAATATAAGCTACCATAGAAGAATGCTTTTAAATTCGCAATGAGAACCAAATTCATTGCCATTTAAATGCAAAATATGTGATTTGGAGTTCACAGAAAAGGTACGTCTGGAGAGGCATAAACGAGTACACGAACGCAAATCAAAGAACGAGGAGGTATGGATTCCCAGAAATTTAAATGAATACTATGCTCTTTCAGTTTTATCACACCAACTTTCTCGTTGACACATACTTTTTATATTTTCTCTTTATGTGACTATTGAGCGAAAACTCCAGAAATTCTTGATGATAATTTTTCGGCGCCGAAAAAAATATCAGATATCAACAACGGTTACCGTTATTTTCATTTTTTACTTATGCAGACCAAATAGCCACCAATTACTGTAATTGGTATGTTTGGATCAAAAAGACCAAAAACTTCTGGATTAATATCAGGTTTGTTACCATGAAAGATACTTCCCGATCTCATGAAACACTAGCAGTTGCAGAATAGCTAGAATAAAGGTTTGTTCAGGTTGGTAAGTATCTTTTTCCGACGTGTTCTTCAGCAGCCTGATGATATCCTATTAGGGAGGTCTGAGGATTGGGAGGATTTATTCTATGGTCTTGTGTACTGTTCGGTGACATAGCTAGAGCCTTGTCATAGTAGGTAATGGCCTCTTCACTTTTTCCTAAGTGATCCAGAGCAAGGCCTTTGTTGTATAATGTATCGGTACTATTCGGCTCTATAGATAGGACCTTGTCATAGTAGGTAATGGCCTCCTCAGTTTTTCCTAAATTATCCAGAGCAAGGGCTTTGTTGTTCAGGGCAAAAAGATCGGTGGAATTTATCGCCAGTGCTTTGTCGTAGTAGGTAATGGCTTCCTCGTATTTACCTAAAGCGGCAAGAGCTGTGCCCTTGTGATTAAGCAATAAACAATTACATGCAGAAAAATCGGTAGAATTTGTGGCTAGTGCTTTGTCGTAGTAGGTAATTGCTTCCTCGTATTTACCTAGATTGTAGAGAGTAATACCTTTGTTGTACAGACCATCGGAATCGCTAGGGTTTATGGTTAATACTTTGTCGTAGTTGGAAATGGCTTCTTCGTATTTTCCTAGAGAATCAAGGGCATTGCCCTTGTTGTTCAAAAGCACGCACACACACCCTTCGGTAGAATTTGTGGCCAAGCCCCTGTCGTAATAAACAATAGCTTCTTCGTATTTTCCTAAATTATAAAGGGCAAGACCTTTATCATTTAGAGTAACAGTATCATCCGGATCTATTGCCAAGATCTTGTCGTAATAGGTAATAGCTTCTACGTATTTTCCTAGAGAATCAAGTGAAGTGGCTTTGTTGTAGAGTGCGTCGTAGTCAGTGGGATCTATTGCCAGGGCCTTATCGTAATAAGAGATGGCCTCTTGGTCTCTATCCAAATAATAAAGCGCGAGACCTTTCCCATTTAGAGCAGCAGTATCATTCTGATCTATTGCTAACACTTTATCAAAATAAGTAATAGCTTCTTCATGTTTACCTAAATAATCAAGAGCATTAGCTTTGTTGTAGAGTGCGTCATAGTTACTTGGATCAATGGCTAATATTTTATCGTAGTAGGAAATGGCCTCTTGGTCTCTATCCAAATAATAAAGCGCGAGACCTTTCCCATTTAGAGCAGCAGTATCATTCTGATCTATTGCTAACACTTTATCAAAATAAGTAATAGCTTCTTCATGTTTACCTGAATAAACAAGAGCATTAGCTTTGTTGGCGAGTGCGTCATAGTTGCCCGGATTTTCAGTCAATATTTTGTCGTAGTAGGTGATGGCCTCATCGTCTCTATCCAAGTAAGTTAGAGCAAGACCCTTTGTGTTTAGAGCAGTGGTATCATTACGATTAACGGTTAAGACCTTATCAAAATAGGTTTTAGCGTCCTCATGCTTGCCTAAATAGTCAAGAGCATAAGCTTTGTTGTAGAGAGCATCAATGTTGCTGGGATCTATGGCCAAAGCTTTGTCATAATAAGCAATCGCTTCCTCAACTTTATCCAATTGGATTAGAGCAAGACCCTTTGTGTTTAGAGCAGTGGTATCATTACGATTAACGGTTAAGACCTTATCAAAATAGGTTTTAGCGTCCTCATGCTTGCCTAAAAATTCGAGTGTAAAAGATTTATTGTAGAGAGCATCAATGTTGCTGGGATCTATGGCCAAAGCTTTGTCATATTGGGTGAGAGCATCTTGATTTTTTCCTATGTAATTAAGAGCAGTGCCTTTGTTGTTCAAAGCGGAGAGATCGCTAGAATTTAGTGTCAATATTTTGTCATAGTAACTGATAACGTTTTCGTACTTCCCAGCATCTAAAAGAGCATTACCTTTTTCATGAAAATTGTTACTGACACCAGTAGTGTTTTCTGCCGTACTATTCTGGTCGTTATTTGAGAGAGCGCCATTTGCAAGTTCTAAATTCTGTCCGAATTCGCCTGAAAGTGTGGTGTTTCCTTGAAAGTAAAGTACAAGTGCAAACATAATGGCAGTGGAAATGACAAAATGTTTTAAACTAATCATTGAGTGTATTGGCTCTTAGATGAACAGTATATTTAAGCAAATCGGAACGCTATAGAATTACCGATATTTATTATTCAAATATATCAAAAACTTTTAGAATTGCAGCCAAAAAAAATAATGCTAGAAAATTTGTTTTATGCTAAAATCCTAATATGAAACTTGCGTGGAAGAGAAAAAAATATTAGCGAAATATGAAAAACAAATTTACGCTTCTAGTCATTGGTATATAGGAATTATACATACCATCGATTTTCATTTATATTGTTTCAAGTATTTCGAATGTCGGAATTTCAAAATTGTACTTCTGAACATGACTCAATTTTATTCGGTGTGGAAAAATGAGGAATTTAAGCTACACGAGTCTCGGCTCGTTTCTGCAGTCTGTATTCAATTGAACTTATAGATTAACAAAGCCAATTACTACTACAGATGTCATCATATAAATAAATCCGGCGGTCATAAGCTTGATTCCTAATGACTCGACAGCACCCTTGATCAACATCCGTACACCTGCCATGGCAAAGGGAAGCACAATACTCGCAGTCAGTATACCTATTTTATTTATAATCTGTGAGAACTCGACTGAGCCTATCGTTAAAAATATTAATACCCCCGCTATGATGGTTGCATCCGCGTTTAGAAGATCATCAGCATTAAGAGATCTGTATTCTTTAACTCTATCAATTTTCTTTGATATCCATAATACAATGAGTGTAGTAACTGCAATAGGTATGATGTAAATTAATTTGGTTTCAAGTAGAAAATCCCCTATTGATAAAGGGGGAAGCAACTCAATAGAAATTACCAATGTTTCACGGTTCTTCCAGGCTGTATTCTCTTCGGTTTTCACGCTAATATTAATAATCTGATCGATCTTTGATTCAGTATTAGTATGTACATCCTCATCAACTTTTATTTTCATATCTGTCAAATTTTTACCAGTAGGTTCAATGTCGACATCGCTGGGGCTAAACGAAATATGGATGCTGTCGGTGGAATTTGCATCAGAAAATAGTAACGTTTGTTTTATGGGTTGATCTGTAGAGTTAATGAATACCTTGA
>Ga0310889_10000177_pt1 | contig 12688 bp, 11 predicted proteins | sample T20D2metaG_FD_204583 | JGI IMG/M metagenome (GOLD analysis project Ga0310889, IMG submission 204583) | Lab incubated soil microbial communities from West Virginia University Organic Research Farm, Morgantown, WV, United States - T20D2 | ecosystem: Environmental > Terrestrial > Soil >... | reverse complement strand
TCGCAGCGCCTCCGGCGCCATGATCCAGTAGGTTTCTTCGCGTGGATCGCCGACCGCACGTCTTTCGACTTCGTTGTATAGCGCAAAGTGGACGCCTACCCGCAACTGTATCCAGTTGCCTTGCACCAACTTGGCAGCAAGCGCGGGAGGCGTTCCGGCCTGAAGCAATTCCACGCCGATTACGACCTTCATCAGCTGCGAAAACGAGAACTTCGCCGCCTTGCCCCGCCCCGGCCGCGCTTCGGCGTGGCGGCGCTCATCCTCAAGAATGCCGGGCTTCCCCGATCCTGGATTGATCAAGTGTTTCAGGCGGGAAGTGAAGGCTGTCCGCTTGTCGGATGAGATATCGCTCATCGCGGCACAGACCGCTATCGACCCATTGCAGACATTCGCTGGCGCCACGATTGTCGGCCGATGAGCGCAATTGGCAAGAAATTGTCATCATTTGTGAAACTCTAAATGTCGGTCGCCGTATGTGCATCACATCGCGCCGCGTAGTTCGCGGCGGATATGGTCGCCTGGGGAGGACGACCGAGTGATGCGTCGGGGAGGGTGGAGCGTTTGCCCCCTTTTTTCGTTTGGCCCTCCCCAGCGCCACTAATGGTATCCGGTAACCGAGAAGGCTGATTGATGGTGAAACTGATTCTCGGAATGGTAATTCCCTGGACCCCACTTTTGCCTGCACTCATTGCCATCAAGCTTGAAGAAATTGAGCAACATTTAAGGCAGCACTAGGCGCGGCCCATCCGCCCGTGTGTGGCGCCAAGCTGCCGGAACAAGCGTACTAACACCTACGGCAGCTTTCGACCCAAAGCGGTCATTAGCTTGTCAGCCCTCGGATGGCTTTCACCAGCAAGTCCATGTCGCTCATCCTCGTTGCCAGCGCCGGAGTGACGCGCACGCACGATCCCGACGCGAGGCCGTCGCGGTAGACGGTGAAGATGCGGTGCCTGTCGAGCAGCGTCTTTGCCAAGGCGATATTGTCTTCGTTCGATGTCCGCCCGCGGATGCGGAACGACGTGATCGCGCCGTGGAGGGCAGGGTCGTCACCGGTCAAGATCTGGATAGAAGATAGGTCTCGCACGGCATCGACCCAGCGGTTGCGTAGGGCACTGAGTCGAGCTGCGCGCCGCGCTGAGCCGATCGCGTCCTGGAAAGCGAGTGCCTCGGGCACGGTCAACTGGGCAGCAAAATCGGGAGTGCCTAAGTGCACGCGCGACGCGATATCGCTAGGGGGAACAACGGATTCGGCCGGGTCAACGTCGATACTACCTTGTCGGTCACGCCGCACATAGATGGCGCCGACCCCAAGTGGCGCACCAAGCCACTTGTGAATGTTCATCCCGATAAAATCTGCATGTATATCGGGCAGCTTGAAGTCGAGCTGGCCGACGCTGTGTGCGGCATCCACGATGATATCGATCCCGCGCTCCTTTGCCAGCAATGCAATATCCGCGATGGGCAGCACTAGCCCGGTTCGATGGCTGACGTGTGTGAGCAGCGCCAATTTAACCGCGGGGTTCATCGAAAACGCCTCGGCATAGGCATCGATCAGCGACTGGCGAGTTGCCGGTTCCGGGAGCGCGATTTTTATGACCCGCACCGCGCGTGTGAGCGCAAGCGAGTCCATGCACGCCTGCATGCTGTAATAGTCGAGGTCGGCGTAAAGAACGGCGTCGCCAGGTTTAAGGCCATTGTAGCGCAGGATCAGCGCCGACATGGCTTCGGTGGCATTGCGAGTGAGCGCGATTTCCTCGAACGAGACGCCCATCCATTGTGCCAGGCGCGCCCTTACGGCCTCCAGATCAGCGACCATGGCGCGGCGTGCATAATAACTCGTGTCGCGGTTCACCCGGGCCACATGCGCGCGATAGGCTTCGGCGACCGGCCTCGCCATCATCCCCCAATTGCCGTGCTCCAGCTGGATGATCTCGCGCGTGATGTCATATTGGCGCGCGATCTTCTCCCACTCGTCCTCGACTGCCGCAGCGGCTAGCGGTCCGGCAGCGAGCGGCAGCGTAGCGGCGCCCAAGAGCGTTCTGCGATCGATCTCCATGTTAGTGTCTTCCGCCTAGGAGCGTCGGGATCGTATCAAACTTATGACCGCTTTCCACCCGTTCCGGCCATAACCGACCCAATTCGGTCATTAGCCAAATGACTGCTTTCGACCATTGCGAACATAAGCGCCGTTGCGTCGCATTAATTGGGCATTGGCCGCTCGTTGACTCGCTCGCCGCGCAAGCGCACGCTCCATCCATGTCGACTACGGCGTTGGACGCCGGGGGCAGGCGGTCGGCATCGTCCTCGGCTTTTCTCGTCGGGCTTCTCGGCGTTGCAATCCTCCTGTCCTACGTCGACCGTGGCCTCCTCGCCGTCTCCGGACCGTTGCTGAAAGATGAGCTTGGGCTCAGCGCCACGGAGTTTGGCCTCGCCGTCTCCGCTTTCTTCTGGGTCTACGCGCCAGGCCAGCTGGTTGCCGGCTGGCTCGTCGACCGCTTCGACGCCAAGCGGCTGTTCGGCGGCGGCGTCGCCTTATGGGGAGTGGCCACCGCCTTGATGGGCGCCGTAGGCGGTCTGTTCTCCCTAGTGGCGCTGCGGGCAATCCTCGGTTTCAGCCAGTCATTCTGCTTCACCGGGAGCTCGAAGATGATTGCCCACCATTGCCGCGCCGAGAGCCGCGGCGGAGCCAACGGTGTCGTGATGTGCGGCATCGGATTCGGTCAGATGGTCGGTGCGGGCGCCGGCGGGATGATCATGGCGCTGCTCGGCTGGCGCGCCATGTGTGTCTTCTTCGGCCTGTTGACTCTGGCGTGGCTAATTCCTTGGCCGCGGGTGCGTATGAATCAGCACCAAGGAGCGGCCGACACGCAGGTCGCGCCCGTGCCGCTTGTCGAAATACTTCGCCGCCGCGCCGTGTGGGGTTCGGCTGCAGCGCATTTCTGCAACAATTACGGGCTCTATTTCGTGATCACTTGGCTACCCCTTTACCTCGTGGGCGAGCGCGGAATGAGCATAGTGTGGATGGCGACGGTCACCGCCGCGATCTACGGGATCCAGGCGTTGAGCTGCTTGACGAGCGGCTGGCTGAGCGATCGGCTGGTCGCGAAGGGACGCCACGAGGGTGGTGTGCGCAAAGCGGTGCAAGTCCTGGCCAACATGATACAGGCCGGCGCAATTGTCGCGAGCGCAATGGCGTGGAGCGAGACCGCGATGATACTGTGGCTGTCCGTCGCGGCCGCTATGATGGGCGCCACCAACACGCAAAACTTCGCCGTCGCGCAGATTTTCGCCGGCCCACGCGCTGCAGGGCGCTGGGTGGGCATCCAGAACTTCGGCGGCAATTGCGCCGGGATCCTCGGACCGGTGATCACCGGTCTGATCGTCGACGCCAGCGACAGCTATACGGTCGCCTTCGTGGTTGCAGGCTCAATCACCTTCGGTGGAGCGCTCATCTGGGGCTTGGTCGTGCCGCGGGTGGAACCGGTCCGATGGGACGAAGAGCCCGGGCACGCCGCCTAGCTGGCGCTTATGTCCAGTTTCCACCCAAAGTGGCCGCAAACGACCCATTGCGGTCATTAGCTGGCCTGCATAGGCTCGTCTCATGTCTGACCCTTGGTTCCGCCCTTACGCTCGTATCAGCTACCAACCCGCGACCTGGCAGGGTTGGGCTGTCATTGCCGCGATGGCGGCTGTGGCCGGTCCACTGGGTATCGTGTCGGTATTCATCGCGGAAAGTCGACCCGTCCTTTCTTGGACACTTGGCGTGTTGGCCGTGTTGGCGGCGCTTGTGGGCCATGGGGTCGTCGTGTGGAAAATGGACCGTGACTACCGTCGGCGGTAATGTCTGCTTTCCACCCATAACGGCCACAACGCGGAGTGGCCGCTAAACACGCGGCGACTGCCCTGGCCCCAGCCTTTCCGCCGGGGGTGCAAGCGTCAAACCTGACCAATGCCTAATGCTTCGGCATCCAGCTGGTTGTGACCACCGAGCCGTTGAAGGCAAGGCTCGGGGCGGGAATGAGCGCCGTGCCACCGCCATTGAGCGCAACCCGAATACCGGCGATAGCGCCGCTGCGGTTGAGCACGATGCCCGAAACGGTGCCGACGCCCAGACCGGCGCTGTTGTTGACCGGCATGCCTGAGGCAAGGCCAGTGAAGGTTGTGATGCCGACGCCGTTGAGCGCGCTGTGCGGGCTGGCATGCGCGAGGCCATTGACCGAGGCGTGATAGGCGCCCTGGCTCTTGACGGTCGTCGTCAAGCTGTTGGTCGTCAGCACGCCGCCATTCTGGGTCAGGCTGTTCGGCGCCAGCAAGATGCGCCTTCCATCTGCCAGCGTGACCTGGACGTCACGAACGCTTCCGTTGCCCTTGGTTGAGATGTTGGTGACGGTGCCGATCGCAGCGCCGCCCGTGTCGAAGACGCTCATGCCGTTGGTGATGCCGGTCAGTGGCGTGCGATGAGCGGCGACGCTCCCCAACCCCTTCGATCTGCCGATAGTGGTTGTGCCGACGTTTCCGCTGCTCCTGCTTGTGCCCACGCTCATTCCGCCGTGCCCGAAGCCGTGCGCGCCGCTCATCCCGCCTCCAACGTGCCCCCCGGCATTTCCGCCGCCGCCGCCGGGCTTGGCCAGCACAGGAGTAGTTGCGGCCAGCGTCGCACTCGCGACGACGCACATGATCACTTTGCGTTTCATGGCTAACCTCCTGATATCGCAGAGGGATACGCGTCGAACGCCTGGCGCTCCGAGGCGTTGCCGAAGGTTCGCGTCCGCAACGACCATTGGCAGTGTGCAAGGGAAATTCAGAAATCCGGTAATGTCCGCTTTCCACTCGTTTCGATCATTTTCCCGCCTCTAAAAATCGGTGGAGACCCCACTTGGGGCCATGGCCGTTTCGGCCTATTAAGCGACGCGTGCCTTCCGCCCGGTCCTAGCAGGGGAAGTTCACATGACTTTAAAGCGCGCTCTTTTCATTGCCGCCTGCGCCCCGCATTTCCTGGCGCTCACCGCCTGCCAGCCGACGGCCCAAAGCAAAGGTGACAGCAAGTCACAGTTCAAGGACGACAGCGAGGCGGAGTTCCTCGTCAGCTCGGCCGCCAAGAACGGGGTTCCGGGCCTCACTCCGCAAGGCTGGGGCTGGAAGCCGGGTAGCCGTGTCGAGATAAGTCTGTTCAACGAGCCGGACGGACAGGGCAAGGCGAACCCAAGCTGGAAGAAGATTCTCGATGAAACGGTCGATGCTTCGAGCCTGTTCGGGCTTAGCAGCAATCCGCCCTTTTATCCGATACGCCGAACGCTCTGCGGCAATCCGGCGCCGCGTCAGTTCATGCTGGTGATGGCGAAAAACATGGACACCGGAAAGATCCGCATACGCCCATTGCCGATCGATCTCTACTTCACCTTCCAACCCTGCCCGCACTCAGGGGCCGCAATCCCACAAACGCAGCCACAGACTCCGCCGCCCGGACAGTAAGTGCAGTCCTGCGCTAGTTCCAGCGCTAGAGGCGCGAATGACAGTTATGAGCTACGGCCGCGGCAATTGCTAATGGCCGCTTTCCACCCATTGCGGCCACAAGCGACCCGAAGCAGACATACCCTTGCCGTCTGAACTGAAGTACGGTTGAGCAATCCGCCCATGCCTGTTGAGCAGCAACAGTAGGCGACGACAGGTTAGCCTGCAGCTGGCGGCCCATCGCTGTTGAAGATGTCGGCAGCCGCTTTCCATTCGTTGCCGATCTTCCGCCAGACCACCACATATTTGCCTGTGTCGTTTTGCGCCCTACCTGATGGCGCAATCGTTAGCTGATAAGTCCCTCGATCGAGCGCCATGTCACCAGAAGATGACAGCACGATCTGCTCTGGATTGAACGTTAGGTTGAACCCGGGCGTGTTCATCATGGATGCCCAGGCTTGCCGTATGGCGGCGCGTCCTTTGCCGATCGGCGCATTGGGTGGCATCACAGCGCCGTCCTCCGCGTAGAGTTCCGCAATGCCTGCAGCATCCTTGGCTTGCACGAGCTGGAGCCAACGATCGACCTGCCCGCGGATTGCCTGCTCATCCGCCCCAGCGTCGACAGCAGCGGTACTATTCGCTTCGGCGGTGTTGTTTGCAGGCTTGTCACCTGCCTGGCACGCCGGAAGCAGCAGCGCTGTGACAGAAAGTAGCAATAGCGATTTCGTCATTGGCCCCTCCTTTTTCTATTCCTCGCCATAGCACCCGCAACGTGCCTCGCGCCAACTTGCTGATGTCTGCTTTCCCTTGGCGGTCATGAACGTAATGACCGCCAAGGGCCCAACACGGCCGGGCCCATTTGCGGTCGTTGAGCGATATTGGAGACGCGGTTCGCGCCAGTTGATACCCGCCCAATAATCGACGGGCATAAACTCGCTACATAACTTAATCTATGTTAAAGTTGTTGGAACGTGCGTGAGTTCGCGTCGATTCCTCAACTCACATAGGAACATCCATGACGAAGATTCTTCGTGTGATCGCGTGCGCGATCGGCATTAGCCTCATTGCAGCGCCAGTCTTGGCCGGCGAAATCAAAGGCCCGCCACCATCGGGAAACGTTCCGTCTCCACCTGGCACCAGCGTTAGCAACGGCAATTCCTTGTGTTCCTTTTCGGGGCTGAACGACACTCCGGACGGGTTCGGCACGCCAGGAAGTCCTGAGTATGATCCGGGCGGACAGGTTCAGTCGTTTGGCGCCTTCATGGCGCGGTACGGGCTCTATGATCCTAGTGACCCAGACGATCGCGACGGTTTTGCTTTCCCGGCCCAGGGTTGCAATCCGCAGCACACGTTTGGCCGGCATTAAGAGATTGGATGAAGGTGGGGGCGCGAACTCGCGCTCCCATTTTTGCGAATGAGTCCTTGCTGCAAGCGTGGCGAACTGACCGGGACTGGCGATGCAATCAGGATTGCGCCGGCTTGTTCAAAACTCGCCCGCAATGCCTAGGCGAACTGCATTATTCTTATTGCCCGCATAAGAAACGCCGACGTTGATCACAGTCGGCGTCCTGGTGTTCAGCCGATAGCTGACCGACCCTCCGACAGCATATTCACCGCGGAAGGTGGCCCCGTTGACGGCATAGCTGACACCGCCCGGACTGGATGGCATCGGCGCATTGGCAATCGCTACGGCAGAGGCAATGCCTTGCCTCATGTCCTTCCGGTCCTTGCTGCGGAGGTCGTACAGGTTTGAAATATCGTCCTGAATCCCCGGGATGGCGCCAATCTGACTGCTCATGGCAGCAAGCGCCTGGTTGGTGGCGAAGAGTTGCGAGCCATTGACCGCCTCGGTCGACGTCGCATTAAGCGCCCCGGCAGCAACACCGCCGATGGTGCGGCCGCCGACATTGACCTGATTGGCGGCAGTATTGACCGAGCCAGCACCGACCGCGACCGAATTGGCGAACCCGCCGTTCGACGCGCCATTGCCGACCGCCACGCCATTGGCCCCGGCAACGGCCACATTGCCAATCGCGACGCTGCCTTGCCCGATGGCGCTGCTGAGATTGCCGATCGCAACCGCTCCATCACCGGTCGCGACATTGTCGGCGCCGATCGCCACTGCGCCTGTACCGGTCGCCACATTGGGATCGCCGATGGCTACGGCGCCGCTGCCGTTCGCAGTCTGATTGACGCCGATCGCGACGGCATTCTCGCTTGCCGCCGAACCTTGGCCAAGTTCAATGGATGTGCCGAACAGGCTTTCGTTGATCGCATCGACGCCGGCGATTGCCTCGTCGGCTTTCGCGTCCGCCGCGATCGCAGTGCTGAGCGCCGCGCTTGAATCGGTAATCGCCTGGTCGGCCTTGGTGTCGGCCGCTTGTGCAATTGTCAGGGCAGTGTCTGCCGTGCCCTGCGCAGCATCCGCCGAGCCTTGCGCCGCCGCCGCATCGGCAATCGCCTGATCCGCCTTGGCGTCGGCCGCTTGTGCGGTTGTCAGGGCGGTATCTGCCGTGCCTTGAGCCGCCGCGGCGTCGACGATCGCTTGGTCAGCGGTGCCCTGGGCCGCTGCCGCATCGAGTATTGCCTGATCAGCTGTACCCTGCACGGCATCTATGTTGGTCTGAAGCGTCGTATCCGCAGCAGTCCGCGCAGCTGCTTCCGCGTCGATGTTGGTCTGAAGCGTCGTGTCCGCTGCAGCGCGAGTGGCAGCCTCGGAATCAATGTTGGTCTGAAGCGTCGTATCCGCTGCAGTCCGCGCGGCTGCTTCCGCGTCGATGTTGGTCTGAAGCGCCGTGTCCGCTGCAGCGCGAGTGGCAGCCTCGGAATCAATATTGGTCTGAAGCGTCGTATCCGCTGCAGTCCGCGCGGCTGCTTCCGCGTCGATGTTGGTCTGAAGCGTCGTGTCCGCTGCAGCGCGAGTGGCAGCCTCGGCATCGATGTTGGCTTGCAGCGCTGTGTCAGCCGCCTGCATCTGGCCCAGATTCACGGCATCCGTAGCGACGGTTGCCGTTGCGACATTGACGATTCGGCGCTCGCTGCCGACCGCTCCGACCGAAACCGTGTTGTCCTGGTCGGCGACCGAGCCGAATCCCAACGCTACGGAAGAAGCGCCGCTCGCGGTCGAGCCGCTGCCGATCGAGATTGCGCCGAAAGTGCCGCTTGCTACCGCCACTGGGCCGATGGCGATTGAATCGGCCAGCACCGCAGATGAACCAAATCCAATGGCCGTCGAATTGCTGCCGCCCGCATTGGAGAGCCAGCCAATAGCCGTAGAGCCCGTGCCATCCGCGGTACTATTTACTCCCAGGGCGGTAGAATTGACGCCGTTCGCGGACGAAAGAAATCCGACCGCAGTAGCTCCATTATCCAGAGCGCTGCTGCTCGCGCCCAGTGCCACCGATCCTAGCTGAGCAGCATCCGCATCAGCTCCCAATGCGACGGAATTCAAACCGCTGGCATTCGACGAGGTTCCGATCGCAACCGCGCCATCCTGCTCCGCAAATGAAAAAAATCCAATTGCGGTCGAGCCTTCACCGTTTGCTTCGGCGAGCGCGCCGATTGCCGTCGAGGCAACGTCAAGCGCGATCGAATCTGTCCCCAGGGCGACGGAAAGTGGACCATTCGCAAGTGAATTGTAGCCGATCGCGGTAGCCCCTGCGGACACAGCGTCGGCGTCTCCCCCAAGCGCTGTTGACTCGGCACCCACTGCGCTTGAAAGGGCGCCAATAGAGGTTGCGTCATCGCCGTTGGCAACGGAACCATTGCCGCATGCCAAAGAGCGGGCACCGGTTGCCGTTCCCGAGGTCGTGCTGGTGCCCCCGACTTCGCAGACCTCCTGCGCCGCGATGGGCGAAGCCATCAATGCCACGCCGAGCGCGAATGCTGATCGAGCGAGCAGAGTTCGAGACTGTTTCATGGCCTTGCCTCCTTCCGGGCTGCGAGTTTCGCGGCCGGCTTAGGAGTTGGGCAGTGCTACCAGTGTCCGTTATTGGGTATCCGGATTATTGTTGAGATGCGGACCGCTTTCCGCCCAATGCTGCCATGAGGGCGAGCCCCCTTTTCATGCTATGCTTACTTCAGAATAGGGAGGTTAAATGGCTAATCCGCATGATCGAGCATGGTCAGAGGGCCATAAGGCTGGGAAGCATAATGAGCCTCTCAATGCCTGTCCCTATGGAAGCGGCATGATGCAGCAATCCTGGCAGGCCGGCTGGCGTGCGGGACAAGCGACCAAGGATGCGAAGAATAGCTGAAGGTCCACGCGGAAAGTAGCGGCCAATAACGATTGGCGGCGACCGCTTGCGACCCATTCCTGCCATTAGCCGCGCGCCGGCTTTGGGCCCCTTTCGCGGACTCTCGGGGATTATCCCGATGCCTCCCGCTGTCCGACGAGCCTAGCGACACAGGCGTCGGCAAGGACCAATGCTCCGCCGCGGCAAACCAAGCGACCGCTGGAGCGGTGCAGGGGAATCGACATGACAATGCTCCGGCCAGATGCAGGATACGAAATCCGCGAATTCTTCAAGATCGCGGCTTGGGCGGCCGCCGCGGCCTGCATTTTCTCGCCTTCCGCTGCCTTCGCTCAAGGAGTCGGCAAGGACCTGGTTTTGCGCAACCCCCAGAACAGCGTTCACGTCCGCATTCATCCATGCGGCAAGACGCGGTGCGGGACGGTAGTTTGGGCGAATGCGAAGGCGAAAGCGGATTCCGCGCGCGGCGGCACGCCCAACCTTGTCGGTACGGAGCTTTTCCGCGAGTTCCGCGAAGTGAGCCCGAAGGTGTGGAAGGGCAAAGTGTTCGTTCCGGACGTCGATCGCGTTTTTTCCGGGACCGGCACGGTCAAGGACAAGGATACGATCGTCGCCCGCGGCTGCCTGATTGGAAACATGGGCTGCAAGTCGCAGGTCTGGACGCGGGTCAAGTAAACGGTCAGCGCCGCGCTCGCTTATGCTCGGCGGCTCAAGCTTATTTGCTCAGCTGACCGCGGATTGCTCCGGCGGGAAAGTCCGACGTGTGGACGTTCACATAATAGTCCTGGGGATGCTGGATTATGTCGGTGAGGAGCGCCCGGTCGACATCCGTCGTCGTGCATCCATGCAAATCGACCGCGGTTGCTTCGAAGAAGCCGACGACAATCGCGCCGGCGGTTCCAGCGGGGGCCTTATGGATGTGGCCGCGGGTTATGGTGCCGAGATTGCTCGTGTCGATGTCCCAGCAAACCCGCTGCTGTCCGACGTTGACCGTGATGCTCGCGGTCCCGCTTCCGTCCGGGTCGCCCAGGTTGCAGGTGCCGCCCGCATTGCATTCGTTGGCGCCCGACAGGGTGGTAGCGAACTTGCGGCCACCTTCAGCGACCGGTTCAGCAACTGCCGATACGATTAGCGAAGCAGACGCAATCAACGTCAGCCCGAACAACTTAGCGGTCGTCATGATTGTTCCTCCTGCGGAGACAGGAGGAAACGGCGGAAATCTCAGATTGTTCCCTTGGCGACGCCGAACAGATCGTGCTCGTCGCTGTCTTCGACCAGGACCTGCACAAAGTCGCCTGGCTTCAGGCCCGCGGCGTCGCGGAGGTGGACTTCGCCGTCGATTTCCGGCGCATCGGCCTTGGAGCGGCCGGTGGCGCCGATGTCGTGATGATGTTCGGGATGAGGAGCGTCGAAGTGCCCACGATCCGGGCCTTCATCAGTTTGCGGCTCATCGTCGACGCGGTCGATCAGCACGTCGATCGTCTTGCCGACCTTGGCGGCGAGCTTCTCGGCGGAGATGCACGCGGTCAGCTCCATGACGCGCTGGTAGCGCTCTTCCTTGACCTCTTCCGGCACATGGTCGGGGAGGGCATTGGCCGCGGCGCCCTCGACCGGCTCGAAGCGGAAAGCGCCGACGCGGTCGAGCTGTGCTTCCTCAAGCCAGCTGAGGAGATATTCGAAGTCTTCCTCGGTCTCGCCCGGAAAGCCGACGACGAAGCTGGAGCGAATGGCGATGTCGGGGCAGATGGCCCGCCAATTCTTCAGCCGCTCGAGCACTTTGGCCTCATTGGCCGGGCGCTTCATTGCCTTCAGCACCTTGGGCGAAGCGTGCTGGAAGGGGATGTCGAGATAGGGCAGCACCAGCCCCTCGGCCATCAGCGGGATGACCTGGTCGACGTGCGGATAGGGGTAGACGTAGTGGAGGCGGACCCACGGGGTCTCGCCCTCCGGCGTCTTCAACTTGCCCAATTCGCGGGCGAGGTCCGTCATATGGGCGCGGACTTCATGTCCCTTCCACTCCCGCGGCTGGTGGCGGATATCGACGCCATAGGCCGACGTGTCCTGGCTGATGACGAGCAATTCCCTGGTCCCGGCCGCCACCAGCTTTTCGGCTTCGCGCAGGATTGCATCGGGGCGCCGCGAGGCGAGGTCGCCGCGGATCGACGGGATGATGCAGAAGCTGCAGCGGTGGTTGCAGCCCTCTGAAATCTTCAAATAGCTGTAGTGGCGCGGGGTGAGCTTGAGGCCGGCCTCCGGGACCAGGTCGAGATAGGCATTGGGAACGGGGGGCGCGGCCTCCAGCACTGCGCCGACCACCTCTTCATATTGCTGCGGGCCGGTGATCGCGAGCACTTCGGGAAAGCGCGCGCGGATCACATCGGCTTCCTTGCCCATGCAGCCGGTCACGACGACTTTGCCGTTCTCGGCGATGGCTTCGCCGATCGCTTCGAGACTTTCCTCCTTGGCGCTGTCCAAAAAGCCGCAGGTGTTGACCAGCACGACGTCCGCGCCGGCATAGTCGGGCGACATGTCGTAGCCGTTGGCGCGGAGCTTGGTCAGGATGCGTTCGCTGTCGACCAATGCCTTGGGACAGCCGAGCGAGACCATGCCGACGCGCGGCGGGGAGGGGAGTTTGGTAGCCATGGGGAGCCGCGCCCTATAGCGATTTTTGTGGCGAAATCGAGACTTAACCTACAACCGATACGCGGCCGGTCGCGTGTTACGGGTTGCCTGGCACGGTCCGGAACTGGAAGGTTTCATCGGTCTTGGCCGCGCCGGGCGCCGTCAGCTCGGCAGTCAGCTTCTTGCCATGATGCTCTTCGACGATGACCAGCCCGACACCTGGGCAATAAGTCTTCTGTTCGATCGAGCCGAGCTCAAGGGTGGACCATTCCTTGGTGACGATGCAGTCAGAGAATGTGCCGGGCGGGTAGGCATCCTCACGCTTGAGCTTCGCGGTGTAGCCGGTGGTCATGACCGAGCCC
>Ga0310889_10000164_pt1 | contig 12908 bp, 6 predicted proteins | sample T20D2metaG_FD_204583 | JGI IMG/M metagenome (GOLD analysis project Ga0310889, IMG submission 204583) | Lab incubated soil microbial communities from West Virginia University Organic Research Farm, Morgantown, WV, United States - T20D2 | ecosystem: Environmental > Terrestrial > Soil >... | reverse complement strand
AGGAAGCTGTTCTTGTGCTCGAGACCGCCGCCCGATTCGGTCACCATGTTGAGAAAGTGATAGTGCGGATACTGCAGCGAACCCATCACGTTCCTGGCGGCGACGACGATCTTTTGAACGTCGGCGACCGCGCGATCCGCGTCGATGAGCGCCGTGTCCCCTTCGAAGACCAGGACGTGGCGCTTGCCGTCGACCGTGAAGTCGCGCGTCAGCGGATTGCCGATGATGATCGGGCTGTCGACGAGCGTGTCGAAGTCGGCCGCGCGGAAGGTGTTCGGCGATCCGCTCACGGGTTCGAGTGCGGTCTCAACGCGCTTCCATGCCGCGGGTAACTCGATGCGCACTTCATGAGGACGAGCGGCGCGTTCGGCCAGCGTGATGAACGTCGGCGCGCCATTCAGCATCGCGAACGCCGACTCGACCCAGTTGTTGCGGACGGTCATCTCGCGGCTGTAGACCTTGTAGCGAAGCGTGACGTTCGGCGCCCCGCCGGTCGTGATCTTCCAGCGATTCTTCGTTGACTTGGCAACGGCAACCGCGCGCGTACCGGCAGCAGCGGTGACCGCCTCGACGTTGCGCTCGTATTCGCGAATCAGGTACGACCCCGGCGTCCAGGTCGCCATGAAAACGTCGACTTCCCCTCTTCCCGCCGTCGGGATCGACGCCTCCACCTCGAGGTACTGCGTCTGTGGCGCCGGGAACCGCAACGTGTAACGAATCGGCTCGAGCGCCTGGGCCTGCAGCGAGCCGGTGGGGGTCACGAGAAGCGCCAGGCCGCACATGGCGCCGGCAAGTGTGGAGCGGATCATGAAGCTCGATTGTACAAGGGTCGGGAATGGGCGCTACATGGCCGGAGTTGGTTGACACCTCCAGGATCGAATACTAGATTGAACCACCCCCTCTTGCCTGACCACGAACCTACGGCCATCAATCGAACCGACGCGCAGATCGAACAGCTGGGCCCGTGCCGTCTGATCACGGCGCTCGGATCGGGCGGCATGGGTACCGTCTGGCGCGCCGAGATGCTGGAAGACCGGGCGTGGGCGGCTCTTGGAGCCACGGTGGCAGTCAAGGTGATCCACCCGAAGCTCACGCTCGATGGCCGGGCCTTTGAGCGCTTCGCACAGGAGGCGACCCTCGGATCGCTGATCGATCATCCGGCCGTGGTCCGGACCTTCGCCGCAGACACGGTGACGATTGACGGTACGACATGGCGCTACCTGGTCATGGAGTACGTCCGGGGCAAGACGATCCGGCAGTTACTGCGCGAGCTCCGCACGTTGCCCGAGCCGCTCGTGCGGCACCTTGGCAGCCGCGTGGCAGGCGCTCTCGCGGCCGTGCATGCGGCCGGCGCCGTGCATCGCGACGTCAAGCCGGAGAACGTCCTCATCACCTCCGATCAGGTCGTCAAGCTCATGGACTTCGGCATCGCCCGAACATTCGATCGCACGAGCTCGATCACGGAGACGGGCGTGTTCCTTGGCACCCCGCGCTATGCGTCGCCCGAGCAGCGGCTCGGTCTCGAGGTGACCTCGGCTGCCGACCTGTACTCACTCGGGGTGATGCTCTTCGAGGCGGCGACGGGCAAGCTGCCGGTCGATCCCGCCGAAACCACCGAGCTGTCGGCGCCGCTTGCCTCGAGCATGAGCCCCGAGGTCAGCCCGTTCCTCGACGAGGTGCTTGCGCAGCTGCTCGCCTGGTCGCCGCGCGAACGGTTCGGCAGCGCCGAGGTTCTCGCAGAGACGCTCGAAAAAGCCGAAGAGTCGTCGTGGTGGAAAGTCGAAGCCGCGGCCCGCGGGATCACGGGCACTCGCCGGCCACTGATTCCGGTGCCGCGCGCGCTCCCTCTGGCCGGGCGCGAAGGTCCGCTCGGTCTGATGCAGCAAGCGTTTGTCGCCGCACGCGACGGAAGCGGCAGGCTCCTGCTCCTCGAGGGCGAAGCCGGCTCGGGCAAGTCTCGGCTGATCGCCGAGTTCGTCGCCTCGCTCGATGCCGAGCCGGTGCACGTGCTGTATGGATCGAGCGCGCCGAGCGGTGTCGGTCCCGGCCTCGACGCACTGGCGCAAGGCGTGGTCGGACATTTCGGCGCGACCCGCCTGGCGCCGGGCATCGCGCGTTACCTCGCCAGCCGCAGCATGGTGCCCGCATTCGTCGCGTTGCTGTCGGGCACTTCACCACCGGAATCGGCGCAGCCACTCTCACCCGACATCCTCCAGGGCCTGTTCTCGCAGCTGGCGCGCGGACTCGCGGGCCAGCGGCCGGTGGTGTGGATCGTGGACGACCTGCACTTCACGAGCCCGCTCGGCCGCGCCATCGTCGCCGCGCTTGGCCACGCGGCGAAAGATCAGCGGCTGCTGGTGATCGCCACGACGCGGCCCGGACTGGCGGGCGAGGACTTGGACGCGCTGCAACGCCAGGGCGGCGCCCAGCGGATCGCCCTCGCGCGTCTGTCGGTTGACGATATTCGCGGAATCCTGCGGGAAGCGTTCGGCTCCGCGGCCATCGCTGACGCGCTCGCGCCGCGTGTGGCCGACAAGTCGGACGGCAACCCCTTGTTCGTCTCGGCGCTCGTGGACGAGCTGCGCGTGCAGGGCCTCGGCGCGGAGCAGCACGACGATTCGATCTCGGCGGCGAAGTCACTCGACCAGATCAGCGTGCCGTCTTCGATCTCCGAGATGTTGATGGGACGGCTGCGCGAGCTGAGCGATGCCGACCGTAGCATCCTCGATGCAGCGTCGGTGCAGGGGTTCGAGTTCGACGGCGCGCTGGTGGCGCGGATGCTCCGACGCGACGCCCTTGAGATCCTGCAGGCGCTCGCCGGCCTGGCGCGGCGCCACGGTGTCGTGCGATCGCGCGGCGCGCTCTTCACGTTCGATCACCACCTGCTGCACGAGCTCGTTCACGGACAGATCCCGCAGGCGCTCAGCACCGAGTACCACGCGGCCCTCGCAAAGGCGTATGCCGACGCGCGCGGCCTGACGGGTCGATCGCCTGACGACATCCCCGGCGAAGATGCGGTCTTCATGGCGACACACCTGCTGATGGGCGGCCGCATGCAGGAAGGCGCCGGTTACGTACTGGCGGCGTTCGACCATCTCGCATCGAGCGCACAGATCGGATCGGTGCTGGATCTCGCGAAGCTCGCGAGCGAACGCAGTGGATCCGCTCAGGGAGTTCCGCCGTCGGCCTTCGACGCGCTCCGCAAGGCTCGCTGGCACGCGCACCTTGGCGACGCGCACTGGACGAGCGGCCGGTTCCCCGAGGCCGAGGCCTTTCTCGAATCGGCGCTCGCCGATCTCGGCGTGCGCGTGCCGCGATCCGATCTGCCGAGAAAGTTGTTCATCGTTGGTCAGGCGCTGTCGCAGCTGTCGCATCTGTTCCTGCCGCGGGCGCTCGTGCAAGCGTCGGAGAGCCGGCGCGTCGCGCTGCGCGAGGCCGCTCGCACGGCCGGATTGATGGCGATGATGCAGGTCTATCGCAGCCGTCAGCTCGACATCCTTCTCTATGCGTTGCTGTCGGTAAATCTCGCCGAGCGGGCCTCCACCGATTCGGTATTCTCGCTCGGACTGTTAGGCTTCACGGCATCGAGCCTGCGCCTTCGTGCACAGGCGCGCCGTTATTTCGACCGCGCGCGCAAGGCAGGCCCTCACGGCCGCGATCTGCGCGAGTTGATCCAGGCGATGAAGTTCGAGGCCGTCAACCTTTACGGCCTTGGCGAGCTCGATGCCAGCGCGGCGCGTGTCGCCGAGTGCCTCGAATTATCAAAGGATCTCGGCTACACGCTGGGCAGCGCCGAAGCGCATGGCATGTCGGCGTTGCTGCTCGAGGCTCGCGGTCAGCTCGAGGAAGCTGCGGACGAATCGATGCTGCCGCTGGCCTCGGGCGAATGCGAAGTGTCGGGCGGGCACCGTTTCTTCTATGAGCATCGGGTCGCGCGCGTACGCATCTTCCAGGGCCGCTTCGATGAAGCGGCCGATCTCGTCGCCGCCGCGCGAGTGCATGTCGGCGATGGCGACCGCCTCGCACAGGCCATGCTGCGAGGCGTCGAGGCACGGCTGGCCGCGGTGACCGGCGATGCGAGTGCCGCGGTCACCGCAGCGCTCGAGGCCGGCGCGGTGCTGCGCGGACACGAGAGCGGCGTGCCCTCGCCGTGCCGCGGTGCACTCGAGGATCCGGCCGAGGCGCTGGTCGAGGTGTGGGAGTCGGCCTTGAAACACGGCGAACACGACGCCGACATCGCGTCGGCAACGCAGGCGGCGGCGTCCCGCGTCGCACAGTTCGCCAAGCTGTATCCAGTGTGCCGCCCGTCGGCGCTCGTCCTCGATGGGCGAGTCGAACGCCTTCGCGGAAACGGAGCCGCGGCGCACACGAAATTCGACGAAGCCGCCGGGCTCGCGCGGCGCATGGGCATGGCTGGTGATGAATCGAGAGCGTCGCGCGAGAAGGAACGCGTTTGGCCACCCGCCATGGAGACACGACGCACATGATTGAGCCGTTGCTGAACCTGAAGGACTACACGCCGTTCGAGATGTTCCTCTTCGCCGGCGGCTGCTTTCTATGGGTCGTCGTGTATGTCATCTACATCATCAACGGCAAGAAGTACAAGTTCATCGAGATGCCGGTGTTCGCGGCGTCCGGCAACATCGGGTGGGAATTCACGTGGTCGTGGCTGCATCGCACCGACATGGGGCTGCTGCTCGTCTGGACCTATCGCGCGTGGTTCTTTCTCGACGTCTTCATCTTCAGCGACGTGCTGCGCCATGGCCGCAAGCAGGTGACGACGCCGGCCATCCAGGCCTACTTCGTGCCGATCTTCGTCGCGGCGGCGGTGTTCTGGGCGGTGGCGGTGCATTTCTTCGTCCAGGCCGGCTACGACACCACCATCGGCGCCAACTCGGCCTACATCGCGCAGATGGGCATCTCGATCCTGTATGTGATCCTGCTGCTGCGGCAAACGAGCCTGGTGGGATGGTCCTGGGCAGTGGCGTGGCTCAAGATGATCGGCACGGGGATGAACACCGTCTTCATGTGCATTCACCCGGCCTATGCCGACAACCACTTCCTGCACTTCCTCGCGGTGACGGCCACCACGATCGATTGCGCCTACATCGTCATCTTCTGGCAGATGCGCCGACGCCTCGCCGGCAACGTCGCCGCGGTTCAGGTTTAGGTAAAGGGCTGCGAGCGCAGGCCGAGGCGGCTGAATGCGATGCCGAACTCCACCTCTCCGCCGCGATCGACATCGACCATGCCTTGCAGGAGGAGCCGGGCGATTCGTGCGGCGAACAGATCGCGCTCGCCTGTTCGTTGGCCGATCCGCAAGATCGCGGTCAGCACCGCCTTGACCATCGAGTGTCCGACGATCGGTGTGACACCCACCCGAGCCAGTTCATCAGGCTGCAACAGCTCGGTCATGAGAATCCGCGGTGCGAAGCGGAGACCGATCCAGCGCAGAGGCCTCGGCAGCAGGCGCTCCATCATGTCGAGGTTGTCCTGAGTGAGCACGACGCCCTTCGGATTGGTACGCGGCATCGTGTTGTTGCGCCGCACGAACGAGGCGTAGAACTCGGCGGCCTCGGAGAGGTCGGCAGGTATCAAGCTGTCGTCGTGCGGTTGGCCCTCGGGGTGAATGCCCATCAGCAGCGCGAAAACGCGCCATAGATAGTAGAGGTCATCGGCCTCACCCGGCTTCATGGTCAGGCCCAGCCGGCCGATGCCGTCCACCAGGAGATACGAGAAACCCATGATGGTGGCGAGCATGTCCTCGTGGTTGACCGGCATGCCGTACTTGTCCTGGTAACCGTGTCGCGTGCGGTGAGTGATCCTCCGCACGCCGGCGTGCAGCAGGCGCAACTTCTGTGCGGTGACGACCGCGCGCCCATCTGGTTGAAACGCATCGCCGTCTGAAATGTTGATGAGCAGCTGCACGACGCCCATGAGCCGATCGAATGGCCGGCCCTCGAGGTCGCGCGAGATCGACAGGATCTCGCACAAGCACGGCGCCGCGTAACCTCGCGGCAGGCTCGACGCCAGTAACACGACGACGGACGGCAGGCCATTGCGTAGGAACGCCTCGCCGCCACGCTGCAGGCGGCCCGTGTCGAGCCCCGGCGGCAGGCCGGCCGAAGCGGACATGAAGTCCCTCAGCGGTTTCGGCGAATCGAGTGGCAGTGGCGTGTCGTTGGCGCGCAACGCCTTGAAGAAGGCGCCGACGACGTCCTTCTGCCCGTCGGCCACCACCTGGGCGACGGCGGAATCAGCTTGTGGATCGCCCTGGCGGCGAAGGCTATCGAGAAAGCTGTCGTCGGACCACTTGCTGTTAGCCAATACGCCTCCCTGACGGTGCGCGATTGTACAATCTCCGGCGAATGTGGCTGTTCATCGCCTCTGAGGCGGTGCTGTTCGGGTCGCTCGTCGCCGGCTACGTGATGTTGCGCGCCGGATTGACGGCCTGGCCTGGGCCGGTGGGCGCATTCCCGTGGCTCGAGACGTTATTACTCGTCGGCGCAAGCGCCGCATTCGGATCGAAACGCAGTCAGCTTGTTGTCAGCAATGCTCTGGGGCTGACGTTCGTCGTCATCAAGGTGATCGGTGATGCGGGCCTGATCAGCAAAGACATCACGCCTTCGACTGATCTGAGGTGGGCGTGCTGGTTTACGGTCACGGGCGTTCATGCCGCGCACGTGCTTGGCGGCGCCATCTTCACCGGGTGGCTCGCCGGACCGTTGTTCAAGATGGCCGCCGAGGATCGCGACCGTTGGCTCGCCAGGATCGACGCGACATTCCGGTATTGGTTATTCCTCGATCTGGTCTGGCTGATCATCGTTTCGGGCTTCTATTTTGTCTAGGGCGGCCAGCAGGACGATCGTCAGTGCTTTTGTTGCGAGCTTAGCCACGACTCCCTGAACCTCTTCTGATCGTCGGTGAGGATGCCGCCGATCTTTTCCATCGGCACGACCTCGATGCGCGGATCCTCGTCCGGAACGAGCGCGGTGTTGACGGTCTCGCCGCTGCGGCGCACGAAGCGGAGCGGCACGCGGTCGCCAGGCTTGTGCCGCAGCAGCGCTTGTTCCCAATTCGCCATCGAGGTCAAAGCCGTGCCATCGAGGTTGACGAGCTGATCTTCCTCGGCGACGCCGGCCTTGTAGAGCGGCGACTCCCACTGCACCAGTTCTGTCACGCGCAAGGCGCTGCCGCCGCCGGCGAGCTGCACCTGTCCGGCGAACGGGCGCCCGGGTGCGCGCTTGCGCATGACGAGCCCGGCGCGGGCCAGCAGCGCCGTGTAATCGACAAGCTGGCGGCCCTCCACGAACTTCGAGAAAAAGTCGTTGGCGAAGTTGCGGTCACCCGAGACGGTCGCGAGCGTTTCCTTCAATCCGTCGATCGAGTACGCGGTACTGACCGTGCCGGGTTCCTTCTGCCCGGGCCGGCCGAATCGCGCCCACAGCGCTTTCATGTAATCGTCGCCGCTAGTCTTGCCGTTCGATCGATCGCGCAGCGACAGGTCGAGGCCAAGCCCGATCGCCTGCCCATAGGTGTAGTAAGAAATGAAGAGATTCGGCCATGCCGTCCGATCGATCGAGACGGCCGCATCGACGAACGGCGCGAGCCGGCTCATGTCGACCGCGCTCCTGAAGATCCGGCCAGGGCTGAGCGTCACCTGGTTGATCACTTCGGCGAGCTCGGCGGCAAAACCATCGAGCTTGGTGAAGCCGGCGCGTTCCTGGATCAAGCCGTCGAAGTAATTCGTGAAGCCTTCGCCGAGCCACAGATCATCGCTCATGTCGGCTTCTTCGAAGTTGAACGGCTCGATGCCAGCCGAACGGAGGCGCTCCATGTTCCAGGTGTGGAAAAACTCGTGCGCCACCGTGCCGAGGATTCCGGAACGCTGTTCTGGATTGCGCAGCGCTCCCGAGCTCGTGAGCGACGTGCTGTTGCGATGTTCCATGCCGTCGCCGTTGGCCCACGGCAAGTAGACGCTCAGGAACGTATAGGTGTTGGTCTCGAAATTCGGCAACTCGCCGAAGATGGGAATGGCCTCGCGGACGATGCGCTCGACGTCCTTGGCGAACGCGTCCGCTTCCGCCTCGGTGCCGTCGTGTGTCAGGGCGATGCGGAATGTCGGCGGCGGTCCATTCCTCTTCTGCCCATCGTCCACCGTGAAGGTCCGCAGCATGAAGTTGCTGAAGTCGGTGGGGCTGTCCATCAGGTAATGGATGTTCGGCGCGGTGAAGACGAGCGGATCGTTGGTCGGGAACAGCTGCGTTGCGACCTTCCAGGCCTTGCCGGGCGGCCGCACGAACGTCACGCGCGCCGGGCGCTCGAACCAGCCGCGCGCGAAGATCAGCGCCGCTGGAATGTTGATGTGCGCGTGGATGTCGTCGATGCCGAGATAGGTGCCGTCGGTGCGATCGCCGAAAATCTTGTACGTGACGACCACCGTGCCGTCGTGATTAGCGACGTCCCACTCGTGCGGATCCGGCCGCGTCGCGGTGAGCGGCTGGCCCTTGCCGTTCACAATCGATACGTCGAACACGTTCTTGGCGAATTCGTGCAGCGCGTACCGACCGGGGGACGTGCGCGCCATGCGCAGCTGCAAGGTGCCGTTGGGCACGTTCGGGAACCGGGCCTCGACCTGCATCCAGCGATGCTCGGGCGCAGGGAACGACAGTTTGTATTCGATCGCCGCCTGCTGCGCCCACGCCGATGCGCTCACGAGTACAAGAAACGCAACTACAAAAAACCGCTTCGCCATTGCCGCTAGTCTGACACGGACGGGCCACAGAGGCACGGAGGCACGGAGCTTCTTTTCAAATGCCTGATCAAAGTTCTTCGAGCCTGGGTGACCCCGCGGCCGTAGGTAACTGGATTGGCTCAGGAACCAAGCTTGGCGATCTCGTCTTTGACTTCGACGAGAAGCGGCAAATCGGGATCGGCGTCCTTGAGGAGCTCGAGAAACTTCTGGTAGTTCTTGCGCGCCTCGTCGTTCTGCCCCATTTTCACTTGCACGCGGGCGAGGGTCGCGTAGACAAAGGCGGTCTGCGCACTCAGGCTGGCGCGCGCCTCTCGTGAATTGATGAACGCCAGGCCCTTGACCGCGGCCGGCCAGTCCCCAGCCTGTACTTTGGCGATCGTCCAGATGTTGACGACATCGGTGTGCGAGGCAACGAACGACACCGGCTCAACCAGCGCCGCCGCTTCCGCCGGCTTGCCTTCCGCCAGCGCCGCGAGCGACTTGATCGCACGCTCAAATTCGGCGCGGGTCGGATCGTCCTCGCCGTACTTCTCCTGTTGCTCGAGCGCCGCCGCCATCAGTTGGCGCGCCCTCGCCGCATCCTTGGTGATCGCTGCCACCACCATGCGATCGTCGGCGGTGTTCTCCGCCAGGATGCCGTCCTCCTCGGCCTTGTCGACCCGCGCCTTCGCCCGATCGATCAGCCCAAACAGCGCTTCGCTGATTGCGAGCTGCAGGATCCCGTTGCCCGCGGCTTGCGGCCGGCTGAGCGCCAGCGCCCGCGCCTGGAAATCGGTGGCAAGGTCGGCGGCTTCTTTCATGCGCCCCCGATAGGTCGCGGCGAACATGCGGATGGCGACCATGTCCACTTCGTCACGCCGGCCCGCGACAGCGGAGATCTGTTGCTCGGCAAGCGCTGAATCGCCTATCAGGATCGCGATCTGATAAAGACCGACGCGCGCGCCGGTCGAGTCCTGCAGCAGGATCGCGCTCTCGTAAGCCTTCCGGGCGTCGGCATACTCGCCGGCCTCGAAATACGTCTGCCCGAGGTTGGTAAAGGCGAGCGGCTGATCGGGTGCGACCTTGGTGGCGAGCTCGAGCTTCCGAATCGCCTCCGCGCGATCGCCCTGCTGCTTGTGCAGCAAGGCCGAGTTCGTCAGCGCCGTGTAATCGTTCGGATACGTCGCGAGCCATACCTTGTAGACGTCGATCGCCTTTTGCACGTCGGTCTGCACCGTCGTGTAGTAGCGCGCCTCGATGTAGTAGCGCTCGACTTCGCTGACCTTGTCGCGGAGCTCGTAGGCTTTCGCCGACATCCTCTTCGCTTCGTCGGCCTGGCCGAGATTCGCATAGACGGTGCCCAGCCGCGCATAGGCGAGCGCGAATTGCGGATCGAGCTCGATCGCACGACGGAAGAACGGCACCGAATCGAAATCGCCGGTGGTGCGCCGCGTGCGCAGGCCCTGGCTGTACGCCTTCAGTGCCTCGAGCGATCGCGTCGTCGCCTCTTCGATCTTCGCGTCGTAGCGCTGGATCGACGCGAGCGACTCGCCGAGCTTTTCGCGAAATGCCGACACCGCGGTGCCCATGGCCTGCAACACGGTCTCCTTGGAGTTCGCCTGCGCCTGCTCCTCGGCGATGATATTGCCGGCCACGCAGTCCTGCGCGTTGAGCGTCAACACGTACGACGATCCAAGCATCGCGATCGTCCCGCCGAGCAGCGCCTTCGCGCCGGAGCGTTGACAGATCTCGCGGCCAAGTTCCGCGGTGATTGGCGTCATCGGCTCACGGCCCATCAGCCGCAGCGTCGCCTGGACCTGCTGCTCGGGTACGACATTGAGGAAGGGCGACTGGCGCAGCTGCAATCCAAGTGCCTCACCGAGCGTGTCGTCGAACATCGCGTCGCCGGTGCGATTGACGACGGATGACAGCACGACGCTGTCCTTTTGCGTCAGCGCGGGCGTATTGATCGAACGATAGAAGAAGAAGCCGGCGACAGCCAGGGCCGTCAGCAGCGGTGCGCCGATGAACACCGGCTTCCGCCAGCCAGGCTTCGGCGCATCCACCGTCGCGCTGCGCGCTTCGGTGGACAAGGGCGGCCGGTGCACCGCCGCAGTCGCCATTCCGGAATCGGCGGCCCGCTTCAAGCGCTTGAGATCGGCGCGCAATTCGGCGGCGCCCTGATACCGCGTTTCCCGATCCTTTTCGAGCGCCTTCAAGATGATGCGATCGAGCTCGGCGGGAATGCCGGCCTTGAGGTCCGACGCCGCCATCGGCGCTTTTGTCAGCAGGCTTTCGAAGATGGTTGCGACCGTTGCTCCCTGGAACGGCAGCCGGCCGGTCGCCATCTCGTACAGCACGACGCCGGCGGAGAACACGTCGCTCCTCGCATCGATCTCATGGCCGCGCGCCTGTTCAGGCGACATATACGCGACCGTCCCGATCGTTGTCCCGATCGTCGTCAGCTGATCGGACCCGCCTGTCGTCACGTCGAGACCATCGCCGGAGCGACCCGCCTCACTCAGCTTGGCGACGCCGAAATCCAGCACCTTGATCGTCCCGCGCCTCGTGACAAACAGGTTGGCGGGCTTGATGTCGCGATGAACGACACCTTGCGCATGAGCGGCATCGAGCGCATCGGCGATCTCGGCGCCCAGCTCGAGGACCTCGTCGACGGGCAACGCGCCGCGCTGGAGGCGATCCTTCAGCGACTGGCCGTCGAGGAGCTCCATTACCATGAACTGCTTGCCGTCCGGCGATGAGCGGCCGTCCGGTTGAGCGCCGCTCGAGCGATCGGGAGTCGAAGGGTGGTGAGCGCCGATGTCGTAGAGCGTGCAGATGTGAGGGTGATTGAGATTCGAGATGACCCGCGCTTCTCGTTGGAAGCGCTGGATGGCATCGGCGTCCGCGCTCACGTCATCGGGCAGGAACTTGATCGCGACCCTGCGGCCGAGCCGCGTGTCCTCGGCCTCATACACGACCCCCATGCCGCCGGCGCCCAGGCGGGACAGGATCTTGTAATGAGATATCGTCTCGCCAATCACAGCGATCAGGTCTCCGGTTCGTCGAGGATCTCGCGAATTCTTCGGGCGAACTGCATCGGCGTAAACGGCTTCCGCAGGAACGGCTTCCCTTCGTCGAGCACGCCGGTCCTCACGATAGCCTCATCCGTGTAGCCCGACATATAAAGAACGCGAATGGAGGGCCGAAGCGCGCTGAGCGCTTCGGCCACCGCGGGACCGCTCATGTCACCAAGAATGACATCGCACACCGCAAGATCGAAGTGCCGCGTGTCGTCGCTGCCGAGGGCCAGGCCGGCGCGGCCGGAGGCGGCTTCCGTCACCGAATAGCCGAGCCTGGTGAGGAGCTCCTTGGAGAGACGACGAACCGAGGTGTCGTCTTCGACAAGCAGGATGTGCTCAGTTCCTTCCGGCATTTTCTCGCCGCCGGCGTCGACCGAGCTGGCTTCGGGCGCCTCGGTTTGCGGCAGGTAAATGCGAAAGGTTGTGCCGAGCCCGATCTCACTCGAGACCGAGATGTGCCCGTCGCTCTGGCGGACGATACCGTAGGCGGTGGAAAGTCCAAGGCCGGTGCCTTTGCCAACGTCCTTAGTCGTGAAATACGGCTCGAAGATCCGGGCCCGCACTTCAGGCGCCATGCCGGTGCCGGTATCGGACACGGACAGCATCACATATGCGCCGGGGCGGACCTCGGGCGAAGCGGCGATCGCCGCATCGTCAAGCACCGCATCCACCGTCTCGACCGTGAGTCGCCCGCCCTGCGGCATCGCGTCTCGGGCATTGACGACCAGGTTCGTGACGACCTGTTCGACCTGCCCGGGATCGACACGCACGAAGGCGTTGGTCGCCTTTGCGGTTACGGTCAGGACGATGTCTTCGCCAATGACGCGGCGCAGCATCGGCTCGACTTTATTGAGCGCGGTGTTGAGGTCGATGATTTTGGGCTGCAGCACCTGCCGGCGGCTGAACGCCAGCATCTGCCGGGTGAGATCGGCCGCGCGCATCGCGGCGCGAGCGATTTCTTCGGCGTCGCCGCGGCGATCGTCCTTCGGATCGAGCGAGGTCAGCACGATCTCGGTGTAGCCGATGATCGCGGTAAGAAGGTTGTTGAAGTCGTGCGCGATGCCGCCGGCGAGGCGGCCGACCGCTTCCAT
>Ga0310889_10000160_pt1 | contig 13006 bp, 11 predicted proteins | sample T20D2metaG_FD_204583 | JGI IMG/M metagenome (GOLD analysis project Ga0310889, IMG submission 204583) | Lab incubated soil microbial communities from West Virginia University Organic Research Farm, Morgantown, WV, United States - T20D2 | ecosystem: Environmental > Terrestrial > Soil >... | reverse complement strand
TGATAGGTCGCACGTCCACACTGTGGCGCTGTGTGAACCGCCGGCGCCGAGATCGACCGTGATCGCGAGATCCTTTCCCATCAAGTAATCGGCAGCTTTCGGAGCGAGCTCGTCGAATGGACGGCCGTTCTCGAACAGCACCAGCGATCCGATCTGCACGCGGGCGCCGTCGAGGACGAACTGTGCGCCGGATCGGCCGGCGGCCGCGATGAGCCGGCCCCAGTTCGGATCTCCGCCGTGCACCGCGGTCTTCACCAGCGGCGAGTTGGCGATCGCGCGCGCCGCCATCCAGGCGTCGGCATCGGAGGCCGCGCCGGTGACCGTGATCGCGATCAGCTTGGTCGCGCCTTCGCCGCCGCGCACGATGCCGAGCGCGAGCTCGTGCGCGACCGTGCGCAACGCTTCGACGAAGACTCGATAGTGGCCTTCGTTGATCGTGACGCCGCTCGCGCCGTTGGCTAACGCGAAGACGCAGTCGTTCGTCGACGGCTCGCCATCGACCGTGATCGCATTGAAGGTGTAGCGTGCCGCTTCGGTGACGGCACGCTGTAACAATTCCGGTTCGACTGCTGCATCCGTCGTCAGGTAACCGAGCATGGTGGCCATGCGCGGCTCGATCATGCCCGAGCCCTTGCACATGCCGCCGACCCTGAACGTTCCAAGCAGCTTGGTGTCGACCTCGACCGCGTATTCCTTCGGAAACGGATCGGTCGTCATGATCGCGCGCGCGGCGGCAGCGCCGCCGTCGGTCGCGAGCGCCGCGACCGCCTGCGGCACGCCGGCGCGGATCTTGTCCATCTTGAGGTTGACGCCGATGACCCCGGTCGAGGCGACCAGCACGTGATCCTCGCGACAGCCGATCGCCTTGGCCGTCACCTGCGCCATTTCCTTCGCGTCCGCGGTTCCCTGCGGGCCGGTGCACGCGTTGGCGCAGCCGCTGTTGGTTACGATCGCGATGGCAGAGCCGCGGCTCGACTTCAGGTGGTCCTGGCAGAGATACACCGGCGCCGCCTTGGCGAGGTTCACCGTGAACACGCCGGCGGCGCTCGCCGGCGTGTTACTGACGATCAGCGAGAGATCGGGCTTGCCGCTCGCCTTGATGCCGCAGTGCAGGCCGCTGGCGCGGAATCCGGACGGCGCGGTGACGCCGCCCTGAATCGGCTTACTGGACATTCGCGGTGCGCCGGAGAGGCGAGGTCGCGCTCATGCGATCGAGCTCGAGGACAATCGCATACTGGCCGCAGTTGCGGAACAATGGGCACGAGAAGCAGTCGTGCGCGATCTTCTCGGGCACCCAGGTATGCGGCACGATCGAGAAGCCGCGGCGGACGAAGAACGCCGGATCGTGCGCGAACGCGCACAGGCGGGCGTAGCCCTCACGGCGGGCGCGCGCGGCCAGGTCTTCGACCATCCGCACGCCGAGGCCGTGGCGCCGGGCGTCCCGGCCGACCACGAGCGAGCGCACTTCGGCCACCGCCTGCGACAGCGGCGCCAGCTCCGCGCAGCCGACGATGCGCTCGCCGGACGACGACGATTCCACCGCGACGACAAAACGAGGCGCGTGCACGGCAAGCTCGTCGAGCGCGCGCGGCAGCAGGCGGCCCTCTTCGAGATGGGCCGCGATCAGCGCATGCAGCGCGGGCGCATCAGCCACGATCGCCGGACGAATGGCAATCTGCGGCTTCGCCGCCTTCAACGCACGGCCGGACGAAGCGCGACGCTTCCGTCCCGGACCGTTGTCAACTACAACTCGCATCGTCATCTTTACGCTTTCACCTCTTCTACCGACACCGATCGAAGCGCGCCGTCGAGAATTCGCGTCGCTTCTTCGATCTCCGCCGCCGTCACCGTGAGCGGCGGCAGCATGCGCACGACTTTCTCGGCCGTGCGATTGACCAGAAGGCCCGCCTTGAGCGACGCCTCCACCACCGGCAGCGCGTCGACGCCGAGGTGCAATCCCTGCATCAAGCCCGCGCCCTTCACGCCGGTAATAACTGTGTGCCGCGCCTGCAGCGCGTTCAGCTTCTGTTCGAACAACGCGCCCATCGCCTTGATGTGCGGCGCGAGCCTGTCGAGCTCGTCGAGCACGTATAGCGCCGCTCGCGTCGACAGCAAATTGCCGCCGTAGGTCGTGCCGTGGTCGCCCGCGAAGATCTCCTTCGCGACGTGCTCGGCCACGAGCGCCGCGCCGATCGGGATGCCGGATCCGATCGCCTTGCCGACAGTGATCAGGTCCGGCGTCCACCCAAAGGATTGGAAGTGGAACGGCCGGCCGGTGCGGCCGAGACCGCACTGGATTTCGTCGGCGATCAGCAGCGTGCCCGTGGCTTTCGTCACTCGCGCGATCGCCGCCGCGAACTCCGGCGACAGCGGCATCACGCCGCCCTCGCCCTGGATTGGCTCCGCGATCACCGCCGCCGTGTGCTCGGTGACCGCCGCCTCTAGTCCTTTGATGTCACCCGGCGCAATAAATGTCACGCCGGGAATCAACGGCTCGAACGGCGCGCGATAGTTCGCATTCGCGGTGACAGAGAGCGCACCCATCGATCGCCCCGAGAAGCCGTGCTCGAGCGCAACATACTGCGTACGGTTTTTGATCCCCTTCGAGTACCAGTAGCGGCGCGCGAACTTCAGGCACGCTTCGACAGCCTCGGTGCCGCTGTTACAGAAGAACGTGCGCTGCAGCCCCGACATCGACGCGAGCCGGGCGGCGAGCTGGCCCTGCAGCGGGTGGTAATACAGATTCGACGTGTGGATCAGCGTCTTCGCCTGGTCCGCGATCACCGCCGCGAGTCCCGGATGCGCGTGGCCGAGCACGCACACGCCGATGCCCGAGATGAAGTCCAGGTAGGCGCGGCCGTTCTCGTCGAACAGGCGCGAGCCTTCACCGCGGACGAACACCACGGGTTGCCGCTTGTAGGTCTGCAGCACGTGTTGCGCTTCGAGTGCCGTAACGTTGCTCATAATCTTTGTAAGACCCTGGGACCCTAAGACCCTAAGACCTCAATTCACTACTTTTGTAGTCGCCGTGGTCTTTTCACCGGCGACCGCCTTCACCAACCGTCCCGGCGCGCGGCCGTCGACGATCACCACGTTCTTCGCGCCGCCCTTCAACGCCGCCTGGCACGCCGCCAGCTTCGCGACCATGCCGGCATTCGCGGTTCCCGACTTCACCAGCTTCTCGATCCGCTCCTGATCGAGCTTCGGGATCGTCTGGTTCTTCTTGTCGAGTACTCCGGGCGTCGCGCCCGCGATCACCAGGCGCTTGGCCTTCAGCCGCGCCGCCAGACTTCCCGCCAGCGTATCGGCGTTGACGTTGAATAACTTGCCGTTCTTCGACGCGCCGACGCAGGCGATCACCGGGATGTATCCGGCGCGGCACAGCGTCTCGATCACGTCGGGCGACTGGGCCTTGATCGGCGTGCCGACCATGCCCAGGTCGACGGTCTCGCCGCTCGTGGCCTTGTGCGGCGCCGCCTTCTCGACCGGCGCGACACCGGCGTCGGCGCCGGTCAACCCCACGGCCTTGCCGCCCGCCGCATTGATCGCCGCCACGAACTTCGTGTTGATCGATCCCGCCAGCACCGACACGACGATGTTCAGTGTCTCGCCATCGGTGACGCGGAGGCCGTCGACCTGGCGTTTCGGGATGCCGACCTGCGCGAGGGCCGCATCGATCTCGCGGCCGCCGCCGTGCACGACGACGAGACGGCCCTTCTTGGCCGCGCTCGTAATCGCCCGGCCCATCGCCTTCAGCCGGATGTCGTTTTCAATCAGATCTCCACCGAGCTTCAACACCGCGACACGCTTCACAGCAGCCCCGTCTTCTGATCGAACCCGTACATCACGTTGAAGTTCTGGATCGCCTGCCCCGACGCGCCCTTCACCAGGTTGTCGATCACGCTCACCACGAAGACGCGGCCCGTCGCTTCATCCACCTTCCAGCCGACATCGCAGAAGTTGGTGTGGGCGACGTGCTTGATCTCGGGCAGCGCGTCGCCCGTGACTCGCACGAACGGCGCATCGGCATACGCGCGCTCGAACGCCGTGGTCACCGCGGCGGCCGTGGTGCCGGGCACGAGGTGCGCATACATGCTCGAGAGAATGCCGCGATCGAGCGGCACGAGGTGCGGCACGAACGTCACCGCCTGGCCGAGCGCCTGCTGCATCTCCGGCACGTGGCGGTGGCCGAACGGGTTATATGCGGCCACGCTGCCGTGATTCTCCGAGAAGTGCGTGCGATCGGTCGCGGCCTTGCCAGCGCCCGAGATGCCGGACTTCGCGTCGATGATGATGTCGGCGCCCGGCTTCAGCAGCCCCGCGCGCTGCAGCGGCAACAGGCCCAGCAGCGACGCAGTGGGGTAGCAGCCCGGGTTCGACAACAGGCGCGCCGACTGGATCGCGTCGAGCTCGAACTCCGTGAGCCCATAGGCGACGCCCTTCGGCAAGTCACCGGTGGCCGGGTAGAACTTCGCGCGCGTCGCCTCGTCTCGAAGACGAAATGCGCCCGACAAGTCGATCACGCGCAAGCCGCTCGCGAGCAGCATCGGCGCGAGCTCGGCGGACGCGGCTTCCGGCAGCGCGAGGAACACGGCATCGGCGGCGAAGGCCGCGGCGTTCAGCGGCACCACGGTGCCGTCCCAGATCTTCGACAGTGAGGGCAGCTTGCGCGGCGTGCTGTTCGCCTGGGAACCGGTCGCGGCGGTAATCGTGACGCGAGGATGGCGCGAGAGGAGGCGGATCAACTCCTGGCCGGCGAAGCCGGTGGCGCCGGCCACTGCCACGCGAATCAGCTTCTTTTGGGCCCGCTGGTCCCCTTCCGTTTCGGTCACAACTTGCATGTTCATCGCTGTTTCTCAGGTCGCTCCCCGACCATTGGACGCAATTGCGTTTCGAAAAACTATGCGCCCAGAAGAATAGTTATACATGCATAACTTTCCGCCTGTCAACAGACAATCTCATGTTTTTTATGCATATTGATGTATACTGATTCACTCGGACGTATAAATATGAAAGCCCGAAGACAGTCAGCCCTACTCGACGTCGTGGAGCACGAAGCCGTGCGGAGCCAGGAGCAGCTGCGGCAGCGCCTGTCGTCCCGGGGCTTCGACGTGACGCAGGCCACGCTCTCGAGAGACATCAAGGAGCTCGGTCTCCTCAAGCGATCGTCGGACGGCGCGTATCAGCCGGCCGGCGCCGATTCGACCTCGCACGCCAGCGCGCTCGACACGCTCGGCCGCGCGCTGTCGGAGTATCTCGTCAACATCGAGCCGGTACAGCAGCTCGTCGTGCTCAAGACCGGTGCGGGCCAGGCGCAGCTGCTGGGCCTGGCCATCGATCGATCGCGACTCCCGGAGGTCGCCGGCACGCTCGCCGGCGACGATACGATTCTGATCATCGCCCGCGACGCCAAGAGCGCGCAGGCCGTCGTCAAGCAGCTGAGGGACCTCGCCAGTTGAAACCTATCGTCGTGCTCGCGTATTCGGGCGGCGCCCGTTCGAACGCCGCCATTCCATGGCTCGCGGATCGGCATCGCGCTGAAGTCGTCACGGTCACGCTCGACCTCGGGCAGTCGGGCGACATGAACGAGATCCGAACGCAGGCGCTGTCGGCCGGCGCCGCGCGCGCCCACGTGATCGACGCGCGCGACGAATTCGCGCGCGACATCGTGCTGCCGTCGCTCAAGGCGGGCGCCCTTTCGGACACGCGGTATCCCATGGCGACCGCGCTGACGCGCCCGGTGATCGCGAAGACGCTCGTCTCGATCGCCGCGATCGAAGACGCGGCGCAGGTGGCCCACGGCGCGATCGGGCGCGATCGACGCCGCCTCGCGCAGCCGATTTCGACGCTCAATCCGACGCTGAAGGAAATCGCGTGCGCGGAGGAGATGGGCTTCGTCGCGACGGCGGGCGAGGCCGCGCCGGCCAATCGCATCGACGACAACCTCTGGGGCCGGACCATCGGCCGCCGCGGCGACGATGGATCGCGGGAGGCGGACGAGTCGCTGTTCAAGATCACGCGCCGCCTCGACGAGGCGCCGGTGAAGCCCGCGCACGTCGAGATCGAGTTCGAGCGCGGCGCCGCCGTCGGCATCAATGGCGTGACGATGCGCCTCGGAGAATTGATCGAGAGCCTGAAGACGATCGCCGGCGAACACGGCGTCGGCCGTCTCGATCGCATCAAGGTGAAACCGGACGGCAGCCGCTCGCGCGCGTTTTACGAATCGCCGGCCGCCGTCGTGCTGCATCTCGCGCACGCCGAGCTCTGGCGCTATGTCTCGTCGGAATCGCAGCAGCGCTTCGATACGGCCGTCTCGGCCGCCTACGTCGAAGCGATCGATCGCGGCGAGTGGTTCGATCCGCTGCGCACCGGCCTCGATGCCTACGTCAACGCGACGTCGGAGCAGATGACCGGCACGATTCGGGTGCGGCTGCTGAAGGGCGGCGCGCAGGTCGTCGGAAGAAAGACTCAGCATGTCTAAGCCGTTGTGGTCGGGACGTTTTGACTCCGCGCCGGATCCGGCCGCGTTTGATTTCGGCGTGTCGTTCCCGTTCGATCGCCGCCTCTTCGAAGACGACGTCACGGGCAGCCTGGCGTGGGCCGAGGCGCTGACGCGAGCCGGAGTGCTCGACGCGAAGGACAGCAAGGCGATTCGCGAAGGGCTCACCGCGATCCTCGAGCAGGGCCGCAAAGATCCTTCGTGGGTGAACGGCGACGACGAAGACGTGCATTCGTTCGTCGAGCGGCAGCTCGTGTCGCGCATTGGCGACGCCGGCCGTCGCCTGCACACGGGCCGCTCGCGCAACGAGCAAGTGTCGGTCGATCTCCGTTTGTATCTGCGGCGCCGCATCCCGCTGCTGCAGGCAAAGCTGCGCGCAGCCATCACCGCGTTTGCCGACCAGGCGGAGAAGGCGGGCGATGCGTTGATGCCGTCGTACACGCACCTGCGGCGCGCCATGCCGGTGCTCGTCTCACATTTTCTGTTGAGCCACGCCGCCGCGCTGCGCCGCGATCACGCGCGGCTCGAAGCGGCCCGGGAGGAAGCGAATGCGCTGCCGCTCGGATCGGGCGCGATCGCCGGCACCGGCTACGCGATCGACACGACGTTCCTCGCCGACACGCTGGGCTTCAGCCGCGTCGTCACCAACAGCATGGATTCCTCATCGGATCGCGATTTCGCGGCGACGTTCCTGCACGCGGTGTCGCTGTCGATGGTGCACCTGTCGCGCGTCGCCGAGGATTTCATCCTGATGACGGGCGAGGAGTTCGGCTTTTTCGAGCTGGCGGATTCGTCGGCGACCGGCAGCAGCATGATGCCGCAGAAGAAGAATCCCGATCCGCTCGAGCTCGTGCGCGGCAAGGCCGGGCGCGCCATCGGGCATCTCACGGGATTCCTCATCACGATGAAGGGCCTGCCCACTGGCTACAACAAGGATCTCCAGGAAGACAAAGAACCGTTGTTCGACTCGGAGGACACGCTGGCCGTGTCGCTCGACGCGACCGCGGCCGTGATCAGGAACATCACTCTCCATCCAGATCGTACCGGCCGTGCCGCTGCTGGCCTCCTGCTTGCCACGGATGTGGCCGATTACCTCGTGTCGCGCGGCATGCCGTTCCGCCAGGCGCACGAGGTGGTCGGTGCGATGGTGCGCCAGTTGCTGGCGCAAAAGCGCGACTTCGAATCGTTGTCACTCGACGAATGGCGCAAATCCAGCGAGTTGTTTGGCGACGATGTGCAGCAGCATGTGACGGCCGCAGCCTCGGTCCGGGTCAAAAAGACGCCGCAATCGACCCATCCTGAGGCCGTGGGCGCCGCGCTGAAGGAGCTGCGGGGCTGGCTTGCCCGCGGCACGGGCGTCTGATATATTCCGACTGCCCTGCGCCCTGGGTCTGTCGGCCCACAAGCGCTTCCCGCACTCACAAACCTTCGGCCGCTCAGTAAGGAAGATCTGACCGGACGGCCCTTGGACCACGGTTCGAAGCAGTAGATAGACCAGTACCGATGCGGCTTGGCGGGAGGCCGATTTCGGTTTTCGGGGGAGTTGCATGCAAGACCGCCGGTATCGGCCCGGCGACGTGTTGGACGATTATTGTCCGCGCGAGCGCCGCATCACCGATCACGCGATTGTCGCGATGATCGACGATGAAATCAGACGAACGCGTTGTGGAATCTGCGACGCGGAACACGAATATAAGGAAGGCAAGGTCCCGACGCCGCGTCGCAAGACGCAGCCGCCCGCCCTGTTCACCCAGGTGCTGGATACGATGAACGGGCCTGTGCCGCAGGCACCCGCGCCGCCTCCCGCGGCGGCGGCCGTCATCGACCCGGAGCCGGTGATGATGGCAGAGGCCGTCGTCCCCGAGCCGCCCGCGGCTGTTGCCGCACCGAAACCCGCTCAGGACACTCCCGAGAATCAGGTCACGCCTGACAATCAGGACACCTCTGACAATCAGGAAGCCGGCGAGAATCCAGAGCCCGAGCTCGAAGGTGGTTTCCGCCGATCGCTGATACGCGCGACGTTCCCGCGGCCGGACGGACAGGCCCCGCCGCCCCGCGCGCTTCCTGAGTTCACGATTCAATCCCTGAATAATCGACGCAACAACAACGGCCAGAGGCACGCCGGCGGCGCGAACAAGTTCCGCGGCGGACGCCGGCGCCCCGGGGCCGGAGGCGGCAGCCAGGACAACCTCGGGCCGATGCGCTTCCGCGATCACGGTTCGCAACAAGGCGACCGGCCGCAGGGCCAGGGACAGGGCGGCGGACGCCGCCGGCGCGGCGGCAAGAAGAATCGCTGATGGCCGACTTCACGGGAAAAGTTGGCTTGATCGTCGGCGTGGCGAACCATCGCTCGCTCGCGTGGGCGATCGCACAGGCGACGTCGAAGGGCGGCGCCAATCTCATTCTCACGTATCAGGGCCGTTTCGAAGAGCACGTCGGCGAACTGGCGGCGACACTTACGCCGCCGGCGATGGTGCTGCCGCTCGACGTCACCAATGACGACGAAATCGCGGCCGTCTACAAGAAGATCCAGGAGACGCACGGCGGGCTCGACTTCGTCGTGCACGGCGCCGCGTTCGCGTCGCGCGAGGAGATCACCGGCCGGTTCCTGAACACGTCGCGCGAGGGATTCAAGCAGGCGCTCGACATCAGCGCCTACTCGATGATCGCGCTCGCGCGCGGCGCACAGCCGCTGATGGTGGCGCGCGGCGGCGGCAGCGTGCTCACGCTCACGTTCCTCGGCAGCGATCGCGTGTTCCCGAACTACAACGTGATGGGCGTCGCGAAGGCCGCGCTCGAATCGTCGGTCCGCTATCTCGCCGCGGATCTGGGTCCGGAGAATATTCGCGTCAACGCGATCTCGGCGGGCCCGGTGAAGACGCTGGCGGCCGCCGGCATCGGCGGCTTCTCGACCATCCTCGGCGTCGTTCGCGAAAAAGCTCCGCTCCGTCGCGCCATCGAAACGTCGGAAGTCGGCGATGCGGCGGCGTTCCTGCTGAGCGATGCGGGACGCGGCGTGACCGGTGAAGTGCTGATGGTCGACGCCGGCTTCCACGTGCTCGGTATGTGATCACCGTACCCGTCCGACAGATCACCCGCGCCACTCCGCGCATCCGGATTCTGAATCTCGATTTGCGCGCCACGAACTTCTCGTTCGCGGCCGGCCAGGCCGTGATGCTTGGCCTCGGCGGATCGCCACTGCGCAAGCCGTATTCAATCGCATCCGCGCCCTGGGAAGTCGTGAAGTCCGGCATTATGCAGGTGCTCGTCCAGGTGGAAGACAGCGGCGGCCTCGATCCCCATCTCGAGCTGGCGTCGCCCGGAACGATGCTGGATCTCGACGGGCCGTTCGGCTCGTTTGGATTGCCGGAGCGCGTCGATCGTCCGCTGTTGTTCGTCGCCGGCGGTACGGGGATCGCGCCGCTGCGCTCGATGTTGATCGAACACCTGTCGCGGCCGACCAGGCACCCGGCGGCATTGATCTACAGCGCGCGTTCGGTCGATGAGTTCGCGTTTCGCCCCGAGCTCGCCGCGCTCGAGTCGACGGGAAGAATCTCGTCCTACTTCACGGTCACGCGGGAAGAGAATTCCGAATGGCAGGGTCGACGAGGCCGGATCAGCGAAGCGTTATTGAGGGAAGCGCTGCCCTCGACCGGGAGCATTTGCCTGGTCTGTGGCCCGCCACCGCTCGTGAACGACACGCGATCGCTGCTGACGCAGCTTGGCGTCAGCGAAGAAAACATTCTGATCGAGAAGTACTGACGACGCGCACGCCCGTAGCCCGTAAGACCTACAACACTCCGAAACCGGCGCGCTGGATATCGATCTCGGTGATCTCCGGCGGCGGCTGCTGCAGCGGCACTGAGATGGCGGGCAGGCCGTCGGTGCCGGTTGCCGCGGGCTGCACCTGCACGCGCTGCTTGCGGCGGGTCTTGTCGCGATACATGCGACTATCGGCGGTGGCCAGCAGCGACTCGTAGGAATCGCCGTCCTGCGGATAGATCGCCGCGCCGACGCTGATCGCGAGCGGCAGGCGGCGGCCGGGCCGCGCCTCGAACAACACCTCATCGACCGTGTTCTGCAGCTCGACGCGCTTGCGCTCGGCTTCGTCGGCGCCGCATCCCGACAGCACCACGATGAATTCGTCGCCGGCGTAGCGCACGCAGATGTCGTACGGCCGGATGCCGGAGCGCAGCACCCCCGCGACCTCGCGCAACGCGCGGTCGCCGACGTGGTGGCCGTGGTTGTCGTTGATCTCCTTGAAGTTGTCGAGGTCCATGACCAGCAGGGCGACCTCGGCCTTCAGGCGCTCGGCGCGCGACAGCTCGCGCGTCAGGTGCATGAACATGAAGCGCGTGTTCGGCAGTCCGGTGAGCGGATCGGTCAACGAGTCTTCCTGGGTCTGCTCGAACACGATCGAGTTATGGATGACGGCGGAGGCCTGTTCGCTGACGCGATCGAGCAGGCGGCGGTGGTCATCCGTATAAAAATCGCTCTTCGTCGAATAGACCGCCAGCGTGCCGATGAATCGATCGCTGAACACGAGCGGCGCGACGAGCGCCGACTGCAGCGTCGTCGACTTGGCGAGGCCCGCGGCTTCGAATTCCGCACTCGGGCGCGCGTTGACGAGCGGGCGCCGGTTGCGCGCGACCCACCCGGCCAGGCCCTGTCCGGCGCGCACCGTCATGGTGCCGATCATGTCCGCTTCGACGCCGGTCGCGAAGCGGCAGCGCAGCGTGTCGGCTTCCTCGTCGAAGAGGAAGAGCGCGCACGCCGAGAACGGCACGAGGTTCGAGAGCTTCGACGAGATCAGCGCCATGGTGTCGGCGACGCCTAGGCTGGTGCCCATCGTCTGCGCGATTTCATACAGCGCGTAGATTTCACGATGCGCGAGCGCGATGTCTTCGAACACCGTGCTGCTCTTCGTCGATTCGGGCTGGAAGCCGACGGCGGGACGGCCGAGCTCGTTGGTCGGCTCGAGCGACAGGCGCCGCGGCGTCGCCGATTCGATCGTGTCCGCGGCCGCTTCCAACTCGGCCGACATCGTCACGAACATCTGCACGACCGCCGGATCGAGCGCGCGGCTCGCTTCCTGCTGCAGGAGCGCGAGCGCCGCTTCCGGCGTCATCGCCTTGTGATACGGACGATCGGACGTCAGCGCGTCGTAGTAGTCGACGACGGAGAGGATTCGCGCCCCCAGCGGAATCTCTTCGCCCTTCAACCCCTGCGGATAGCCCTTGCCGTCCCAGCGTTCGTGGTGGCTGAGAATCAGCGGCGCGACCGGATACGGGAACGGCACGGCGCTGATGATCTCGGCGCCGACCTGCGGATGGACGCGGATCTTCTGGAACTCTTCCTGCGTCAGCGGGCCGGGCTTCGACAGGATGTGTTCCGGCACGGCGAGCTTGCCGATGTCATGCAGCAGCGCGGCGGTCTTGACGCCCTGAATCTCGGTGTCGGACATGCCGAGGCCGCGGGCGATGCTGGTGGCATAGACCTGGACTCGCCGGATGTGCGACTGCGCGGTCTGATCCTTCGCGTCGATGGCGAGCGCGAGCGCTTCGATCGTCGCGAGGTGCAAGTCCGCCATCTCCTCGACGTGGCGGCGCTCGTCGTCGATGCGGCCCAGGTACACCTTATAGGTGCGATACGTCACGTAGAGCGGCGCGATCAGCAGCACCGCAAGCCACATGCCCGACGTCATCACCGCCCACGTCGCCAGCGCCGCGACGAGTGCGCCGACGAAATAGCTCGGCCCGCTCCAGAGGAAGTTCTGGTTCCACACGGCGATGAACGGCTGCCTGGTGGCGAGCGACACGGCCACGGCGATCAGGCAGGTGTTGAAAATGAAATAGGTGGTCGCCGCGGCGACGAGCGGGCGCGCGACGCCGGCGACGTCCTGTGCGAGCGTGCCGGGCACGCCGCCGAACGCCTCGTGTGCCAGGCCTGATGCCTGCACCGTGATGGCGAGGCAGGCCATGCTGAACATCGTCCGGTAGACCGGGTTCTTGGCCTTCATCCGGAACGTGCACTGGCTCCACGCGCTCGTGACGGCGACGAGCATGGTCTCGTTGGGACCGAGCAGCAGGAGCGCCGCGAAGTCCACGGCGTACGAGACGGACATCGTCGAGCCGCCCTTGGCGAGCGGCAGGCTCACCTTGAACGCGGACGTGAGGGCGGAAATGACGAGGAGGACGACGAAGAGCGTCGGATCAGCGAAGGTCGAACGCGGGCCGAGCGACACCACCAGCAGGGCGCCGACTGCGATCGTGGCGCCGACATACAGGCGTGCTGGCAACGGCAGGGAGCGCATGTGCGCGGCGTTTTCTTATGAGCCCCACACCGCCTTGGAGCGCGTGACCACAACCGCAAATGGCCAGAGCGAACCACGACACGCATTAATGGGGCGCTTGGGAGTGCGAATTTTCAAGACTGACGGAGCATAACTGACCAAAGAGTCCCATGCAACTTATTTTTAGATTTGGCCGTGGCCAGCGGCCGGGGTGG
>Ga0310889_10000149_pt1 | contig 13277 bp, 14 predicted proteins | sample T20D2metaG_FD_204583 | JGI IMG/M metagenome (GOLD analysis project Ga0310889, IMG submission 204583) | Lab incubated soil microbial communities from West Virginia University Organic Research Farm, Morgantown, WV, United States - T20D2 | ecosystem: Environmental > Terrestrial > Soil >... | reverse complement strand
GAGTGCATCCGGTGTATTGGTGGGGCGGCGGTGCGCTCCTGGTTTCCGTTCCGCTCCGACTGGCGATTTCGACCACTGCCGTGTGGCGATCCTTTGCGGAGTTCCTGATCCGATAAATCAGAAATCCGAGATCCGAGATCCGAGATCCGAGATCCGAGATCCCTATCGTTCCCAGTCGAACTCGAGCCGGTTTTGACGCAGCAAATCGCGGCCCGTTCCCGGCAGCACGTTGGCGCGCCGGGCATCCTCGATGGCGCGCCGCATATACGTGCGGACCAGCTGCGCGTTTGACTCCAGATCCTTGTAGTAGCTGGTGCATCCGGAACCGGCGTTGCTCGGCATCCCGCGGGGCACGAGCAGAGCAAACCATTCGCGATCGTAATTGCCGGGAATAGCTCCCTTGTAGCATTGCTCGCGGAACCGCTTCCAACCTTCGTCCATCTTGCCGGCGGCTTCGGCGGCCTGGCCGATGCGCGCGCGCAACTGTTCCTCGCCCTGTTGCTGACGGCGATCGCTCTCCGACCCTTGCGACTGCGACTGAATGTCCTTCAAACCGCGTTCGGTGCCGACGCTAGTCTGCCGGCCCTCGAGCAGATCCCGCGCGTGATCGATCGCGACGCCAAAATTCAGACCCTCCGCATTCTTGTAGCCCATCGTGGTGATGCCGATCACCGTGCCGTTGCGATCGAGCATCGGTCCGCCGCTGTTGCCGGGATTCACCGCCGCGTCGGTCTGCACGAGCGTCGCGCCGCCGGAGGTGCGAAGTCCGCTGACGATGCCGCGCGAGACGCTGTTCTGCAATGTGCCGAGCGCCGACCCGATGACGATGATTTCCTGTCCGGGCTTCAACGAGCGGGCGCTGCCCATCTGAATCACGACTTGCGACGCCGACGGCGTCGCCACTTTCAGGATCGCGATGTCGAACGCCGGAGCCTTCGATTCGACGCGCGCGTTCACGGTCGTGCCGTCATGGCGCCGCAGCGTCACGTAGTTGTCGTTCTCCACGACGTGCACGTTCGTGATCAACGTGTCGTGACGCACGTAGAAGCCGCTGCCGCGGCCGCCGGTCGTTTCGATTAGCACCACCGCCGGCATGACGCGATCGACCATTTCCTCCGTCGATGCCGAGAGCAGCGTCGGCGCGGCCGGGTTCGCCGGCGGCGGCGCAATCGGCTCAGGACTCGCGGGTGTGATCTCTTTCGCGTTCGCGGTCGCATCCCAGGCGCGCGCGATGGGTGATGTGGTTGCCGCCGTCGCGGCGCCTGGTTCAGGCGTGGCGTCGTCGTCTTCTTCCGCCGCCTCCTCCTGCGCGACCGCCGGTGCGGGGCGCAGGAAGAACCAGTAGCCGGCCCCGCCGAGGACGAGCACAGCGACAACGAGCGCGATCAGCGTGCCGGAACCGCCGCTTGACTCCTCGGGAATCGCGGCGGGTGCGGCCGAAGATGTTTCAGCTGGAAGCTCGACGCCGCAGCGGCAGGTATTGACGTTGCGCGGAACGCGACGCCCGCACGACCGGCAAACCCGGATGAACCCGGTCAGGTCCTGGTCAGGCATAGGTCATAATAGAGAACTGAATCACCGGTGAAGCAGCCTCACATCCGCAACTTTTCCATCATTGCCCATATCGATCACGGCAAGTCGACGCTGGCCGACCGCTTTCTCGAAATCACGGGCGCGTTGCAGATGCGTGAAATGTCGGCGCAGGTCCTGGACAGCATGGACCTGGAGCGCGAGCGCGGCATCACCATCAAGGCACACCCCGTCAGGCTCAGTTATCGGTCGGACGATGGAAATACTTACGTCCTCAACTTGATCGACACGCCCGGCCACGTCGACTTCAGCTATGAGGTCACGAGATCCCTGGCCGCGTGCGAGGGTGCGTTGCTGCTCGTCGACGCGTCGCAAGGCGTCGAGGCGCAGACGCTGGCCAACGCCTATCTTGCGGTCGAGAGCAACCTCGAGATCATCCCGGTCATCAACAAGATCGATCTGCCGTCGGCGCAGCCCGACGAGGCGAAGCGCCAGCTCGAAGAGATCATCGGGCTGGATAGCGACGGCGCCATCCTGGCGAGCGGCAAGGACGGCCGCGGCGTCAAAGAGATTCTCGAGGCGGTGGTGCACCGCGTGCCGCCCCCTGACGGCGATCCCGATGCGCCGTTGAAGGCGCTGATCTTCGATTCCTGGTACGACTCCTATCGCGGCGTGGTCATCGTCGTCCGCGTGCTCGAAGGCACGATCAGGAATGCGACGAAGGTCACGCTGATGAACACCAAACAGGACCACGAGGTCGAATCGCTGGGAGTGTTTTCGCCGAAGCCGATCCCGATCGAGTCGCTGGGGCCCGGCGAAGTGGGCTTCATCGCGTGCGGCATCAAAGTCGTGTCCGACGCGCAGATCGGCGACACCGTCACCGAGACGCACCGGCCGACGACGGAGCCGTTCCCGGGATTCAAGGAGCTCAAGCCGATGGTGTTCGCCGGGCTGTATCCGGTCGAAAGCCATCAGTACGCGGAATTGCGCGAGTCGCTCGAAAAGCTGCGCCTGAATGACGCGGCGTTCTTCTTCGAGCCGGAAACATCGGTCGCGCTCGGTTTCGGGTTCCGTTGCGGATTCCTCGGCCTGCTGCACATGGAGATCGTGCAGGAACGGCTGGAGCGCGAATTCAACATGGACCTCGTCACGACAGCGCCGGGCGTGCTCTATCGCGTCACGAAAACCGACGGCGAAGTCATCGAGATCGATTCACCGGCCAAGCTGCCAGAGACCGGCCACATCGACAAGATCGAAGAGCCGGTGATCACCGCGACGATCCTGACGCCGGCGGAGTTCGTCGGCGTGATCCTGCAGTTGTGCCAGGACAAGCGCGGCGTCCAGAAGGCGCTCGAGTTCAAGGCCGCCGATCGCGTGCTGATCTCGTACGAGCTGCCGTTCAACGAGGTCGTGCTCGATTTCTACGACAAGCTCAAGACCATCTCGCGCGGCTATGCGTCGCTCGACTATCACGTCACCGGCTACTGGGAGTCGCCGCTCGTCAAGCTCGACATCCTCGTCAACGCCGAGCCCGTCGACGCGCTGTCGATCATCGTCCATCGCGACCGGGCGTATGATCGGGGCAGGATGCTCGCCTCGAAGATGCGCGAGCTGATCCCGCGGCAGATGTTCGAGGTCGCGATCCAGGCGGCGATCGGCGCGCGCATCATCGCGCGCGAGTCGGTCAAGGCGCTGCGCAAGAACGTGCTCGCCAAGTGCTACGGCGGCGACATCTCGCGCAAGCGCAAGCTGCTCGAGAAACAGAAGGAAGGCAAGAAGCGCATGAAGCGCGTCGGCACCGTCGATATCCCGCAGGAAGCGTTTCTCGCGGTGCTGAAGATTGGCGATGAATAGGTGGCAGATGGCCGAAGGCACATTTCAGAAGTCCACGTTACGTGAGTACTTCGAATCGATTGTGGTCGCCGTCATCCTGGCGCTGTTTGTGCGGACGTTCGTGTTCCAGGCGTTCAAGATTCCGACCGGGTCGATGAAGCCGAACCTGCTGGTCGGCGATCACCTGCTCGTCAACAAGTTCATCTTCGCGCCGGCGGCGAGCGCCATCGAGCGCGCGCTGCTGCCGATGCGCGAGATCCGCCGCGGCGACATCATGGTGTTCAAGTTTCCCGAGGAGCCGGAGCGCGATTTCATCAAGCGGACGATCGGCCTGCCCGGCGACACCATCGAGCTCAAGAACCAGACCGTGTTCGTGAATGGCCAGCCGCTGGTCGAGCCCTACGCGCATTACCTGTTCCCGCCGGCCGACGAGACCCAGGCCGACGGCTTCGACCTGCGCCGGAAATTCGGCCCGGTGACCGTGCCCCCGGGGCACTACTTCATGATGGGGGACAACCGGGACGACTCGCAGGACAGCCGGTTCTGGGGCTTCCTGCCGCAGTCCTACGTCAAGGGCCGCGCCCTCTTCATCTACTGGTCTTTCGACGTCCCGGACGACGGATCCGGTGGGGGACTGGCGCCCCGGTGGCGCAGGCTATTCCACCAGATTCACTGACGCGCCTTCGCTAAAGCTACGGCGGCGCAAGCGCGCCTTCGCTAAAGCTACGGCGGCGCAAGCGCGCCTTCGTTAAAGCTACGGCGGCGCAAGCCCGCCTTCGCTAAAGCTACGGCGAGGCAAAGCCGAAAAGAGGATCAGCATGAAGACCATCCTCAAAATCGTCGTCGCGGTGCTCGTGGTGACCGTAATGTTCAACGCGGCCCGGGCGGCGTTCAATAATTACGCGTTCGAGGACGCGGTGCACGAGGGGCTGCTGTTCGAACCGGGGGCCACCGACGAGAAGCTTGTCGACATGGTGATGAAGCTCGCGCGGGAATACGCGATTCCGATGGAAGAGAATGACATCAAAATCAGTTCGCGCGGGTCGGACCTCATCATCAGCATGTCGTACACCGACACCGTCGTGCTGATACCCGGCGTCTTCGAGCGCGAATGGACGTTCACGCCGTCGACGTCAACGCGAATATTCTCAAAGGGCGGCCGGCTCAAGTAGACGGGCGGTTTCCGCCTCGGTGGCGGACTTGAACGTCTCGTCCTTCAGTCCCCCCAGATTACTCCGTACGTTCGCGGCGGCGCCGGTGGCGGCGGCCTTCAATATGCCGATCGCCACGCCGACGTCGCTCTCCGCGGATGGATTGCCGTAGTCGGCCACCACACGCGCCTGTTGAAGCGCGTTGGCGCAGGCGCGCAACGTCCGGAGGGGGACCTCGGTGGCGCCGCGCAAGGCAGCCTGGATCGCCCGCGCGCGCGCGGCCTTTTCTTCGTCGGTTGCCTTCGGCAGCCGGTAGGCCGCCATCACCGCGTCGAACGACGCCGCATCGGCGTCTGCGAGATCGGTCAGTTGTGCCGTGATCGGCTCGATGGCCGCGCGCGCCTTCGACAGCGCGGCCTTCTCATCGTCGGTATTGTTCTTCGATTTCGCGAGGCCCGCGACCATCACCAGGAGCGAGGTCCCCATCGCGCCGGCAATCGCCGCCGCGGTCCCGCCGCCCGGAGTGGGACTGGGACTGCCCAGCGCGGCGAGCAGCTGCGACACGGTCATATCGGCGAAACGTTTCATATGTAAGATTCTGCCCTTCGTTCGCAACGATTGCGATCTAACAGTCAGCAGTACGGCTGTGGACGACGCGGCCGCGCTTGATGACGTGCTTGATCACCGGCCCGCCGACGCGAATCAGATCGGTCAGCATCCCCGACACGATCACCGCGTCGAGCTGCTTGCCCGCCTCGAGGCTGCCGATCGTGTCCTGTCGATCGATCGACGCCGCGGCGTTGATCGTGGCACCGTTCAGCGCCTCTTCGAGCGTCATATTCATGCCGAAGCAGGCGAGCGACATCACGAACGGCATCGACGTCGTGAAGCCGCCGCCGGGATTGAGATCGGTCGCGAGCGCCACGGCCGTGCCCTGCTCGATCAGCATCCGCGCCGGCGCGTAGCGCCCAAGCTTCAGGAAGAACGCCGCCGACGGCAGCAGCGTCGCGACCACGTTTTTCTCCGCCAGCATCCGCGCGTGCGATTCGTCGACGAAGATCAGGTGATCCGCCGATCGCGCGCCGACTTCCGCGGCGACGCGCGATCCGCCGCTCAGCGCGAGCTCGTCGGCGTGAATGCGCGGCTTCATCCCGTGGCGGGTGCCGGCCTCGAGGATGTCGCGCGATTCGTCCGGCGTGAACACGCCCTGCTCGCAGAAGACGTCGCACCATTCGGCGAGGCCTTCGTCGGCAACCGCCGGGATCATCACGTCGATCAGCTCCTTGACGTAGTCGCCGCGCCGGCCGCGGAATTCGACCGGGACTTCGTGCGCGCCCATGAACGTCGCGGTCAGATCGATCGGCTGTCCGCCGGCGGCGGTCCGGATCGCGCGCAGGATCTTCTGCTCGGACGCCAGGCCGAGGCCGTAACCGCTCTTCGCTTCCGCCGTCGTCGTGCCGAACGACAGCATCTCCGCGAGTCGCTTGCGCGCGCCGTCGATCAGATCGTGCTCGCTGGCGAATCGCGTCGCGTCAACGGTCTTGACGATGCCGCCGCCGGAGGCGGCGATCTCGGCATAGCTGGCACCGGCGAGCCGGCGGCGCAGCTCGTCGCGGCGATCGCCGGCAAACACGAGATGGGTATGCGGATCGACGAAGCCGGGCACGACGGTGCAGCCCTCGGCGTCGATCACCTGTGCCTGCGGCGTCAGCGTCACGGCCGCCGCGGCATCGTGCGCGGAGCCGACGAAGACGATGCGTCCTTCGAATCCGGCGACGGAGGCGTTGGTGATCGTCGAGATGTCGCGTTGCGCGGAGCCGCGGCGCGGTCCGGGACCCGCGCACGTCGCGACGAGATCGGCGTTGGCAATCAGGACGTCGGCGAGCACATGTACATTAAATCAGGGATCAGGGATCAGGGATCAGGGATCAGTTTTGCGAGCGCCTGCTCGCGATCGATGCCGGCGATCCGGACTCGCTTGGTGCGCGAGCGTTCGCCGGACACGATCGTGATGGCGCGCTTGGGGAGGCGAAGAGTTTTCGCGAGGAGGGCGATCAGCTCGTCGTTCGCGGCGCCGTCGACGGGCGCCGCAGCAAGCCTGACGAGAAGAGCGCCGTCGCGCAGGCCGCCGAATCCACTGCGGCCCGCACGAGGAGTGACCTTAATCTCGAGATCCAATTCCGAAATCCGAGATCCGAGATCCGAAATCTTACGATCCTGTGTCCGCCTTCGGCAGGAACGCGTGTGGCGGCGGCTGGGGCGCGGCCGCCTGCGGTGCAGCCGCTTGCGGCGCGGCTGCCGGCACTTCCTGCGGCCGCGGGCGGTGGAGCAGCACGCGCTCGTTCTGCGATCGCGCATCCTGATCGCGGATGAACTCGAGCGTGCTGGTGAGGTGTTTCACCAGCGACTCGACGTCGTTCTCGACTTCGCGGCGCTTGTGGCGCAGCGCATCGATCTCGCGCTGGATGTCTTCGAGGCGGCCCTGCGCCTTTTGCAGCAGCAGGTCGCGCTGGCCTTCGGCTTCGCGCACGATCAGGCCGGCCTCGGTCTGCGCGTGTTCCTTGATCTCGTCGGCGTGCTTCTGCGCGGTGAGCAGGGTGTTGCGCAGGTTGCGCTCCTGGCCGCGATGCTCGGCGAGCACCGCGTCGAGCTTGGTCACGTCCGTGCGCAGCTTGTCCATCTCGCGCAGCGCGTTCTCGTAATCGTCGGCGACCTCGAGCAGGAACGCCTGCACTTCGCCGCGATCGTAGCCGCGCATCACGGTCTTGAAGCGCTGCTGCCTGAGATCCAGGGGTGTCACTTTCATACGTAATGCCTCTCTCCAAAAATCGCGGTGCCGACCCGTACCATCGTGGCGCCTTCCGCGATCGCCACTTCGAAATCGTGGCTCATGCCCATCGACAGTTCGCGCAACCGACCGGCCGGGACGCCCGAGCGGACCAGATCGTCACGCAGCTCCCGAAGCCGGCGGAACCAGGGACGCGCGTCCTCCGGGTTTTCGGCCAGCGGCGGCAGCAGCATCAGCCCGGTGAGCCGGGCGGCCGTGCAGCCCGTGGCGGCTCTCACGACCTCCGGCACCTCGCCGAGCGGCGCGCCATGCTTGGTCTCCTCCAGGGCGAGATCGACCTGGATCAGCACGTCGACCGTTCGACCCGCCTCGCTCGCCGCCTGGTCGACTTTCATCAGCAGGTCGACGCCGTCGATGGCGTGAATGGCGCCGACCGCCCCTGCGGCTTTTCGAGCCTTGTTCGATTGCAGGTGGCCGATGAGATGCCACCTCAGTCTGGTATCGGTCGACTGTGCAATTTTCTGCAGAGCTTCCTGGACCTTGTTCTCGCCAAAGTCGATTTGCCCCGCCTCGGCGGCCGCCCTGACGGCGTCGAGGGGATGGGTCTTGGAGACGGCGATCAGCCGGACGTCTTCCGGCCTTCGCCCGGCGCGGCCGGCGGCGTTCGCGATCCTGTCGCGAACCTCCGCCAGCCGTCTGGGTATGTCTTCGTACACTCTGGCTACCGGCTACTGGCTACCGGCTACTTCTTGAGCTGCGCGATCATTCCCTTCGCCTGCGTGGCGTACTGGCCGTCCGGCGCGAGCTTCACGTAGGTCTCGAATTCCGTGACCGCTTCCGCGAGCTTGCCTTCGTTCAGCATCGCCATGCCGAGCTGATAGTGCGCGTCGGCGTGCGTGGCGTTCATCTTGATCGTCTCTTCGAACTTCACCTTGGCTTCGGCGATCTTGCCCTGGTTCCAGAGGATGATGCCCTGGTTGAAGGTGGCGTCGGCGCTGCCCGCTCCGCCGCCGGCGGTCGCCGCTTTCGCGCTCATCGCCGCTGCTTCGTCGAAGCGCTTCTGGTTGTTGTAGAGCGTCGACAGCGCGTTGAGGGCTTCGGCGTAATCGGGCTTCATCTCGAGCGCTTTCTTCCACGCCTCTTCCGCGGCCTTCTCGTCCTTCTTCGCCATCAGCGCGACGCCGATGTTGAACTGGCAGTCGAAGCAGGCGGGCGAGATGGCGAGCGCGGCGTTGAACTTCTCGATCGCGAGGTCGTGCTGGCTGCCGCGGCTCGCGGACACGCCCTCTTCGAACACCTTCTTCAACTCGGCGGCTTTCGCGGAATCGTTGGCGGCCGTCGACGGCACCAGCACGATGGTCATCTCCGACACCTTACCGAGGACGACACGCGTGTCGGCGCTGGCGGATCCAATCTTCGGATCGGTCGCGGTGATGCGATACGGGCCCGACTCGGTGAGGAGCTGAACGAACTCACCCTTCTTGTCGGTCTTGGTCGTCAGCTTGCGTCCGGATCCGCCCATCGATTCGACGACGATCTGGACGTTCGCAATGCCTTCCTTTTTCGCGTCGATGACCTTGCCGCGAACCATCGTCGACTGGGCAAGCGCCGGCGCGGCAATCGCGAGTGCGATCAGGAACGCGGTCACACGTGTCGTAAGCGTTTGTCTCATTGAAGTGGTGCCTCGTGGCTAACAGTCTAAATCAGCTTGCGAAAAACCGCGTGATCGCCTCCGGATTCTGGGTCACCGGGGCGGGCGGAAACGAATCCAGGAACCGGCGGCCGTAGCCCATGGTCCGGAGCCGCGGATCGAGGACGGCCAGGACCCCCCGGTCGGTGCGGTGGCGGATCAGGCGGCCCAATCCCTGCAGCATGGCGAGGATGGCGAGCGGGACCTGGTAATCCTGGAAGGCGTCGCCGCCCTCGGCATTGATGGCCTCGATGCGGGCCGCGGTGATGGGATCGCCGGGGGATGCGAACGGCAGCTTGTCGATAATCACGCAGCTCAGCTGTTCGCCGACGACATCGACGCCCTGCCAGAACGACGAGGTCGCAAACAGGACCGCGTTCGGCGTTTTTCGAAACTGGGCGAGGAGGGCGCTGCGCGGCGCCGTGCCCTGCACGATCACTGGGTACGGCAGGTCCGGCTCGACCAGATCACGCACGGTGCGCAGCATCGAGTAGCTGGTGAACAGCACGAAGGCGCGGCCTTCGGTGCGCAGCAGCAGGTCGCGGACCTCGCGCGCGACCGCGTCGCTGTATTGCGGCGACTTCGGCGGCGGCATCTGTTTCGGCAGGTAGAGGATCGCCTGCTCGGTGAAGTCGAACTCCGACTGGACGCGCAGGGCGTTGGCCTCCGGCACGCCGAGGCGGCCCTTGACGTAATCGAACGAGCCTTCGACGGTCAGCGTCGCCGACGTCATGATCGTCGCGCGCATGCGGTTGAAGATCATCTCGTTGATGATGTGCGACACGTCGATCGGCGCGGCCCGCAGGAACACGCCGCGGTTCCTGGTCTCGAGGAAGTAGACGAACGACGGATTGGCGGCCTCGAGCAGGAACGTCAGGTGATCGCGCAGCTCGGCGGCGCGGCGCGCGATCGTCGCGGCATCCTCGTTGACCTGGGCGCCGGCTTCGTCGGTGCCGGCCCGCTTCCGCATCCCTTCATCGAGGCCGTTGAGCGCGGCGATCAAGCCGAGGCCGTCGTCGAGGACGTCGCCGAACCAGCCGGGCCCGATGCGCAGGCGCTCCTCGAATCCTCCTCTGGCATGGCGCGCCGTCTGCAGCGCGCCGAAGAACGTCAGCGAATGATCGTCGACGCGCGTGATGGCGTGACGGAGATCCGAATCGAAGTCCTCGATCATGCCGAGATTCAGCGCGCGCTCGGCATCACGCACCAGATCGCTAATCCGATAATTGCTGACCGCGACGCCGAAGTACTGCGTCGCGACATCTTCGAGGTGGTGCGCCTCGTCGATGATCGCGTAGTGGCTTTCGGGAATGACCTCGCCGTAGGTGCTCTGGCGCACGGATGCATCGGCGCAGAGCAGGTGGTGGTTGACGATCACCAGGTCGGATTCGGCGGCCCGTTGCCGCATCCTGGTGACGTAGCACTCGCGATACTGAGGGCAGTCGTTGCCCAGGCACGTCTCCGCCTGCGCCGAGACGTCGTGCCAGAGCGATGAGTCTTCCTCGAGGCCGGCCAGCTCGGCGCGATCGCCCGTATCGGTCGCGCGCCGCCACTCGTCGATCGTCGAGATGAAATCCATCGGCGCCGCCGGATGCGCGCGCAGCTGATCGAGACGATGGAGGCAGAGATAGTTGGCGCGGCCCTTCATGTAGGTCGCGGTGAACGGCACGCCGAGCGCGGTGCGCAAGGCGGGAATGTCCTTGAAGTAGATCTGCTCCTGGAGATTCTTGGTGCCGGTGGAGATCAGTACGCGCTGCCGGCTGAGGATCGCCGGCACGAGGTAGGCGAGCGTTTTGCCGGTGCCGGTGCCCGCTTCCGCGAGCAGCACGCCGCCGTGCTCGAGCGTGTCGGCCACGGCGCCGGCCATCGCCCGCTGCCCCGCGCGCGGCTCGAACTGATCGACCGCCCGTGCGAGCGGTCCATCGTCGGCGAACGCCGCGTCGACCGCGCGCGTCAGGCCAGGCGTTCCGGGTAGAGCGGGAACTTCCGGCACAGGGTTTCAACTTCCGACTTGACCTTGGCGAGGACGCTCGCGTCTTCGGGCGATGCGAGCACTCGGCAGACGTACTCGGCGATCAGATCCATTTCCGCCTCGCCCATGCCGCGCGTTGTCACCGCCGGCGTGCCGAGACGAATGCCGCTCGCCACCATCGGCGGGTTCTGATCGAATGGAATGGCGTTCTTGTTCACCGTGATGCCTGCGGCATTCAACGCGCCTTCGGCAACTTTGCCGGTGATGTTCTTCGAGAACACGTCGACGAGCACGATGTGATTGTCGGTGCCGCCGCTGACGATGCGGAAGCCCTCGGTCTTGAGCGCGGCCGCCAGCCGCGCCGCGTTCTTGACGATCTGTTTCTGATACGCGGCGAATTCCGGCGTGGCCGCTTCCTTGAAGCAGACCGCCTTGGCCGCGATGATGTGCATCAGCGGCCCGCCCTGCACGCCCGGGAACACCGTCCGATCGAGATCCTTCGCGTAACGCTCGCGGCAGAGCACCATGCCGCCGCGCGGACCGCGCAGCGTCTTGTGCGTCGTGGTGGTGACGATATCGGCGTGAGGTACCGGGCTTGGATGCACGCCGCCGGCGACCAGGCCCGCGATGTGGGCCATGTCCACCATCAACGGCGCCCCGACGCGCTGGGCCACGGCCGCCATTCGCGCGAAGTCGATCACCCGCGAATACGCGCTGGCCCCGGCGATGATCATCTTCGGCTTGTGCTGATCGGCGAGCCTCTCGAACTCCTCGTAATCAATGCGCTCGTCGTCCTTGCGCACGCCGTAGGGAACGATGGTGTAGAGCTTTCCCGAGAAATTCAGGGGGTGCCCGTGCGTCAGGTGACCGCCGTGGGCCAGGTTCATCCCGAGGACGGTGTCGCCGGGCTTGAGCAGCGTGAGGTACGCGCTCAGGTTCGCTTGCGCGCCGGAGTGTGGCTGCACGTTGACATGGTCGGCGCCGAACAGCGTCTTCGCGCGCGCGATCGCCAGCGACTCGGCGATGTCCACGAACTCGCAGCCGCCGTAGTAGCGCTTGCCGGGGTAGCCCTCGGCGTACTTGTTGGTCATCACCGAGCCGGCGGCTTCGAGCACCGCCGAGCTGACGAAGTTCTCCGACGCGATCAGTTCCAATCCATGCGCCTGCCGGGCCGTTTCATTGGCGATCGCGGACGCGATTTCCGGATCCGACTGCGCGAGTGTGGGTGACATCAGGGATGCATTCATGCGGGATTTACATTTTGACACACAGGCGGGTGAAGCGGGTGAAGCGGGCTTCACTTGCATCGTCCGCGTGTTTTGTGTATAACCATATGGTTATGAAAGCCGACCTGCTCGATGCGACGTTTGCCGCGCTCGCCGATCCGACGCGGCGCGCCATCCTCGCGAGGCTGGCTTCCGGTGAAGCGACGGTGACGGAGCTGGCCGAGCCGTTCGACATGAGCCAGCCCGCGATCTCGAAACACCTCAAGGTGCTCGAGCGCGCCGGATTGATCGTCGCCGGGCAGGACGCGCAGCGGCGGCCGCGCAAGCTCGAGCCGAAGCCGCTCGCCGATGCGATCAACTGGATCGAGAACTACCGCAAGCACTGGGAGGCCGCGTTCGAGCGCCTCGACGAAGTCCTCGAGGAGCTCAAAACAGAAAAAAAAGAAGGGAAGCGGAAGAGACGATGACTGAAAACATCAAGAACATCACCGTTACGATCACGACGCCGTCCGATCGCGAGGCCGTCGTCACGCGCGAGTTCAATGCACCGGCCGCTCTCGTCTTCGAAGCGGTGACCAAGGCGGATCTGATCAAGCGCTGGTACGGCTCGTCAGGATCGCTCGACTCCTGTGAGAGCGATCCTCGTGTTGGCGGAGCGTGGCGCTTCGCGTTTACGGTCGGCGGCAAGCAGATGGCGAAGTATGGCGTCTACAACGAAATGGACGCGCCGCGCCGGTTCGTGCGCACTGAACGGTACGAAGGCTGGGATGAGTACGAGGCGCTCCTTACCGTGGAGCTCGTTGAGCGCAACGGCAAGACGACAATGACGCAGCGTTTCCTGTTTCCGACGCAGGAATTGCGTGATGCGGTGATGAAGACCGGCTTGACGCCCGCGGGGATGAGCGCGTTCTACGAGCGGCTCGACGTGTTGCTCGCGAGTCTTAACCCGTAAGGGAGGTCGTCATGACTCACATATCAACCACCACCACGGCGGTCGGTCCTCAATGAACGCTCCCCCCTCAATCACCATCAGGCCGGTCCGCGTTGCCGACCTCCTCGCCGAGGGCGAGCGGATGCCGGTCTATGT